>OMKS01003614.1_pt1 | contig 12180 bp, 6 predicted proteins | sample 1674721 | NCBI WGS metagenome assembly OMKS01 (sample SAMN06264996, study PRJEB25208) | sediment metagenome | isolation source: hot spring sediment | place: USA: California | collected 2014-09-02 | reverse complement strand
GAGCAAGTTTGCCCCGGTTTATTGAGATGATACTCGTCACCCATAGTGTGAAGCGATAGCTCCACTTGAGTCAGAAGAGCCATCGGCTTTATGCATTCGGAAAACTAGCTCCGGCGCGAACGACCGCGATTGCTCCGACCACCACCCGGTCTATCGGCGGCTCGAGCTTCCTCCAACGTCCAACCTTCCAACACGGCCTGGCGTGACAAACGAATTTTCCCGTCGTGATCGATGTTGGTGACCATCACCATAATTTCGTCGCCGACCTCCGCGATGTCTTTGACAGAATCGACCCGGTAGTCGGCCAACTGGGAAATGTGTACCAGGCCATCGGTGCCAGGTAGAATCTCCACAAATGCGCCGAAATCAGTGATACGGACGACCTTGCCGGTGTAGATTCGTCCCTCTTCGGGATCCTCCGTCAGACTCTCGATGATTCGCTGCGCCCGTTCCGCGGCCGGCCCGTCGGTCGAGGCGATGTAAATGCTGCCATCATCCTCGATGTCGATACGCACGTCACACTCGTCCTGGATTGCGCGCACCGTCTTGCCGCCAGAGCCGATGACCGCGCCCAATTTATCGGGATCGACGTGTATGACCGTCATCCGGGGCGCGTAAGGCGACATCTCTTCGCGCGGCGCCGGGATCACGTCGGTCATCGTGTCCAGGATTTTCATCCGCGCCTGGCGGGCCTGTTCCATCGCCTCTACCATGATGTCGTAGGAAAGACCCGCGATTTTGATATCCATCTGCAGGGCGGTGATGCCCTCCCTCGTCCCGGCGACCTTGAAATCCATGTCGCCGATGTGGTCTTCTAACCCCTGGATGTCGGTTAAAATGCGATATTGCTCGTTCTCCATCATCAGGCCCATCGCAATACCGGCTACCGGTGTCTTGATCGATACGCCAGCGTCCATCAAGGCCAGGGAGCTTCCACACACACTGGCCATCGAAGTCGATCCGTTAGAGCTGAGCGCCTCGCTGACGACCCGAATGGTATAGGGAAAGACGTCATCGCCAGGGAGCACCGGCTCCAGGGCCCGTTCCGCCAGGGCCCCGTGACCGATCTCGCGCCGCTTCGGACCGCGCATGAAGCGGGTCTCTCCCGTGGAGTAAGGGGGCATGTTATAGTGATGGATGTATCGCTTGGTCTCCTCGGGCGAAAGGTCGTCCAACATCTGCTCGTCTCGCGGGGTGCCCAGCGTCGCCACCGAAAGCACCTGGGTCTCTCCCCGGGTGAAGAGGCCCGACCCGTGCGCCCGGGGCAGAAGTCCCACCTCGGCCGAAAGCGAACGAATGGTATGTGGATCTCGACCATCGGCCCGAACACCTTTTTCTATCGTCTGCTGGCGGATGAACTCACGTTCCACCTCGTCGAAAGCCTTTCGGATCTCTCGATCATCCCAGACATCTCCCCCCAACTCCGCCTTCAAATCCTCGCGCAGAGCACCCAGCCGCTGGCGGAAGTCCTGTTTACTCGTCGCGCCGGATATGGCCTCGGACAACCGGTCCCATATCTTCTGGCGCACGACGTCCAGCAACTCCTCTGGTATCGCGTAGGACGTGTAGGCGCGCTTCGGTTTGCCGACCTGGGCTTGCATCTCGTTCTGCACGCGAATGCTGTCCTGGATTGCTTCGTGGCCTATGCGGAGCGCTTCGACCATCACGCTCTCGTCGACCTCGTCCGCCCCGGCCTCGACCATCATCACCGCTTCGGCAGAACCGGCCAGCCGCAGATCGAGCAGACTCTCTTCCATCTGCGAAATGGTGGGATCGACGACGAATTCGCCCTCTATGTAACCCACCCGCACAGCGCCGATCGGCCCATTGAAAGGGATGTCCGAGATCATCAGCGCCGCCGAGGCGCCAATCACCGAGAGGACGTCGGATTGATGCTCCTCATCCTGAGAGAGCGGTGTAATGATAATTTGCACTTCGTTGCGCATACCCTTGGGGAAAAGGGGGCGCAGGGGACGGTCGGTCAACCGCATCGTCAGAATGCCCGACTCGGTGGGCCGTCCCTCGCGGCGGAAGAAAGAACCTGGAATCCGGCCAGCGGCGTAAAGCCGCTCCTCGAAATCCACCGTCAAGGGAAAGAAATCGATGCCCTCTCGCACGTCGCTTGACATCGTCGCCGTGACGAGCAACATCGTATCCCCTTGGCGAATGGTCACGACACCGCCTGCTTGTTGGGCCAATTTCCCGGTCTCCAGCGTGATGATACTCTCGCCTAACCGGGCCGTAAATTTTTGACTATTCACTGATATACCTCCATATTTGGAGGCCAAACGCTGGGGTCAGGGACTGGGGAATGGGCCGTAGGGCCCCCACGGCCCATTCCCCAATTCCTGTACCCGCGCTTGACCTCGTCCTAATTAAATTTCCACACAAATACACAAACGAGTAGATGGGATACTCACGCCCACATCTACTCGTTCAACTGACCTACTATAAGTGGGCAGATCTTCTTATCCAGGATCACCATACATAACTGCCCATGCAGCACGCTAAACGATATAAACCCGAGGAGTATCTTCTCAATATGGGCGGAATAACATTCCGCCTTACTTTACCCCAATTTTTTGAGAAGATGCCCCGAGAATTTAGTTTGCTAAACAAGATACGCCGAGATCACTCCTCGTCCAAAAGGCTATCATCAGCCAGGCAAATAAAAGCAATCGCATCAAGATGCCGGGCGAAGAATTCCAGAGCCAACGCTTGAAAATCTTTAGCGACGTAGGCCAAGCCGGTTCAGAATATCTCGATAGCGTTTAGGCGCTTTGCGGCTCAGGTAATTCAAATGTTTGCGACGCTTCCCGACCATCCTGATCAAACCACGCCGTGAATGCTCATCGTGCCGGTGTGCTTTCAGATGCTCTGTCAAATGCTTGATGCGCGTCGTCAACATCGCGATTTGGACTTCCGGCGATCCTGTATCGTCAGATGAACGACCAAACTCCTGGAAGATCACTTCTTTTTCATTCTTACTTAACGACACTATGTCCTCCTTAAGACTACAAATGGGTAGAACTCAAGATTGTCTCTACCAACTTTGCGGGCGATATTGTACCACGATTCATTGGCAGATGCAAATGAAAATAAAATGGGTCGTTGCGCAACCCATTCGCCCATTCAATCTGTTTGTGAACCTGGGCAAATCGGGGTAGAATGACCCGGAAGCGGCTGACGAGAAACAACGAGAAACGATCCCTGCGGGGGAGGGTTAATTTGAACAGCAGCAACGAGACAAACGACACATCGCGGGTCCAGGTCGCTCGAGCCGCCGGCATCATCGCGTTGGGTAACGTCGCCAGCCGTATCCTGGGCCTGGTTCGAGAGACGGTCAAGGCCAACCTGTTTGGCGCGGGCGGCAACGTGAGCGCATTGGATACGGCGATGAGTATCCCCGTCATCATATATGATCTGCTCGTAGGGGGGATGATCAGCTCGGCCTTGATCCCTGTCCTATCCGATTACGCCACACCGGAGCATCGGACCGAGATGTGGCACGTGCTGAGCATCATCTTGAACGCCATCTGCCTCCTTGTATCCGCCCTTCTCGTCGCCGGTGAATTGTTCACTCCCCAGATTATACGCCTCTCGGCCGGCGGCCTCTCGGCCGCCGACCAGGCGCTGGCGAGCAATCTCTTACGGCTTATGCTGCCGGGCGTCCTGTTCCTCAGTTTAGCCAGCGTCCTGAGCGGCGCGCTGTATGCGCTCAATCGTTTCACCTTGCCCGCCTTCACGCCTGCTATCTTCAACGTGGCTGTCGTCATCGTGGCCTTGGTCCTGGGACGACGTTGGGGCGTCTACAGTATGGCTGTCGGCCTGCTGATCGGCTCCATCCTCCAGGTGGCGCTCCAACTGCCCGGCCTACGCGACGTGCCTTTTACGTTGACGTTTGATCTACGCCACCCGGCCTTGCGGCGTATAGGGCGCCTCTATCTTCCCATTCTCATCGGTTTGACCGTCGATAAGCTGGCCGAGTTGCTCAGCTATCGCCTGGCCTCGCATACCGGCGCCGCTTCCATCTCGTGGATGAAATACTCGGCCACGATGATTCAACTACCGTTGGGCCTGGTCGTGACCGCTATCTCTATCGCGATCCTCCCCACCCTCTCGCGCCAGGCGAACGAGGCCCAACCCGGCCCTTTCAAAACCACGTTAGCCCAGGGCCTTCGTCTCGTATTAACCCTGACCATCCCAGCCACCATCGGCCTGTGGGTGTTGGCTCATCCCATCATCGCCTTGGTCTTCGAGCACGGAGATTTCAGCCCGGTCGATACGATGGCGACAGTCGCCGCTTTACGTTGTCACCTGGTGGGTCTGATTTTTGCCGCCATCGATCAACCCCTGATATTTGCTTTCTACGCCCGCAAAGATACCTGGACCCCGGCCCTGGTCGGTGTTCTAACCGTGATCCTCTACGTCATCCTAAACGCCATCCCCATCCTGTTTGCCTCCCTGACGCTCAACCTGCTCATATTGGCCAACTCTATCAAGTGGGCTGTCCATGCACTGATGATGTTGATCCTCATGCAGCGCGCCATTGGCGGATTGCACGGGCACGATATATGGCAGGTCATCGTCAAAGGCGCCCTGGCATCGGCCGTGATGGGAGGCCTCGTCTATCTGTTCATTCAAGTCACGACGCCGCTCATACCCCAAAACACCCTCGGGGAATTCATCCTCGTCGGCGGCGGCGGATTCTTGGGCATCGCCATTTACGCTGTACTATCGGTGCTACTCGGCATCAGGGACGTCGCCACCCTCTGGCACGCCATTGTGCGCTGGTATCGAGGCTTGAAAGCGTCTTTGCAGTAGATTACCCGCCTGCTTTTTCCCCAATTTTCGAGAAGACACGCGGCTCATGCGCCCGCGGACGCATGATCAACGTCCGCGGACGCACGAGCAACGTCCGCGGACGCACGAGCAACGTCCGCGGACGCACGAGCAACGTCCGCGGACGCACGAGCAATGTCCGCGGACGCACGAGCAATGTCCGCGGACGCACGAGCAATGTCCGCTTTGTAATGGGCGGCTTTGGCCCGATTGACGAAGAAATGCATACGGTTGAAGAAATTCACCTCGCTGACGCCCGCATCCGCGTCGAGAAACAGAAGGTTGAGCTGGGGGTATCTCTCCTTGAGCCGCTTCTGCACGCCCTTGGCGACGACGTGGTTGGCAATGCACCCAAAAGGTTGCAAACATAACACATTCTGGATGCCATCACGCACCAGGGAGGCGATCTCGCCAGCGATCAACCAGCCCTCCCCGTATTGATGATTCAGGCTCAGGATCTCCTCCGCCCAATTTGCGATCTCCTGGATATCGTGATGGCGATGACCGTAGCGAAAGCGATCCATGACGTCGCCGATGTCATCCAGGAAGCTGCCAATCAGCTTCTTCCCCAAGAATGAGATAAGCCACAGGAGATCCACTCGCCTGACGTGCGTTTGCACGCTGTTCTTCAGGCTGACCAGCCCGCCGGCGAAAAACTCCATAAAAGACGGCATGACCACCTCGACGTCCTGTTCCATCAGCCAATGCGCCACGTTGTTATTCGAGAAGTGGTTGTATTTGACGTAGATCTCGCCGACAATGCCCACCTTGGGATAATCCCCTTCTGTCGGATGCGCACCGGCCCCAGACTGAGCGGATCCGGCGGATGACGTGCATGCGGCGGATGACGTGCATCCGGCGGCAGCCTCCACCGTCTCGACACGGTTGAAATCATCGACTGCCTGTTCGAGGGATGCGAGCAACGCCCTCCTCCGCACGGGCAATTCCCTGTTCATGAACGCCGTCAGATATTTATCGGCCACTCGCCAGGCAGCGCCGGCGTGCTTTTCCCTGACCACGACGGCGTAATACATGTCGGAAAGCGCGTCGGTGTACATCATGCCGAAGGCGGCCTCGTAAACGTACCTCAAGATGTTGAATTTGAAACCCGGCTGATCGTTCAAAGTCTCCAAGTTGGTCGACAGGGTCACCACCGGCACGTCCTCGAAACCGGCTGCGACGAGCGCTTTCTTGATCATCGAAGGATAGCTGGTGGCGCGGCACTGACCGCCCGTCTGAGAGAAACCTATCGCCGTCTTCGAAAGATCGTACGCCCCAGATTGCAGCGCCTTTACCAGGTCACCAATGCAGATGAGGCCAGGATAACAGATCTCGTTGTTCGTATACTTAAGCCCCACATCGACCGACGCCTGATCGGCGGGCGGTAACCACACGATGTCGTAGCCCATATCCACAAAAGGCCTGACGATAGGCGGAGAGCGGAAGGGAGAAAAGTCGGGCACGATGAGCGTCCTACCCCGGTCCTCCGCCCGGTATACCTTGCTCGTCTTCCTGGGGCGATAGACGTCCACCGTATCCGGCTGTCGCTGTTTTATGGATTCCATCATCGACCGGAGCCGGAGCTTGGTCGAACCGGCGCTCTCGATCTCGTCGATACGGATCACGGTGGGGTATTGACCGTATTCCCCTAAAATGGTCTTCACCTCGTCGAGGATGAAAGGATCTGGACCGCAGCCAAAGGAGTTCAACTGCACCACTTCCACCGGCGCACGCCCTTGCTGCTCCCTGGCCCATCGCGCGGCGTGATAGTAGCGATTGATATACGCCCACTGCGTCATGACGTGGCGATTGTCCAGGGTCTCATCTGCCCCCAGCGGGACGGCGTCTTCCGTCATCACGTCGACGCCGAAATTGGTCAGGATGTCTGGAATCTTGTGATTGATCAGCGGGTCGATATGATATGGGCGTCCCAGCAACAAGAGCAGCGGGCGCCCTTCCGCCCTGGCCCGCGCGAGTATATCCTCCGCCAACGTCCGGACCTGCTCCTTGTACGCTCGCTGGGCCTGAATGGCTTTCTTGAACGCCCGCTTGACCGTTCTCGCCCCGATACCGAGCCCGGTCAGATAGTGAACACACGCCTTTTCGAGCAACTTCTCGTCCTCGAAGTTGATTGGGGGCGTATCCAGCGGGATGCCAAACCTGCCTTCGGGATCGATGGCGCTGCGCACCACGTCCGCATAACCGGAGACGATGGGGCAATTGTAGGTATTGGCGGCGTCGGAAAATTCGCGCGTTTCGTAGAACACCATCGGGTAGAAGATGCGATCGACGCCGCCCCTGTCTGGATCGCGGGCCTCGATGAGATCCATGATGTGCCCGCCGACCAATTTGGCCGGAAAACACAGGTTTTCGGACATCACGTACGCCGTCCCCTTCTGAAAAATCTCGTTGCTCGAGGGGGCGGAAAGATGAACGTTGACGCCGCAAGCTACAAACAGGGTGTTCCAAAAGGGGAAGTTTTCGAACATGTTGAGCACCCGGGGGATACCAATGGTCAAACGGGCATCCTGTGCCTGCACCGACTCTTGGTCTGGCGCCATCTGGCGATCGAACAGCAAGTCATACTTGAGCGCCGGCAGGCTGACCCCCTTGCGCGCCTTTCCGCCGTCGCCGCTGTTGCTGAAGACATTTTCACAACGGTTGCCGGAATAAAACACGTTCCCATTGGGGAACACCATCTTGGTCACCGCACACCTGTTTTCGCAGCCCCTACAGCGAATCTCCTTCTTCTCACTGCACACGCCGACCGCATCCAATTCGGCCAATCCGATGCGGGTAACAGGCGTCTGAGAGACGTCCGCAGACATTGAACCTGCGCCTGCTGACGCAGAATCCGCACTTACCTCCCGATCCCGAGCGGTCAGGGCCGCCCCGTAAGCGCCCATCAATTCCGCCATATCGGGGCAAATGACCTTGCGCCCCAGGAGATTCTCCATCGCCTTTTGGACGGCGGCGTTTCGAAACGTCCCACCTTGCACGACGATGTGATCGCCCAGTTGCTCCGTATCGGTGACATTGAGCACTTTGTGCAGCGCGTTCTTGATCACCGAATAGGCCAACCCCGCCGCAATGTCGCCAATCTCAGCGCTCTCGCGCAGGGCTTGCTTCACCCTCGAATTCATAAAGACGGTGCAGCGGGCACCCAGATCACAGGGCGCTTTCGCCATACAGGCCTTGCGGGCGAATTCCGCCACGTCGTAGCCCATCGCGTTGGCGAAGGACTCAATGAAGGACCCACAGCCCGACGAGCACGCCTCGTTGATCTCGATGTTTTGAATGTGTCCATCCTTGACGAAGATCGCCTTCATGTCCTGACCGCCGATGTCCAGGATAAAGGTGACCGCCTCGTCGAAGGCCTTCGCCGCCCGGAAATGGGCCAACGTCTCGACCATCCCCTCGTCGAAACCGAAGGCCGCCCGGATCAGATCCTCCCCATACCCGGTCACGACGCTCCTGGCGATGTTTGGAGCACGACCTGCTTCCCCAAAGCGGCGGTGGATTTCGCGCAGGCCCTCCCGCACGGCCCCGATGGCGTCCCCCCGGTTATTGCAATAGTAATCGAAGGCCACCCGTCCCCGGGCGTCGATCAAGACCAGCTTGGTCGTCGTGGAACCGGAATCCACACCCAGGAAGAGGGGATCCCCATTCAGTTGCGCGACGTCGATGCGCTCGATCCGCTGTGAGCCGACGACAGACGTCTGCGTATGACTATCCGCGCATGCGCCGGCCCCATCCGATTTCCACGCGCGATATTCGGATGCGTCCTGAAACAGGGGCGGAAGCCGATCCTGACCGGTGAGGGCGCGATCCTGAAGCCTGTTCAACCGATCGATGAGGCGGGAGATAGACATCGGTTGGCGGATGCCACTCATGTGTACGTCCCCCTCTCTCATCGCCCCCACGCGCGCAGAGGATGAGGGAGGATTTGCCAACGCCGCGCCGATGGCGGGCAAAAACTCAGCGTGCTCCACGTCGAGCACGTCCCGAGCGTCCACGTCCAACACGCGCACGAAGGCCTCTTTCAACGCCGGCAAAAACGTCAGCGGCCCACCGCTGAAAAGGAGCGCCGGAGAGGGATCATAGCCCCTGGAGAGCGTCGCCAGCGTTTGCAGGACGACGGCGTGGAACACCGAGGCGGCGATATCCTCCTTGGGAATGTCTCGACTGAGCAGGTTTTGCAGGTCGGTCTTGGCGAAGACGCCGCAGCGAGAGGCCATCGGGTAGATCCGGCTATGTCTGCTGGCCAGGTCGTCCAGATCCGAGACAGGCACATTGAGCAGCGTCGCCATCTCGTCGATGAAGGCGCCCGTCCCGCCGGCGCAGGAGCCATTCATCCGGATGTCCGGCCGGCCCTCGGCGTTGAAAAAGATCATCTTGGCGTCCTCGCCCCCAATGTCGATCAACGTCTTAACGTCCGGGTAACGCTGCTTGACCACCTCCGCCGAAGCGACGACCTCCTGAATGAAGGGTAAATCGAACGTTTCACTGATCCCCATCCCGGCGGAACCGGTCACCAACAAATCAGCCGTGATATCGCCCAATTCGTGGAGCGCTTCTTCGAGTATCACCCGCAAAGTCGCCACCGTTTCGGTCTGGTGACGGCGGTATGCGGAAAATAGCAGATCAGCGTTCCGGTTCACGAGCACGACCTTGGCGGTCGTCGAACCCACATCAATACCCATTCTAAAATTGTGTGTTTGCATACAAGTTACCTCCCCAACACGTACACTTGACGTATCGTCTCAAACAAATATGGTCCTCTCGAGTAACTACTACTCAGCATACCCGTGCAGTGCGGATCACAATCCGCCGCCGATGGTGCTAAGGGCCATCGGCGGGGTGGTGATGGAAACCAACACATCGCCTGCAAGTGGCCGGATCACGATCCGGCTTCCGGATTACGATCCGGCTTCCGGATTACGATCCGGCTTCCGGATTGTGATCCGGCGGGCACAGGGTGAGCAGCAGTTACCCTCTCGAAATGCACAGCCATCAATCAGGCTGCTGATTCTCCCTCGACCAAGTGGGACTGACATTATAATATATCATGCTTTCATCCACAATGTCATACGATCCAGATCGATTTTTGCCCCAGGTCATTCCGGTGTATACTTGCGACAGCCGTTCAGCGCTATCAAGTTCAAGCACCCGCCCTGAATTGCAAAACTGGAACCTGAAGCTCACGTAGGCAGATTGGAGGATTCATACGTATGCCCCCTACCGAAACCGGCATTATCTTGCTCGCGGGCCTGATCATCTTCAGCGGTCATTTCGTCAAGGGCGTCTCGGGGTTTGGCAGCGCCCTGTTCGCCGTGCCGCTGTTGATGCTCATCCTCGACGCCAAGTTCGTCATCCCCGTCTTTTTGATCTTCGACTTCATGTCCGGCGCGATCCTGGTCATCGCCAACTGGCGCAGCATCCACCGCCAGCTGTTGTTGCTGCTCCTGTGTGGGTTGCTGGTGGGCACCTCTATAGGGACGTGGATGTTGCTCTCTTTCGGTCACGAGCTGCTCAAGCGCATCCTGGGGGTTCTCATCATCGGTTGGTCCGTGGTCAACATCGTACAAGTAGGGGAAAAGACGCGATCCAATCCGGCAGCCGGGGACAATCCAAACAAGCTCTACTGGGCGCCGTTCAGCGGCTTCCTGGGGGGCGCGCTGGGGGCTATGTTCAGCGTGAATGGCCCTCCCATCATCATCTACCTGTCCGGCGTGATCGAGAGGAAACAGATCTTCCGGGCCACCCTTTACGGCATTTTCTTCGCCGACGCTTGCTACAAGATGGTACTGTTCACCGCCAACCACTTGCTCAACACCCAGGTGCTGCGCTTCGCCCTGCTGATGGCGCCGTTCCTGGTCGCTGGCACCTTCGCTGGCTCGTGGCTGCAGGAATTTATCAACCAGGAAGTCTTCAAGAAGCTCGTGGCCTTCATCCTGCTGGTGACCGGCGTGATTCTGCTGCTCTAGCCCGCCAGGCGGGCGCGTGATTGTTTCAGGTTGAACGCGTCCACGTAGCGCTGGATGTTCTGCGCGATGCGATCCACCACGAAAGCGTGGGGGTCGGCCAACTCGTCGCGCAGGTTATCGTATAACCGCCGACGGGCCGCCAGCACCGCCGGGTCGGTCCACACGTAACGCGCCCCGGTGGAGACCATCCACGCCTGCCGGTCGGGCGTCAGTTCGTCGAACGCCCGGCCCTCTTCCCCGGGCGTGCGCCACTTCCGCCACCGGCCAGAAGCGACGACGGCCTGGCGGAGCGCGCCCTCGAAACCCGAGGCCGCCCTCCCCAACTGGCGCTCTCGCTTCCACAGATCGAGCAAGGCGTCCAGCTCCGTCGCCGTGAACTCTGGCCCCACGTTGGCGCCTCCCATACCAGTCTCGGGATAGGCCTCGGGGTTGGCGACCCAATCGGTGTAATGCCCCTTGATCAGCGAGCCCAGAGGGGCGACTCGCTCGTACAGCCGGCGGGCGCTGGCCGGGTCGAAGGTGCTCGTGTGGAGATCGGTGCCCACCCGGCCCACGATGAAGCAGGGCCAGGCGTGGGTCAGGCCCCGAGCCGCGAGCCCCGACTGGAGCCCCGCCAGGAACCGGTCGAAGGTCTCCAGATCGACCAGCCCCCCGTGAACCTCCTCGGTACCGACCTCGTAGGAGACCGACGGCAGCCCCATCCGCTCACGTTCCGCCTCGGCGTAGGCGATCAACTCGACGGTACGCCCGAGCACTGTCTCTATCGGCGGCGGCTGGCCGGGCGGCAGGGTGCGGTCCACCGTTGGATCGATGTGGAGCAGCGCGTAGCCCGCCGCCAGGCACGCACTGAGCGACGCCTTGAGTGCCGCCATCGTCTCCGCCAGGCTAAGCCCGGCGTGAGCATCCTTGAGCCACGGACCGCCGTGATCCAGGCACAGGTATAGGGGCGACTCGCACCCATATTGGACAGCCAGTTCCCCCATCCGGGCGACAAGGTCGTTCGGCGTCTGGCCGGTGTAGCCACCGTCGCGATCCACCTGGTTGAGGGTCGCAGCGAAGAGCATCGGCGTATCGTTGGAGGCCGCCGCCCGGACGGCGGCCTCCAACACCGCGTCGGAGTTGGGGCAGACGGCCAACAGCGTGACTTGGACGCCTTGCTGGCGCTGCTCGATGATCCGCTGCACGAGATGTTTCACGCCTACCATGTCGCCTTCCTTTCCCCATGGACTATCAGAAACCAGGTTTTTCCAAAAAACCTGGTTTCTCTTGGTGTCACTATCCTCCGCCCCCCTGCCCCTAGCGGGGCATCCCCCCGCGTGCGGGGGGGGGGGACCGAGGGGGGACTATCTTG
>OMKS01003612.1_pt1 | contig 12183 bp, 11 predicted proteins | sample 1674721 | NCBI WGS metagenome assembly OMKS01 (sample SAMN06264996, study PRJEB25208) | sediment metagenome | isolation source: hot spring sediment | place: USA: California | collected 2014-09-02 | reverse complement strand
GTATAAAACCATCCTGGGCACAATCCCGTTCAAAGCGGTCAACATTTCGTGTTTTATCTTTGAAAACCGCTGCAATTGCCTCCGGTTTAACGCCTTTCTGAGTGTAATATGTTTGAAGTTTCCCATCTCTCCTGAAATTAAAATCTGTTAAATTTCCTGGTTGAGGAACAATATGCACATCGCTGATCCCTTGTCTCACGGCTTCAATCAATATTCCGTCAACAAGAGCCGTCAAGGCACTTTGATTTATCTCTGCATCCAGTGCAGCTTCATCAATAGCTTCATCTTTTGCTTCTTCTTCATATTCCATGTCATCCAGAAGACTGAAGAATTCGTTTCTGCTGGAAAGGCTTTTGCTGATGATCCCGTCAATATTTTCCATTCGGTTGTAAACAATTTCATATTTAGAAAAAGGTAATTGTTCGATCAGCGATTTTATCTCTGTATTTGTAGGATCGGCACATAGAACGGTAAGTGTTGTTTCCCCTTTTTTATTTTCTATTTCAAAGGGCACAATTTTATTTTTTATGAGAGCGGCTCGAAAATCGTCACTATAATTATCAAGAAGTTCTGTAATAAATTGATTTTTTTCTTCCGTAATCATATCGGGAGTTATTTCCATTTCACGAATAGCAAAAAGACTGGTCAGTTCTTTAAGAACCTTATGCCGGTCAACACCCAAATCCTCATAGAGAATACGGCCAACCTGACGGCGGTTAATATGGGGTTCGGAAGCTTGAATTTCCAAAGCAGCTTTCAACTGTTCCTGAGAGATAATTTCCTTTTCCAGCAATATTTCGCCGATAAATTTTGACAAGATTTACTCCCTTCACCATTACATGACAGATGTTTCCGAGGATACAACAGTAATACCAATCATTACACTCATAATGATCATAGTAACAATAAAATTCACCAGATTGATTACTTTTTCCATACGATATGACGTATCTGTTTCATAGTAATTCGCCAGTTGAAGTGCATTGTTGCGCAATGCACCCGATTCGGCGCCGGAGCGGAATCTGGATATGGCAGTCTGGGTAAAGACTTTAGAGCCTTCCATTGCTTCTACAATTCCTTTACCTTCCCCGAGCATCATGGGAATGGCAACTTCCTTAATTTGTTTTTCCATATACGTATTCCGGCAGGCTTCTGCAGCAACCTGAATAACCTTCACATTTTCTCCCGAACCGCTATAGAGTGAATAGAAAACCCGGGCAAATATTTCGATACTGGTTTTGTGAATCAGTTCACCAATAACCGGGACTTTAATAATGAACTTATCTTTATAATATTTCCCTTTAGGTGTTTTGAGAAAATAGATAAGGGATCCAAGGGGAATAAGAATACAAAGGGCAATGATAATCCAGTTATTCCCTAAGAAACGGCTGAAGTCCATTGTTTTGGCTGTCATGGGCGGAAGTGTTTTTCCGAATTTTTCAAAAATCCCGGCAGTTTCGGGAAAAATGACCATAACATAATAGACAACCACAAGGGCAATAACGCCCAATGTAATGAAGGGTGTTACCAATGTTTTTCTCAGGTTTCTCTTGAAGGCCTCATCTCGTTCCATAAACTTAGCAGTACTTTCATAAATTGCCTGCATATTCCCGCTTGTAGAAGCAACCGCCAGCATAAAAGCAGGAAATTTACCAAAAACACCAGCGTGTTTCCCAAAAACCTCATCACCTTCTTTACCATCTTTTAAATCCTGACTGATTGTTTTAATAACCTCTCTAAAGCTTTTATTTGTTGTATCTTCAGCCAGCAGATTTAAAATTTCATCATAAGGTAAATTTTCCTTGAGAAGGTCTGCACAGAGGCGGATCCAGCTTGTTACTTCATTGAGAGGAATTTTTCCCTTAACGCCAAACCACTTTTTTTGAATACTGATATTATCGTAACCAAATCTTTTAAATGCCTGGATCAACTCTTCTTTGGAAAATGCTTTTTGTTCACCCCGAAGAGGTTTCATCCCGTTTTTTTTAACTGTATATAAAAACGTGACTTTCTGTTCAAGTGTTCGGATTTTCAGATTCCGTTTCAGGGCTATTTGGTTCAGCTGAACCCGGGCTTCTTTCTTATTATTTGCCTCAAGAGTTCCCTGAACCTGATTGCCTTTAATACCTACTGCTGTATATCGGAAAGTCTCCATTTATATCAGCCTTTGCACAAAAACCAGTCAAGAGGAGCTTTTTAAAATCAGAGCTCCTCCGACCGGTTTTAACTTATGTTTTCATGAAGCCTATGGACGGGTTATTGTCGGAGTGCCCTTAACCCCTGCGGAGGTAATCCCTGCAACGACAACAGCACCTTCATTAGCACCTGTTGCCGTAACCGTTACACTGTCAGAATTGACAACGGTCAGGACGAAATCCCCATTTGCATTGGATGAACTTGCCCCCAGTTTCTCAAGCGTAACGCCAGTAAAGCTTCTGGCACCTCCTCCCATTTCGGCAGGTTTTCTCCAATATGAAGCGGCATTTGAACCGATCATATTTACATCCTGTATTAAAGCTTCAATTTCAGCATTGACTGCACCCTGGCTAAACATGTTGATACCTACAACAACAGCCACACCCACAATGATAGTACCCAGGACAATCAGTAAAAGTTGCTGTTGACCCATAGAGAACCCTCCTTTTTTAATGGTTAATGATAATACTGATTATTGTTTTAAGGCACCTTCTCCACCTTATATAAATCAATATATGAGTCCATCAGACATAATTCAATTGATTTTTTATTTTTTATGGGATTTTTTTGTGTTAGTTGAAATGTTGAGATAATTATAGAGTTGTCAGTTTTTTTCTGACAGCATCGGATTTTTCAAAAATTTCACGATGAAGGGAATTACCGTGAGAATCCATGGTAACAACAGCAGGGAAATTCCGGACTTCAATAATCCAAAGTGCTTCAGGAACACCAAATTCATCCAATTTGAGAACATCATAAACGTCAGTCACCGATTCTGCAATAAGTGTAGCCAGTCCGCCGATGGCATGAAGATAAACAGCGCCATAGTCCTGTAATGCTTTCAGCGTGGCCGGCCCCATTCCGCCTTTTCCAATCACACCCCGAACGCAATATTCTTGGATAACGGTTCCCTGATAAGGTTCTTCCCGGATGGATGTTGTTGGGCCGGCAGCTATAAATTCCCACGAATTTCCTTCCTGTTTCACAACCGGTCCGCAATGGTAAATCATGGAATCTTTTAAATATTCCCGAACTTTATCCGGTTTTTCTTTAACCAGCCATGCATGAGCCGCATCCCGGCCGGTAATCATACGGCCATTGATCAGCACATCATCACCAACTTTCAGAGTCCGAATGCTTTTTTCATCAATTGGAAGTGTCAATTCAATCATAGATCACCTCTTTTTCAGAAAAAATCATTGTTTTTCGCCGATCAGCCCAACACATGTATGAGACGGAAACAAAAAACGATGCAGGCAAACGGTGGGCTTTACCTATTTTTACAGCCAGAGCAGTTGTTTTTCCGCCGAATCCCATGGGACCGATACCAAGAGTATTCAGATCCTTAAGTAAACGGGTTTCCAGCCGGGCTAACTCAGTATCCGGATTCACATCATCCAATTTCCTGAAAAGTTGTTTTTTTGCTGTTATCATACCGGTAGACCGGTCGCCACCCACACCAATGCCCAGAATTCCAGGAGCACATCCTTTACCCTGAGCCATAACAACTGCATCTAAAATACATCGATATATACCATCCAGATCCCTTCCTGCTTTCAGGTTTGTATCCGGAAGTGTGTATTGTGCTGACACGTTCTCACATCCACCCCCTTTTAACATAAGACGAACGCGGATTGACGGTTCATCCCACTCATCAAAATGAATATCGGGTGACATAATACCGATATTATCCCCTGAATTAATTCCAGTGACAGGATCCACAGCATTGGGTCGGAGGTACACTTTTTCTGTTGCTACTTTCGTTGCAGAATAAATTATTTCACTGACTTTACGCATAGAAAGGCCTTCTGGAACCGTTACATAGTAGATATTCGTTCCTGTATCCTGACAAATAGGCGTACTTTTTTCACAGGCTCGTTCAATATTCTTAAGAATTGCAGTTAAAACACCCCGGGCTGAACTGTTTTCCTCTTCAGAATCACGGGCATCTGTAATTGCCTGAACCACATCCGGGCTCAAATTTGTTGAGGTACGGCGAATCAGTTCCAAAACAGCAGTCCGAAACTTATCGCTGTCAAGATTAAAAACCATAGTACCCTCAGGGTTCAAATTGTTTCAGCAGATCTAAAATTTCCGGTTTGCTGATTTTTTGTGATACCTCCATCATTTTTTTCATAATATCAGTATATATAGGTCTGTTCTGACGATAGATAATCCCCAGGCGAATAAAATCATTATCATTGGCAATTTCAAAGGCTTTTACTTCATCGGTTGGCTGATATTCTTCAGTGAGGTACTGAATTTTTTCACGAATCAGTTTAAACTGTTCAACACCCCGGAATGTAGGACAGGGACTTAAAACTTCAACAAAGGAGAATCCCTTGTGCTGAATTGCTTGTGTAATAATATCCGTGGCATTTTTTGGGTCACCGGAAAATGTTCTTGCCACAAACGAAGCTTTGTAAGCAATCATCATTCGGACCGGATTAATCGGTTCTTCCATATTACCATAGAATGTAGTTTTCGTTTGTTCTCCAATGGGAGTGGTGGGAGAAGCCTGCCCTTTTGTCAGTCCGTAAATACTATTATTCATAACAATATAGGTTATATCAATATTTTTTCTGGCAGCATGAGGAATATGACCGGCACCAATGGAAAACCCGTCACCATCGCCTCCAACCGCAATAACTTTGATGTCCGGATTGGCGAGTTTAACACCTGTTGCAAGTGGTATGGCTCTTCCATGAACACCATTGAAGCCATATGTTTTGATATAACCGGGCAGGCGGGAGGAACAGCCTATTCCGGAGAGAATCGCCAGTTTATGAGGAGGAATCTGGAGTTTGACCAAGGCTTGCATCAGGGAACTTAACACACCGTAATCGCCGCACCCGGGGCACCAGATAGGCTTGAGGTCGCTTTTATAGTCTTTAAGAGTATAGGTTATTTCTTCCATAATCAGGCATCCTTCTTTTCATATTCTTCAACGATTTTATCATAGATTTGTCCAACTGTAAAGGGTGCACCACCCGTTTGGCGGTAAGAGATTGTTTCCACATTAAAATCACCAAAACGGATAAATCCTCTAAGATATCGCCGGAAAGCTCCCGCATAGGCCATTTCTACAAAAACAACTCTCTTTTTATGTCTGAGAAACTGATGAAAGGGATGAATGAGGAAAGGATAGAGTATTTGAGGGATGATGGCCTGAACTTTGATACCATTGGCATTTGCCCTTGCCACCGCTTCTTTTACTGCTCCCTTAGTTGAACCCCAGGCAATGATTCCCAATTCGGCATCATCAGGACCATAAAACCGTTCAAAGGAAAATTCTCTTTTTATATCATGGAATTTCACCCAGCGTTTTTTCGTCATCTTTTCATGAACAGAGACATCGGCTGAAGGAAATCCGTATTCGTTGTGTTCAATTCCCGCCGCCTGATACATACCGTTTTCCATGCCGGGCCATGTTATGGGAGAAATTCCATTTGACGTATATTTAAAACGTTTATAATCTTCCAGTTCTTCTTTTGTAGGCTCAAGCCGTCTGTTGACCTTTTTAAAGCCGTATCGCATATCCCGTATACGATTGGGATTTATTGATTCTTTCCGGTGGCCGATAAAGGCATCGGAAAGAATAATTACGGGGAGTTGGTATTTTTCGGCAATATAAAAAGCAAGAACGGTACAATCAAAACAATCTTCAACATCCGATGGAGCCAGAACCACCCGGGGAGAATCACCATGACTGCCCCAAATTGCCTGCATCAGATCTGATTGTTCTGTTTTGGTTGGCAGGCCTGTTGAAGGTCCGCCCCGTTGAACATTTACAACGACGATAGGGAGTTCGGTAATACTGGCAAGCCCGATACCTTCGGCCATGAGGGACATTCCGGGACCTGATGTGGCTGTCATGGCTTTTTTTCCGGCAAAGCTGGCACCAACAACGGCATTAATGGATGCCAGTTCATCTTCCATTTGCATGACAATCCCGTTATATTTGGGAAGATAGACAGAAAGCCAATGCATTATTTCAGTTGAAGGTGTTATGGGGTAACCGGCATAAAATTCCACACCGGCATAGAGTGCACCGAAGGCAGTTGCTTCATTACCTTCCATAACCAAACGGGGTTCACCGGGTGTGTATTCAAATTGGATGGAATCTGTTTTTTTCAATTTCTTTTTAACATATTCCTGTCCGGCAGAAAGGGCACTCAGGTTTTTATCCACCACCTGTGTATTCTTTCCTGCGAACTTTTTCTCAATTGACTTTTTTAAGGAAGCCTTAGGAAGTCCAAAAAGTTCTGATATTGCTCCCAAAACAACGATATTTTTTGCAAGACTTGTCCCTGCTGCTTCTTCGGCAATTGAAGTAAATGGAATTTTATACCAGTGTTTCTGTTTCTCTTGCGGAATGGGTATGTTATCTTCCGGAAATTTATCGGCAGAATCGCTGACAATCACCAGGTTATCTTCCAGCAGCATTTCCGATTGAAATTTCATATAATCCTTCCAGCTGAGGACAACCAGAATATCCAGTTTATCACCTTGTGTTGCCACCGGTTCGCTACTCATTCTGACACGAACCGAGCTTTCTCCTCCCCTGATCTGGGCACCAAAACTTTTCAGCATAAAGACAAAGAGTCCGTCACTGGAAGCAGCATTTACAAGAATCTCTCCTGCGCTTATCACGCCATCTCCACCGGATCCGGCTATTCCTATGACTACGTTGTTGCAAGCCATAATATTTGCTTAACCTCCTTAAATTATTTTACAGTTTCTGATTCCTATCCTTCGCAAGTTAATCATTGCAAATTCAGAACTCAGAATTCAGAATTCAGAATTCAGAATTTATATATTTCTTTATATTTGTTTTTTAAATACTGGAGAAAAGGTTTAGGCGACAACTCTTCTCCGGTAACAGATTTAACCAATTCAAGCGGGGCTTGTCGTCGGCCCCGGGAATGGATATAATTTCTCAGCCAGTTCAGCAGGACCGAAAACTCTCCGGCGCGAATTGTATTCCAGAAACCGGGGTGGTCTTCGAATACTTTATTAAGGAACTGTGCCGCATAGAGGTTTCCCAGGGCATAGGAGGGGAAATATCCCACAGCTCCCATCGACCAGTGAACATCCTGCATAACACCCATCTTATAATCCTCGGGAACCACGCCAAGGTACTCTTTCATTTTTTCATTCCACAGATCGGGAAGTTCGGATACTTTCAAACCATCATTAATGAGCATTTTTTCAATTTCGAAACGAAGCATAATATGGAGAGAATAAGTCACTTCATCGGCTTCAACCCGGATAAGAGAAGGTTCAACGACATTTATCATCCGGTAAAAGTCTTTAACATCTGTCTTATTCAGTTGTGGAAAAAGTTCTTGAAGTCTGGGGTAAAAATATTGCCAGAAAGGCAGACTTCTACCGATCATATTTTCCCACATTCTGGACTGACTTTCATGGATGCCGTAACTGGCAGCTTCACCAAAGGGTGTGCTGTAAAATTCAACAGGAAATCCTTGTTCATAGAGTGCATGGCCGGCTTCATGAACGGTTGAGAAAAAAGCGGATTTCATATCTTTTTCAAAAACCCGTGTTGTAATCCGCACATCCGTGGGATGGAAAGCTGTTGTAAAGGGATGAGCTGACCGGTCCTGACGGCCATAATTCATATTGTAGCCCATTTTTTCCACAACCTCCATGCCGAACAACCATTGTTTTTCAGTATCAAATGACTCTTTCAGCAAATGATCGTCCGGTTTATGGGTGGAATTACGAATATCATCAATAAGTGTAATTAATCCTTCTTTCACTTCAGAGAAGAGTTTTTCTACTTTTTCTGTAGTCATACCCGGTTCATATTGTTCCATGAGGGCATCATAAGGAGTGCCTGACCATCCGTAATAGTCCGCCTGTTTTCTACAGAGATCCACAATTCTTTCAAGGTAAGGACAGAAAGCATTAAAATCATTTTTCATCCGGGATTTTGCCCAGACCTGTTGGGACTGTGACGTAAGGCGGGAAAATTCTTCCACGAAGGAAGCGGGAAGGGCCGATGCATAATGATAATCTTTCCATACGAGTGCGAGAAGTCGTTTAGTATGCTCATCTCTATTGTCATCGATTATATTTCCTGTCTCCAAATCAACCAGTTTAGCCAGTGCTTTCTGAAAGCGACTCCCGGTATGAATTTCATGTGCGAGGGCACTCAGCCATGCCAACTGTTCACTCCTGAATTCTCCGGCGCCATCAGGCATATATGTTTCCTGGTCCCACTGAACAATAGCAGTTACAGACTGGGCTTTAGAAAATTCCATAAGAAGATCTTTTAGTTCTTTCAAATCGCTCATGAGTCTCTCTCCTTATAAAAAAAACACACCGGATAAACTGGTGTGATTTTTAAGAATTTAGTCGGCCATGTAATTATCAGATTATTATTTTAACCTGAATACGACGGGAATGGCAATCCACACACCCACGTCACGATCCCGCTGTTTAGCCGGTTTAAATTTTGTTTTTTTAATTGCGGATATTGCAGCTTCATCAAGACCTGTATTGGGTATGCCTTTCATAATCACACAATCCGTAACCACACCTTTTTCATTTACAAAAGCCTGAACGATAACGGTCCCTTCGATTTGTGCTTCCCGGGCAATTTCCGGATAGACAATATTCCGGAGAATAGCAGCGGCACCGCCAACCGGTTCCGGAGCTTCATCATAGGGAATAAAGCGCACTCTCGGGCCATCGTCCTGTTGTGAACCGGAGGGAGGGGGCGGTGGGGCATCCATCAGTTCAAAATCATCAAAATCCAATTCATCCATGGTTATATCATCAGCAATTTCCTCATCCTCGCTCATCACCGGAATGGTTGGGCGCTGGGGGGGTGCAGACTGTTCCACCTGCTGAGTAGGTGGAATATCAATGACTTCAAGCTGAATCTGGGGACCGGTTGTTTCCAGTGCACCTTTAGGTTCAAACCTGGGCACAAAATAGAATACCAGAATCAGTATAAAAACAACCAGGATACTGGATACTTCCGCAATAAAGACCGATCTTTCCTTGAATCTTTCAAATTGTTTTACAGACATTGACTGTACTCCATTAATAAGCGGCTGTCGTGGCAGAATAATTTAACCGCAGGGCATCGGCTTCCCGAAGTTCGTTATGAATCCTTGAGATGAGTCCCATCATCACATTTCTGTCCGCACGAAGCGATACGATTAATTGAGGATTTGCCACACGTTTGGAATACATAACTTTCCTCACATCATCCACCTGAATCAGTTTATCATCCACGGAAATCACACCATCCCGGCCTACAAAGATATAGGCAACGTGGCGTTTTGTTTCAACTTTTTCAATTTTCCGGGCCTGAGGCAGAAGAACTTTCAATCCTTCAAACTCCCTCATAACAGTAGTCATCATAAAAAAGATCAAAAGCATAAAGATGATGTCAGGCATAGATGAGGTGGGAATTTCCGCTTTAACTTTTGTTTTTTTCTTAATCGCCATGGTTTTGCCTTATTTATTCTGTATCAGCAATTGATATACGGGTGGCATTTGCCAGTTTAAGCTGATCAATGACATCAATATAATTCTGATACTTTGTATTTTCCGCCGTTTGAACGGAAAAAATCATGAGGGGATTCTGAGATAACAGTCGTTGTGCTTCCCGGCTGATATCCCGGGGTTGAACTTCAGAATCATTCATAAGCACCTGACCTGCGGCATTGACCAGAACATTGGTAATATTCTTCGGATTAACCTTAAACTCACCGCCTTTTCCGGGTAGAACAAATCCCATACCCTTATCCTGGTCGATCGTGGAAACAAGGAGAAAAAAGACCAGAAGCAAAAAAGCGATATCGGACAAAGAAGCCGAAGGAATTTCACCTTTAATTTTCAAACGTTTTTTTGTAAGCATTGTTACAATCCGACTTTATATTATTTTCGTGTCGAGAGAATATCCAGCAGTGTTACGGCACTTTTTTCCAGACTAATAACCATCTTGTCAATACGGCTGACAAACCAATTCTGAAAAATGGATATAATCACGGCAACCACGAGTCCAAAAAGTGTGGTCAAAAGGGCTTCAGAAATACCGCTGGCAACAATGGCCGGTGAGATATCATTTGCTGCAGCCACATCGTTGAAGGCACTGACCATACCCGAAACCGTTCCAATAAATCCAAGCATGGGTGCAATCGTAACAGCTGTTGTAAGCCAAATCTGATTCTTTTCGAGAAAAGCCATTTCCAGCGATCCGGCAGAATCAATAATCTTTTCAACCCTTTCAAGTCCCTGATCCAGACGACTGAGGGCTTCATGATATATGGCTGCAACGGGAGAACTGGATTTTTCACATTCCGCTTTAGCTGCGTCAGGACCTTCTTCTCTGAGGATTGTTTCAATCTTTTTTAAAAAAGAGCGCGTTCTCAGTTCGGCTGCTGTTAAAGAATAAAACCGTTCGAAAACAATGATGAGTCCAAAAATGAACACACCAAGAATCCAGGGCATAAACGGACCACCCTTGACAAATAATTCAACCATGGATATGAACCTCCGATCTTAGATTGAGAATTTTAGTTTCAAACAACATTGCCGGTCATTTTACTTAAAGCAATGTATAATGTCAATTATTTTTAACATGACTCAGGGCTTTAATCCGGCAAGTATACGGGCTTCCGGAATCTGTTTTATGGCAGCGGCAAACTGATTATCCGAAAGCAGTCTTGCTTTATAGAAAGCATTATTATCCCACCACATCTTTGCCAGTTCGGATTTTAACTGCATAATGATATATGCTTCATCTTTTTCCAGATCTTCCGGTTTGATTTCTTTCACATATTCTGAGACAAATGTGTAAAAACGGTCGAATGTATTATCCGGTAAATCCTGATAAAAAATAAAATTCTGTGGATTATCCGGCGTTTTAGTATAGTCCTTGGCCAGCAACTGGGCGAATTTAAAAAATAATCTTTCATTGTGCTGAAACACTTTTACTGTGGCAGGGGAAAGGTCAAATGTACGTTTAACGATTATATCGGGTGTGATGCCGCCTCCACCGTAAACTGTCCGTCCTGATCGGGTTTTAAATACCGGTTTATCATCCGATTCCTTAACACCTGTCGTATCAATATCATCGGCAGTAATAATGGACTCATAGTAATCCTGCAGTCCGTTTTCGTAAGGCCTTTGTATTAATCTTCCGGAAGGGGTATAGTACCTGGCAACGGTTACTCTGACGGCCGAGCCGTCTTTTAATGGCCACTGACGTTGAACAAGTCCCTTTCCAAAGCTGGTTTCACCGACGATAATACCCCGGTCCAGATCCTGAAGAGCGCCACTGACAATTTCCGATGCGCTGGCCGAACCCCGATTAATCATCACAACGACAGGGAGGTTTTTATAAACTCCTTTTCCCGTTGCATAAAACTCTTCATTTGTATTACGCAGTCTGCCTTTTGTATAAACTATCATATCTCCGGAATCCAGAAAATGATCCAGCATTTCCACCGCTTCATTCATAAATCCCCCGCCGTTATAACGGAGATCAACAATCAGTGATGTCATACCCTGATTTTTCAAATCCTTTAAAGCATCGGCAAATTCTTCCGCTGTTTTTTGCGAAAAACGGTTTACCAGAATATAGCCCACGTTATCTTCCACAAGGAAATGAGCCAGAACAGAATAAATCGGGATGTCGTCCCGAATGATTTCTACATCAAAGGGTTCGTCTTCCCCAATCCGTTTTACGGTTAGAGTAACTGTGGTTCCTCTGGGTCCGCGAAGTTTGCTGAAGGTTTCTTCTTTGGTAATTTTATAGGCAGATTCGCCATCAATTTTCAAAAATTTATCACCGGATTGGAGCCCTACCCTTTCTGAAGGAGTTCCCACAATTGGAGAAATGACTGTTATATAGCCATCGATGATATCAAACTCTATACCCTGTCTCTTATACACATCTCCGAGCCCACGAGACCGTACTAGATCTCGTATGCCGTCTTCTGCTTGAAA
>OMKS01003610.1_pt1 | contig 12185 bp, 7 predicted proteins | sample 1674721 | NCBI WGS metagenome assembly OMKS01 (sample SAMN06264996, study PRJEB25208) | sediment metagenome | isolation source: hot spring sediment | place: USA: California | collected 2014-09-02 | reverse complement strand
ACGGCTACGCATAGCAGGCCTCCTTTGTCCAAGTTGATGCCTACTAGCTTGGCCGATTTCACCTGTTTTGTCAAGGTGCCCAGCTACGCCTCGAAAATCTCTTGCTAATGTGCCATTGTCAAACTAAGCGCGGTGAGAAACGGTATGGGTTTCCTGTAATTTCACTCTCACGCGCAACTGATTCGTCGAGCGCTATCAAGCGGAGGTTGATCGATGCCGCTCCTGGTCGCTACTGGGAACCCTGGAAAAAAACGTGAATTTCAAGATCTCCTGGCCCCGCTTCAGGCGTCTTTATGCTTCCCGACGGAATTGAGCCTGAACATCGCCGTGTTAGAGGACGGGGAGACTTACGCCGAAAATGCACGTAAGAAGGCCTTGACCTATAGGCAAGCTACGGGGATGCTCACACTGGCCGACGATTCTGGACTTGAGGTTGACGCACTAGATGGAGCGCCTGGCATTCGCTCCGCTCGTTACGCGCCAGGGCGCGACGTCGATAGAGTAACCGCTTTGTTGGCGGCTCTAAACGGCGTTCCGTCTGAAAAACGCAGTGCTCGTTTTCGCTGTGTAGTCGCCATCGCCACGACGGATGGACGGATCTATAGCGCGGAGGGCGTCTGCGAAGGTCAAATTACCTGTGAACCGGCGGGAGAGGCTGGATTTGGTTACGATCCCATCTTCTATTTACCCGCCTACGAGCAGACAATGGCTCAGATTTCCTCGACGGAGAAAAATCGCATCAGCCATCGTGCTCGGGCCATTGAGGCGGCTTTACCTATCCTTCGACACCTCCTGAGCGAACAAGAAAGCGAAAAATAACCGCCAGACCGGGTTATTCTGGTTTGGATTCGGATTTGTCATCCCTGATTATTGATGGTATAATAGCGGTCGTGAGGTTAGCGACCACCAGGTCATGCTCAAGCTTTTAGCCTGGGCGAACGTCAGATGTTCGCGACGACGCAATAGGCTTCACAGCTCGACCTGCAAAGTACTGACAACGGCGTGAGCGGGACGGTAGATCATCCAGTTTTAACGCGATAGGCAACTTTGTACGTGTGAGCATCAGGGAGTCGCAAGGCCTTCAGGCTTAATCTATGGAAAAATCTTGTTCTCCAACTCTTGCTGAAAGAGAAAACCCCGCAGGCATCCATTCTACCTCTCTATCTCGCCCTATCTTCTTACGGGCCATTGCGTGGTGCCTGGCGATGATGTGGCGGACTGGCGTCGATTGGCATAGCAAACGCCCCCTGTTTAGCCGCGTCACTGCTCACGTGAGCGTCATTTTCCTGGCGATAGTCGCTGTCATAATCAGTGGGGTGGGTATTCCATCGCCCCAGGCGTTAGGCAGTTCTAGCGATGCCAGTGCTTTTTCATTGAAACTGACTTCAGAACCAGAGACGGTCCCTACCCCAACTTTGCCACCCCCTTCCACCTCTCCCGCCAAGCTGGTCAATACGACTACCGTCGTCCGTTTGCCCGTCCCTAATACGAGCATTCCCGACCGGTTACGGGCCGAGGTCATCACCTACGTCATCCAGGGAGGTGATAATATCTTCGATATCGCCTCTGCGTTCGGGTTGAGTCCCAACACCATCGTTTGGAGCAATCGCGAGACGATCAACGACGCGCCATGGCTCATTCAACCGGGGTTGGGGATCTACATTCTGCCCGTCGATGGGGTGTACCATACCGTTCGAGCCGACGAGACCGTCGCTGGCATCGCGGAGACGTATGGTGTTGAGCCCTCCGTGATATACAACGAATGGAACGACATCGAAGAAGGAGAGATCCTCCAAGAAGGTCAGCTCCTGGTCATCCCCGGGGGCGAGGGCGAAGAAGTTGCTTGGACGCCCCCCGAACCGAAATACGCTGTTACTGGGGCTTCTCAGTATAGTTATGGCGTCTGCAATGGCGTAGGATCGACTGGCCCAGGAGCCAAGGGATGGTTCTCCTTACCGACCGGCAGCACGCGAGTATCGGGATGGTACTTCCACGATCGGCGCAACCCAACCCACATCGGGCTCGACTATGCGTGTAGGCTAGGCGACCCGATCTACGCCGCAGACAATGGCGTCGTGACCATTGCCGGCTGGAACGGCACCTATGGTATTCTGGTCGAAGTTCGCCACGGCAATGGCTTCATCACCCGGTACGCACACTTTTCAGACATCGTCGTCGGTTGTGGCCAACCGGTCTATCAGGGTCAGCTCGTGGGCTATTGTGGCTCCACCGGTTGGTCCACAGGCCCTCACTTGCACTACGAAATCCGCTACAACGGTGTTCCTCAAGATCCCCTAGTCTACCAACCGTAGATCAGTTCCGTTTACGTATGCAAAGAAGGTATATCCAATTGCAAGAACGCAGCTGGTCCTTCACGGCAATACTGTCTGGCCCTCAGCGGTGGCTTGAAATATGCTTTCTCCGTGCTTTTGCCTGGTTGGCTACTAGTATCTATGGATTGACCGGCGAGCGTCGATGGCTGCCTCCGCTGGCGCGGGTCATCGCTCATCTGGCTGTCGTTCTGATCGCCATCTCCGTGGTGGGATTGCGAAACCTCGAATGGCCGGTCAAAGCGACTTCCTCCTCTCTCGCCAGCGCCCTTCCCGCCTCGACTGACGAGGATGCTGATGAAAAAAATCGGGAAGAGACGATTTCGACCCCCAAGCTATTGGTCAACCAGATCGATTATCAGAATCACACCCGTCCTATGGCCCCAAATGTCCGGGTTATCAGCCGCCAGGCTGATCCGCACACCATCATTCCCGATCGGCCTCGCCTGGGCGTCATCACCTATACCGTCCAGGCGGGCGACACAGTACAATCAATTGCCAACACCTTTGGCTTACAGCCTACCACCCTTATGTGGGCCGATTCTGCGATCGAGGATGCGCCGGATTTGCTACGCATTGGGCAACTGGTGACCATCCTGCCCATCGACGGTGTATACCACACCGTCGCCGAGGACGATACCCTGGCGTCTATCGCCGAGAAATACGACGTCGAGCCTGAGGCCATTGTGAATTGCTCGTACAATGCCTTGAACTCTCCGGATGCGATGATCCAGGTAGGTACGAAGCTCATCGTGCCCGGCGGCGAAAAACCCTACGTGCCCAAGGTGGTCACGACTTATGCTGGCTCGGCGCCTGAAGGCGCCAGAGGCACGGGGCGGTTCCAATGGCCGGTTTTGGGGCAAATTACGCAGGGATACTGGTATGGTCACCGGGCAATCGACATCGGGGCGCCCACAGGAAGCGCTGTGCAAGCTGTCGATGGGGGATTCGTCAGTTTTGCTGGCTGGACAGACGTGGGATATGGGTATTTGCTCGTCATTGACCACGCCAACGGGTTCGCCACTTATTACGCCCATCTGAGCAACATGTACGTTTCTACAGGACAGGCTGTGGATCGCGGGCAGGTCATCGGTGCGGTGGGCAGCACCGGTTGGTCGACTGGCCCGCATTTGCACTTCGAAGTACGCTACTACGGCGTGCAACAGAACCCACGGGCCTACCTGCCGTAATAGCAAGATGATCAAAAAAGGCCGGTCAGCGGAATCCTGCTGATCGGCCTTTTTTCATTTCATTTCATCAACCACAAACCAGGCTACTTAGCGACGCCCTCCGCTCGCACTTCCCGAATGACCGTGACCTTGATCTGCCCCGGATACTCCATCCCTTCCTCGATCTTGCTGGCAATATCCTTGGAAAGCCGAATGGTCGCCAGATCGTCGATCTGATTCGGTTTGACGATGATGCGAATCTCTCGACCGGCCTGGATCGCATACGACTCCTCGACGCCATCAAATGAACGGGCGATTTCCTCAAGGGCCTGTATACGCTTGAGATAGAGTTCCAGGCTCTCCCGGCGCGCACCTGGCCTGGCGCCAGAAATTGCGTCGGCGACTTCAACGATCACGGCCTCCAGTGTTTTCTGTTCTTGCTCGTGATGGTGGGCCAGGATACAATTGACTACAGGTTCCGAGACACCATGGCGCCGGCAGATTTCGGCGCCGATACTGGCGTGGGTGCCCTCCGTTTCGAAGTCTACCGCCTTGCCGATGTCGTGCAAGAGCGCGCCCATCCGCGCAACCTGGACGTTGGCTCCCAGTTCCTCGGCCAAAAGCGTCGCCAATTTGGCGGCTTCGATAGCGTGAGCGTGTTGGTTTTGCCCATAACTGGTGCGAAATTTCAACTGCCCCAGGAGACGAACGATCTTGGGATGCAATCCATGGACACCGGCCTCGTAGACAGCTCGTTCGCCTTCTTCTCGAATGATTTGTTCGACCTCTTGATGAGACTTTTCGATCACTTGCTCGATGCGGGCCGGATGGATACGTCCATCGATCACCAATCGTTCCATCGCCCGGCGAGCGATTTCCCGACGCACCGGGTCGAAACAGGAGATCGTGACGGCCTCGGGGGTGTCGTCTACGACGACGTCTACACCAGCCGTTTTTTCGAAGACCCTGATGTTACGTCCACCCCGACCAATGATGCGCCCCTTCATGTCATCGGAAGAAAGTGGAACGGTGGAGACGGTTAATTCGGCCACTTGCTCACCGGCCATTCGTTGAATCGCGTAAGTGATGATCTCTCGCGCTCGCTCATCCGCTTCTTCTTTGACCTCGGCCTCGACCTCGCGGATCACCCGCGCCATATCCTGTCGCGTCTCTTCCTCGACAGCTTTCAAGAGTTCCTGTTTTGCTTCTTCTGGACTTAATTGAGCGATTCGCTCCAAGGTCTCCTTTTGCTCTTGCAGCAATTGGTCAACCTGATTGCGCTGTCTATCCAGTGCGCTTTGTTGCTTATTGAGGGATTGTTGTCGTTGCTCCAGTCGTTCCTGCAGTTGGTCGATCTTTTCACGGCGACGTTGCAAACGTTCTTCCTCTCTTCTCAGACTATTGCGACGTCGTTCCAACTCCTTCTCCGCCGCATTGCGAATGGTCAACGCTTCATCTTTGGCCGATAAGATAAGTTCACTGGCCTCTTTTTCCGCTTCCTCCAATCGATTAGCAGCTTGTTCCTGTTGATTTTTGATCCTTTGCTGAACGATGTATCGTTGAAAGAAAAACCCTAAAGCAAATCCTCCTGCAATGCCTAGAACGGTCAATATCGTAGTAACCAGCCATCCATTCATAATTTTTATCCTCTCCTCTATTCGGATAAACCCTCATCTTGCGTTGCTTGCCATAAATCCTCGATCAGGGGTTTTATCACTTCGTAGGAAAATCCTCGCCTAGCCATGTAAGCCTTCAGCTTGCGCTCGAAATCTCGTCGCTCGAGTTGGCCCAGACGGCGAGCGCCCGCTTCTGCTGCTCTACGTGCGTTCTCTTCATCGTCTAGATCTTGCAAAACCTGGTCAATGATCGTGTCAGACACACCTTTTTGCCTGAGTTCATAGCGTAATGCCCGGACGCCTCGGGGTTTGAAGCGTACGCGATTGTCTACCCAGTAGCGGGCAAACGTCGCATCGTCGAGCAGGTTGGCCTGCGCCAAGCGATCGATTACCCGGTCGATGATCTCAGCGTCCAGATCCTTCTTGTATAGATTACGACGCACTTCCATCTCGCTGCGTGGGCGATATGAGAGATAATTGAGCGCCCGCTCATAAGCCTTTTCTTCTTCATCCCTGGTATTCAAGCGCGCGATGTCCTCATCGTTCAGGAATTGTCCCACCTTCAATTGGGCAGCCTCTATGGCCGCCAACCCGAAGGCGAATTCACCGTCGATGTAGACGTTCACCCGATCTTTATTCCGTTTCTGAAAGCGCAGCGCGCTAATTTTTCCTGCCATAAATGCATAAAGCCGTGGCTCAAGAAGCCACGGCTTATCGTCGTCACGCCGATTTCCAGCAATGATCTTAGGAACTACCCCTCATCCCCATCCATTGTGCAAGCAAATTTTTTTCAACTTATAAAACGACTGTCTCGCCTGGATTAAGTTGCTTTTACTCAGCCCAATAGATAGAAATGACCGGCTCTATCCAAAAAACCGCCCAATACAGTCACCCTAACCTGGACAAACTAGAACCAATCATGGACATGGACGGCAAATTCTTGCTCGCCGTGCAAGGACTTCATTGGTTAAGCCCTGATAGATTAGATGACGTCGACCTGCCCTCACCCCTTGAATCAAAGTCAATTCGAGAAATATCTAAAACCTCAACTCATAGACCTGCGCTCGTAGGTGGGATGGAATAGCCCGCCTGATTTTCGGACAGGTTTTGGATAAAGTAACAATGCACTTGGAGAAGGTAATAAATCGAAACACCCAACACAATGTGTGCTCGGCAGTAGCATTAACTAAGATCAACCGTGGTTTCTTTCAGCCAACAAATCATGATGTGTTGGCTGACTTCACAAATTTGGCCTGTCGTTCTATGTCTCTCCTCGACAGGCTCTGTCTTTTCTCCTGACCCGTTAGATGTTGCAGACGAGAGAGACCTTCTTGGAAACTATAAGCAAATTGAGTTACAAAAACTTGCTCGCTCGTATGTGTTTTTGCCCAGAATAGCGCGTTGTAGATCCTGGAAGGCCGCCTATTCTAACACCAATAAAGTTTACACCAAGTATGGCAAAAAGGCAAATGGATTTCTCCAACTGCTCCGATTGGCGATGAAGGTCGTGCAGTATCTTCTCAATAAGTTGGGGAGCTGTGGCCGGTCTCCCGACCGAGCCACAGCGGGCACGGTCAGGAGACCGGCCCGAGCGAGTTTGCCCCGGTTTATTGAGAAGATACGTCGTACAGATACTTGACCTCTAACTCACAACATGTTAAATTAAGTTTCTATGAGCATAAAAGTACGTCAAGCGCGCCCCGGCGACAAGTTCGATATCCAGGCGCTGTTGCGGAGAGCGGCATATAAACTCCCGCCATTGTGGCGATGGCAAGAACATCTCTGCGACGGGTTGTTTGTCGTGATCGAATGTCAGAATTTGGTCGTCGGGGGGTTTTTGGCCTGGCCCGACGCATCACCCATAGCTTGGGTTCGGGTGGCTGCCCTGGACGATGGGCTGGCTGTGGCTGATTGGCTCGATCTCGTGCTGCCTGCCACGTTGCAAAAACTTCGTCAAAAGGGCGTGCAAAAGCTCGCCTGGATGGATTACAATGGATGGGCTGGCCCACATTTGCCGGCTCGAGGGTTCCGCCGCTTCAAGGTTATCACCACGTTGGAGACCACGCAACACGTTTTGATCGAACTCGAGAACGCTCTCGACGTGCACCTGCGCCCCGCGTCGATGCAGGACATCCCGATGATCATCCGCCTGGACCGGGCGGCATTTAGCCCGCACTGGTGGTACAGCGCGTCCACTCTCCGCCGGAGATACGACGTGACCTCCCACTTCGTCGTCGCGGAGAAAGCTGATATTCTGGTGGGATACGTCGAAGGTGAGACACACATGCCACGCTCTCACCTCAACCGGATTGCGGTCCATCCAGATTGCCAAGGGCTTGGGCTGGGGAAGCTGCTCTTGAACGACGCGATGCAAGCTTTCTGGCGGCAAGGCAGCGAGTACGTCACCGTCAATACCCAGATTGATAACCACCGCGCGTTAAGGCTCTATCGCCAGTTTGGATTCGAATCGATCGATGATACCGTCACTGCATGGGAACGATGTTGCTAAGGTTGGTACACCGGTATGCTGGTATATTGGTATACCGGTATGCTGGTATATTGGTATACCGGTGTGCTGGTATATTGGTATACCGGTGTGCTGGTATGCCGGTTTTATCCTGTTGACGCTGTCCCGGTAACCGTCACGGTGGGTGACACGGTGGGCGTGAAAGTGGGCGTAAGCGTCGGCGCCTCCGTGGGCATTGTGGTGGGCGATGCGCTAGGTGCTGCCGTAGGCGGCACCGACGTCGGGGGCACCGGCGTCGGGAAAGCTGTCGCCGTTGGGAGAGACGTCGCCGTCGCACTGGGGCTGGAGACAGGTGTCGGCGTCGATGTGGGCGGTTGGATGGGCGTCACCGTCGACGTGGGCGCAGCCACGAAAACGGTCACCCGCGCTTCGACCGGCTCTTGCTCTCGACTGAAGGCTCGCACGAGCAATGTATAGGGCCCAGACGGCAGGCCGGCGACGTTCCACTCGGTCAGCAAACCCTCGGTCACCTGGGCCAAATGCGGCCCGCTGATCCACCCATCCCAGCGATCTGGGTTGTCGCCCACGCCGTACCTCACCTCGTATTGCTCGAAGGCAGGCAATTGAACGGTCCCCATCACTGGCACGACACCTTGGACGGCGCTGCCCGGCGCTGGTGACGTGATGAAAACCTGGGAAAAGTTGGCCCCTTCGTTACAATACTCAAGCGGCGCCAAAGGCAAGCCCTCGAAATATTCCGGGTGAGCCTGCGCCCATTCTCGTCCTCGCTCGCTCTGAATGACCACCATCACCTGCTCTCGGACCTGGTTAGGGCAAAATTCGTTGGCCAGCAACCCGGTGGTCTGATCGATCCGCACGATCTGGTACCAATCTTGCTCCTCTTCAGGCGGGGGTTGGTCCTTGGCAAAAAGCTCGCGCTTGCGACGGGGGCAGTATTTGCTCGGTTGAGCGCCCGAATCGGCGCAGACTTCATATTCCCTGACGCCCGGCGGACGTTCGAAATCCCGCACCGGCCAATCGGCGTGGGCCGCCTCCATGAAGTTGTGCCAGATGGGGCCGGCGCCGCCAGCCCCTGCTACGTTGATCATGGGGGTGTTGTCGGCATTGCCGACCCAAACGCCGGTCGCCAGATCCGGCGTGTAACCAATCGTCAGCGCGTCCCGGAAATCGTTCGTGGTGCCCGTCTTGGCCGCCGCCGGGCGAGAAAGCGCCAGCACGCTGGGACAACGAAACGCTACACAACGGGCCTGTACGTCTGAAAGGATGTGGGTGATTAGATACGCGTGTTCGGGAGAGACCACCTGTTCTCCCTGAGGTTGAGCGTTATCTACCAGGACATTCCCTTGGCTATCCTCAATTCGCAAAATTGGATTGACCGGCGTCCGTATCCCTCGATTGGCCAGGACGGCGAAAGCGCCCGTCATCTCCAGTAACTTGGCCTCGCCGCCGCCCAACGTGAGCGATAGACCATAATAAGGCGGGTGATCGTAGGGATAGTCGGGGCAGTATTCCTCGGGATGCACCAACGACTTGACGCCCAAGCGCTCGCTGATCTCCAGGAGTCCGTCGACGCCTACGAATTGGAGCGCCTCTACCGCTGGCACGTTGTATGAATTGGCCAGCGCCTTGCGCACCGACATCGGCCCGTGATAATCGCCATCGAAGTTGACAGGTACGTAAGGTGGATTGGCGCCATCGGGGAATTCGGTCCGCACGTCCCATAGGGTCGTCGCAGGCGTCCAGCCTCTCTCGAAAGCGGCGACGTACGTGAACGGCTTGATAGACGATCCCGGCTGCCGGCAGCGCAGCGCGACGTTGACCTGCCCGTCGATTTCGTCGTCGTGGAAATTGACCGAACCAACCATCGCCAACACGTGCCCCGTCGCCGGGTCGATGGCGACCAGCGCGCCGTTGGTGGCGTGGCGGTCAGCCAGGGTCTCCAGACCTTCACGGACCGCCTGTTCGGCCAGGCGCTGCAAGCGCCGGTCGAGGGTCGTGTAGATACGCAGGCTCTTACCCTCTTCGTTCTGGTAGAGCGCTTCGGGGCCGTATTGGGCCTCAATCTGCTGCCGGGCATAGACCACGAAGTGGGGCGCGAAACCCAGATCGAGACGTGGCGCCTTGAATTCGTACTCACGGATCTCGGCTATCGCCAACGCCTTCTCCGTGTGGTTGATGTACCCATCATCGACCATGAGCGACAGGACCGTCTCCTGACGTCTGAGCGCCAAGCTCAAGCCGCCGGCGAAAGGATCGTACGTCGCCGGGGACTGGGGAAGTCCTGCCAGGAAAGCCGCCTGCCCCAGCGTCAGTTCGTCCGCGTCGACGCCGAAGTAAGTCTCGGAGGCGGCCTGAATGCCGTAGGCCAGGTTGCCGTAATTGTTCTCGTTCAGGTAAATCTCCAGGATCACGTTCCGGTCTGGATAGGTGCGCATCAATTCGGCGGCCAGAACGATCTCCTTAATCTTCCGCCACGCCGTCTGTTGGATGCGTTCCTCCGGGTCCAACAGGAGGTTGCGCGCAACCTGTTGAGGGATCGTGCTGCCTCCAGAGACGATCCCGCCCTCCGACAGATTGTAGTAGATGGCGCGGATAATGGCGATGGGGTCGAATCCGGGATGGGCGTAGAAATTGCGGTCCTCGGTCGCGATGGTTGCCTGGAAAACGTAAGGCGATACTTCGCTCAACGAGACCCGCGTGCGCCGCCCACCATGGGGGTCCATCACCTCGAAGAGCAACCGGCCTTCCCGGTCCAAAATCTTGCTGCTGACGAAGGTGGTCTGGCGAGACGTCAACGCTTCGGGTGGCGGGAGTTGACGGGCGATCGCCATGTAACCCACGATAGCGCCCCCCACGCCCAGGAAGAAGATGAGAACCACCGATAGGGCCGTGATAAACAAGCCCTTGAGCACAATCTGCCCCCAGTCACGGGGTTTGCGCGCCTGGGATTTGACCTCTTTGACCTCAGAAGAGGCGACGGAGGACGGCACGTAGCCAGGACGTTGAGGAGGGGGGACAGTGCGCGGCAGGTCGGCCGTTGGCGTCGCACCGGTCGGCACCCGGGGCATCGCAATCGTTGGATCCCCCAGCGTTCCCGGTATCTCGCCAGTCTCGATCTCATCCTCATCCTCATCTTTATGCGGCGAAAAGGCGGGCATAGGTTGGGTATCTTCTAGCGACGGGATGGCGTGCAACGGCTGGACGTATTGAGGTTGGCGCGCGCTGTCTTTTTCCGCGGCCCCTCCCTCTATTTTCGATTGCCGGGCATCCAATCCCGGCGATTGCTCATATTGCGGCATAAACGACCTCTCGAAGCCAAAATTCGTGTCATTTGTCCATTCGTGTCATTCGTGATCCAAGTTGATAAGATACTATCACAAATCACACCAATGATCGAATTTCACGATCGTTTTCTCATCATTACCCAGACCATTATATCAGGCTATGGGGCGATTGCAAAGTAAAATCGGAAAACGGACGGGCGAGAAAAGGACGTGGACTAAGCGGCGCTGGTCACGAACTGGGCGAGGCGCGTCATTGCTTCCTGAACACGCACCGTCGGGGCAGTGGCCGAGATGCGCACGTATCCCTCGCCGGCCGGACCGAAGAAGACGCCCGGCGCAATAGCGACGCCGGTCTCTTCCAGGAGCGCCAGCGCGAAGGCCTCTGACGAGGGCCATCCGGGGGGAATCTCGGCCCAGGCGTAGAGCGTGGCGATAGGGGGCGTGCACCTCATGCAGATCTCGTTCAGTTGTCCGGCGATGAGGGCCAGTCGCTCGTAATAGATGGCATTGCGCGTCGCCAGCCATGACGTCGGTGTGGCCAGGGCCTCGACTGCGGCCGCTTGCAAAGGATGGAAGATGCCGGAATCGACGTTCGATTTGACCTGGGTCAGGGCCGCGATCGCGTCGGCGTTGCCCACCGCCATCCCGATCCGCCATCCGGCCATGTTGAACGTCTTCGAGAGGGAATTGATCTCCACCGCGACTTCCCCGGCGCCCGCCACCTGGAGGATACTGGGGGCCACGTAACCTTCGTAGGTGACGTCGCAATAGGGCGCGTCGTGGCAGATCAAGAGGTCTTTCTGAAGGTCTTTCTGCCGGGCGAAGGCCACCGCTCGCTCGAAGAAGCCCAGATCAGCCGTGGCACCGGTGGGGTTGTTCGGGTAATTGAGCCACAAAAGTTTCGCCCGGTCGAGCACGCGAGCCGGAACGGCGTCGAAATCCGGCAGGAAATCGTTCTCGGCCCGCAAGGGCAATGTGTACGTGGCGGCATCAGATAGCGCCGCCCCTCTGGTGTAGGGCGCATAACCGGGATCGGGTACCAGGGCCAGGCTATCGGCGTCGAGATAGGCCATCGAGAGGTGGATAATGCCCTCCTTGGAACCGAGAAGGGGCAATACTTGCGTCTCGGGATCGAGCACGACGCCGAAGCGACGCTGGTAATATCCGGCGATAGCCTCGCGCAGGGCGCGCGTGCCGCGATGGCCCGGGTATCCGTGGCTGTCGGCCCGGCCGGCCGAGCGGCGGAGCGTTTCGATCACGGCGTCGGGTGGCGGCATGTCGGGGCTGCCGACGTATAG
>OMKS01003609.1_pt1 | contig 12186 bp, 9 predicted proteins | sample 1674721 | NCBI WGS metagenome assembly OMKS01 (sample SAMN06264996, study PRJEB25208) | sediment metagenome | isolation source: hot spring sediment | place: USA: California | collected 2014-09-02 | reverse complement strand
TCTAGTACGGTCTCGTGGGCTCGGAGATGTGTATAAGAGACAGGTCCGGTGTCAGATCGTGGGCATGACCGCCGAGCTGTGTCATACCCGCTTCCATGGAATTCCTCGTCCGGGTGGATTGTTCAAAAAACATCATGAACAGGGTCTTATCCTGTAAAAGACGGTGCGCCTCACCCATGGCAAAGCGACGCTTTAATGCTGAAGCCACACCCAGAACCATCTCGATTTCCTGATTAGACCAGTCCTGGAATGTAATCAGGTGTTTTCCGTGTAAGAGTGTTTGAGGCATTGTTGTTCCTTTTAAGTTAACCGCTGAGCTCGCTGAGAACGCGGAGTTTTTCCTTTTTAAGTTAACCGCTGAGTTCGCTGAGAACGCGGAGTTTTCCTTTTTAGGTTAACCGCTGAGTTCGCTGAGAACGCGGAGTTTTCCTTTTTAGGTTAACCGCGGAGTTCGCTGAGAACGCGGAGATTCTCCTTTATAATTATTCACGACTCGTTTGAGTCCGTCTTTCAGAATAGGTACATTAAAATTTATCAGTAGTCCCACCTGTAATTTTGAAATTTTCAGATAATTCAAAAGTTGTGCCTGATCAAGATTTGTCATTTTATTGACGGCTTTACATTCTACAACCAGTTGGTTATCGATAAGAAAATCACACCGAAAACCTTTTTCGATAACAATATCAGCATAATGAACCGGTAAAGTTTTTTCTTTTTCAAAAGTGATTCCGGCTATTTGAAGTTCATATGCCAGTGCTGCCTGATAAACTGATTCCAGAAAACCAGGACCAAGATTCTTATGAACTTTGATTGCCAGTCCTATTATTTTTTCAGTCAACTTATTAATATCATCATCCATAAATCATCTCATTTTCCTCTGCGTCCTCCGTGTTCTCTGCGGTTTATAGGTGGTATGGTATCAGAGTGTAGAATTCCGCCGTTGAGGCATTGTTGTTCCTTTTAAGTTAACCGCTGAGTTCGCTGAGAACGCGGAGTTTTCCTTTTTAGGTTAACCGCTGAGTTCGCTGAGAACGCGGAGTTTTCCTTTTAGTCCTCCCGCAAAGGGGACTTTAACCCACCCAACCCAATTCATCATTCAATTCAGAATTCAGAATTCAGAATTTATACACGAGTAGCGTATAAAATGCCGCCGCTTTTTCCAGATGATCAATCGGTGTTTTTTCATTGGGTGCGTGGGCATAAATTTCATTTCCCGGACCGAAGCCGATACAGGGGATGCCGTGTCGCCCGCAGATGGATACCCCGTTTGTGGAGAAGGTCCATTTGTCAATGCGCGGTTTTTCGTTGAAAAGAGCTTCGTATGTTTTTGCCCCGGCCTGCACCAGTGGATGGTCCTCCGGAATTTTCCAGGTGGGGAAATATTTTTCAATTCTGTAGACAGTGCCTGTATAGCTTGGACTGTTATATTCGGGGACTTCGATCATCACATCATCGCCACATATTCTTTTCAATTCGGCAAGGGCACTTTCTTTGTCCTCCCCCCATGTCAGTCTCCGGTCTATATGCATCCGGGCATAATCGGGGATGGCGCACAGGGAGGGAGATTGGCTCCGCAAGAGGGTGGCGGCGATGGTCCCTTTGCCCAGGAAAGGGTCCGACCGAAGATTATCATTCAGTTTTTCGATTTCCAGGGCGACCTTTGATGCGGAATAGATGACATTTTTTCCCCGTTCCGGTGCTGAGCCATGGGCAGAGAGCCCCTTAAAGTAAAGCTCCATCTCCATCCGTCCCCGGTGTCCCCGGTAGATACCCAGATTGGTGGGTTCGGTGATGACGGCAAAATCCGGGACCAGTTTTTCTTCATTGATCAGGTATTCCCAGCACATGCCGTCGCAGTCTTCCTCCATGACGGTGAATGTGAAATAAACAGAATAGTCTCCGTCATATTCCATCTCTGTCAGAATCCGGGCGGCTGTGATCATGGACGCGGCACCCCCTTCCTGATCCACCGTTCCACGGCCGTGGACAAATCCGTCTTTAATGAGACCGGAAAAGGGCGGGTGTTCCCATTGGGACTCATCCCCTGTATCCACGGTGTCAATGTGGGCATCAATGGCCAGAATTTTCGGTCCGCTCCCCACCCGGGCAATACAATTCCCCAGTCCGTCAATACGGACATCTTTTACACCGGCCGATTTTAGGAGTTCTTTAATTTTGAGAACCACGTCCTTCTCTTCACAGCTTACAGAGGGAATTTTTACCATCTCTGACAGGTACCGGGCGGTTTCATCTCTGTATTCTTTAGCTTTTTGTCGTATAAGTTCAGCGGGCTTCATGGACAATCCTTTCATTCTTCAGTGTTTTTTGTATCAAGCTCATGGTCACGGCATCGTGCAGGTGAATTTCTTTCCTTTCCGGGTTTGAGATATCTATGCTACGGATATCAAAGGACTTTTGATCCAATATAACAGAAAAATCTTTCCCTTCGTATAACCAGGCGTCCTTTGTTTCAGTCAGAGAGAGGGTTTCATCCTTCTTTTTATAGCGAAGGACCTGGTTTTCAAGAAAAAATCCATGATCCATTATCCGGAAACTTTTTTCTGTCAGGGCTACTTTGGGTTTGTCTTTATAGGGTGCTCCCGATGTAGGACAAAAGGTTGTGCAGTTTCCGCATTCGTTGCAGAAATCCTGAATATTTAGTATCTGGTAAGGCTGGCGGATCCGGTACATGCCGTCATCGTCTGTTTCAATCCGGTTATCCTTCCATAGGATTTTTTTCAAAGGGATTTCAAAGGGTTCAACGGTATAGGAGATGTTTGCCCGGTTGGGACACACAGTGACACAGATATCGCAGACCTCGTCGCAAAGCAGGCAGCGGGAGGCTTCGGTTTGAGCCTGTTCCCGGGAAAGTGTGAGCTCCACAATGGTTTGGCTGTCCCGTTGCTCAAGGGGGATTTCTTCGGGATGAACGCCGGGAATGATCCGGGCACGGTTTTTATGGTGTTCACGGTGGGTCAGACTCTCTCTAACTGTTGTGAGCCGGGCTGTTCCAAGTTCCTGGTCGCACCGCTTCAGAATCACTTTCGCCGTCCGTCGTCCGTCCCCGATAGCCTTGATAATCGTGGAAGCTCCCCGGTAAGCATCGCCGCCGATAAAAACATTGGGTATTGCGATTTCACGACTTTCAGTATCCCGGATTTTTATATCTTCTTCAGGAATGAAATCTAAAACCCGTTCCTGGCCGAAGGCCGGGATGATGGTATCAGCCTTTACTGTAAATTCACTCCCGGTGATTTTTTCCGGCCGGGGTCTTCCGGAAGCGTCTTTTTTCCCAAGCTTCATGCGACTGCATACCAGTCCGGTGACCTGATCTTTTTCCGACAGGATTTTCTCTGGTGCAGCCAGTTCAATGAGTTCAATGCCCTCTTTCAAAGCAGCCGTGATTTCATCCTGGTCTGCCGGCATTTCCCGCCGGGTCCGACGATAGACGAGGGTGACGTTTCCATCTTTTCCTGCCAGCCGTTTTGCCGTCCGGGCCGCATCCATGGCTGTGTTCCCGCCGCCTAATACCAGGATTTGTTTTCCGGAAAAACTCCCTTTTCCCTGCCGTACGGCGGATAAAAAATCCAACGGGTCGAGGATGCCTTTGTGTACATCGTCTCCGGGTATGGATACTTTCAGTGATTTCTGTGCTCCCACTGCGATGTAAACAAAATCACTCTTTCCCCGTATGGATTCAAAACGGTCGTGGTCAATGGTTTGGGATGTGTGGATTTTTACACCCAGTTTTTCGATGCGCCGGATATCCTCATGAAGGGCTTTTTCGGAAAGACGGAAAGTGGGGATGGCATCGGCCGGCATACCACCGGGAAAGGCTTTTGTTTCATAGACATCCACTTCAAATCCCGAAAGAATGAGGAAATATGCACAGGCCAGTCCGGAAGGACCGGCGCCTATAATGGCAACTTTTTTCCCATTTTTTTGTGATGGGGGAATGAGTTCTTCAACAGGGGCGTTTTCCGCTACAAAGCGTTTGATATCCCGGATGAGCAGGGCATTTTCGTAATTGATCCGGGTGCATTTTGTCTGGCACAGGTGATCGCAGACCATCCCCGTGACCGACGGAAATGGGTTGGTTCCAAGTATGGCCTTGAAAGCGTTAGGCAGGTCGTCATGGGCTGTGCGGTACATGTATTCAGGAATGTTCTGATTGGCCGGACAGGTTCCAACGCAAGGAGCAGTAATGCAGTCGAAAATTTTGAGTTCACGCTCTGTTTTTATATTGGGATACGTTGCACGATAGAGGGAATTGTCTGTTACTTTTTGTGCATAGGCCATAAGGTATTGTCGGGCTTCGGTTGAGAAGGAATCGGGTAGTACACCCAACTTTTCCACATACTGGGACAAGCGGCCATATCCTCCCGGTTTTAAAAGATCTGAGCAGACTGTCACCGGTGAAAAACCACAGGACAGTACATCCTGAATGTTATGGATAGTCACACCGGCACAAAAGGAGACAGGCAGACGGGGGAATTCCTGACGAACCATGTCTGCAACCTGGATACTGATGGGATGGAGGGCCTTTCCGCTCATGTACATGGCATCCTCGCTGAAGACATCCTTATGGTTCAATGCTTCCAGTGTGTTTGTCAGTTTGACACCGAATTGGAGTCCGGTTTTTTCCGAGCTTTTCTGCAAAGACCGGATGACCTGTTTCGCTGCATCCCACGTGATGTCGTGTTCAAATGCTGCATCGGGGACTTTCGTTTCGTAACCGAGTTTATTCAGAACATCCCGGATTTTATTGGGTCCCAGAAGGGTTGGGTTAAGTTTGATATAGGTATGGAGTTTTTTCTCCTCAAGAAGGTATGTGCCGATTTTTTCGATCTCATCAGGTGGGCAGCCGTGCATGGTGGACAGGGTGATGTTGTTTGACATACAGTCCGGAATGTTCAGTTCGCCCACTGCCGGGTACATATCCCGGATTTCATTCAGCAGGTCCTCTTTTTCCGTTCGGCAAACCGCCATTTTTTCAAAAAACCACTGGACATTCTCCTTAAGGATGCCGGCCATGTCGTAGCCCACACTCATGTTGAAGACCGTTCCAACAGGACCTTTCCACCGGAATTTATGGTGAAGCAGGTGAATCAGAATCCAGGCTTTCAGATATTCGGTAAAAGATTCCTCGATTTTCAATTCCTGGGACCATTCGCAGTTGTAGCCTTCATCCTGAAGATCGATACAGGGTTTTGAGACGGTGATGTCATCCAGGGTCTGAACCGTTTTCAGTTCGATATACCGGGCGCCGCAAAGCCAGGCGGATACGATATTTTGTGCCATCTGGGTATGGGGACCTGCCGCCGGTCCCAGAGGGGTGTCCAAAGGCTGGCCGAAGATCTCCGTTTTGAAGGGATCGTAGTCTGACGGTGCAAAAAAGAGGGAGTCGTAAATGCCAAAAGCCCGTCCCTGTTCCAGTGAACGGAGCAGATATGATGTGAGGGTACGAAAAGGGATAATTCCGAAACGGTCACTCATGATATACCTTATACAGTTTGTTTACCGCTTCCCGGACCTCGTGCAGGATTTTTTCTTCATCAAAGGTTTTGAATTCACCCTTTTCCCATAGGATGGTCCCGTTAGCGATGGTCATGTACATTTCCTGTCCCTGAACACCGAAAACCAGGTGATAGAATAAATTCTCAAGAGAAATGGGCGTAACCGGAACATAATCCGTCACTGCGATATCGGCATCAAAGCCTTGCTTCAGAGTTCCCGCCTTGGGGAAGAACCGTTGCATCACTTCGGCCGGTCGTTGAAAAAGAATGTTCAGCGGATTGTCAATTTTTCCGTTTCGCAGGAGAAAATGAGAACGCATGGTTCCTAAAATATTCCCAGTCATGCCGTCTGTGCCCAGAATATAGTTCTTGATCCGGTCTGTATTCATCATCCCCACGTTATTGTTGGCATTGGATTCGGGATTGGAAATAACAACGGGTTTGAGGGACTCGATGAGTTCATAATCTGTTTCAGACAGGTGAATGCAGTGGGCCAAAAGGGAATTCTGATCCAGGAGTCCGAGCTTTTTCAGCCGGTCCACCGGTCCGGCGGTGCCGTGTTTCACACAGAAATCAAAATCGGATTTATCTTCGCCGCAATGGATATGGATGGGCATGTCTGCCGGTTTGTGTTTTGCAATAAACGTCATGCTCTCATCACTCAGAGTGAAATTGGCGTGAAGTCCCATAAGGCCCTGGATTTTGGAGTTCCCCTTGTGTTCCTTATAAAAACGGATATTTTCTTCCAGATGCTCTTTTACCGCCTCTTTTCCCATTCGGTCAGAGATTTCATAACAGAGGAGTCCTTTCAGGTTTGTTTCAATAAAGGCGATTTCCAGAAAATTAAGGCTTCGTCTGACGGCATTCATGGAAGCGTGGTGATCGAAGACGGTTGTTACGCCGAATTTGATGGACTGAAGGAGTCCATGCAGGGCGGAACAATGGCTGGTTTCCGTATCCAGGGACTGATCCAGATGCCACCAGAGATTTTCCAGGATCTGCTGAAAATTTTCGGTAGGACCGACGGGAGCCAGTCCCGTTGCCAGGGCGGAGTAGAGGTGGTGGTGGGGATTTAAAAGTCCGGGTAGTACCAGCCGGCCCTTCAGATCGTAAAACCGGACGTCTTCTTTTTTCAGTTCCTCTGTTTTTCCCATGCGGATGATTTTTCCATCTGAAATTTCCAGTGCTCCATTTTCCGTGAGGGTGGAGAAGCCGTCCGTAATCACAGCGTTACCGAGTATATACGTCATAAATTACTATCCTTTTTGTAAAAAACGTCCCGTTCCGGGCCGTGCAATAATGCCTTTATCCGCATCGTAGATAATCTGTCCCCGAAGCAGGGTTTTCATGATTTTTCCCTGAAATCTGAGCCCTTCAAAAGGTGTGATTTTTCCTTTTGAAAAAAAATCTTTTCCACGGATGTCTGTGGTTCTATCCGGATCCAGCATGATCAAGTCCGCATCTTTACCTGGTTCAATGGATCCTTTCCGGTCAAAGAGTCCGTACCGCCTGGCGGCGTTTTCAGCAATAACTTTCAGAAAACGGTCCAATGGCATTTTACGCCGTAACAGTCCTTCAGAATACAGATACGGGAAAAGAGTTCCCGTACCGGGAATACCGGAATAATCGGTCCATGCGGATCCGGTGTTTTTTTGGGATGCGGGAGCCGGAGCATGGTCGGAAGCCACAAATTCAAGAGCCCCGATCATCAGGTATTTCCACAACAATTCGCTGTTTCCCGGAGATTTGACGACAGGGGTTGTTTTCAGGGCTCCGCCGATTTCCTCAAAATCCTCACAGGAGAATTCCAGGTAGTGTGGACAGGTTTCGCCGGTGACGAAAGGTTTTCCAGTAAGGTATTCTGCTGCTTCCGCCGTGCCGATGTGGACAATGTGGAGAGATCCCTTTGCGGCCTGAGTCAGATCCACGGCGTTTTTTACTGCAATCAGCTCTGCTTCTTCCGGCCGGGAGGCATAATAATTCTGCCAGTCTGAACCCTTTTCACGTTCTGCTGTTTCCAATCGCGTGACGGTTGCGTAGTCTTCTGCGTGGAGTAAAACAGGCCGGTTCACTTTTTGGGCAGCCTTCAGAACCTGTGAAAACTGTTCATGTGTCAGGCGGTGAAAACTGTCCATCCCTGAAATAAAATAGGTTTTAAAACCTACAACAAAGGGAGCCAGTTCGGATATATTTTCTTCAAAATCGCCATCAAAGCACTGACCCGAAACACCGCCGAAGAAGGCAAAATCGACAATACTTTTATTTTTTACAGCATCCAGTTTTTTGCGAAAATTTTTCAGAGTGGTAACAGGGGGTATAGACGTACAGGGCATGTCGATGATAGTGGTTACTCCACCGGACGCTGCCATCCGGCTTCCGTGTGTAAAATCTTCCCGTTCTGTATATCCCGGATCATTAAAATGGACATGGGGGTCGACGGCGCCGGGAAAAATGAGCAGTCCTTCTGCATCAAAAACATCCTTTCCCGAAAGGTTGGGACCGGTACGGACAATTTTACCGTCTTCGATCTCAATATCCAGCGGGAGAAAAGATTTTTCACCGGGAAGGGCGATATAACCGTGTTTTATAATCAATGTTTACCTGCTTCTTGTAATGCGGCATAGACCTTGTCGGGCGTAAAAGGTGCCTGAAAAAGGCGGACACCCACGGCATCATAAATGGCATTGGCGATGGCGGGCATGGAAACGTTGATGCCGATCTCCGCCACTGACTTCGCACCGAAGGGGCCTGTTTCCTCATGGGATTCTACAATATGGGTTTTCATCTCCGGTATATCCGCTGCTGTAAATATTTTATAATCCTTAAAATGGGAATTTATCAGATTCCCTTTGGATGAAAAGACATATTTTTCCGCCATGGCATAAGAGAGACCGTTCACCACGGCACCTTCTATCTGTCCTTCCGCCAGAATGGGATTAATGGCCTGTCCGCAATCTACGGCGGTGGCCACCCGGATCAAATCCACCTTTCCCGTGCGTTTGTCCACGTCCAATTCCACAAAATGAGCGATAAATGGGGGTGGGGATTCCGGGGCGGTATGAGACGCAGACGCCTGAATCTGAAACTGATCCTGAGTATAGAGGGCAAATACCGCAATATCGGATAATGAGACGGCTTCACCGGACTTTTTGTTCTTTACAGATTCATCCGCCAGGACAAGGTCTTCCCGGCTCCACTTTTTCATGGTGACAGCCACATCAAAAATCTGTTCACGGATCTTTTCGGCACATTTTTTCACCGCGCCTCCGGAAATATAGGTCGTGGAAGAGGCATAGGCACCTACATCAAAGGGTGTGCGGTCCGTATCGGAGGAAAGAACTATAATTTTTTCCGATCCTACACCCAACACTTCTCCGGCGATCTGTGCCAGGATGGTGTCCGAACCGGTGCCGATATCGGTAGCACCCACATCCAAATTAAACGATCCGTCGTCGTTGATTTTCATGGATGCGGCACCCATATCGACGAGGGGAATGCCCGATCCCTGCATGGCCACGGCGGCACCGATTCCACGGATTTTGTCTCCATGGGTAATTCGTTTCCCCCGTTTTTCCTTCCATCCGATAACCCTGGCGCCCCAGTCCATACATTCATCCAGTTTGCAGGATTTCACAATCTGGGTCACCCCCTCAGTCCCTTCGCCGATGGCTTTGAAAACCTGGGATGTTTCGCCTTCGCGGATGTGGTGTTTTTTCACAAAATCAATAAAATCCACATCGAGTTTCCGGGCGATGATATCAATATGCTGATTCAGGGCAAAATAACCCTGGGTGGCACCGTATCCCCTGTATGCACCGCCAACGGGGAGATTGGTATAGACGGATCTGCCCAGAAAATGGAGGTTTTCAATTTTATTCAGAAGGGGTAAAACTTTGGCTCCGCAATTTGACAGGACCGTCAGGGCGTGGGTCCCGTAAGCACCTGAATTGAGGAGTGTGTTCATATCCAGAAAGGTGATGTCACCATTCTTTTTTACACCCATCTTCAGTCGGGTCCGCACGGGGTGGCGGGTTCGTGAGGAACGGAAGACTTCCTCCCGGGAAAGGATCAATGTGGCCGGCTGTTTCAGTTTAAGGGTAACCCAGGCGGCCAGTTGTTCCAGCATCACCTCCTGTTTGGCACCGAATCCACCGCCGATACGGGGTTTGATGACCCGGATTTTCGAGAGGGGGAATTCGCAGACTTTGGATACGATACGCCGGGCATGAAAGGGAACCTGAGTCGCTGAAACAATTACCAGTCGTCCCATCTCATCGAAAAAAGTTTTCACGGAATGGGGCTCGATGGTACAGTGGGAAGCGTAATGGGCATGATAGGTCTCATCTATTGTAAAATCAGCTTCTGATTCACCCTGCTTCAAATCACCGAAACCGATTTCCACTTCCGCCGCCAGGTTTTTATCCGGCTCGTATGTGACAGGGATTGCTGCAAACCTGTCCGAACCATGGAGTTTGGGTGCTTCAGGATCCATGGCCTTTTCCGCATCAAAAAGGGGTTCGAGGATTTTATAGTCTACCCTGATTTTTTTCAGGGCATCCTGTGCTTCTTTCAGGGTCTTTGCGGCCACCATAGCCACCTTATCCCCCACAAAGCGGACTTTTTTGTCAAAAAGAACCGTATCATAGGGCGAGGGCTCGGGAAATCCCTGTCCGGCCGTAGTATGAAGAATGGGTTTCACATTTTTATAATGGAAAACATCCACAACCCCTAGGGATTTCCGGGCTTCCGAATCGTCAATATCCAGGATATCGGCATGGGCATATGGGGAGTAGAGAAGAGCCAGGTGGAGAGAATCCTTCACGATATAATCATCGGTGAATTTATGATTTCCCGTAGCAAGAGAAAGGGAATCGATTTTCAGTTCAGCCTTGCCGACGCGTGTATATTTATTCATAATTTTATCCGTTGTCTTGGGTTTCACGGAGTCTTTTTGCTGCCAGTTGTACACCCTCGATGATCTTAACGTAACCGGTACAGCGGCACAGATTACCATCCAGGGCATTTTTAATTTCATCATTTGAGGGCTCGGGGTTTTCCCGGAGCAGGGCATAGGCGGCAATAATCATCCCCGGTGTGCAGAATCCGCACTGGACTGCCCCTGCTTCCACAAAGACTTCCTGGATGATATGGGGTGTATGAAGAGTGCCGATACCCCGGACTGTGGTGATTGTTTGTCCTGTTGCCGAAGCGGTCAAAACCTGGCAGGAATTCACCGGTTTATCATCCAGGAGGATAACACAGGCTCCGCAGGCCCCTTCCAGGCAGCCGTTTTTCACCTCTGTATATCCGTGGTTCCGCAGGGTGATCAGCAGGCGTTCATCCGGTTCAAAGGTAAACATTTGTTTGATACCGTTTACTGTAAATTCTGATTTCATATCCTGCCTCCTGCCAGCTGTGCAATCAGGCGTCCCAGTTCAATGGATGCTTTAAGGGAGAGATATTCGGGATCGGTCCCTGCTTTATTCCCAAAAGAAAGGTTGCACTGTTTTTCTATATCTGCCGGATCAATGGATTTGAGAACTTTTCCTTTGAGCCAGGCTTCCAAATCATTCAACCTTGTGAATTTTGTCCGGGTGCCAACGGCGATAAGCCGTGAATCGGTGATATATTCTTTGTCTGTTTTCAGGACAACCGTCAGGTTAAACAGGGGCATATCCCTCTGAGTCCGCACTTCCCGGTAATGGGCGCACAGACCGCAATTCAGGGGGATTTTTACAGACGTGATCACAGAGCCGGTTCGAAGTTCCTTTTGTGTAAGGTAATCCTCCACGGAGTATTCCCCGCAGGATTTTCCTTCCAGAGTAAGGCGGGCTTCCAGGGCCATGAGGGGGCCGGACAGGTCGGACCAGGGAGGTGCCATGGCCAGTGTTCCGCCCAGTGTAATCCGGTTTCGAAGCGTAGTGCTGGCGGAACGGCACAGAGATTGGACCAGAAGATGATCCGGGTTGTGTTTTTTTAATTCTGAAACCACTCCGGCATAGGTGCACAGACTGCCGAAAGTGATGAGGTCGTTATCGGAATGAATGGTTTTCAGGGGGAGCCTGTTTAAATCAATCAGACCCTTTACACCTTTCAGGCCGCTCATAAGCAGGCCGGTCCCTCCGCTGTGGAGAAAAACCTTATCCGATTTTGTAAATCCGGCGGCCTCTGCCGGACTTTTTGGATAGTGCCAGGTAATTATTTTCATAGTTGTGAAATTTCCGTCAAATTTGGAGGAATGTCAAGGAAACAAGTGAGCAGTCGACAGTAGACAGTCAGCAGTGGGCAGTGGGCAGTCGGAAGTCAACAGTGGGCAGTCAACAGTCAACAGTTGATTGATTTGATTGGATGATTGGATGATTGAACCACTTGTCACGGGTTACGCGTCACACGTCACTTTTTGAGTCGGCAGGGGGCAGTTGAAAGTCAGAAGCGAGTATCGAGTAGCGAGTAGCGAGGAACGAGGAACGAGAGAAGCAATATTTTGTATCTGTATGATTGTAGCCGGCTTCTTACAATTTCAATGCCAGCCTAATGAGTTGTTGAAAATGGGTTACGATGTTTTTAGGACGAAATGAGAAGACTTGTTATGTGCCTTATCGAAGCAGCGCCCCGGGACGAATTGATGAAGGTGATATCTATCACTCAGGGTCGTATCTCTGTCTCTTAT
>OMKS01003608.1_pt1 | contig 12186 bp, 12 predicted proteins | sample 1674721 | NCBI WGS metagenome assembly OMKS01 (sample SAMN06264996, study PRJEB25208) | sediment metagenome | isolation source: hot spring sediment | place: USA: California | collected 2014-09-02 | reverse complement strand
ACACCTCGATCCCGACCACACCGGCGATCTCTACCCAGTGGATCCTGCTTGCCCGATAGTGCGGCCAACAATGGATCCGAGCGCAGGCGATCGTGGTCGTTGAGATCTTCATATCCCAGGGCAATGGCCATGATCCGCTGGCTCAGCAACTCACCTACACTGTGGTCGATGCGCCCCGGGTCACGATGATCCGTAAAACATCGGGAAAACTGCTTGATAAATCCACGAGCCCGCTCGATCTCTGCCAGAAGCAGACCTCCTGCATCCGAAGTAATCGATCCACCCTTGAAATCCGTCGTGATTTTTTTGGCGCAAAGCCCTTGAAATAACACTCGCTGTGAATTACACTCTGTATGCATCGGTTGCTCCTGTTTGAGGCTTCAAGAACCCCATTATAACAGGATAAAGCAGCCGATGCACCCCTTCCCCCCTTAAATCTAGTGAGAAATACGGGCTAGAGTTGGTTGAGTTGTTGAAACTCAAACGCCGGATTCATGTCGGGTTCGCGGCAAGAGTAGACGGTTGGCGAACTGAACTGACTTCATTGCAACAAAAAATTTCGGAGAAAAGACGCAAAGCGATTGTTTTATCATTGTCCGCCGCCATTTTGTTTGTATTGTTGGCGGTCTTCTTTTTCGGCCTCCTGCCGGGAATCCGTTTCCGAAGTTCTCTGAATGAGATTAAATCCACTCTTCAAAATTCACCATCCGATGCCCTGAAGATGATTGAAGGGCTTAAACGTGAGCATGATTCTTCGGAACTGGAGAAGATGCGCAAGCAGGCCTTGTTTCAGGTCAGAACGGCACAAGTCACGGAGATGCTGGAGCAGTCACGGAGTCTGGAACAGAAAAATGATTTCGACGGAGCCCTCGAAGTTTTCAGTGTCATCAAGCAGGATGTGTTTCCAGGTGCGGGCCTGCCGGAAGAGATCAGAAAAGCAGAAATGAAATTGAGACTCGCCACCCGCAGACATTACGTGGCACTGGCTCGAAACCAAAAGGATCCCGGAAGCAAGTATCTCTTTTATAGCCGGGCCCTGGATTTTCAGGCGGATTCAGCTGTTCAGCGGGAGGCAGATGAGTACGCCAACAGGAATTCCAGAGATATACTGTCATCCCTGGTCCGACAGGGCAACGAGGAGACGGATTGCAGCCGTGCCCGCTTCATTGTATCTAAGGGAATGCAATTATCCGCAGCGCATCCGGGGGATGTTGAAACTGAGGGAAGAGGTTTACCGTCGCTGCCGATAATATTATAACCATTTGGGATGCGATACTTGCCTATTTATTTGCTTCGAGCGTTGCTACCTGGCCGATCCTGGGCCGTTTGCGGATATACTGGAAAGTCGAAATTGTAATCCATTCGGTCGAGGCCCTGAGCAAGCCAACCTGGCCACACTGTTTTATGATTCTGATAAAAGAGGCAAGCGGTTTTGTTCTTTGATCCATGTGAACAGTCGTAAGGAAGTTTAACCGAATCATGGATGATGCGGATCTTTATAAATGCTGGAATAATGCGCCTGGGCGGCGTGAATATGCCACCAGTTCGGATGGTTGGCGAGACGGGATTCGGTATGCCAGGTGCGATGTATCTGGGCCAGCATTGGCAGCGAAATTGCTGCATTTTTATTTAATGAGTTTTATCCTAATTTAACCGACAAAAAAATGCGAACTACACATGCCGCTTTCTACTTTCTGTATATTCTGGATGGGGAAATAAAAAAGTTCCCTCTGAATAGGAGGGATGCTGTTACTCTCGGGCGCAGTTCCCAGTGCGACTGGAACGTGGACCTGAGTTTCATATCTCGAAGGCATGTACGTTTATGTCCACAAAATGATGGGGTTGAGATCGAGGACCTGGAAAGCACGAATGGCACTTATATAAACGGCCGGAGAATCCGCCGGGCAAAAGTGCCGGTGGGCCATTCCTTTTTTATAAATTCCCTGGAATTCGTGCTGAAAATGGGTGATGCCGATGATTTCGAGGTATCTGCGGATCTATCTGATGCTATCCGTTCGACCCGGCCCTCGTCTTCTGTTCCGAAAGGTAAGGATGATACCGAAGACACAGCCGGGGATGGACCCAGCTTCCTGGAACGGTTTTTAAGAGGTATTCTTGACCTCGGCCTCAAGGCTCATGCCAGGAATGATTTCTTTCTGGATCTGGGAATTTATCTGAATGTGGTTTTCGTACGCCTGCAAGGTACCATATATTTCTACGAGGAACGTGGTGATTCCCGGGAATTGTTGTTGAACCAGATCTTCGATGAGAATCAGTCATCCGTGGTTGAGGATGACGAACCTCCAGAGTGGGCGTTTGCCGGGAATGTAGAGGATCGAGATTTTAAAAGTGGTATTGTCAACTCGTTCCGAACGGGATCGGATACGCAAACGGTCTGTGTTTTTATCTCGCGGAAAAAATTACCGGATCAGTATCGCTGCTTTCTGACATTGATGGTGGAAACCATCGGGATTATTCTCAAAATACTGTCCGAAAGTCCGCCGAAGGTGGAAGGTGGGTTACTGGCAGATTCTGTTGTGCAGGCCCGTGGTGCCATTATCACGGCGGACCGGGAGATGAATCGCTTGATTCGCAAAGCGCGCAAATTGGGGCGAAGTGATGTGTTTATTCTGATTGAAGGAGAATCCGGTACAGGTAAAGAGTTGTTCGCCCGGGAGATTCACGAGGCATCCAAGCAGAAATCTGGAGAGTTCGTGGCTTTGAATTGCGCAGCCATCCCGGAAGACCTGTTGGAAGTGGAGTTGTTTGGATGTGAGAAAGGAGCGTTTACCGGGGCCGATAAGCGTCGAATCGGCAAACTCGAACTGGCATCGGGGGGAACGTTGTTCCTGGACGAAGTAGGGGAGATGTCCGCCCGGTTACAGGCCAAGATGCTGCGTTCGATTCAGGAAAGCGCTTTCTATCGCTTGGGCGGCAATGAACTGGTCAAAGTGGATTTAAGGATCGTAGCCGCAACCAATAAGAAACTTTCAGAAATGGTATCCAAAGGGTCTTTTCGCGAAGATCTTTATTACCGGTTGGTCCACGTGGAATTTAACGTGCCTCCATTGCGGGAAAGGCGGCCGGACATCAACCGCCTGGTGCGTCATTTCGCGAAGTGCGAAATGGAGCGCTCAGGCAAAAAAATCCGGGGGTTTTCTGTAAAGGTGTTGAACGTATTTAATGAATATGACTGGCCGGGAAACGTGAGGGAATTGGAGAATGAAGTTATTAAATTGATTCACCTCGCGGATGACAACGGTGTGATCGGATTTGATTTGTTGTCTCCCCGGATTCGAATGTTCAGTACGGAGATGGCGCAAACGTTAAAAATCCCCAACATCAAGGGCCGAATCCAGGAGTTCGAGAAAGACAACATTATTCGAACCCTGCAGAAAAACAAAAACAACAAGGCCCAGACTGCCCGGGACCTGGGCATCAGTTACAATACGCTTTTCAAAAAGCTTCGCAAGTATGGAATCCAGTAATACTCAACCCGGCCAAAACCATCACCCTCTCGAGATGGGGGTGTGTAACCTTTTGGAGATGGTTGGCGCTTCCTCACGCTTAGTTTTTAGAAGAAAAAACGCAATTACCTGCAATAGAGGTGGTTTTGAGAGAAAGTCTCTTTCCTTTTGAAGTTGGCATCTCGTATGCTAGGGTTTGTTGTTAATTCCACAAGGAGGCATTATGAAGTTTAAAAGTTTTCGAGTTTTAAGTGTATTGGTTGCCATGACTTGTATGCTGGCGTTTTCGGGCGTGTCTTTTGCCCAGACCGGACCTGATGTAGATACCTTGATGCCCTTTAACGGCACTATTGGCAACTCTGTAGGTCAGTACAAGAAAGTCAACACGAAAACGGATGAAGTCTGGGATTTCTTTACCAAGGCAAAGTATACGCGTGAAATTATGACCCTGCGGAAAATCATTCAGACAGAAAAGATCATTCCCCAAACAACAGTACCGGAAAAACTTGATGGCAACGAATACTTTGTTGTAAAAGAAAAATGGGAAAAGCCCTACGAAGAAAAGATTACTAAGTATAAGCCCCAAGAAAAACTATTCCGTGTAACCATTGACGAGGCGCCCGGGGAAAAGGTGTGGCGTTACATGAAAAAAGGCGCTGGTAAGTAAATCGAGATCAATAAATGGTGAGTTGGTTTGCGCCAACTCACCATTTTTTTTTGGAGGATCCATGAAAAGAGCCTTAAGTTTCCTGCTGGTTGGTTTGTTTACTTGCGTCATGATGTCTCAGGACATAATCAGGATTGACCCGTCACTTTCCATTACACTGTTACCGGAATGGGAAAAGTTACCCAATGAACGTGGAACTGAAATTTTGAGGAATGAAGGCATTTTTGCCGAATCCTATTTATATGCGAAACATTCTACCATAGAGAATTTTTACTTTATTGTATCCAAAGCACAGCCGGACATGATGTTTTCAGAGGCATTTTTAGAACAAAACCGTCTCAAACGTGCAAGAACTCATTATAATTTGGACCCAAAATGGGGGGAAGCTAAGGTTGTAAACAATGTTTTTGGTTCAAATAGCGCCGTGATTACGCTGGGACTGTCAAAAGAGAAAACCAGCCAACAATTTCCTGCTTTTACAGTGGGAGTCTGGGTGGACTTCGTAAGACCGTATTTTAATAAGAAAGACAATAAGGCAGAGATTAATTACTACGAAATTTATTATAGAATCCCTTCCAACCAATGGGACAAACTTCAAGGTAAGCCAGGTGAAGGTGAGTTTCTAAAAAAATACATTAAACAAATCATCCATTTTGAACCAACAGGTTTGGTTCCAATCACATCGGGAGTGTATAACGCAATGGAATGGATGGAGAAGAATGGCTTTGTCGTTAATTTAAAAGAAAGCCAACCTGCCGTTGAAGATAAAGCGGCAAAACCAAAGCCCGCGGAAGTCGCCGTATTTGAAAGCATTTCCATGGATGGAAACAAAGTTAGGGAATATTTCGAGGACACTCTGAAGAAAGCGTTTTTTCACTCTAATGAATCACCATTGATTTTCATGCCCGGGCATCGTATCCGCGTGCTTAGTGGCCGGGTGAAATCTGATTCTTCTATGGATTTTAAAGCGGCTGAAGCTTATTTTGAAAATGGGAACATGGTGGTTAAGGATGCAGAGAAAAACATTGCAAGTGTTCGCCTTGATTCCATCAATCCCAGCTCAATCAAAGCAAAACGCAAGGCGCGTTTGAGTATTTCGGGAAAGGAATCCAAGACCGGGAAAGAAATCCAATTGGACCTGGTGATAGACTGGGAACATGAAGTCTCGCAATGGATCAAGCGACAAAAAAGAAGTACTCCGGCACTGGAAAAGCAAAAATAGTCTTTTTTTGGAGAAAAAGTGCGCAACAGCGTCTGCATGGGCATCATGCAGGCCCTGTTGTGTAGTGCGATCCTGGTTTTTGGTGCGGATCAGCCGCAGGTCCCATTGTTGATTGAATCATCCCCGGATGCGGACGTTATCCTGGAAGGACGGTTGAGTGGCAAGACTGATTCGGCTGGATTCTTTCTGACAAGGGTTTCACCAGGGTCTCACAGGGTCAGGGTACAGAAAAGCGGGTTTTATGCGGCCGAAAGAAGCGTTTTCGTGTATGACCTTTCAACGCGGGTTCGGATTATCCTTACGGAAAAGCCTTTAAGCAAGACATGGGCTATTTTGGCCGGCTCGCTATTGCTCCTGATTGTCATCGCTCTGATTATATGGATTCGACATTTACGTGCCAATTATATAGGTCAATTTAAAGTAATCCGGGAGATTGGCAGGGGAGGGGTGGCCAGTGTGTACATGGCGAAATCACGAAAACATACCTTGCCATTGGCTTTAAAGGTCATGCATGATTCACTGGCTGATGACAAGGACTTGGTTGAAAAGTTTTCCCGGGAGGGGAAGGTTTTGTCTTTGGTCCAGAAGAACTGTCCAGGATCAGGGCTTGCCAAAATATTTGAATATGGTCATACCAACGGTTCTGTAAAAAGGCATTATATCGCAATGGAGTATGTCGAGGGAGAGACATTGTTGGAACAATTGAAACGAAAAGGGGCATTGGAAAGAAGTTATGTCCTGAAAGTTATTTATTCATTGGCTGCGACACTTTCATGTTGTCACCGTTCCGGGGTATTCCATCGAGATTTGTCACCCGATAATATCATTATTCAAACGGAATCCGGAACACCGATATTGATCGATTTTGGTATTGCCAAGAACGCGAATACCAGCTATCGGACCCTCGATGGCTCCATTGCCGGGAAGCCGGCATATATGTCGCCGGAACAATGCCAGGGGTATGAAATAAGTTCTGCTTCGGATGTGTATGCCTTGGGGATTCTTTTTTATTGTTTATTGGAGGGGGGGCCTCCTTTCACTGGATGCAACCCAGTTGAAGTGATTTATTCTCAAGTTAACAAACCTTTCCCGAAATTGTCCAATGCTCAATACAAAACTTTGAACCTGTTGATTGCCAGTATGACCGTAAAGGATCCGGAAAAGAGAATATCCATGGAAGAGTTGATTAAACAGATCGGTATGATGTCATAAGGTTTGAAGGTTATATGAATGTGGGCAATGCGTAGCGTGAGTTTGATGATATCCATGGCGGTGTTCCTAATCACGGGAACAGTGCAAGCGGGGAGATCGAATCAACGAATTGAGATGAAATATTTGGGCTGTACACCACAGGGTACGGTGGGCTTGCTCTATGCTGGCAATGAAGCGCTTTCTCCCGGGATCGAAGGTTTTTTAATGACGCGGTTGATTGTTAATAAGGCAAAATTAAACCTGCCGATTGCCAGGTTTGTGATCAAGACGGTAACTAAAAAAGAAATCTTTGTGGACGTGATTCGTTGGGGTGAAGGATGGAGAAGAGATGACATTCAATATGGGGAGATATCAGGAAAGGATTTGAGAAATTTTCAGGCATTTCAAAAATTGATGTATGAAGGTAAAAGGAAGTACGCTGCATCTGATTTTTCCGGCGCACACCAGGACTTTCTATCTGCACTTGAACTTCAACCCTCAAGCCGGGAATGCATGAACTGGTTGTCTAGAACCGGAGGAAAAACCAACCAGGGTAATGCTATCATAAATCGCATGGGATTTCCAACGGGATATGAAAGAATGCTTGATAACGCCCAAGCCGTATATCGGAATCCTTCAGGCACTTGGGAAGTTGTTTTGCCAGAATCGATTGGGATGGTGTACGTGCCTTCGGGAAGCTTTATTCAGGGTAGTGATGCTCATCATGAGGATGAAATCCCGCCGAAAACCATTGATTTGAAAGATTACTGGATTTCAAAAACAGAGGTGACGCTACGTCAGTATGAGGAATTCGCCCGGAGCACGGGGAGGCAGATGCCGGATGACGAAGGATACGCAAGGGATCGCTATCCCGTGATGAGCGTTACATGGTTTGATGCCCGGGAGTTCCACAGGTGGCTCAGCCGGAGGACCGGTTTGACCTTCCGATTGCCAACGGAAGCCCAATGGGAGAAGGCAGCTCGCGGAGACTCTGATGAACGCCCCTATCCCTGGGGTTTCCAGGAGAATGGCTCGGGTGGAATTTATTATTGCAATTCAAGAGAACACAAAGCAGACGGCTTTGAATACCTGGCGCCGGTGGATGCCTTTCCTATCGGAGCCTCACCCTATGGGGTCCTGCAGATGGCGGGAAATGTGGCTGAGTGGGTTCGGGACTGGTACGACCCCGCTTATTACTCTCAAAAACATACAATGAAAGATCCCCAAGGCCCGGCTTCAGGAACGCAACGGGTCGTTCGCGGAGGAAGCTACGTGGGATTTGATTTTGCGACCCGGGTTAGCAAGCGTAACGCCATGAAGCCGGATGAGAAAAACAATTATACGGGGTTTCGTATTGTGCTCGAGGGATCAAATGAGAGGACGATCCAATGAGGCCTCGTATATCATATCACTCCCCTCCGTTTAACGGGACGGGGTGGCGGTTGAGCATGCTGTCCATTGCCTATGTCGATCAGCTCGAAACAACCGCCGCCCTGTCCCATCTCATTCATTCGTTGCCAACGCATTGTCGTGAGTCAGGGATTTGAATGGCGAGGAAACAAAGGGATGACCTGAAGATGAATGATTATCAGGAGGTTAAAGATGATTAAAGGTAAACGGGTTGGGTTTACGTTGGCTGTATTTGTTTTGGCCGGGCTGGCAGCAGCAAATTGGGCGGCCAATGAAGATATAACGAATAGAGTTTTTTGGAGGGGATGAGGGAGTTCTTGAGGTCCGTGTTCAACCCGATAGCGGCGCGCCGCTGATTTTCCATGAATCCGGCGCTGAGCCGCCGTTCAAAGGCGGCACCTGGGTGTTTGCAGGTGACCCCCATCGCCTGGTGGGAGAGTCCTACTCCATCAGCTTGAAAAACCGGTCACATAGGCGGATCAAGGTGGTCTTGGGGATTGACGGTGTAAACGTGTTTCGCAAAAAAGATCTGTTCCATACGGCAAAGGATGATGTGGGCTGGATCATCGGCCCGGAGAAAGAGATCATTGTCCGGGGTTGGCAGGTTAGTTCATCCCGGGCCGAACGCTTCGTGTTCAGCCCCTCCGAATGGAGTGAAGGCGAAGGCACGGGCGGCAGGATCGGTGAAATGTTGATTGATGTGTATACTGAATACCGTCCCAGGGAAATGATAGCTAGAAAAGTTATCGTCGGTAAAGACGGCCAAGAAAGAGTTGTACTAAGCGGGCCACCATCAAGAGCTCCGGTTGGTACCACTTCCGGGGAGAATGTTGACAGCGGCGTGAGGACGGTTAGATTCACGGCTTCATCCCCACGTCCAGACGCCCGGGCCAGGATTGTCTATGGGCGGAAGAGCGACATCATCATGGACCGTCTGGGTATCCGGGTGCGCGAAAACGGCTATGACCAGCTTGAAGTGACATACGTCGTACCCTCCGGAAAAGCCGATGAAGCGGGAATCCGGGAAGGAGACATCCTGGTAAAGGTGGATACGTTGCGTGACTCGGATCGATCTGATCTGAGGCGCATGTTGAGCCGGAAGCGCGCGGGGGAATACATATTCCTCGATCTTCGCCGTGGGGATAACGGCTTGAAGCTGAAGATCCGTTTGTAGTTTAGCAGCTATTTTGAATGCTTCGAGTACTCCTTGAATATTCATCCCTTTTATGTAACAGCGGCGGCGGGAAAACCCCTTCTTCCCCTTCCTATTCCCGCCGCCGTCCTTTTTCATTTGAAATAAAAGGATAAATTTATGCTATTGGGTGTGTTTCCGGATGTGCGCGGCAACCTGGATTTCCTGGAGAAAGGATTGGACAGGCTGAAAGCCCGGGGAGCCGAAAAGCTGGTGTTCCTGGGCGACGTGGTACAACCTGAGTTCCCGAAAAAGTAACGATGAGATGGCAATGACCCGCTGATAATGCTGAAAAAATACGATTTCTCTTGTTTGTTGCCTCGTTACGTATTATAATATTGTAACGAGAATAAGAGGAGTTGTAAGTGGCGGCTATCGTGTACCAGACCAATAAAAAGACCGGGGTCACCTATGCGTACGAGTCGATCTCATACTGGGATAAGGATAAGCAGCAGTCCCGGGCGAAACGTAAATGCATAGGCCGATTGGACTCTAAAACACAGAAAATCATTCCCACCCGGAAAAGAAAGGCGCGGGCAGTAGGGCAAGAAGCAAAACGGGGCCCCGTACCGATCACACGAACAGCCCGCTGTTTTTACGGAGCCACCTACCTGTTCGACCGCATCGGGCAAGATACCGGCGTGACTGAGGATTTGAAGACTTGCTTTCCCGACAGTTACCGGAAGATTTTGTCGATCGCCTATTATTTGATTTTAGAGGACAGAAATCCGCTGAGCCGTTTTCCTCGCTGGGCGGCCATCCATTCGCATCCTTACGGCGGCGCCATCTCATCCCAAAGAAGCAGCGAACTCTTCGCCTCCCTTACCGAAAAGGCCAGACAGCGTTTCTTTCAGCTTCAGGGAAAACGCCGGGTGGACAGAGAATACCTGGCCTATGACAGCACGTCCATTTCCAGTTATTCAAAAAGCCTCAGGCAGGTTCGCTATGGCAAAAACAAAGATCATGAGCATCTGGCACAAATCAATCTGAGTCTGCTGTTCGGGCAACAATCCCGCCTGCCGTTTTCTTACCGGAAGCTGGCAGGAAACATTCCCGACGTGAAGACTCTTAGGAAATTGCTGGCCGACATGAACACCCTGGGTTATGAAAAGATCAAAGTGGTCTTGGATCGGGGCTTTTTCAGTGCAGCCAACATCAACGATCTGTACAAGCATCATATGAAGTTTTTGATCGCAGCCAAGCTGTCGCTGAAACTGGTGCAGACACATCTGGACACAGTTCGGGACAAGATGCGCATCTGGACCCATTATAGTCAGGCCCACCAACTCTATACTTATTCTGTGCCCATCACCTGGAATTATGTCCAGGATCGCCCCTACAAGGGTGATACCATTAAGGCGGATCGTCGAATGTATCTTCATCTGTATTATTCCCCAGAGCGAGCACTGGAGGATGAAAAATCCTTCAACAACTCGATGGCCGTTTTGCAGCAAGAGTTGGAAAGCGACCAGCGCCATCCGGATCATGAGAAAAAGTATGCCAAATATTTTGAAGCAAAAAGCACGCCGGTCAGGGGCACAAAGGTGGTTGCCAAAGATGAAGCTATGGCAGAGGCGAAACGCAATTACGGTTATTTTACCCTATTGAGCAACGAGATAAAGGATGCAGTGGAGGCACTGGAGATCTATCGGAACAAGGACCTGATAGAAAAGGCTTTCGACAATCTGAAAGAACGGCTTAATCTGCGCCGGGTGGCTGTCTCATCGGAACAAAGTCTGGATGGCAAGCTCTTTGTGCAGTTCATCGCCCTCATATTTTTATCATATATCACAAAGAAAATGCAGGAAAACAAACTGTTCAAGGACCATACGATGCAGCAGGTTCTGGATGATTTCGATATCATTGAATGCTTTGAAGTGCCGGGTCAGCGACTGATGATTGGCGAAACAACAAAACGACAGATGGAGCTGTACACCAAATTAGGCGTCACGCCGCCTGCCTCGTTACAATAGCGCGGGAATTTAGGATTGAAGCCGCGGGAACGGCGGGCATCGTGTTCTGCGCGGCGGCAGCTGGGACTACGGCGACAAATGCTGCCGTTCAGCCTTTCGTAGCCTCGTCAATCCGTCCTTCCGCCGCAACAACCTCGGTTTCAGTCCGGTGATGGAGCCCTAATGTGATGGATTACGAAAGCTTATGGAGTTGGGGTTTGGGCGTTTGGCTTTGGGAAGAGTGAGATTGCAGGAAGGCTCATGATAGATAAAGAAAACGCTTTAGAGTCGATCTTGGCGCCGGGTCAATCAGTGGATTCGGATATAATTTGGTTGGAAATGGAATCAGTGGTTTGAACCGCTTGCTATAGAGTCAGGAAAATTTGCTTGAGGTGACGCATGGACATTAGGAAACAATTGCTTATCGGAATACTGCTGATTGGATTGGTTGCCGGACTTTCCGCCGTCGGGACGCGGGCGGAGATCAAGGGAAAAAGCGGCGGGAACTGGATTATAAGCAAGGGGGCCGCCCATGGGGTGAAGACCGGCATGACCGGTTACTTCTGGACCCATGTGCGCTCCGGGGAAAAGGAGTATCCTTGTTTGTTCTGATGCGTTTGGCGAGGCATCTCTGGACAGACTAAAAAAAATCACGAAGACGAATGAAGTGGCCGCGGTGAGGGTAGGAATGAAACTGGGTCTTACCCTGGTGATCATGGCAGTGACACTCTCCATGGTCTATTCAGCCCTTCTGGGGAGGCAGGTGTTCATCCCGGATATCCTGGAAAGGCCAGGAAAGTACAGAAATCAAACCATAGAGATAACCGGGAGAGTGGTCGACGTGGTGAAGTCCTCAGGTCAAGGTGACCGGGGCTATTATGCAGTGAAACACTTCTCTAGTGGCAGAATTATCAGAGTGGCAGCGGAAACATTGCCTGATTTACAGACCGAGGTAACCCTTCTGGGTTTGGTGCAGCTTTCGGGATCGGAACAGGGATTTTACATCCGGGAGATCATGCGCTCAAATAACCCTCGACTTATGGATGAAGAACACATTCTTTCTGGCATGCGCTGCAGTATTAGGG
>OMKS01003607.1_pt1 | contig 12187 bp, 11 predicted proteins | sample 1674721 | NCBI WGS metagenome assembly OMKS01 (sample SAMN06264996, study PRJEB25208) | sediment metagenome | isolation source: hot spring sediment | place: USA: California | collected 2014-09-02 | reverse complement strand
GGCTCCCCGTCTCGACTTCCTCGAACTCGTAGCGGACCCGCAGCACAGGTTTGTCTACCTCGAGGTATCGCCGGAGGTCAGTGGGCGTCCCCATGAGCACCACGTCGCATGGGACGGCGTTGATGATCTCCTCCAGCTCCTTCATCTGGTGGGGGCTGTACCCGACGGCTGGCAGCAGCTTGCCCAGGTGGGGCCAGAGCTCGTAGACCTCCTTTATGGTGCCTTTGGTGTAGGGCCGGGGGTCCACGATCTCGGCTCCCTTCTCCATGGCCTTGATGGCCTTATAATACTCCAGCGCCTTCGGCCGGTCGCCCTTCATGTCGCAGGCCATAGCGGCGATAAGGCGCGAATGGCCCATCTCACGGAACGACTGTTTCAGCCCGAGCACCTTTTCCATGGTCGCGAGGGCCTCGCCGCTTTTCCCGTCATGAAGGTCATAGAGCGCCAGTAGCCGCCCGTACATGGGCTCGCCGGGGTCTTTCTTCCATGCCGTCCGCAGATGTTCCTTAATGGCTTCCTTATTGTCGGGATCGTTTTCTTTAAGAGCATAGGCCTTCATGTATTCGTCCAGCCCGGCCCGTACCTTCGGGTCCCTGAAACGGTAGCCTTCCAGCACCGCCGGGACGACCGGGACCTTCCCGCCCTTCAGCTCTGCCCTCAGGTTAAAACCGCGATAGGGGTTGTTGCATACCGGCGCGGGGCCGACGGCCACCCAGAACTCCAGGGTTTCGGGCGAGAACACCATGCTGTTTTCATTGTCGGCGACCCCCACGACATGGCCGGCGGCGCGCTCAAGCCCCGTGGTGTGCTGAATATGGTCGCCCATGAAGGAGGCCGCCAGTTTCGGGTCGACCCTGCCCGCATGCTGGTCGATCAAATTCATAAGGCGGCGGTAACGGCCCGGGCAGTGCTCCATGATATTGTACTGGACGGTGATGTCGATTTTCCGCTTTTCTTCGGACACGGCCATGTTGGTCATGACGACCCGCCCTTTTTCAGTGCGCCGTATCGACGCTTTGCCGGTTGAAAGCTCCGCCGCGAAGGCGTCCTTTTCCTTCCCGGAAATGATGACGTACCCGCCGGATACCGCCCGGGGCTTGTCGTGAAAAATGCTTTCGGCTTCTTGTAGGGTCCCCGCTTTGCGCAGTATCTCATCGGAGAAGGCGCAGATGGACCATCCCCGGGGGTCGATATCGTCATACACCATATAGTGCGGACAGACCACGATGCCCTCGGTGTTCATGCCCGGGTTCCAGAGAATGACGCCGGCGGTCCCGATCTTGACATGTTCATACCCGTCGGCCGGGCTCAGGAACAGCAGGGTCTGGTATTTCGGCCACTGGACGACACCGCCGTAATCGGTGTTGCGGCCCACGACGGTTTTCCCGCCGTCCGCTGCCTTCCCGACCGCCGCGAAACTGCTGCAGGCGCCTACTTTAATACCGATTTTTTCAAACGCCTTCAGGTTGTCCTTCGCGAAGGAAGGGGTGAGCACCATGGAGGGCCCGGTGTGGTGGTTAGCCTTAAAAATAATGTCGAAGGGGACGCCTGAACCGTCAGCTATGCCCTTAAGCTCCTCCAGTATATTTTTCGGCTGATTTTTAAAAAGGGGCACATAGACCTTCCAGTCCAGAAATTTCCGCAACAGCCATATTTTAAGGGAAAAGGGCATCTCCCTCCCTCCATAGATCACGTCCGCGTAGAAGGGCGCCGCTCCCTTCTTTATCTCTTCCTTAAGAAGGGCGCCATGCTGGTAGCCAATTTCATAGGGAGTCCCCTTGAGGCGCAGCACGTATAGCCCGTCCCTCATTTCCATCGAGGCGTCCCCGAAGAACCGCCGTTGCCCTTCGGAGCGCACCGCGGTTTTTTGAAGTTTTGTGGCCTCCGCGCCGCCGGGCCGGTACCTGTTCCCCTGCCCGACGCCGATGGCGCTGAGAATGACCGCCGCCGCCACAACTACAACCATGACCGCCACAACAGCAATACCGATTATTCGCTTCATTCCAGCCTCCTCGAATATACCGTTCCCACGGTTTCTCAGTAACCCAGGGCCTTATTAAGCCATTCCATCTCCTTCCTGAAATCAATGCCGTATTTTGCCGGTTCCATTCCGCTATAGGCCTGGTGTTCATACAGGGCCTTGAAAGCTTCCACGATTCCCGTTACCTCTTTACGATAGGCCAGGTCCACATTCGCGCCCGTATACTTCACGACACCCAGGCTGTGCACCACTCTGGCCATTTCATCGCTCATTTTCGCGGAGAAGTCTATCTCGTAATACCCGTTTGGCGAAGGGATTACATAGGAGCACTTCCCCGTGAACGAGGCCGGGGCGTGAATGTCGTACGCTGTCCGCCAGGCCCTGCAGGCGCCTGATTTAAAATAGTGGTATGCGCCGTTTTTAACCTGCACATGGCCGGTACGATACGCCTTGAGCAAACCCCGTTCATTGACATTGTAAAAATCGACAACCGAAAGCTCCGCCGGCATACCCCCGGCCGAAATAAAATCCAGTGACCCCAGCACGGTCGGTATGCCTTTGTAATAGCCTACCTCCACGAACAGGCGTTTGCCTTCCAGACCCTCCGGCACCTCGGCCCCTTTTTCATACTTCTCGAAGGTGGACAGCGCCGTGCCGGGATCGACCGGCCCGGAAAACTTAAAGGAAACTTTATTGTCACCGGTAAAGACCGCGTTGAAGTCCTTATAATAAAGCACCTTCTGTTTCAAGTTTCCGGCGACGGTGTGGACGACGATCTCGATATACCCTTTCTTTTTGTCCTGCTTGAGCGCGCCCAGGGCCCCGGCGTTCAGATAGCCGTAATTATTATAGATTTTTCGCCTCAGGGGTATCTTCCCATTGACCGGCGTCAGGCCGCCGGCTCCCGGCACATCGCATCTCAGGGCCAGGGTCACCCATCCGCCGGCCCCGGCCAGCACCCGTACCGGCGCTCCGTCGTCCAGCATGCCAGCCGGTTTCCCCTTTACGGAGTCGAATATCACCGCGGGGCCGTCTATCATTTCGGCCCGAACGCCGGCCGCCGAAAACAGCAGCACCACCGCCGCAAACGCCATTACCCGTGGTATCATCAGCCCACCTCTTTTCATATTCCTGCCTGATCTTACACTGCCTGCTTGAGCGAATGCATAGGACCTACAACACCATTATTCAGTAAACCCGTCAATACTGACCGGAAGCCCCGTCCTCGCCGATTCATAGGCGGCGAATACCAGCGCGATGTCCGCCCGCGCTTCCTTCCCGCCGACCCGCGGCGCCCTGCCGGTATACAGGCAGTCGAGAAAATCTTTTATCGCTTCATTGTACACATTGTACCCGGCGAACTCTTCGACGATGTCCATGGCCACGCCCGTGGCGAAGGACTTTTCCACGGACTCGTCCGGAATATGGTCGTTCCCGAGGTTTTTCATGTATTCCTGGACCCCTTTTATGACGGCCGGGTCGACCCCGCGGTAATAGTCCTTCACCTGTTCACTGAATACCCGTATCTCGCCGATCTCGAACTGGAGATGGCCCGGCAGCCGTTTTTCCGGCACTTCAACGATGCTGCCGCCGTTTCCGTAGACAGCCATCATGGGGACGGCCGGCGGGGTGCGCACGTTCCAGCTCAGGATGATCGTGGTCACGATGCCGTTTTTATGGACCAGGGTAAGCACCGAGGTCTCGTCCACCTCCCACTTTTTATCGGGGCAGCGGGTGACGGCGTAGACCGACTCGACCGGGCCGCCAAGACGATTCGCCATGGCCATGAGATGCACTCCCCGATCTAAGAGTATGCCTCCCCCGCCGGTGGATCCGTCCATGCGCCACCGGTAGGTCTTCATGCGTGAGGTCATCTCGATGGCGTAGGAAATCTCGTGGATGGTGATCATGAACGGTTCCCCGATCACCCCTTGTTTCATCAGCGCGACAGCGCGTTCGACAGCGGGCTCGTAGCGGAAGTTTTCCAGCACCGCCAGGGTCAGGCCCGTTTCTCCCGTTTTATCGATGATGGCGTCGGCTTCCTTCAGGGAATTGGCCAGGGGTTTTTCAATGAAGACATGCTTACCCGCTTCAAGGGCGCTCATTGCCGACCGGTAGTGCAGATGGTGAGGCAGGCAGATATCGACGGCATCCAGTTTCGGGTCCGCAAGGGCCTCGTCCAGACTCTTGAATACACCGGCCGCCTGGTAACGGGCCGCCGACTCTTTCGCGAGTTCTTTGTCCACATCGCAAATGTACAGGTCTACCCGGTCCCGGTGGTTGAGGTATTCCGCGGCGTGGACATGGCCTATCATCCCGCAGCCCACAAGGCATAGTGATTTCTTTTTCATTATAACGAACTTTCTCCGTCAGAAGGTGAAATAAAGGGAAAATAGTAACGACTGGTTAATCTTAACCGGTTTTTAAATAGTATGCAACCATTTACTCCGCCGGCGGGAATTTTTTCCGGCTCTGCTCCCGGCAGGAAAGCCTTTATTTAAGATTAGACCCGTTGATTTACGGTGTGTCATTGCGAGCCCCGGCCGTATCGGGGCGTGGCAATCTCATTCAGTATATGGTTATTTTCCTATAACTTGTAACTTGTTGCCTTTTGAGATCGCCACGTCGGCCTGCGGGCTCCTCGCGACGACATTTTTGCTCGTTAAGCGGCAACTCTATTGTTTTCGCAGGGCCGCGTCAGAGGATATACTCGCTGGTTTCTTTGCCCGGTGCCCCGCGCTTGAAGGGGCGGTACTTTTCAACATACACCCGGCGTTCGAACGGAAGCAGCGTCACTTTCCGGTAATAGTGCCCGTTGATGTCCCAGCCTTTCAGTTTAAAACGGTACCGTGAATCGGCACGGGTACGGAGAGTGATGCCGTCGATGAGTTTCAGCCCAAGTTCTTCCAGGGTTTCCGAAAGGGGCGGGTCGCCGTCCAGGCCGCCGGCAATCATGATCGAAAGGTCCCGGGGCGCGACCCGGGGCACTTGTTTACGAAACAATTCCATCAGGGCCGGGATGGCGTCGTCGGCATAGTGGAAGCCGTCATCGGGAAGGACGGATTTCAAAGGCGTGCTCGACCTGGCCCTGGAAATGTGGGTCATGCCGCCGAAACCGCTGGGGCCGTGAAAGAGGCAGACCGACACGCAGGTGCTGATGTCGGCGGCGAGGACGGTATCGCGACTGACCTGAACGTCTCCTCTCAGAACAGGAATGATGTTTGGCCGGCTTTTATGGGTACTCATCTCTGACATCTCCCGCTCGGAATCCCGGCCTCAATATCGCGAAGCAGTCCGCCCGGACCGGTTATATCTTTTCGGGATAAAACACTATAAAATTTAACCGACACCTTTGTCAAGCACACTGAAAGTCGCGGATACTACCGGAAGCCTGTTCGTGGAAAATCCCGTTCACTACTCTAATATTGCGCCTCTGTTTTTTAACCGAAATTCTTGACAGGACAGGGCGCTTTTCAGTATATTTACCCGGGTGCAGGAGGCTATCCCATGAACAGAAAGGCAAAAGATGTGCGCAGGGGGGTTCGGCTTAACATCAAAAAGCCCCCCAAGGTAGAAACACCGAAGAACGTGTACAGCCGAAAGGCGAAACACAAAAAGGGCCATGCGGCGGAAAACCCATGGCCTTTTTTAATGGAAATTTTCTCCTTGACAAAGCCCCTGCCCCGTCATGGGATTCTTGCTTAGTCTGCCTTCGGCATTCTCACTTCCCGGAAATCACAAGGAGTAAAATTTAACGAATGAAAAAATCAACGCTTTCATCATATGAAAACAAAAAACGCGGCATGGCGCCGTTCATACTGCTCATGTCGCTCATGCTGGTCTGGTGCGGCGCCCAAACCTCCCAGGGCAAGTCGGACGACCGCGGCATAAAACTGGATGCCGCTTCGGTGGACCGGAAGGTCTATGAAACAGCCCGCTTCCTGGGCGGCAGGGATATTTCCACCAACTCATCCCTCTATAAGTATACAGAAGGCGCCGTTTATCGGGCATACAAAAAAAGAATGGACACCGCCTGGTCGCGGCTACAGGAAGTGAACCAGCCTAAAATCATCGCCTGGCGCGATAAATATCTGCCGAAAAAATACACCGACACGGTATTCTATCCTTTCAGCGGGCCGGACATCATCAACGCCCTGCTCTTTTTCCCGGACGGGACCGAGTACATCATGTTCGGCCTCGAATCACCGGGCGCGGTGCCGAAGGCCCATGAAGTGCCCGAGCAGGGCCTGCAGGCGGGCCTCAGCGGCCTGAGCCTGGCCCTGGACAACGTGTTGAACGTAAACTATTTCAAGACCGTCCGCATGGAAAAAGAAATTAGCACCAATTCTTTCAACAGCATCACCAGCGTCATCATGTTCTTTCTTTCCCGCATGGACTACGAAGTACTTGCGGCAAAGCCGGTCTGGATAGACGGCGCGAGCGCGCTGCTGTACGAAAAACCCTCGAAGCGCGACCCGCGACTGGTTTCCGGGGTGGAACTGCTTTTCCGTAAAGGGAGCGACGGCCCCGTCAAGCGGGTACGTTACTTCCAGCTCAACGTGATCGACAACTCACTGAAGACCTATACCAATTTTATTCCCTATCTTGAAACTTACGGGCGCTATACCACCATCATCAAATCGGCGTCGTACCTCATGCACAACACCCTGAAATTCACTAAAATCAGGGCCCTTACGCTGTCCCACAGCGACTATATTCTTCAAGACGAATCCGGCGTGGCCCTGCGTTATTACGACCCAAAAGTCTGGAAACTCAGCTTTCACGGCGTCTACACCAAACCGGTGCCCCTCTTCGCCAACCGGTACCAGCCAGATTTCGCGAAAGTGATGAAAGAAAAATCCACGGGGCCGCTGCCCTTCAGCTACGGCTACAATTTCAGAGAAAACGAATCGAACCTCATGTTCGCCGAAAGGATAAAAGAATAAGGGCGGAATGGTGACTGCACCTTACAGAACAGGCGTTATATTTATCACCGCGGCGTTTTCTTTTTTGCTGGCCCTGTCACCGGCTTCGTCCTGCCGTGGGGCGGTGAAAACCGATCTGCCGCCGCCGGCGGACGGGATGAGCACCGTCTTCCTTCCAGCCACGGCCATGGACGGCGCCCCCGCCGAAGTGCCGGTGGATATTTATTCCCCGCCGGGCGTGAAAAAGTTCGCCGGCGACATACTGGTGCTGCCTGGCTGGAAGTTCTCGCGGGTGCGCTGGCACCGGGAAACCGTACTTGTCCAGGAGGCCCGTAAACGGGGCTTCCGGCTCGTTTTTCCGGACATGATGATTACCCTCTACGAATCGGAGTATTATCCCCAGACCAGCGGCTGGGTACGGTGGGGCCCGATGCCGGGAGGTCTATGGGTACGGGAAGTGCTTATTCCCCACATGCGTAAACGCGGCCTGTTCATGGACGGAGGGAAGAATTTCCTGCTGGGCCTTTCCACCGGCGGGCGAGGCGTGGCCTTGGTTCATCTGCAAAACCCGGGAGTTTTCCATGGAGGCGCGGCCCTGTCGGGAGATTTCGACCAGTCGACCATGGCGGGTGACAAACTGATGGCGGCCATGTACGGCCCCTATCAAAACCATCCTCATCGCTGGAAAACCATCGACAACCCTTCGGCCATGGTTTCCCGCTGGTCGATGCCCCTCTATATCGGCCACGGCCGTAAGGACAATGTCGTCCCCCTTTCCCAATCAAAAAATTTCTATGAGAAGCTGAAAACCGCCCATCCGGGCCTGAAGCTGGTTTTCAGCGAACCACCGGCCGCGGGACACGACTTCCGCTACTGGTCGTCCGAAGTGGTTCCGGTGCTGGACTTCTTCCTCTCCCTGCGTTAAGTATAAAGGACCTAGCGCCTGAAAAGGGGCGGCAGGTTTTCTACTGTCCTGCCGTCGGGCATGGTTTCAGTGATCCGTCCCGATATATTCTTTATGCTGGTGAGTATTGTTTCTATGTTCTTCTCACGGGCTGCCCTGACCGCTTCACCGACACTGTGAAAATTCGCCAGTTCTTCCATCGTTATCAGGGTGGGAAGCACCATCTCGAAACGCCCGTTGTGGAAACCATCCATCGCCTCGTCCGGGGTAACCCAGCACTGTTCGGTCAGCTCGCTCCCGTCGCACCGGGGCTTCTGGCCCTCCGGCGCCGGCGCGATAAAAAAACGCACGTCATACCTGATCGGTGAAATCGCGGGAGTTACCCAGTGGGAGAAATATACGAGCTCGTCCGCGGAGAGCAGCAGGTTTTCTTCCCTGACGATATCAAGAAAGGTGGTTTCTTTATTCAGCAAACGGGCCCTGTGGGCGTCGTAACGGGTTGCCGTATCCTGGCTTGAGAGCTCCAGGGGCCCTCCATCAAAACTCCGGGCGAGCAGTATCCCGACCTCTTCAAAAGTCTCCCTGACCGCGGCGACCCACGCCCCCAGCGCCCGTCCGCTGTCGGGCATGTCAGGGAGGGTCTTCCAGGCCTGTTCCCTGACGGATTCGGGCAGGTGTTTCCCAAAGGCGGGGTCGGTGTCGGCGTCGTCGATTGCGCCGCCGGGAAAAACGTAGGCCCCCGGGATAAAAGACAGCCGGCGGTTTCTTTTCACCATGAGGGTTTTTAAGCCACCGGCGCTTTCCCTTAAAAGGATTACTGTGGAAGCGTCTCTCGGCTTAACGGTCATTACACCCGGGTCCGGTAGATCCGAAGCTGAACATCATTGTCCTCATGCCATCAACCGCTTGACCAGCTCGACCCCGGACTGAGCGTCCTCACCGTAACCGTCCGCCCCGATTTCCCCGGCGAAAACCTGGTTCAGGGGTGCCCCGCCGACGATAAACTTGAAATTGTTCCGTATGCCTTCTTTCGAAAAAATATCGATTACTTCCTTCATCGCCGGCATGGTGGTGGTGAGCAATGCCGACATGCCGATCACATGGGGCTGTACCTCTCGGGCCTTTTCGAGAAAGGTCTCGGCCTTGACGTTGGCGCCGATATTAAAAACCTCAAACCCGTTTCCCTGTAAAAGGGCCGCAAGGATGTTCTTTCCGATCTCATGGATGTCCCCCTCGACGGTACCCAGCATCACCTTCCCCCGGCTTTCATATCTGCCCTCTTTCAACTTCGGGTCCAGCAGGGCGTATGAATTGTCATAGGCCTTGACGCACATCAGCACGTCGGGCAGAAAGTACTCACCGTCCCGGAAAAGCACGCCCACTCTGTCAAGGGCGGGCACCAGGGCCTGGTTGAGGATGTCGACCACCGTCGCTCCCCCGTCCATCACCGCCCGGGTGAGGTCGGCTGTCTCATTGAATTTCATCTCGACGACGGCGTTGACCAGCGCTTCAAATTTTCCAGACACCACTGACACCTCCGGGTCTAATTATCAATAGGCGATTTGCGCTTCCCTACAAACACTGCTTGTAACGCTGAGTCGGCAAAGATTCAACTAAAAAAAATGCTTTTACGTAAAATTCATACTACGGCGGTGGTCACCGACAGTGTTAGTTATCGGCGTTCTTTTCCCTGGACATCCTGCTCGCTGCCGCCACCAGTAACAACAAAGCCCATAAAGCGAACCCTGTGACCGCGGCATACCACGGGTAATCGTTGTATTTACCATCTGCCAGGGTATTGGACAGCATTACCAGAAAAAATACGAAGGCCGTCAGGTACACCGACCGGGTCAGCACGGCGCCGGTACCGAACAGCAGGCCCAGCACCGTCATGGTTACCGCGTTTTCCGTCGACGCGAAACCCGAATCCACCAGAAAACCCAGTCCCATCGACAGGGCCGAAACCACAATAGCGAAGCTCATGGCGCCGTTATGCCCTCCCAGGGCGCCGGTGACGGCGGCGGGAACGAGGAACAGGCAGTGCAGCGTCAACGCCGCGGCCATGGGGGCGAACAGCAGGAGGTATTTAAACACCACGGCGGCGGGCGGACGAAGCTCCATGACGCGATCGAACGAACCGGACATGAAAACGCCGACCCCGGCGGCGATAAGCAGCGCGGCGGTACCGATAATAAAACGCTTTGCCGGGACATCGGGGTCGCTCATGGCCAGGTTATATTTGCGGGCAATATACAGCGGCAGAGCGGTGCCGACGATCCCCAGGTATACAATTCCCCAGAACAGGCAGTGGGCCACACCCCACTCGCCCTCCGAAACGGGCAAAACCATTTGCGAAACACCCCACACCGTCAGAAAAACCAACTACGAGCAGAAAGCCCAGCGCGTAAACTTCATATCGAAAACCATTATGTTATTCTCCCATCGACAGTTCGGCACCAGGGCCCAGGGCGTACTCCTCCATTACCAGCTCCACCGCCTCTATAGCGCCGGCCTCGGACTGACGTATCAAACACGGGGACCTGACCATCAATTAAAAGAAATAATCCCCTATTGCCCGGCGACAAACGCGATTTTATTTTCGCACGACTCTTCGCCACAGATAGAATACCGGCACCCCCAGGGCCAGCACCCCAATCGCGAAGAGCGATGTCGTGGTCCAGTTCATGAGCGCCGCCGTCATCATCGCCAGGGTCAGCGTGATATAGAGCACGGGCACCAGCGGATACAGCGGCACACGGTAGGGGCGCCTTATACCGGGGTGTTTCTTCCTGAGGTATATCAGGCCGACGACCGTCAGAACAGGGTAGATGTTAAGGGCGAACCCCATGTAGATGACCAGCGTCATGGCGCTACCGGTGAAAACGTACAGCAACGCCAGTGCCATTTGAATGACAATCGACAGTGCCGGGGTCTCGAACCGAGGATGTATGGAGGCGAGGGAGCGGAACATCAGGCCGTCTTTCGCCATGGCGTAATAGACCCGGGGCCCGATCATCGTCTGGACCGACACGGCCGAAAGCAGTATTACGGCAATCCCGAGGGTGAAGAAGGCGCTCACGCCGGGACCGAAGAGAGACCGGCCGGCGATGGCGCCGATTTCGTCTTTCCCCATGATGTCTCCGCCCGGGGAAGAAAGCAGGAAGACCACGTTCAGCAGCAGGTAAAGGGCCGTCGTCACCAGGGTCCCGGTAAAAAGAATGCGGGGAAGGTTCCTTTCCGGGTTTTTTATCTCCCCGGCAATGTACACGGCGCCGTTCCATCCCGAATAGGCGAACATGACGATCAGCAGCGCGAGCCCCAGCACCGGTATGCCGACCGCTTCCTGCCCGGCGGGACGGTAATCTGCCGTCAGCCTGCCGGCGCTCGACCAGTCTACCATCACAAAACCGAACAGTATGAAAGACACGACCAGTAGTATTTTCAACACCGTGAGAAAATTCTGGAAATAGCCTCCCTTTTTAACCCCCACGATGTGAATCAGGGCAAAAAACACCACCACACATGCCGCAACCCCCTTCTGCGCCCAGAGGGAATCAAGGGCCTGAGGAGCCGCCGGGTCCGCCGCCAGCCCATGCATGAAACGGTTGAAATACTGCGCCACCAGCAGGGAAGAGGTCGCCACCGGCGCGGAAAACCCCACCACCAGGGATATCCACCCTGTGAGGAAGGCCGGCAGCGGCCCGAATGTCTTTTTCAAATACACATACTCGCCACCGACATCGGGCCACATTGTCGCAAGTTCGGCGTAACAGAGAGAGCCGGTCAGAGCGACAATGCCTCCAATACCCCACAGGACCAGCACCGTTACGGCGTTGCCGGTCATGCCCAGAAGATTGCCCGTGGTCATGAAAATGCCGGTGCCGATCATATCGGCCACGATAATAAAAACGCCGGTATACACCCCAAGTTGTCGTTTCAGATCCACCGTCTCTCCTGTTAAAATCACGCTATTTTGATAAAAAACGTTTGAAATTTATCCAGGCAATTAAAAGACTGGATTCAAAGTGATTTGTCTGGTAGAAAATTGCTATTTTGACCTTAAGATCACACAAGTTTTTACTAAAATTGCTTTTCAAATAGATATTTAGTCAAGTAAATAAATCTCAGCGGGCGGCCCGATCCGTCTTTAATAGCCGGTAATTATTCACTAACCGAATCGTGTTTTCGTTTTCCGGCCTGTGCATTGCGGGGCGTCTTCCTGTAACGCGTCACTATATCCATTATATATTTATATTATGATAATATGGCGTTTATTCTTGAATAATTCTATATTGGTGTTCAGTAATTATTCCTAAACAGGGAAAAGGGAACAAAAAGTAATATTAATAACGGAACCCCCTTCATAGTATGGAATCG
>OMKS01003606.1_pt1 | contig 12191 bp, 7 predicted proteins | sample 1674721 | NCBI WGS metagenome assembly OMKS01 (sample SAMN06264996, study PRJEB25208) | sediment metagenome | isolation source: hot spring sediment | place: USA: California | collected 2014-09-02 | reverse complement strand
TTTGTTTTCACCTGTTGGGTGCCCTTTCTTTTAAAATTAGTTATATTTGTATTCCAATTAAATATAACAATTTAAAGGCAGTTTTCCCAACAGGTTTATTGTTTTAACACAGAATCCGGGACTGACTCCGAATTCTTATAATGGCAAAAACAAATATGAAGTCTTTACAGAAATTAATTTTACAGATTTCTTTTTCTCCCCTCTCAAAGATCTGTTTAATATAAATTTAAATTATGAATTATCAATTATAATGAATCATGGTTTATATTGGACCCCATAAACTGGACCACGAGTTAAAGTGAGAAATGGAGGGTCCAAATGCCAAAGAAGCAATACACAGCAGCATTCAAATCAAAAGTCGCTCTTGAAGCAATCAAAGGTCTGAAAACTATTTCAGAGATTGCTTCTGAATACGAGGTTCACCCCAATCAAGTCAGCCAATGGAAGCGACAACTACGCGATGGCCTTGAAGATGTATTTTCTGATCCCCGCCGTTCCGGTCGTTCCGAAGAGAAGGAGAAGGCCCGGCTCTACCAGGAGATCGGTCGTCAGAAAGTTGAGCTGGACTGGTTAAAAAAAAAGCTTCAATAACCTGGACCAGAGATGAGAGAAGACAAATGATCAATCCAAAACACAAGAAAATCAGCGTTCGCCGACAATGTGATTTGCTTGGTCTTGCTCGGTCCGGTTATTACTATCAGCCGAGAACAGCATCCAGAAAGTCAAAGAACGGCTCCGGTGATCTTATCAGTCCTGTCTGGGAGACAGAAGAGAATCTTCGCATCATGGATCGTATTGATCAGTTATTCATGAAACATCCCTTTTATGGCTCACGCAACATGAGGACGGTCTTGAACCGGGATGGTTTGCGGGTTAACCGCAAAAGAATTCAACGGCTTATGCGCAAGATGGGCATTCAGGCCATCTATCCGAAACCACGATTGGGTCTCGGAGGCAAGGGTCACAAAATCTACCCATATCTTCTGAAAGGTTTAAAGATAGACCGTCCGGATCAAGTCTGGTGTAGCGATATCACGTACATTCGGCTTGCGCATGGTTTTGTCTATCTTGTAGCCATCATGGACTGGTACAGCCGCCGCGTTCTTTCCTGGAAACTGTCCAATACCCTGGATACGGATTTCTGTCTGGAAGCGCTTGAGGATGCTCTGAAGAACGGAAAACCGGAAATTTTCAACACAGATCAGGGCTGCCAGTTTACCAGTGACGCCTTCACCGGTCGGCTGAAAGAAGCCGGAATCAAGATCAGCATGGACGGCCGTGGTCGCGTCTTTGACAACATCATGATTGAACGTCTCTGGCGAACTCTTAAATACTGGGACATTTACATCAAAGATTATCAGACAGTCATGGAACTCAGTGCCGGATTAGATGCATTCTTTCGGTTCTACAACAACGAAAAACCGCATCAATCTCTGGAAGAAAAAACACCAGCAATGGTCTATTTCGGTTATGAATATCAAAAAACGGCTTGAAAAAAGCTACACCTTAAAAATAACCCATTTTGGTCTTGACAATGGGGTCCACTTTAGTTGGGCGGGTAATTCGTTTAAAGCAGATCATATCCGGAATGATTCATATACTGAAGTAGGTTTCGGGATTAATAAGCTTATTGGTGTCATTAAACTGGAATTTATCTGGGGAATAAATAAAATCAATGAAAACTATCCATTCGCCTTCAATATTAAGGCAGACAATTTTGATATTTTTTAGAAAAAATGCCTAACGATACAGAGTTGCACCAGACCCGATCACAAGAAAACAAGCGGCCAACGATGAAATGAAGATAGGTCTGCTGTGCAACGTGTGGTTCCCCGGAAATCCTTTTATCTCTCCGGGGCATCCATCCCGAAAGGGCACATGTTTAAAAGGTAACCTTCTCCAGGAAGGTTACCTTTTTCTTATCGAAAATAGTCATCGCTATTTCTCCTTCTAAATCTGTTTCTGAGGATAGTGCGGAAATTACGTGATCTTCAAAAGTACGCCAACTTTTTAGAAAAACACGCCTGTTTTTTGGAAAAACACGCCTGCTTTTTACAAATACAGGCCTGCATCTGTATGATGCGCGCTTTGCTCCGGCGTCTCAGCCTTTGTGAATGACCGCCCCGTCGAGGGCTTTTTTGAATTCGCCGCCGGGCCTGAAATAGAGTTGTAGGGTGGGGATTCTATCCCACCTTCCTGTTGACAGCGTAGTTTATCGATTTGTATGCCAAAGAAATGCCGATTGAATTTTTTTGCCTGCAAAAACTATTGACGAGGAGAATGATTGGCTCATGCCTGACTATCGCCGGGTGATCGTTCCTGGAGGCGCATTTTTCTTTAGAATGTGAATTTGGCGAATCATGGCGTTGGGTGGATATGATGATTTGACGAAAGTTCAAATGACTCAAAGAGGGTGGGATAGAATCCCCACCCTACAAACTGACGGATGAAATCCACCCCCTCGGAGTTCAGGCGTCAGCTTTTTTATTCTCTTTCCCCGGCCGCCCCATAAAATCCTGACGGATGAAATCCACCCCCTCGGAGTTCAGGCGTCAGCCTTTTATTCTCTTTCCCCGGCCGCCCCATAAAATCCTGACGGATGAAATCCATCCCCCCGGAGTTCAGGCGTCAGCCTTTTATTCTTTTTCCCCGGCCGCCCCATAAAATCCTTGCCGTCCGGTCTCTTTCCCCGGACATGAAACATAAATACCACATTTTGAAAAGATTTTTCGGTTCAACTTCCCTATATTGTATTTCATGTCCATCGTGCCGAGACCGGCGCCGATTTTTATTGCTGTCCTCTGAAAGGGGGAGATCATGAAACATCCTATCGCTTCCATCCTGTTTATGTTGTCCGCCGTTCTTTTGGCGGTGCATTCCGTCCCCGCCTACGAGAAACAGGAGGACGGGGTGATCCTCAGGTTGAAACCGGAAAAACCGACCGATCCGAAGGCGGTCCGAATCCAGGTCTGCGCGGAAAACATCATCCGGGTGGTCGCCTCTCCGGAAGAGGCTTTCTCCACACGGCCCAGCCTGATGCGCGTCGATGCCGAACGGCCGGACGTTCCCTTCTCCATCGCGGAGGAGGGAGACCATCTCGTCCTGACCACATCCCGGTTGCGCGTCCATATCGACGGGAAGACGGGCGCCGCCGCCTTCTTTGATACGGACGGAAAACCGATCCTTCAGGAGAAGGCGGGCGGACGGATCCTCACCCCTGCGGAAGTCATGGGCGAACAAACCTATCACATCCGGCAGCTTTTCGATACGCCGCCGGACGAGGCCTTGTACGGACTGGGCCAGCATCAGAACGACGTCATGAATTACAAGGGACACGACGTGGATCTGTGGCAGCACAACGTCGTCGCCGTGGTTCCCTTCCTCGTGTCGAGCCGGAATTACGGCATCCTGTGGGACAACAATTCCCGCACGAAATTCGGGGATATCCGCGATTTCCGTCCCCTTTCCGCGCTGAAACTGATCGACGGCGAAGGGAAGGCGGGCGGACTCACCGCGGAGTATTTCCGGGATGCGGAATTCAAATCGATCCATGCCACGCGCCGGGAACCGCGTATTCAGTACGAATTCATCGATGTCCGGGATGAATTCCCGGAAGATTTCGAGCGACATGTACAGAGCGTGCGCTGGAGCGGCGAGATCGAGGCGATCGCGTCCGGCATGCACAAGCTGCGGCTCTACTGCTCAGGATACACGAAGATGTGGCTCGACGACGTCCTGGTGGTGGACAACTGGCGGCAGAACTGGCTCCCGTGGACGCATCTTCCCACCCTCGACCTGAAGGCCGGAGAACGGGTCTCCCTCCGCATCGAATGGATCCACTCGGGCGGGTATATCGGGTTGACCTGTCTGCCCCCGGAAGGAGAGGCCGACGAACAGGTGTTTTCCCTCTATTCGGAAGTCGCCGACCAGATCGATTATTATTTCATTCACGGCGACAATCCCGACCAGGTCATTCAGGGGTACCGCGCCCTGACGGGCGAGGCGCCGATGATGCCCAGATGGGCCCTGGGGCTGTGGCAGTGCCGCGAAAGGTATCAGACCCAGGATCAGCTGTTGGATGTGGTCAGGGAATTCAGGGAACGGCGGATCCCCCTCGACAATATCGTGCAGGATTGGTTTTACTGGCCCGAAGACAAATGGGGTGACCATGATTTCGATCCGGCCCGCTATCCGGACCCGGACGGCATGGTCCGTGAGCTTCACGATTCATTGAATACCCGGATCATGATCTCGATCTGGCCGAAATTTTACGTGGGTACGAAACATTTCGATCAGTTCAAAGAAAAGGGCTGGCTCTACATGCGGAATGTGGAAGAGGGGGAGAGGGACTGGGTCGGTCCGGGTTATGTGTCCACGTTTTACGATCCGTACAGCCCGGGCGCGCGCGATCTGTTCTGGAAACAGATCGACGAGAAGCTCTTCAGCAAAGGATTCGACGCCTGGTGGCTCGACGCGACCGAGCCGGACATCCATTCCAATCTGTCGATGGAAGAGACGCTGCTTCGAAACGGGCCGACGGCGCTCGGAACGGCCGCGCGTTACCGCAATACGTTCTCACTGATGAACGCGAAAGGGGTGTACGAGTCGCAGAGACAGACCGATCCCGGCCGGCGCGTGTTCATCCTGACCCGTTCGGCCTTCGCCGGTCAGCAGCGCTATTCCGCGGCGACCTGGAGCGGGGATGTCGCGACGCGCTGGTTCGATCTCAGGGCCCAGATTTCCGCCGGACTCAACCTGTGCCTCTCCGGCATTCCTTACTGGACCATGGATATCGGCGGTTTCAGCGTGGAACCCCGGTACGAACGCGATGTCAGTCCGGAAGACCTCGAAGAATGGCGCGAAATCAACACTCGCTGGTTCCAGTACGGCACGTTCTGTCCCCTGTTCCGGGTCCACGGCCAGTTTCCCTATCGCGAGATGTTTCATATCGCACCCGAAGACCATCCGGCTTATCAGACGATGGGGGCCTATACCCGGCTCAGGTATCGTCTGATGCCTTACATCTATTCCCTCGCCGGCCGGGTGACGCACGACGGCTATACGATCATGCGGGCCCTGGTCATGGATTTCGGAGACGATGCGAACGTCCTGAACATCGGCGACCAGTTCATGTTCGGGCCGGCGATCCTGGTCAATCCCGTCACGGCATACAAGGCCCGCACCCGGACGGTGTATCTGCCGGCGGGGACGGGCTGGTACGGTCTTAAATCCGGCGCGTATTTCGACGGGGGACAGACCCTCGAGGCGGACGCCCCCTATTCAGAAATTCCCCTGTACGTCCGGGAAGGCGCCATCCTGCCTTTCGGACCGGAACTCCAGTATTCGGACGAAAAACCCGCCGATCCGATCCGGCTCATGGTTTTTACCGGAAGGGACGGGGCATTCGTCCTCTATGAAGACGAGGACGTCAATTACCGGTATGAAAAGGGTGAATTCGCCCGGATCCCGTTCACCTATGACGAAAAAAAGGGGACGCTGACCATCGGGGCGCGTCAGGGAGACTTCCCCGGCATGCTCCGGGAAAGGACCTTCGAAATCGTCTGGGTGACCCGGGACGGGAAGCGGAAACCGGATCCGGAATCCAGGCCGGACGCAATCGTCCTGTATGACGGGACCGCGCAGTCCGTCCGCATGAAATAATGCGGGTTGCGGGCCGGAGAGGATATGAGTCCGGAACACGATGTGAACGGAGGCAATCGGATGCAGTGGAAGAGATATTTTGTGCCGGGACGGATGATTCCGATCCTGCCGGTGTTGTGGTTGCTTTTCACGCAATGCGGCCCGGGCGGATCGGCCGCGCGGATCCGTGAGGATTTCGGCCGCGGCTGGAAGTTTCATCTCGGGGATGCGGTCTCCGCGGAAGATCCCGCGACGGACGATTCGGGATGGCGCGTGCTGGACCTGCCGCACGACTGGAGCATCGAGGGCGAATTCAGCCCGGATCATCCGGCGACGCCCGGAGGCGGGGCCCTCCCCGGAGGCATCGGCTGGTACCGGAAAACCTTCAATCCGTCCGCGTCCTGGAAGGACAGAAAGGTCTTCATCGAATTCGACGGCGCGTACCGGAACAGCGAGGTTTTCATCAACGGCGTTTCCCTCGGCGTGCGTCCGAACGGATATATCTCCTTCCGGTACGAGCTGACGCCGCACCTGAGATTCGGAGGAGATCCGAATGTGCTCGCCGTACGCGTGGACAACTCCCTGCAGCCCAATTCCCGCTGGTACACGGGGTCGGGCATCTACCGGAATGTCCGTCTGGTCGTCACGGATCCGGTGCATGTCGATCACTGGGGGACGTTTGTCCTCACGCCGGAGGTCGGAGAAAGAGAGGCGTCGGTCGAGATCCGGACGCGGATCCGGAATGCCTCCGAAAAGGATTGTCCCCTGACGTTAGAGACCATCCTGGTTGACGGATCGGACAAGAAGGTCGGATTCGTTTCCTCAGACCTTGTCATTCCGGAAGGCGGAGTCGGGGAAATCGTCCAGCATGCCTCCGTTTCGAACCCGGCCCTGTGGTCCATCGAGACGCCCGTATTGTACAGGGCCGTCACACGGGTCCTGTCAGAAGGAAAGATCCGGGACGAGAAAGAGACGACGTTCGGCATCCGCAGTTTTTTCTTCGACGCCGGGAAAGGTTTCTTCCTGAACGGAAAACCGGTCAAGATCCACGGGGTCTGCAACCATCACGACCTGGGCTGCCTCGGCGCGGCCGTACACACCCGGGCCATCGAACGGCAGCTCGAGATTCTCCGGGAAATGGGCGTGAACAGCATCCGCACGGCGCACAATCCGCCCGCCCCTGAACTGCTCGATCTGTGCGACCGCATGGGATTTCTGGTCATGAACGAAGCGTTCGACATGTGGAAAAAGAAGAAGAGTCCATACGACTACGCCCTGGACTGGGATGAATGGCACCGGCGCGACCTGACGGATTTCATCCTGCGCGACCGGAACCATCCCAGCGTCTTCGTCTGGAGCATCGGGAATGAAATCCTCGAACAGTGGGATTCAACCGGCGTGCAGATGACGCGGGAACTGGCGGCGATCGTCCGCGAGCTGGATCCCACCCGTCCGGTCACGGCCGGATGCAACGATCCCAGGCCGCACAACGCCCTCATCCGTTCCGGCGCGCTCGACCTGATCGGTTACAACTATCATCACCAGGAATTCGAGGCGTTTCCGCAGACCTTCCCGGGTCAGGCGTTCATCGCGACCGAGACCCATTCGGCCCTCGCCACGCGCGGCCGCTACGACATGCCGTCGGATGAGATCCGGATCTGGCCGGAACGCTGGGACAAACCCTTCGAGGACGGCAATCCGGACAACACCTGTTCTTCCTATGACAATTGCCGCACGCCCTGGGGATCCACCCATCAGGAGACCTGGCGGATCGTGCGCAGACACGATTATCTGTCAGGGATCTATATCTGGACCGGATTCGACTATCTCGGCGAACCCACGCCGTACGGATGGCCGTCGCGCAGCAGTTATTTCGGCGTGATCGATCTCGCGGGATTCCCGAAAGACGCCTATTATTTCTACCAGGCCGAATGGACGGAAAATCCCGTGCTCCATCTCTTTCCCCACTGGAACTGGAAGGAGGGCGAGCCGGTCGATGTGTGGGCCTATACGAATTGTGAAGAGGCGGAACTCTTTCTCGACGGCGTCTCACAGGGTGTCCGGAGGAAGACGGACGACCGGCTTCACCTGATGTGGCGGCTTCCCTTCGCGCCGGGCGTCCTGAGGGCCGTCGGACGGACAGACGGAGAGGAAATACTGGTCCGTGAAGTGAGAACGGCCGGGCCGGCCGCCCGGATCGTCCTCGACGCAGACCGGCGGATCATCAATGCGGACGGCCGGGATCTTTCGTTCGTCACCATCCGCATCGAGGACGATTCCGGGACCCTCGTTCCGGATGCCTCCCATCCCGTCCGTTTCGATCTCGAGGGAGAGGGGGAGATCATTGGCGTGGACAACGGCCTCCAGACGAGTCATGAACCGTTCCGGTCGGATCGCCGGAAGGCGTTCAACGGCCTGTGCCTGGCCGTGATCCGGTCCACCGGGACGCCGGGGAAAATCGTTCTTCACGCACGAGGGGACGGACTCACGCCGGCCAGATTACAAATCCGGACGAAATAGGTTGTTTTTATCCCGGATGTGTTTTAATATTGATGCATGCGCATCCCTGAAATTAATTAAGGAGACGTTACCCATGCATCGCATCGTGAAACAGGTCGGAACGGGCGTGCTGTTGTGCGCCGTACTTTTCATGACGGTTCCCTCCCGCGCCCAGATGGCGGAAGGGAAAGACAAGTTTCTCGGAAACATCATCGCCGGCACGGTTCCCCGGAATTTCGTGACGTACTGGAATCAGGTGACTCCCGAAAATGCAGGCAAATGGGGATCGGTCGAATCTTCCCGAAACAATATGCAGTGGGCCAATCTGGATCGCGCCTATGAGTTCGCAAAAAAATGGGACTATCCCTTCAAACAACACAACTTCATCTGGGGCCAGCAGCAACCGGGGTGGATCGCTTCACTGCCCGAAGACGAGCAACGGGAGGAGGTCGAGGAGTGGATCCGTCTCTACGGGGAGCGGTATCCCGATACGGACATGATCGATGTCGTGAACGAGCCGATCCATGCGCCGCCTCCTTATAAAGAAGCGCTCGGCGGCGACGGCGAGACCGGGTGGGACTGGATCATCTGGGCGTTCGAAAAGGCCAGACAGTACTGTCCCGGCGCCCAACTCATTTTGAATGAATACAATGTGATCCACAGCAACGCCAATATCAATAAAATGATAGAGATCGCGAATCTGCTCCAGGAAAGAGACCTGATCGACGCCATCGGCGTCCAGGGTCATTATTTCGAGTTGCGCTACTACGCGCCCACGACCCTGAAAAACGGTTTGAACAGACTCGCCGCGACCGGATTGCCCGTCTATATCTCTGAATTCGATATCAACGAGGAGGACGACGACGCGCAGCTATTGGCCTATCAAAAGTATTTCCCCCTTCTCTGGGAACATCCGGGAGTGAAGGGCATCACCCTATGGGGCTATCAGCAGGGTGCGATATGGCAGACCGACGCCTACCTCATCCGGAGTGACGGGACCGAACGTCCCGCGATGGAATGGCTGTGGGACTATATGACGGACTCGTCCGTGGGAAAGGAAGCGGAGACGTCTCCGTCCCGGTTCATCCTGTATGATAATTATCCGAATCCCTTCAATCCCGCGACCGAAATCCCCTACAGCCTGGACGAACCCGGCCATGTCCGCCTGTCTATCTTCGACATGCTGGGCCGGGAAATCCGTTCGTACGATTCCGGCATGCAGCATGCCGGTCTCCACACATTCCGGTGGGATACGCGGGATGACGCCGGAAACGAGATGCCCGGAGGCCATTATGTCTATCAAATTACGGTGACCACGGGACGAGGCATCGAGACGGATTCCAGGAAGATGACACTGGTGAGATAATGGGATTCCGGCCTCCCTCGGCGGGGCACGGTTGATTGATTTACCGGTCCCCGTTCTCAGCGGATTCTCCTCGACGAAGGCGGGGCGAACCGCATTTCGCGTATTGACGATGCAGGAATCCCGGGCCGGATCCAGACGATGTGTTCCGATGCGTCCGGCCCGTCACACGGATTCTTCCGGACCGTTTATTCCCGGTTAATTGTCTGTTCAAATTTGGGTAACGGTTAATTTTATGTTGCATATTTATCTGACACTGATTATCTTTGTTTACACTGTTTTATATGGCATTCCGCGTTTTAATACATTCGAACAAACCTCGAAGGGAGGTGGGCACCATGCTTGAAGGCGTGCAGTTGAAATTTCCCTGATCCGGCTGTAAATCATTCTCATGCCAGGGAGAAGAGAAATCCGTATTTTTTCCGGAGCAAAAAGGGAGTATTACTTAAAAAAGGGGAGTAAAAATGAAAAGGGGATTACTGTTATTGATTTCTGTGCTTCTCATCGCTGTTCCGTGTCTGTTTGCACAGAATATCATTCAAAACGGGGAATTCGATGACGGGGAAACCGGATGGGACGGATGGATTGACGGGGGCAGTACCAATATTGTCAAGTCAATCGATGACACCGGTGTGTTGTCCGGTCCGAATTCCTACAAATTTGAAATCACTGAAGGGAGTGCGGATGTCTGGAGAATTCAGCGCAATACGCTCTGCCCTATCGAATTGGGTCATATGTATTCGGTGTCGTTTATAGGAATTGCCGATGACTCTGCTCAAATTCTGGTCCTTTTTGAGGAAAATCAAGATCCTTGGAACAAGCGTCTGGAAGAATGGGTTTGGTTGACTCCGACGAAACAGTCTTTTGAATTTATCGTCAATTATTCACCGGTTACGGATCCGACAAACCATCTGAAATTTCAGCTTGGCGGGACGATAAACAATGGAAAGACGATTTGGCTGGATTCTGTCGTCGTGAGAGACATCGGAACGAGCATGGATATCGTCGTCGATGCGCAGAGGGATCCCTTCTACGAGACCCTGACCGGTCCGGACGAAGGCTACCTGCAACTGAAGTCCTACGCCTACAACGACAACGGCATTCCGGCGGGAGACGCCGATCTGTCCGCGAAGATGTGGTTCGCCTGGGACGAGGAATGGCTGTATTTCTACGGCGAAGTCAAGGACGACATGATTTCGATGACGAGCGCCAACACCTATCAGAATGACGGCTGGGAAATTAAAATCGACCCAGAGCCCACTGACAGCGTGGCCAATTCCGTGTGGGCCACGGAGATGACCGCGCTTTACGAGGCGGGTACGGCCGGTCATGCGAACGGCCTGGCGGATTCGAGCCTGATGCAGACGGCCCGCAGACTGACGAACGACGGCTATGCCCTCGAATGCGCGATCAAGTGGAGCGCGATCACGCAGTCGGGAGAGACCATCGATCCCGCGGTCGGCAATATCTTCGGCGCGGCGGTTCATGTCCATGACAACGACAACACCACGGGTCAGCGGGATGCCTCCGTAGCCTGGGCGGCCAACCTGGTTGACGCGGTCTGGAACACGCCGAAGTATCATGGCACCGTCGAGTTTCTGGCGGACAACAAGCTGAAATTCATCCCGACGAACAACATGACGGGCCAGACCAATCCGGTTCCTTACGACGGCACGCCGTTCTACATGCGGATCAACGCCCAGAAGGAGCCGTTCTATCATCAGCTGACCGGCCCGGACGACGGCTATCTGCAGATCAAGTCGTATGCGTTCAACGACAACGGCATCCCCAGGGGCGACGCCGATCTGTCCGCCCAGATCTGGGCGGCGTGGGACGACGAGTGGTTCTACCTCTACCAGGAAGTCCGGGACGACACAATAGCCCACACCTCGGCGGATTCTTATATGAACGACTGTATCGAACTGAAGATCGACCCGCAGCCCACGGACAGCACGCAGCAGGGTCCGGAAACCTGGTCCGGCAGCGCCTCCATCTGGGACACACGGCTGTCCGCACCGGTTACGGCCGCTGCGGTGTCCCAGGACAACCTGGGCAACATTCCTGATTCGCTCAAACAGTGGGCCAGAAGAACGATTGCCAGTCCACGCGGATACGCGCTCGAGCTGGCGATCCATTGGAGCGCGATCGAGAGCGGCAACGGCGAGACGATCGATGTGGGCGAAGGCAACGTGTTCGGCCTGGCGATCAACCAGCACGACAACGACGGGAAAGGCCGTCAGGCCTCGATCTCGTGGGGCGCGGTCATGCTGGACAATAACTGGAACCGGCCGAAATATCTGGGCACGGTTCAGTTCCTGGCCGACAACAAGCTGCAGTTCATCCCGACGAACAACATGACGGGAACCACCAATCCGATTCCGTACGACGGCACGCCGTTCTACATGCGGATCGACGGCCAGAAGGATCCCTTCTATCATCGGCTGACCGGTCCGGCCAACGGATACCTCCAGCTCCGTTCCTATGCGTTCAACGACAACGGCGCACCGGACGATGACGACGACCTGTCCGCCAAGATCTGGACGGCCTGGGACGACGACTGGTTCTACCTCTACCAGGAAGTAAAAGACGACATCATTTCCGGCAACGCGACGAATGTCTGGGAGAACGACTGCATCGAGCTGAAGTTTGACCCGGAACCGACGGACAGCACCCAGGGCGGCACCTCGAT
>OMKS01003605.1_pt1 | contig 12192 bp, 13 predicted proteins | sample 1674721 | NCBI WGS metagenome assembly OMKS01 (sample SAMN06264996, study PRJEB25208) | sediment metagenome | isolation source: hot spring sediment | place: USA: California | collected 2014-09-02 | reverse complement strand
ATTCAAAGGGGTGATTTGATTATCCAAGTTGATAAGACTCCTATAGACTCTCCACTTACGCTTCAAAGGGTAATAGGAGAAAAAGAGCCAAAATCAACAATACGAATCACTCTTGAGCGTAACAAGAAAAAAGAGACTATCTCGCTTACATTGGGAGCTCAAGATGAGATAGCAGAAGCTACAAGCAATGAGAGAATACTCCAAGGAGCTACCCTCTCAACATTGACTCCAGAGCTTAGAAATGAGCTTAGGTTGCGTCCTGACACTAAGGGTGTAGCAGTAGTGCAAGTGAAGCCAAATTCTCAAGCTCAAAAAGATGGTCTTCAAGCTGGAGATGTTATCATACAAGTAGAGAATAAAAGCATCACCTCATTGCAGGATTTAAGACAAGCATTGGCTCCAAAAAAACCAAAAAGAGTCTATTTGAGTCGTGGTGGTGCAATCATCCTCATAGTTGTTAGTTGAAGCACAAAGGAGTTGCCATAATTCGGATATTACTTATAGAAGACGACTCAGAGCTTGCGTTGATTTTGACCAATTATCTCACTAAACATGATATGGAGGTTGTGGGAGCTGAAGATCCATACATTGGTCTATCGCTTCTAAATCAACATCAATTTGACTTGATTATACTAGATCTTACGCTACCAGGGATGGATGGGCTTGAGGTTATCCCAAAGATACGAAAAATATCCAATATCCCTATCATCATCTCATCAGCCCGCGATGATATAACCGACAAGGTTATAGGGCTAGAGAGGGGTGCTGATGATTATATGCCAAAACCGTATGACCCTAGAGAATTGGTAACGCGGATAAAAACTATACTGCGTCGGATTCACCCCGACCAAGACCATGCAAAACCAAATCCACCAGCTTTTGTTTCCAATAGAGCATCACACACTATCTTGTTTAAAAATGAGATGTTGGATTTAACTGCTGCTGAATATGATGTGCTATCTATGCTTATAGAGTACAAAAATGGGTCAGTATCTAGAGAGCAACTCCTGTATGAGAGCGAACATATAGATGATGATAGTTCGGTTAAAAATATCGATGTTATAGTTTCGCGTATTCGACAGAAAATTGCAAAAATCGATAGCACTAGAAGCTACATTAAACCTATTCGTGGGATTGGGTATATGTTGGTTGATGCATGAAAAATCTCTCAGTTAGCACTTTTATCCATTTGCTTTTTTCTTTGGCAATTGGGATCTTAGTTGCTACTATTTTTTTCTTCCTCTCATGGAACAAAGAGAGGCATAAGCTAGATGAAATCAATCATTACAAACTTATAGCAGATGCATTTTTATCTAATGTCCAACTCAATCCATCCGAAGAGCAACTTGAGCAATTTTATAACGACTTTTCTGTCAAACCTGTCCCTATGGAGAGGGCAAAAAAAGAGATAGAAGATCAAGGAAAGACTATCTTTGCTGGGCAATCTATGTTTGGAATGGTGCGAGTTTTTCAAACCCCAAAAGGGCATTATATCTATGTACAGAGATTAGGTTACAATCTAATGCTACAAGACGATAGGCCTCCAAATTATACTTTTGAGATTGCATTAGGAATTGGTATTTTTTTGGTTCTTTTACTCTTTTTACTTTATTTTGCGATACTCCTCAAATTATACCCATTAAGACGACTCCACAAAAAGATTCAACAATTTGCAAATGGAGATACAAATATCAAGCTAAGCTATCCATACGAAGATGAGATTGGGAAGATAGCGCGAAGTTTTGATGAGGCAATTGTGCATATCAATCAACTCATAGCTTCTAAAAATCTTTTTATGCGCAATATAATGCATGAGTTAAAAACTCCTATCACAAAAGGGAGAATTGCTGTTGAGGCGATAGATGATGAAGTGACAAAAAATATTTTAATTCGTGCATTTGAGAGGATGAATGAGCTTATTAGCGAATTAGCTCAAGTTGAGAGGGTTACGACACAAAATTTCACCCCATTTCTACAAGAAACTACACTTCAAGAGGTGCTTAAAAAAGCCCAAGATCTTCTAATGGTTGAGAGGTCCAAGGTGGAGCTTACTAAGTATGATATAAATCTTAGAGCAGATGTAAAACTCTTAGCTTTGGCTATCAAAAATCTTTTGGATAATGGGATAAAATATAGTAAAAACAAAAAAGTTTCACTCCAATTTGAAGATGGTGTACTTAGGGTATCTTCTTTAGGCGAACCACTCAAGCATCCGCTCTCTTTTTATACTGAGCCTTTTTCTCAAGAAGAGAAACGAAGTAGCGGGTTTGGATTGGGGCTTTATATCGTAGATAATATTTTACAAAAAATGAATCTAACTCTTAAGTATGAGTATGCCAATGGTAAGAACCATTTTGACATTGACATAAGAGCTATTATCTACGAAGAGCTTCAGCGATAAGCTCTAGAGGATTTTTAAATATAGTTTCAACTTTTGCATCACTAAGCGCTTCACTTAGTTGCATCCTACAAGCACTACACTCTGCACTCACATAGGTCGCTTTGGTATCTTGTATCATGGATGCTTTTGGCTTACCAGCAAGCTGTGCTAGATGGAACTTCTCAGTTTGTATAGTAACCCCACCAAAACCACAACATCGATTTGGGTCGCTCATCTCGATAAGGTTATAGTTTGGAGACAAGAGATTGCGAGGTTCTTGATAAATGCCTTGCACTTTTCTAGCATGACAAGGATCATGATAGGTAACTGTAGCATCTAGAGTGATCCCTTTTGCTTTGAGTATATCACTTAAATTGGTTTTATTATGAAGCCATTGAGTTGCCATATGTATTTTTGGTAAAAGTTTTTTGATACGAGGTACAAGCTCATTTCTTTGGTTATTTTTGCAAAAAACTTCCCAATCGTGCTTTATCATCGCACTACAAGTTGCCTCAGGGATAAGCATCGCATCATACTCATCCATAAATGTTTCAAAATAGTTGAGATTTTTTTCTATAAGATACTCAACACTTGCACTATCTCCTGTAAAATATGCAGGTGCTCCACAACACAGCTGTTTTTTGGGGATATATATCTCTATATCTAGAGCTTTGAGAATCTCAACCAAACTATCCCCTATTGAAGTATAGTTGTAGTTTGCCAGACACCCTATAAATATAGCAACTTTTTGTTTTTTGCCTTGATTGATTTGTTCGGGATATGCATTTAGAAAACTAGTTTTTCCCATAGAGGGCAGAAGTCTTCCTTTTTTGATAAGTGGGAGATTGAAACGGGCAAAGAGACCTCGCTCTTTTTCATCTTTTGCCAAAGCACAAGTTTTAAATACATATCCAAACTTCATTGCTAGATCCATCACAAATCGATGTCTCAATAAAAAGAAAAAAGCTTTTTTGAACCAAGCGATACCAAATTTCTGCGCGATATCTGCACGAACCTCTTCGATAACCATATCTGTAGCAAGGCTATTTGGACATACATCGACACAATTGGTGCATAAAAAACAGGATTCAAAAACCCCTTTTGCATTTTTGTCAAGCTCAAGTGCACCTTTTTGATAGGCTCCTAATAAATCTATAAAACCCCTGGGGCTAGTTGTCTCATCTGGGTTTATTTGGTGTATTGTACATACGGGGATACATTTACCACATTTGATACAGGCATCACTTGTTTCTGAAAAATTAAAAATATTTTGTCTCTCTTCTCCCATCGTCAACCTTTTTTTATACTGTTTTTGAAAAACTTTTTTTATTTGTGGCATATTTTCCCATGTATGCATCAAATGGCATTGCGATATTGCGAATCAGAAGCATTCCAGTCGGTGTTACATCTAGTCTCTCTTGTGTTAGCGTCAAAAGATTGGCATCGATATATTCATCTAATTGTGAGATTGAGTCTTGGAAATAGTGGTGAAAATTGATATTCCACGTTGTCTCAATCCGCTTGATATCGATACTAAAATTTGCCATTAGCTCCATGATAACTGCTTTTCTAATCTTGTCATCTAAATTAAGCTCAACCCCCCTCTCTAAAGGCAATTTACCACTCTTTATCGACTCTTCATACTTTTGCATATCTTTTGTGTTTTGAGCATAATAATCAACCCCTTCACCAATACTAGTGAGTCCAATCCCAATGAGATTTGCACCACCTTTTGTGGTGTATCCTTGAAAATTACGATGCAACTCCCCTTTGGCGATGGCACCAAAAAGCTCATCACTTGGTTTTGCAAAGTGATCCATCCCTACCATTTTATACCCGTGTTTTTCGAAAAAGTCAATTGTGTATTGAAAAATTTCAAGTTTCACACTAGGATGAGGAAGTGTAGTCTCATCAAATTTTCGCATCGTTTTTTTAAGCCACGGTACATGCGCATAATTGAATACTGCTAATCTCTCTGGATTGAGGAGATAAACTAAATCCAAAGTCTCTTTAAACCCTTCAAGAGTTTGGTGTGGGAGTCCATATATCAAATCTACATTGATAGAGTTGATACCATATTTGCGTACCAAATCGACTGCTTGTTTTGTAAGCTCATAGGGTTGGATTCGGTGGATTACCTCTTGAACTTTAGGATTGAAGTCTTGGACACCAAAGCTGATACGACTAAAATGGTGCTTTGCAAATACCTCCATTTGCTCTTCATTGAAAAATCGTGGGTCAATCTCACAACTAATCTCAGCATCATTTGCCCAATTAGGAAATTTGGATTTGATATAGGTAATGATCTCATCTAGACTTTTTGCACTATAGTATGTAGGGGTCCCCCCTCCAAAGTGAAACTGTATAACCTCTCTTTTTGTATCAATATAGCTTGAGAGGATATCTATCTCTTTTTTGAGATACTCAACATATCTATCAAGCTTCTCCTCTTTGGAGGTAAAAACAACATTGCATCCACAGAAGTAACATGCGCTTCTACAAAATGGCAAATGGACATAAAGCGATAGCTTGTCGTCCCCTTGCTTTAGTCTAGTTGTATAAGCCTCATATTTAAAATCTTCACTAAATTCCAATGCAGTTGGATAGCTAGTATATCTAGGTCCAGCCTTGGAGAATTTACCAAATTTTTCAAAATCTATATTGTTGTTCATTGCGCTTTCTTTTTGGGTATAATTTTTTTCATCTGTGCATATCTAGCCAAACCATGATCCCTTTTTGCATATGGAGTCTGTTTTCTGCTTCTGTAAAGATAACTTCTGAATGATTTTCAAATATCTCATCACTAACTTCATAGCCTCGATATGCAGGGAGGCAATGGAGAAAAATAGCATCATTTTTTGCCAATTTCATCATCTTGTCATCTACTATAAAGTTAGTAAATGCTTTGATTTTTTCCTCTTTTTTATCCTCTTGCCCCATTGATATCCATGTATCAGTAGTGACGACATCAGCACCGATGACTGCCTCTTGTGGATTATTGGTGATAGTGATTGTGGCTTTACTTTGTTGTGCGAATTGGTATGCTTGCTCGATGATTTTATTGTGACACTCATACCCTTTTGGTGTTGCTATGCGTAACTCAAATCCCATAATAGAAGCGAGCATTAGCCATGAGTGTGCCATATTGTTGCCGTCTCCGACATAAGCAACAATAGGGGATTTGTCTTTATTGAATTCTATCATAGTTAGATAATCTGTCATAAGTTGTACAGGGTGATAGGAGTCGGTTAATCCATTGATAACAGGCACATTAGAGAATTGTGCAAACTCCTCAAGTTTGGATTGCTCAAATGTTCGTATCATCACCATATCAACCATCCTTGAGATGACTCTAGCGGTATCTTTCATAGGTTCGCCACGACCTAATTGGATATCATTTGCTGAGAGAAAAAGCCCTACACCGCCCAATTGATAAATGCCAGTCTCGAAACTTACTCTAGTTCGTGTAGAGCTTTTTTCGAAAATCATTCCCAAAGTTTGGTGTTGCAAATAGGGGACATATTTTTTCTGTTTCGTTTGTGTTTTTATCTTTTGTGCTAATGCAACCATTTCCAAAAGCTCTTCTTTTGTGAAGTCTGCCAAAGTCAAAAAGTGTCTCATGAATCATCCTTGGGGAGAGTAAAAAGGAAATATTGTATCACAAAATGATTAAAGAAAGTATCCAAATATAGCAGATTACAAAAAGGCAATCTTGCAAATATCACACTGAAATAATAATATTTTTCATATGACATTAAAGACTAATTTAAAAAACTTTTGCTATAGTTTGATGAAATTGATTTTAAGGAGAATGAAATGGCTGTAATTATCACAGATACCTGTATCAACTGTGCTGCTTGTATCGATGAGTGTCCAGTTGAAGCAATTGTTGATGAGGATGAGAATCCAACTGGTGAAGAGATCTATTATGTCTATGCTGATAAATGTGTAGAGTGTGTAGGTTACCATGATGTACCTGCTTGTGCAGAAGCATGTCCTACAGAAGGCTGTATCCAATGGAGCGATGTCGTAGATGGCATGCCAGCAAGTGAAAATAGACAATCGGCTGGAACACCAGTAGTAGAATAAAACACTCCAAGACCCTTTGTAGCTATAAAGGGTCTTCTCTTAATTAATCTTTTATTATTTTTTTGATAAAATTCGCCCCTTTAGACATCTGTATTGAATGTCAATTTTGCTTTGAGGATATAAAACTATGGAACAAACACTATCAATTATCAAACCAGATGCTGTTGCAAAAAATGTTGTAGGACAAATATTGAGTCGCTTTGAAGCTGCTGGTCTTCGCATCGCAGCAACTAAAAAAGTCCAACTAAGCCAAGCAGATGCCGAAGCTTTTTATGCAGTCCATGCAGAAAGACCATTTTTCAAAGATTTGGTATCTTTTATGATTTCAGGACCTGTTGTGGTATCTGTCCTTGAGGGTGATAATGCAGTTTTGAAACATCGCGATTTGATGGGGGCAACAAACCCAAAAGAGGCTGCTCCTGGAACAATTAGAGCTGATTTTGCCGATAGTATCGATGCAAATGCAGTACATGGGAGTGACTCTTTGGAAAATGCAAAGATTGAAATCGGATTCTTTTTTGCAGCAAGAGACATTTACTAAGCAGCCTATATAGATGCAAATCGGTTTTGATAAAATCGGCTCCACCCCAAAACAAGTAACATTAGAAATTGAAACCGTTGTTTTGGAGGCAAGTTTGGTACAAAAAACACGTGAAATAGTCACTCTGGATGGAAAAATTCATGGAAATTTACCCATCGTTTGTGACCGTTGTGGTGCTAATTTTGACCTAGAAGTAGAGCAAAAATTGGATTTAAATCTGACCAATAAAGTATCACAAAACAAGGATGATTTGGATATAATTGAGTTTTTAGATGGCGTTATTGACATTGAATACATCATTCAAAGTGAAATCAATAGCCTAAAAAGTGCCTATCATTACTGTAAAGAGTGTGAAGGCGTAGAAAATTTTGAAATAGAAATCTAAATATAACAAAAAGGAAATATTATGGCAGTACCAAAGAGACGAGTGAGTAAAACAAGAGCAGCAAAAAGGAGAACACACTACAAAGTGACACTTCCAATGCCAGTCAAAGATAGCGATGGAACATGGAGAATGCCACACCATATGAACCTAACGACTGGTGAATACAATAACAAACAAGCATAACTGTATGGTCAAAGTAGCCATTGATGCAATGGGTGGGGACTTTGGTCCTGAACCGATTATAGAAGGTGTTATTCAGGCTTTAGATGAGCGTCCATTCTACCCTATACTAGTTGGGGACAAAGAGGCAATTTTGTCTTTTTTGCCACAGTATTATCTTGAAAAGCTTGAGATTGTGGAATCTTCAGATGTTATTTTGATGAGTGACCAATCAACTGATGCATTAAAACGGAAAGAATCTTCTATCTATAAAGCAGTTGAATTAGTGCGAGAAAAACAAGCCGATGCTGTGGTCTCCGCAGGACACAGTGGTGCTACTATGACTTTGGCAACTTTGCGGATAGGGAGATTGCCACATATCTCAAAGCCAGCTCTAGCAACGATGATGCCAACACTTGGTCAAAATAAATCACTTGTTTTGGATGTTGGTGCAGTAGTAGAGTGCAAACCACAAAATCTTTATGAATTTGCAATCATGGGTGAGGCGTACGCTAAAAATGTGATGAAGATTCCAAATCCCCGTATAGGACTCTTGGCTAATGGCGAAGAGGATACAAAAGGGAATGATCTAACCAAAGAAGCTTTTAAGCTACTCAAGGGGGTAGAAGGTTTCAAGGGCAATGTTGAGGGTAGAGATATATTTAATGGAAGCGTTGATGTAGTTGTTTGCGATGGCTTCACCGGAAATATTTTGCTCAAAACAAGCGAAGGGGTAGTAACTACTATCTTCACTATGATGAAGCAGCACATTCGTAAATCGTTGCCAGCAACTATTGGCGCGCTGCTAATGAAGAAAAAAGTGTTTGCAAATCTCAAAAAAGAGGTCGATTATGCCGAATATGGCGGAGCCCCACTTTTAGGAGTTGATGGGTGTGCGATTGTCAGCCATGGAAGCTCAAACGCAAAAGCGATAAAAAACGCAATTTTTCAAGCTATTAACTACACCAATTCCAACATCAATACAACTATAGAAGGCTTATTGAGCGAATAGTCTCTTTAGTGTTACCTTGTGTCTATTTTCTCTAATACAAAGAGACATTGTAGTAGGGCTTCAATAAGAAATATGCTACAATATACTCTTTTATGTGAGATTTTTTATTTATGAAGGATATGATAGATATGTCAACATCTACTTTTGCAGCATTGCGATCGATTGGTGCTTATGCTCCAAAAAAGGTACTATCAAATAAAGATTTAGAGGCAATGGTAGATACTTCTGATGAGTGGATTGTAAAGCGTACAGGAATCTCGGAGCGACGCATAGCAGCTGACAATGAATACACTAGCGATATGGGTGCTAAAGCATGTGAAATCGCAATCACTCGGGCTGGCATCATGAAGTCTGAGATCGATTTGGTGATTTGTGCCACAGTAACTCCTGATTATTTCAATATGCCTTCAACAGCTTGTATTATCTCAAAAAAAATCGGCATATCAAATGTCCAAGCATTTGATATAAGTGCTGCTTGTAGTGGATTTGTCTATTTGCTCTCTATAGCAAAAGCATTTATAGAATCTGGAATGAAAAAAAATATTTTGATTGTAGGGGCTGAAAAGTTCTCTAGTATTGTTGATTATACCGATAGAGGAACTTGTATCTTATTTGGCGATGGGGCAGGAGCTGCTGTAGTTAGTGCAACATCAAACAAAGCAGAGGCAATAGTCGATATCAACGCTAGTGCTGATGGGACTTATGCAGATTTTTTAGTCACCCCAGGGCCGGGAAGTGTCCATCCAGCTACACACAAGATGATTGAAGAGAAGCTCAACTTTGTCCAAATGAAGGGAAATGAGACTTTTAAATTAGCGGTAAAAACATTGACACAAGATGTCACCGAAATTTTAAAAAAGAACAATCTCAAAGCGAGTGATATCCCCCATTTTGTCCCACATCAAGCAAATTATCGTATCATAAAAGCAGTTGGGGATGCTTTAGGGATGAGCAATGAGCAAGTAGTATTAACTATCCAAAAATATGGCAACACTTCAGCAGCATCAATCCCAATGGCTATCAATGATATCTACGAATCAGGAAGACTCAAAAAGGGAGATATGATGCTTTTGGATACTTTTGGCGGAGGACTCACTTGGGCAAGTGCCTTGTTGCCATTTGCTGGAAAGTAGTTCAATGACGATCGGTTTTATAGGGGATATTGTAGGAAAACCTGGCAGAAGTATCATCTCTGAAAATCTTTTTAGACTTAAAAAAGAGCACCACATAGATTTTGTCATCGCCAATTATGAAAACGCAAGTCACGGATTTGGCTTGACACAAAAAAATTGTGATGAGTTGTTTGATTCAGGTATCGATGTGATGACAGGTGGAAATCATAGCTTTGATAAAAAAGAGATAGTTACACTTTTTGATACCCACAACCTACTAAGACCTATCAATTATCCTAGTGCAATGCCTGGAAGCGGAATATACAAAGGATCTGTCCATGGCAAGAAGATCGCAGTTGTCAATCTCATGGGCTATTATACAATGCCAATGGTAGATAACCCCTTTACTACAATTGTACCAATTATTGATACTCTTGTAGAGGAGGGGTTTGTCCATATAATCGTTGATATCCACGCAGAAGCTACTAGCGAAAAACAAGCCCTTTTGCACCTGCTGCAAGAAAAAGTTAGTGCTATTTTGGGGACACATACCCATGTAGGAACTGATGATTTGCAAATATCAAATGGATGTTGCTATGTGACCGATGTTGGATTAAGCGGATGTTGTGATGGTATCATAGGGGTGGATCCAAAAACACCACTGGATCGTTTTTTGGTTGGAATTGGAGGTCATTTTGATATCCCAACAAAGTGCAAGAGGTTGTTGCAGATGGTTGTTTTTGAGCTTGATGAGACTACAGGTAGGTGTCTTGAGGCAAAAAAAATCAAATATTATGATTCTGGAGATGTTGTTATTTCTCAAGCGTGGATTAACTAGAGGGTATCTTTTTTTCTATGATACGCACTTTTTTTGGCTCAAATAGTGAGATTGCTTCTTGTACAAAGGGGTGATTTTCTGGCTTTATGGGTTGAGGAGTTTGTTTGTCACTCATTGGCTCATCTGACTCTTGGTTATTTGGTGTTATTTGAGTTGGTGATGTTTCTTGAGGGGATGTAACCTGCCTTTTTTCTTCACTTTGGGTATTGACTATCTTTGTGTCTGCTCCATAAATCTCTTGGACAAATAGTCTTATAATGCCATAGTGGGTACGGAGTAGATCTTTGTCTTTGTCTTGTGCTGTTGATATCCAATACAAGGAGCCATTTTCAAATTTATCAAATCTAATTGTTCGCTCAAAACACTCCCCTAGAGTATCGTCTCTATCGTAAATCTTTTGTATAAGTTTGTTAAATCTATTGTCTTTAGTTGAGGCGGGAGCCTCTTGCACGGGAGTTTTGGTAGGTGGGATATCTTGTTGGGATATCTTGGTAGTTGGGGTTGGATTGGGTTGATCACTACTTTTTTCAAGGTGCGAATGGAGCTCTTTTTCCAAAGTTTTAATCATCGCATCTATCTCTTTGATTTCCATAGATTCAACCATCTTGAAGATGGTTAGTGCGAGGACAAAATCGCTATTTGAGCCCAATTTAAGCAGCTCTTTTGAATCGGCTATTACCCTAAAAAATCTCTCTATTATGAGTGGAGTTATGAGGGTGTTGTTTTGTTCAAAAAGTAATGCTTTTAGGTATAGTGTAAGCTCATCTAGTATCATCTCTGCTTCGTATTCAGATGCAAGGGTGAGAAAATCAAAAATTTTGGGTTGATCTTTTTGTACAATCGCTTCTATAAGCTCTTTGAGTAAAGATGGTTCGATAATCCCTAACATTTGAGTAACAGTTGGAAGGTCAACAAAGTTTTTTGAATAGACAATTGCTTGATCAAGGAGAGTCAATGAATCCCTTAAGCTTCCAGCTCCACTTCTAGCGATGATTTGTACAGCCTCTTGCTCATAGTCTATATTTTCGGTATCAAGGATATGCATGAGATGTTTTTTGACTGTATCTTCTGGAATTTTCTTGAATCTAAAATGTTGGGTCCTTGAGAGGATAGTTGGTGGGAGCTTGAGTGGATCAGTAGTAGCAAGTATAAACTTGACAAAACTAGGGGGCTCTTCGAGTGTTTTTAGTAGTGCATTGAATGCTTGATTGGTTAGCATATGCACTTCATCTATGATAAATATCTTGTATCTTCCACTACTTGGTTGGTATTTGGTGTGCTCAATAAGCTCTTTGATATCATCGATTCCACGGGTACTTGCAGCATCCATCTCGACAATATCCAAATGTCTATTTTCGTTTGCCATAGTGCAATGGATACAAGTGTTGCAAGGGCGGGAAGTTTCCCCTTTTTCACACAGCAAAGCTTTTGCAAAAATTCTCGCAGTTGATGTTTTGCCACTTCCTCTTAGGCCAGAGAAGAGGTATGCATGGGAGAGCCTTTTTGTATCAAGTGCCAAAGAGAGCGTTTGGGAGATAGAGTCTTGCCCTATAAGGTCTTCAAATAGATTAGGACGGTACTTTCTAGCCAAAGCCAATGACACTTGCAGCTCCTTTGATTGATATGGTATCTATTATAGTCAAATTTTACTTTTAGTTGGTATAATAGGGCTAATT
>OMKS01003604.1_pt1 | contig 12193 bp, 9 predicted proteins | sample 1674721 | NCBI WGS metagenome assembly OMKS01 (sample SAMN06264996, study PRJEB25208) | sediment metagenome | isolation source: hot spring sediment | place: USA: California | collected 2014-09-02 | reverse complement strand
CTTATTTTAATTAAATTAGTTTTAAGGCTGCCTAAGGGCGATGATAAAATGCAGGAAATTGCCCAGGCTATTCAGACAGGAGCCGAGGCTTATTTAAACCGCCAGTATAAAACTATTGCCGTAGTGGCTTTGGTTTTATTTGTTTTAATTGGCTTGGTTTTAAGCTGGTTAACTGCTTTGGGTTTTTTAGTCGGCGCAGTTTTTTCAGCTTTAGCTGGTTATATTGGCATGAATATTTCTGTCAGGGCTAATGTAAGAACAGCAGAAGCTGCTAAAAAAGGATTAAAACAGGCTTTGGCAGTGGCAGTTAAAGGCGGCGCTGTGACAGGATTTTTAGTGGTTGGCTTGGGGCTTTTAGGCGTGGCAGGTTTTTATTTAATCACTCGAGATATGCATGCTTTAATCGGTCTCGGTTTTGGCGGTTCTCTAATTTCCATTTTTGCTCGGCTGGGTGGTGGTATTTTTACTAAAGCAGCTGATGTCGGAGCTGATTTGGTTGGCAAAGTAGAAGCTGGCATTCCGGAAGATGATCCCAGAAATCCAGCTGTGATTGCTGATAATGTGGGCGATAATGTCGGTGATTGCGCTGGCATGGCAGCTGATTTATTTGAAACTTATGCTGTGACAGCTATAGCTACCATGATTTTAGGCAGCTTGCTTTTTGTTAATTTTGAAAACGCAGTATTATACCCTTTGGTTTTGGGAGGCGTTTCTGTATTAGCTTCGATTATTGGCAGTTTTTTTATCCGTTTGGGCGCCAAGAAAAATATCATGGGCGCTTTATATAAAGGCTTGATTGCTTCTGGTTTTGTAGCGGCAATTGCTTTTTACCCGGCAACTGTCTGGTTAATGGGTTCTCAAAATCAAATGCCTGTTTTGAATATTTATTTAGCTTCTTTAATCGGTTTGGCAGTTACTGCAGCTATGGTTATTATTACTGAATATTATACCTCAACAAAATATAAGCCGGTTAAAGATATTGCCAAGGCTTCGCAGTCTGGCCATGGCACTAATATTATAGCTGGCTTGGCCGTATCCATGAAATCAACTGCTTGGCCGATTATAATTATTTGCGCGGCTATTTTGGGCGCATATGCTTTAGCCGGGCTTTATGGCGTTGCAGTCGCGGCCATGGCCATGCTTTCCATGGCAGGTATTATTGTGGCTATTGATTCTTATGGGCCAATTACTGATAATGCCGGTGGCATTGCTGAAATGGCAGGTTTGCCAGAAGAAGTTCGCAATATAACAGATCCTTTAGATGCTGTGGGTAATACAACAAAAGCCGTAACCAAAGGTTATGCGATTGCTTCAGCGGCTTTGGCTGCTTTAGTTTTGTTTGCTGATTATACCCATGCTTTGGGAGCAGGTTTTGTTTTTGCCATTAATGACCCCAGGGTTTTAGTCGGCTTGTTTATTGGCGGTTTGCTGCCTTATTATTTTGGAGCTTTATCAATGCAGGCTGTTGGAAAAGCAGCGGGCGAGGTTGTTAATGAAGTTAGGCGGCAGTTTAAAGAAAAACCAGGCATAATGCAGGGGACGGAAAAGCCTGATTATGGCAAAACAGTTGATATTGTGACTAAAGGAGCAATTAAAGAAATGATTGTGCCAGCTTTGATTCCTGTTTTGGCTCCGATTTTAGTTGGTTTTGGTTTAGGCGTGCATGCTTTGGGTGGCTTATTGGTCGGTTCAATTATTACTGGTATATTTGTAGCAATATCCATGACTTCTGGTGGTGGCGCTTGGGATAATGCCAAAAAATACATTGAATCAGGCAATTATGGCGGCAAAGGCTCTTTTGCCCATCAGGCAGCAGTGACAGGTGATACGGTCGGGGATCCATATAAAGATACTGCTGGCCCGGCCATAAATCCGATGATAAAAATTTTAAATATCGTTGCTTTATTGATTGTGGGACTTCTTCTCTTGTAATGATTGCCTGCCCTGAGCGTAGTCAAAGGGTTGTATTGTTGTTGTAGGTTATATGATGAGGTTATATTAGGTTGGAAGAGGTTTTATGAGGTTATATGAAGTTGCTAAAATTAAAATAAAAAAATGAGGTCAGTGTCATGGGTAGTTTTATTACGTTAAAAATTTCTAAATTAGTGGTATATTGTAATTATGAATAAGTATCAGCTGTCAGGAATTAAAGAAAAACTTTTTCAGGTATTCTAAACTTGAATTTGTTAATAATTAATTTTAATTTTATGGGACTTGAGCAATTTTTAATTGATTATCCTTGGTTGCTTCTTTTATTAGGCTTATGGACGCTTCCCTGGAAAGGAGTGGCTTTATGGAAAGCTGCTAGAAACACTCATAAATGGTGGTTTATAGCTTTATTAGTTATTAATACACTGGCTGTTTTAGAAATTATTTATATTTTCATTTTCAGCAGGCGACAAAAAGAACAGTTATAGCCGGTATTTTTTTTATAAAAGTTGATTTAAAGAATTTTTCAAAACGCTTTATTATTATTCCCCGGAGTTTTTTTAAAAAAGAGTTTAGATGCATAGTGTATAATTAGATAGTTTTTTAAAAAAGGGGGTGTGGCATGAAAGGTTATTGGACAATAAGAATCAGAGAGGCTCTGATTTTAGCTTCAAATTGGCATGATGGTCAGCGGCGTAAAGAAGCAAAGGTACCGTACAATGCCCATTTATGGGGAGTAAGTCTTCTTTTGGCCTTGTCAGGCGCTGATGAAGATACTATTATTGCTGGTGTTTTCCATGACATTTTGGAGGATACGCCTTTAAAACCAGAATTAATCAGCTGGCAATTCGGAGAAAAAGTTTTGGAAATGGTTTTAATGCTGACCGAACCCCAAAATCTATCATGGGAAAAAAGAAAAGAGGAAATGCTTAGACGCATTGTACAGGCTCCTTTAAATATTAAAATGATCAAATGCGCTGATAAACTTGATAATTTGCAGAGTTTTTTTGAGGCGACTCTGGCAGAAGGTTTTAGACAGGGATGTGATAATAGTCAAGCTAGAGTTTGGAAAAATTTTAAAGGCGGGTACGAAAAACAAAAATGGTATAACCAGGAGATTTTGCGAGCTCTTTTTGCCAATGTGCCGATTGAGGATTTGCCGGATATTTTCGGCACTTATATGAGGCTGGTTGAATTAGTTTTTGGCGAAAAAATTATTATTGATGAATCTGTCAGGGAAAAAATTAAAAGTTCTTAAAAGTATGGCCGCCTTGTTTTAAAAAAAATAGACAGGGCGGTTTTAAATTTGGCGAAAACAGCTGTTTGTAAAACAAACACAGGGAACGCATATATGCGTTCCCTGCAATTTTATAAAAAAATTAGCTGTTTTCGCCTTTTAAAATTTTTAACCTCTGGCATTGCCGACCATATCTTCGGCATCGCTTAATTTAACTGATAGCATTTTGGAAATGCCGTCATCGCCCATTGTTACGCCGTATAAAACATGGGCATAATGCATTGTCACCCGGTTATGAGTAATGATTATAAATTGAGTTTTTTTCGCCAGCTCTTCCAAAATAGTAGCAAAACGTTCTGAATTTGCCTCGTCTAAGGCCGCATCTACTTCATCCAGGACAATAAATGGCGAAGGGTTATTATGAATAATGGCGCAGATTAAAGCGATTGAAGTCAGCGCCCGTTCGCCTCCTGAGAGCATGTTAATGGCTTTAATTTTTTTACCCGGAGGCACGGCTTTGATTTCAATACCAGAATAACTTTCTTTTTCCCTTTCTTTTATTTTTTTCTCAAATTTATCAGCTCTGGCCAAAATTCCTTCGTCTTCATTGGGGATTTTGGTTTCATTATCCTGGTCCGTTGCTTCTTCTTTTTTAACTTCTTCGGTTGTAACCTTCATCAATTCAGCCTGGCCGCCGTTGAATAAAATTTTGAAATATTTTTGAAATTCTTTGTTTATTTCTTTGAAAGCTTTATCAAATTGCTCTTTGATTGTTTTGTCCAGCTCCTCAATTATTTTCTCCAATGATTTGATGGCTTCTTCCAGATCTCTAGACTGTTTGGTTATAAAATCATGGCGGTCTTTGATTTCTTTGTATTCAGCCTGGGTTTCTTCATCTATGCCGCCGATTATTTCCAGCTGTCTTTTGAGCTGTTCTATTTTTTGATAAGTTGCTTCTTCATCAATTTGTCCTTCAAGTCTATGAGCTTTTATTTCCTTAAAGTCTATTTGGTTTTGCTTGATTTCGGCTTCTATGCTCTCAAGCTTTGTTTGGAGTCTGGCTAAATCTATATTGTATTGGTTTGTTTCCAGCCCATATTGGTTGATTTGGTTTTGTTTTTCTTGCGATTGTTTTTGCAAATTGAGGATATTTTCTTTTTTGTTTTGCTCCTCATGATTAAACTGGCTAATTTTTTCTGCCTGTTTTTTTATTTCTTCATCCAATTTTTCAATTTTCGCATCAATTGCTTTGAGTTCTTGATTAATTTTTAGAACAAACTCCTTTTCTTTGCCCGGCTTAAATTGGCTTAATTCTATTTCTTTGTTGATTTTTTCTTGCTCGCTTTTGGTTTTGGCTATTTCTTGGCCTAGATACCCTATTTTTTCTTTTTTAATATTTAAATTAAAGATAATTTGGCTTATTTCTAATTTTAAGTCGTTTTTCTCCTGGCTTAAAGTTTCCAATTGGGTTTGGAGATTAATCAAATTTTGAGAGTCCTGGCTTTTTAGGGTTTTTAGTTTTTCCAAGTATAAGGCCAGTTTTTGGGATATTTGCCTGGCTTGATTTTTTATTTCCTCCAAGTCTTCAGGCTTTTGCGCTTTTAAGAGTTTGTCAACCAAATCCTGCTGTTGGTTGAAAATATGTTCCAGCTCTTTTTCCTGCTCAAAAGGCAATTGGCTGGTTTTTTGAAGTTTGCTTAATTCCTGTTTGACATTGTCCAAACGCTTGTTGATTGATTCGGCCTGGGCTTGTTTGTTTTGCAAAATGTTTTCTTCCTGATCAATTGATTTTTCCAGCTCGTTTTTTTTGTTTTTTAATTCTTGCAAATTTTGGCTGATTTCATCAAGGCGCTGGTTTAGCCAGACAAGATTCGTTTGTCCTTGCTTTTCCAGTTTCAGATCTTTTTTAGCTTTCAAAATTGTTTGTTCCCTGATTAGAGAATTTTCTTGCTGAAGCAGATTATTATATTGTTCCTGAATTTTATTATAAGTTTCTTGGATAGATGTTTCAGCGGAAAAAAAATTTATTTGTTTCTGGATTTCAGCCAATTCTTGGTTAAGTGTTTGATAGATTTTTTCAGTTTTATTTTTTTTCTGGTTTAATTCTTGGATTTTGCCTTCCAATGCCTGCCAGATTTGGGCGTAATAATCTTTTTGCAGATTCTTTAATTCTTTCTCAATGGATTCCCTTTTTTCCAGTTTTTTAACCTGCCTGGTTAATGATCTTAGCCTGGGTTCTATTTCGTTTAAGGTTAATTCTGCCTGGGCCAGGTTTTGCCTGGCAGCTTTAAATTTGTTCAGCGCTTGGTCGCGTTTGAGCTGGAATTGTTTAACTCCTACTGCTTCGTCAAAAAGCTCTTTTCTTTCCTGCAAAGAAGCTGAAAGCACTGAATCAGCCATGCCTTGGCCAATAATTGAATATGTGCGCTGGCCAAAATTAGCTTTGGCTAAAAGAAGCTGGATATCTGATAAACGAGCTTTGGCTTTATTAATAAAATACTCCCCTTCGCCCGACTGGTAAACGCGGCGGGTAATGGCTAGTTCAGAATAATCTATGTCAGCGCTTTTATTTTGATTGTTTAAATATAAAGAAACTTCGGCAAAGCCTAGCCGGGCTTTTTTATCAGAACCGGAAAAAATTACATCCTGGCTTTTTTTACCGCGCAAAGTTTTAATGCTTTGTTCGCCTAAAACCCAGCGGATAGAGTCGGCAATGTTTGATTTGCCAGAGCCGTTAGGGCCGACAATAGCTGTTATGCTGTGAGAGCCTTTAATTTTGTTGGGAAATTCTAAAATAGTCTTTTTGGCAAAAGACTTGAAGCCTTGAATTTCCAGCTTTTCTAAAAACATACTTCCTTATTTTGTATAAATTAAATAAACGCCTTGAGCTAAGAGCTTCAAGCTTGGGTCTTTTACTCCAAGCTCAAAGCCCAATGTTCAAAGCTAAATTCTTATTTAATTATATAATATTTTAATTGTCTTCACAAATCCTTGACTTTTTAAAATAATTAGGTAAAATAAAATAAATGTTTTGAAAACAATATTTTAAGGAGGAAAATAGCGATGGGAAATGCGATTCTTGATCCTGTCTATAAGCCAGATCAATTTTTAATGCTCGGATTTAAAGATGGCAACCCCTGTTTTTATGGGCTTAAAACAATGGATGACGTTCGGCAAGAAATTAAAAAATTCCCTCCTGGCATGATTGCTTATGTGGAATACATGACTGCCTCAGTTGATAATGCCCGCCATCATACTTTGGCTGAAGCCATGCGTTATAAGAGAGCTAATCAAAAATCTGACAGGGATTTGATTATTATCCAGCCAGCTAAAGAACCAGACGGATTGCATTCCGATTTGGCGAAAAACTGGTGGAATGCCCCGCGGGATGCTGATTTTCCTGATTTTCAGTAATTAAGTTTTGGTTCGGCAGTTCCGGAGAAAGTGGGGTGCTCAACCCTGAAACACAGGTAGCCAATCCTGTCCGGGCCACCAAAAAATAATAATACCCAGAATCCAATGTGGTTCTGGGTTTTCTTTTTATAAATTTTATGGCAAAATTGAGACATAAACAAAAATAAAAATGAATAAGGAATATTTTCAAAATAAATATCGTGTTTCCACAATTCGTTTGAATTATTGGAATTATGCCTGGTCAGCTATGTATTATGTTGCGATTTGCACCAAGGACCAGATTTGTTGCATGGGAGAGATTAGGAATAGATTGATATATTTGTCGGATATTGGCAATGTCGTTTTTAATTGTTGGTGTGAAATTCCAAATCATTTTGATGATGTAAAATTAGACGATTGGATTGTAATGTCAGATAATATATAAAATAATTAAATTAAAATTAGATTTATGAAAAAATTTATCATTTTATTTTTAGTTTTTTTTCTGGCATCAAGTTTAATCGGCTGCACTCAGAAAATTAATGGAGTGCCCGTGGCTGATGAAAAAGTATTTGATAATATAAATAATAGGGATTTCTGGGGTCAGGAATATGTTTTTCGCGGATGTTTAAATATAAACGAAGATTGTATTTTTGTCGATCCTTTATTAAATTATCATTGTACTATTGATTCGCCCCAATTTTGTTGTTATGTTTTAAAAAATTATGATACGCATTTAATGATAAATATGGCAAAAATATCAGAAGAGCAAAAAAAAGGTTTAATAGAAAATAGTAGCCTTGGGAATTATAAATATTATGTGCAGATTAAGGGCGTAATTGGTATTGGATCTTATCGTGATCAATGGAATGTAGAAGCTGAGGAGATGGAAATATTGAGTGATTGCAAGCCAGAATTATTAAAGTCTGATACAGGCGATTATTCTATCAGGGAACAGCAAAATACCAAGCCAAGTTTCCAAATGGAATCAAATGTGAATTTAAAATGAAATTTAAACTCAAAACAACCTATAAACCAACAGGAGATCAACCCTAAAAAAGATATTGGTAATTAGTCTTGGCTGCCAGTTGAGGCATTAGTTATTGGTCTTAGGGTTGCTATATCCTAAAGACCAAAGACTAGTCTATTTGCTATGACTATATCCTAAAGACTAAATATTTATGAAATTTAAACTCAAAACTACATACAAACCAACGGGTGACCAACCTAAAGCCATTAAGCAGTTAACTGATGGTTATTTTAAATTTCCGCAGCAAACCCTTTTAGGCGTAACAGGTTCTGGTAAAACTTTTACCATGGCTAATCTGATTCAAAAGGTTCAGAAGCCGACTTTAGTTTTGGCGCATAATAAAACTTTAGCAGGGCAACTTTATGAAGAATTTAAAGAATTTTTTCCAGAAAACAAGGTTTGTTATTTTATTTCTTATTATGATTATTATCAGCCCGAATCATATTTGCCGGCCACTGATACTTATATTGAAAAAGATACTAAAGTTAACCAGCGCATTGAAGAGTATCGCCATGAAGCCGCTGCTTCTGTTGTTTCGCGCAATGATGTGATTGTGGTGGCTTCTGTCTCCTGCATCTATGGCTTGGGTGACCCGCAGGAATATTCTCAGGGGATTTTAAAAATTAAGGCTGGGCAAAAAATCAGCCGAGATGTTTTTATTCGCCAATTAATTGATATCCAGTTTGAACGCAATGATACAGAATTATTAGCTGGCCGGTTTCGGGTCAAAGGCAATATTATTGATTTAATGCAAGGCTGGGGCGCCAATATTTATCGGTTTAATTTTGAGGGAGATAAAATTGAATCAATCAAGGAAATTGAAGCCCAGAATATGAAAATTTTATCCCAGCCTAAAGAAATAATGATTTTTCCGGCCTCGCCTTTTGTGACTAGTCAGGCTATCATTGATCGGGCATTGATTTCCATTAAAAAAGAATTAGCTGAAGTTTTGCCGACTTTGCCAGCTTTGGAAGCGCATCGTTTGGCCAAAAGAACCAGATATGATTTGGAAATGATTCGCGAACTTGGTCATTGCAAGGGCATTGAAAATTATTCGCGACATTTTGACGACCGCAAGCCAGGAGAACCACCAAATACTTTATTAGATTTTTTCCCTCAAGATTTTTTAATTATTATTGATGAATCTCACCAGGCTTTGCCGCAAGTAAGAGGAATGTATGAAGGTGATAAATCCAGGAAAAAGAATTTAATTGAAAACGGTTTTCGCTTGCCTTCAGCTTATGACAACCGGCCGCTTAAATTTGATGAATTTGAAAAATATCTTAAACATGTGGTTTATACTTCAGCCACGCCGTCTGATTATGAAAAAAATCATTCCGGCCAAATTGTTGAACAAATAATTCGGCCGACAGGTTTAGTTGATCCTGAAATATTTGTCAGGCCGATTAGCGGCCAAATGGATGATTTAATTGCTGAAATAAATAAAACAATTGAGCAGGGTAATCGCACTTTGGTGACAACTTTAACTAAGCAAATGGCAGAGGATTTAACTGATTATTTATTGCAGAAAAAAATAAAAGTCACTTATTTGCATTCCGAAGTTGATACTTTGGAACGTACGGAAATTATTGCTGACTTGCGCCGTGGCAAGTATGATGTTTTGGTGGGTATTAATTTGTTGCGTGAAGGTTTGGATATACCAGAAGTAGCTTTGATTGGGATTTTGGATGCAGATAAAGAATCTTTTTTGCGCGATAGTCGTTCTCTGATTCAAACTATTGGCAGGGCAGCCCGTAATGTTAATGGTAAAGTCATAATGTATGCTGATAAAATAACTAGTTCCATGAAAGATGCGATTGAGGAAACAAATCGTCGTCGTGAAATTCAAATTGAGTATAATAAAAAACATAAAATAACTCCGCAATCAATTATTAAAAAAATTAAAGAAAAACCCTCTCTTGTCAAAGAAGAGATTAAGAAATACAAATTCAAGAGAGTTGAATCTGTTGACGATTTGATAATTGAACTGGAAACTCAAATGCAAATCGCGGCGGAAAACCTTGATTTTGAAAAGGCAATTGAGATAAGAGATGAAATAAGAAAATTAAAGGCGCAAAAGCGAAAACAGCCCAAAATATTTATTTTGTAGAGACGCATAGCAATGCGTCTCTATATTTGTTTTACAAATAGGCTGTTTTCGCCCCTGTAAATTCCTCTCAAAATATGCTATAATACTCGCACAAAGGGGTATTTTTTTATGTCCAAAAAAGACAAAAAATATAAATTAGGTGATATATTGTTATTTATTTGGTCTTATGTAAAAAAGCATAAGGGAATTTTTTATTTGACGGTATTTTTTGGCCTTTTTATCAGTTTGGTTGAATCAATTTCACCTTATGTCTATGGCCAAGTTATTGATTATTTTTCAGGCAAAGATATTATTTTTAATCTTAGCGTCCCCCACCTTTTATTGTTTTGGTCAATTTTTGTTATTATTTCTATTTTTATCAGGCGAGTGATGGCGCGCATCATTGTTTTATTGGAAGTAAAGGTGGAAAAAGATTTTGTGCTTGATATAGTTACTAATGTTTTGTATGTGCCGGTTAAATATTATTATGATCATAAGCCAGGCGAGGCTTTTAAAAAAATTGACCGTGCCGCTAATTCCATTAGCATGATAATTGACAGTATCTTGTTTTCTTTTATGGGTAATCTTTTCAGCATTATCATGTCTTTAATTATAATGTTTCGTTTGGACTGGAGATTGTCATTGATTAATTTAGTGGTAATTTTTGTTTTTTTTATTTTCGCTGTAACTTTCCGCATGAAAAAAATATTAGCCATTAGGAAGAAAGTTAATAGACAATATAATAGGTTGTTTGGCAATATCGGCGATTTTTTGTCCAATATTTTTACTGTTAAAACTAATACTAACGAGAAATTTGAGAGCCAAAGAGTCAACAGAGGGTTTAAAAAGATAATTAACCTAACCGATGATTCAATGAAATTATGGACGCAGGTCAGTTTGGGACAAGGTTTGATTTCTTGGTCGGGTATTTTGTCTACTGTTTTATTAGGTGCTTATTTTTTGAGCCAGGGCATAATTTCTACCGGCAATTTTGTCAGTTTTCTTATTTATCTTGATATTATTTATCGCCCTTTATGGTTTATGACTAATCAGTATCGGGGAATTAAGAGGATGATAGTTGATATTGGAGATGCTAGAGAAATGATGCAAGAAAAAAAAGAAACGTTTTGGTTTGGTGAAGGGGACATAGAAGAATTACGTGGTGAAATAGAATTTAAAAATGTTTCATTCAAATATCCTGATAGGGATTTGGGGGTATTAAAAAACGTCAGCTTTAAAGTGAAAGCTGGTGAAACACTGGCAATTTTTGGAGAAACTGGTTCAGGCAAAACAACAATTTATAATTTGCTTTTAAGAATGTATGATCATGACCAGGGTCAGATATTATTTGACGGATTTGATAGCCGTAAAATTAACAGACAGTCATTAAGATCTCAAATGGCGGTTGTGCCTCAGGATTCGAGCCTGTTTAATGAAACAATCGAAAATAATATCCGTTATGGACGCCAGGAAGCGACAAAAGCTGAGATTATTGAAGCAGCTAAAATTGCCAATGCCCATGATTTTATCAAGGCTTTGCCCAAAAGTTATAAAACAAAAGTTGGGGAACGTGGAGTTAAATTATCTGGCGGCCAGGTGCAGCGTATTGCCATTGCCCGGGCTGCCTTGCGTAATCCTAAAATTTTAATTCTTGATGAGGCCACAACCTCTCTAGATCAAAAAACTAAATTTGAAGTTTTAGGAGCATTGAATCAAGTGATTGCTGATCGAACTACCATTATAATTACTCATGATTTCTCAGCCATTACTCAAAACGCCGATCATATTATTGTTTTGGATAAAGGCAAAATAGTCCAGCAGGGCAAACATTCTCAGTTGGTTAAAGAATCAGGTCCTTATCGTGACTTGTGGCAAACCCAGCAAAAACATTTGCAATAAACAAAAAAAGAGCTCCGGGAATGCCGGGGCTCATATTTTTTAAAAAGGCTATGCCGAAGCCAGGAGCGGCCGATTGTTTGCTGGCCAATGATTTTTTCTGGCTTCAAATTCTTTTTGGTTCAGTGTTTCGCTGATGATGACATCTCCCATCATCTGCCCCATGATTCTTTCAGCTTCTTCTTTGTTTTTGGCGAAAATTCGGCAAAACCTAGCTTTGCCTTTACTGATCGCCCGAACTTGGTAATAAATGTAAAAGGGCTGTTTGTTCCCGTATTTTTCTTTGTATTCTTCTTTGTCTAACATCTCTACATTATCACCTCCTTTTTTCCAAATGTACGATTTGGCCTTGTTAAGGGCTTCTCCTTTATTTTCTGCAAAAACTGTCAGATGTTTCTCGCTGCCGTGGCGATCCAGGAATACCAGATAGAAAATTTGTCCTGCCATTTTACACCTCTCTTTATTTCGGTTGTTATGGTTTTCGAATAATACATATTAGCATATTTTTAATAAAATGTCAAGGGTTTGGTTTTGGGTAATATTTGTATAGTTAACAGTCAAGGGTAACACTTTTAATAAATTTTTCATGTGGAGTTAATCCATTAATGGATAAATGAAT
>OMKS01003602.1_pt1 | contig 12194 bp, 6 predicted proteins | sample 1674721 | NCBI WGS metagenome assembly OMKS01 (sample SAMN06264996, study PRJEB25208) | sediment metagenome | isolation source: hot spring sediment | place: USA: California | collected 2014-09-02 | reverse complement strand
TCCCAGGGTTTTTTCTTGCCTATGCTCACATGCACACAGTGCAGCTTCATGTCAAACAGCCGGATCAGGTTTATGAGTTTGCTGATGGCTACATAGTCGGAGTCGTCGAAATCGGTGGCGTAAAGAATGTTTTTTATTTTGCTGATCCCACCGAAGGTAGCATCCGCCGGGATGGTTAGCAGGGGAACACTCAACCGATCAATAAGCCGGGAAGTTACACTGCCAAAAATTCCTTCGCTTTTTTCGCTGATCCCATGCGATCCCATAACCACAATCCCCGGCTTATACGCCTCTTGCATCTCAAGGATGGCATCTTCGGCAAAACCGTTGGCCGTAGTTGCTGAAAGTTTGATTTCGCCAAGTTTCTTTTGCCTGATAAAAACTTTTAGTTTTTTAATCAATTCGTTGAGCTGGCGTTTTGCCCTGACCTCAATTTCCTCGAAGTACTTGTCGAAATTCACCTGATACATGTGCGCCCCTTCGTAAGTAGGCATTTCCATCACGGGCTTGAAAAAGGCATGAAAAAGTTTTACTTCGGCTTTGAGCCTGGCAGCCAGTCCGATGGCATAATAACACGCATTGGTTGAATAATCCGAAAAGTCAACCGGAACAAGAATGCGGCGTGTGGTGTAAAGTAGTTTTACAGCTTTTTCCTTTGCTTTTCCGGTTACTTTACTTACACTTTCAAGGATTCGCAGGGCTTGTTCCACATCAGCGTTCCTTACTCTTATGCCCACACCTGCACCCACGGCAGGTTGAACAATGTTTATATTCGTCAAAAAGCAAGGGATTCCGGAAGCTTCCAGTTGCGACTGAATTAGCAAAGCGCGGCTATACGTGTGATAGGCAATGGTGGTGAGTTTGTGTTTCATGATTTCCGGGTTTTAAAAATTCAAGCCTAAATTACAGCTTTTTTCAGACCCGGCAACAAAGACGAAAATGTTTTTTGTTTTTCATCTTCATCAAAACCACATAACTTTCGTACTTTTGCAGCCTAATTTTCAGAAAATCAATGAAAAACAACAAAAGACGGTCAGACCGAAAAAAACAGGCTGACGACTACCGCGAAAAATCTTTTTCAAAACCCCAACAAAGTAAAACCCCAGGCAGGAAATCACCGCCCGCAAAAAAAACTTTTAAAAATGAAAACCCATCTGAAACCGGCACAGGAAGAAAATTTGGGTCTAGAAAAGAAAACCAAGAAGGCCTGAGCAGAGAAAAGCCCACTTCGTACAAAAGAAAGGCCAGTTACGATACGGGCGATCAGGAGTTGCGTTCATACAGTAAAGGCAGATCGAATAATCCTGACCGCAAAAGATCGTTTGGCCGCAACCAGGAAAAGCCAACGGGTTACCGAAAAGAAGGACCATCAACAGTTGGGAAAAAAACTCCGGCGCGAAAGCCTCGCCCGGTTAAATCCGACCCCAGCGCTCCTATACGCCTGAATAAATTCATAGCCAACGCTGGCGTTTGCTCGCGGCGCGAAGCCGACAAACTGATTGAAACCGGCGCAGTTAAAGTGAATGGTGTGATTGTTACTGAGCTGGGAACCAAGGTTGGTCCTGCCGATAAGGTACAACTGGGCGATCAGACTTTGTCGTCGGAAAAACTGCGATATGTGCTGCTAAACAAGCCAAAAGGTTTTATTACCACCACCGACGATCCGTTCAAACGCAACACTGTGATGAAGCTTGTTGAGGATGCATGTCGCGAAAGGATCTATCCCGTTGGCCGCCTCGACCGCAATACTACCGGCCTGCTCCTTTTCACCAACGATGGCGAACTGACAAAACGACTGACTCATCCACGCTTTGGAGTTCGGAAAATTTATGATGTGGAGCTTGACAAACCACTCTTAAAAAAAGATATGGAAAGCATTGCTGCCGGCGTTGAACTCAACGGCGAGACCATCATCATTGACGAGATTGCTTATGTGGAGGTCGAAAAAAACAAAAAACATATTGGCATTGAACTGCACTCGGGTCAGAACCGTGTGGTGCGTCGGATTTTTGAAAAGTTTGATTACGAAGTGCTAAAACTCGACCGGGTGATGATAAGCAGCCTTACAAAAAAAAACCTGCCACGGGGCAGGTGGCGCCATCTCGATGAAAAGGAAATTCGGGTGTTGAAAAGGTTGTGATTGATAATGTCGGGGCATTTTTAGCCGAGACTAATAGCCGGCGAAGATGAAACAACCGAAAGAAATTATGCCCTGTGAATGCTTGGAACGCTGAGCCTGGGGAATTTACGGACACTTAACCAGTCGAAGTCTAGTATTTCATCCCTCTGAACTCCTTCTCTTGCTCCACAAACATTGTTCAAAGGCTCCCGATTTCGATGATAATCCCCGGCCATGCCTCATCCGGGATTTTTGCCCCAACGTATCGGATCACATTTCCGGCAAGGATGGCTCCGGCCATGCCGCACTTATTGAGTGGCAGGCCATTGAGCAGGCCATGCAGAAAGCCTGCAGCATACAAATCGCCGGCGCCGGTGGTGTCAATTACTTTGGTAGGGATGATTTCGATTCTGTGCAATTCGTGGTCCGATTGTATCAGCGATCCTTTTGGCCCGGTTTTTACCACGGCTATTTCGCAAAACTGCGATAGTGCCGCCACAGCTTTTTCGGGTTCAAAAGCAGTAAAAGCAAGCGCTTCTTCTTCGTTGGCAAAAACAATGTCAACATGATCGTTCACAATACGTTTCAGAAAACCAAGGTTGCCCTCTACCACATTATAGCTTGCCAGATCGAGCGAAACTTTTAAACCTGCCTGCTTAGCCAATTTTACAGCAGTTTCAATCAGTTCATGGTTCTGAACCAAATACCCCTCGATGTGCAGCACATCGTAGCTTCTGAAATGCTCTGCAGTAAGGTCGGAGGCAGAAAGTTCCAAAGCAGCGCCCAGATACACCGCAAAGCTTCGCTCCGAATCGGGACTGATAAAAGCCACGGCTGAACCGGTTTCTGTTGTGGAAAGTATCAGCTTAGGCTCAATACCACTGCTGACCATATCATCGTAGAAAATCTTCCCCAGATTGTCGGGGCCGGTTTTCCCGATAAACGCCGTGGCATTTCCCAGGCGGGCCAGTCCGTGGATGGCATTGGCCGCCGATCCGCCCGAGGTTATTTGCTGCTGAAGTCCGCCGGTTTTTGTCAGCAGTTCGTCAATGATTTTTCGCTCAACATGCAACATGCTGCCTTTGGGCAGGCCGGTTTCATGAAGCAGATCATCAGTGGGCAGCAGGATGAGTATGTCAACCAGTGCGTTGCCGAGACCAAGAATTTTTGCCATATCGTCAAAATTTGTTTTGTTTTAAGAACCCGGTTTTACTTGAAAGCTTTTTCCGGGAGGCCGTCGCCTTTCAGGCTGAGGCGTTCGAAGTAATAAGGAACCGTTTTGCCGGTGAGTTTGTCAACATAGAGTTTTGCCAGGTATTGCGCCAGCATGAAACCCTGACCCCGCAATCCGATGAAAAGCCCTGCATCAGTATCTACCAGCATTCTGGGTTCAACATAATAACCTGCCCACACAGCCTGAAAACCAACCGACGAAAGGCTGGGAATCCAGTCGGTGAAGACTTCAGCAATGATCTCGATAAATTCCTTGGAGTTGATCCGGAGGTTTTTATCGGTTTCAAGCGGCTCAACTGCCGGCGAGGCGCAGCCGATCACCTGGCCGGTTTCAGCCAGTTGCTGCCCGTAAACCGCGGTAAAGCCTTTGTATTGGCGGCGGTCAATCAGCATGGGCAGGGGCGTGGCGTTTACGCCCATCATCGGCAAGCGGCGGGTGATAAATGCCTGGTGTTTCACCGGGAACAAGCCGGTTTCGAGGCCAAGTTTGCGGGCGAAAACATCGCCCTCGGGTCCTAAAGCATTGATAAAATGAGGGGTGTGAAATTCGATGTATTCTTGTTCATGGTTTTGAACCAATGCAATGTAGCCGCTGCCGTTTTTTGTAATATCAATCAGCCGGCAGTCTTCAAGTACTTCGCCGCCATTGTTGATCCCGATGCGGCGCAGCAGGTCAACCACCTTGCCGGGAGTTGCCTGCCAGCAATCTTCAGTAACAAGCGCTGAAAGATAGGTTTTGAGTTCCGTGTTAAGGTAAGGGGAAATTTCTTTTTTGAAATTTTTGGGTTCGATCATGCGCGCATCCGACCAGGCCATCGAGGCTTCGAGTGCCTTATACATTTGTTCATCGTGCGCGAAGGTAACATAGCGGATTGGCAGGAAATCAATGTTGCTGATGTTTTGCAGTTCCCTGAAAATTTCGAGGTTGTGGCGGGCGATGTCCGAAAGTTCCGGCAAGCTGAAATTAGGCCTTCCGCCGGCAATATTGCGCCAAGAAGCACCCCGGCCAAAATTGATAAGCGTGGGTTTCAGGCCTTCGGCGGCAAGGTAGCGAAAGATCGCGCTGCCGCCAATGCCACCCCCGGCAACCAGCGCCTGAACTTTTAGTTTCTTCGGGGTTTTACCGGTGATGTTGGTAATAATTTTATCGTGAACCGGACGCGGATAAAGCTCTCCGAGCGAAACCTGATTTGAGAGCGGGCCGCGCGGGGTTGGTTCGCCCACAATAGAAATTCCGGTTCCTGCCAGGGTTTGCTTCAGGCGTTTGATGCAGCGTTTTCCGCGGCAGGCGCCCATGCCCAGGCGAGTGGTGTGCTTCACCTCATCAACCGAAATAAATTTACGCTCGCCAATCACATCGCGGATTTCCTGCAAAGTCACATCATCGCAATGGCACACATACATGTCTTCCTCTTTTTTGTAGGAAGTTTTTGCGAGCCTGAGCGGTTCAGGATAATCACTTTTTGCTACGAAGCCCCTCACCTGGTTAAGTTTTTCGCCGTGTACATCAAAGGAGCGCACGCGGGCAATATTGGTTTTATTGGGCTTTTTCAGGATTTTCTCAACAATTCCTTCCCCCAGGATTTTCCCATCATTATCCACCAGGAACACTTCGGTTTTTTCGTCAACAAAATATTCGATGGGCAGGAACAGCCAATTTTTTTTCAGGTTGTAGCCAAAAATAGCGAGGCCGGGGCATTGATAAACGCAGTCCATGCAGCCCACGCATTTTTCAAAATCAATTTGAGGAACGGTGCTGGTGCTGGTTTTGGTGATGGCGCCGTGCGGACAGGCAAACTCGCAGGGATTGCATGCAAAGCCATACAGGCAGTCGATTAGCACGTAGGGCTTTGCGTTCATACGTTCATGATCCGGCAAATAGGGTTCTTCAATGATTTTTAAAGGATGCTGCTGCGAATCAATATATTCCTTTGAAATGGCCAGGTAAGCGTCGTAATCAATGCGTTCGATCATTTCCATCAGGATCTCAAAAGCAACCTGTTTGCCACGTAAAACGGCTGAGGTTCCTTCGCCGATGCGGATGGCATCGCCTGCGCCGTAGCACTTGCGGCCAAAAATATCATTGCCTTTGATCAGCAATTGGTCGTCAGGCACCAGGCCGGTGCAAATGTTGATGGCATCAATATTTTCGATGATCTTTTCCGTTCCCGCGATGGGTTGGAAGTTTTTACACTCAGCTACTACAGCGCCAATTATGCCATCGCGTTTCTTGTTCGGAATGGCTTTGAGCAGGATATGCGAAAGCAGGATAGGAATTCCGAGCCTACGCACACGGTTGGCCTGTACCGGAAAACCGCCTTCAAAAGGCTGAGCTTCGAGGATGGCTTTCACATTAGCGCCTGCCTGCATTAACTGGTAAGAGGTCAGATAGCCAATATTTCCGGCGCCGATTGTAAGCACATTTTTACCAAGCAGCGTGAACTCATTGTTCATCATTTTCTGAACCACAGCGGCGGTGTAAACGCCGGGGAGGTCGTCGTTTTCAAATGTTGGCAAAAAGGGCACTGCCCCGGTTGCGATTACAAGATAATCGGCATCAACATAATAAATCTCATCTGTACGGATATTTTTTACTGCCAGGCGTTTGCCTTCAAGAATATCCCACACCGTTGAGTTCAAAAAAATACCATCGTGGTTATCGCCGGCCAGGGTTTTGGCAATATCGAACCCACGCATACCACCAAATTTTTTTTCTTTCTCAAAAAAGAAAAACTGGTGTGTTTGCATGGTAAACTGCCCGCCAATCTGGTCGTTGTTGTCTATTACGATGTTTTCAACGCTGTGTTTATTCAATTCTTCGCGCACGGCAAGGCCTGCCGGGCCAGCGCCGATAATTACCACCTGTGTTTTATAAACCCAAACCGGCATATCCTGTTTGTAGCTGATAACCGGCGGTGTATAATCTTTTGGGATTTCCTTAACTTCCCTGATTCCATCAACTGTGGCAATGCAAATTCTTTTTATCTGCCCGTCAACCAGCATTTCGCAGGCGCCGCACTTGCCGATGCCACATTCAAGGCTGCGCTCGCGGTCTTTCAGGCTGTGGCTGTGAACCGGGAACCCTGCCTGATGCAGGGCTGCAGCGATTGTAAACCCTTTTTCGCTGTCAATGGTTTGGCCGTTAAAACGGAACTGATATTTTTCGCCGGTTCGGATTTCAAGTATCGGGTGTTTTTCAATCTTGTTCATTGAAGATTTAGCATTGATAAGTAAGGAGATAAACTGGCGGAAACCACAGTGCTGCTGCATCACAGGGCTTGTATTCTGCCGGGCACAAAATTAGGGGTTTTTTGCCGTCTGTTGGCTTTTTATATGTTGAACTCATTACAATATTTTGAAGATCAACACAACATCTGTCAGTTTGCAAGTCAACAAAAAATTTTTTACTATTTTTGCAAATCTTTTTTGCTGTCCAATCACACTTTAGTCTTATCATGGAAAAAATTAAAGTCCTTTACGTTTCCCACGAAATTACTCCTTATGTCAAAGAAAGCCACATGGGCATGATTTCCCGCTACCTTCCGCAGGGGATTCAGGAAAGGGGTAGGGAAATACGCACCTTCATGCCCCGCTTTGGCAACATCAACGAACGCCGCAATCAATTACATGAAGTGATCCGCCTTTCGGGAATGAACCTGATCATCAACGACAACGATCATCCGCTCATCATCAAAGTAGCATCCATACAATCGGCCCGTATGCAGGTTTACTTTATTGATAACGACGATTTCTTTAGCAGGAAATTTACTTTCAGGGATAAAACCGGCAAATTTTTTAAAGATAACGACGAGCGTGCCATCTTTTTCTCCCGTGGAGTTCTTGAAACAGCTAAAAAACTTGGCTGGCCTCCTGACCTGGTGCACTGCCACGGATGGATGGGAAGCCTGGTTCCGCTTTATGTCAAAACAGCATTCCGTGATAACCCTGTTTTTTCTGATACCAAGGTCATTTATTCGCTCTATAATGATGATTTTGAAGAAATGATGAGCAAAGACCTGCCTAAGAAAATCAAACTTCCCGGCATTGCGGCTAAACACCTCAAACACTATAAAAAGCCAACCTACGTTAATTTGCTTAAAGCAGCCATTGATTTTTCAGATGCCATCATCATAGGCCATCAGCAAATTCATCCTGAATTAAGCAAATATGTTGAGGATTCAGGCAAACCCGTTCTTGTGCATGAGCAGAGAGACGACTACATTGATGTTTACAACAAATTCTATGATGAATTGCTGGTTGAGCAAGCTGTTGAAACCAAATAAAAAAGCTGCATCCCTAAAACCTGATTTAACTTGAAGATGAAAATAAAAATAAGCGCATGGATTTTTACTGCGCTCGCTACCCTTTTAGTACTAATGGGTTCCTGTAAAAAAGACGGCGATGAAATTGGCCTCAACATACAGCCTCCTGGCGATGCATTAAAACTCGCAATAACCGACACCATCACAACAGTAGCCTTTTCAGTTAGAGAGGATTCCGTAAGAACCGATAAACTATCCACAAGCCTGATTGGCAGCTATTTTGATCCGGTTTTTGGCAAAACCACTGCCAGCCTTTTTACCGAGGTGCTGCTGTCAAATGTATTGCTCAACTTTGGTGAAGGCGCCGTCATTGATTCCGTTGTGCTTTCGCTGGCTTATCAGAACATTTGGGGTGACACGGCATCTTATCAGACTTTCAGGGTTTTTGAATTAACTGACAGTTTAAATATTGACAGCGCCTATTTTTCGAACCGGATGACTAGTTACGATCAAATCAACGAACTGGGATCGGTAACAGTGATCCCAACCACTGACAGCGTGCTGATGGATACCGTAAAAGTGGCCCCTCACCTCAGGATACCGCTTAGCCAGGCTCTTGCCGGTAAATTCCTTGGGGCCAATCCGGATGTTTACAGTTCAAATATAAGTTTCCGGCAGTTTTTCAAAGGCCTTTTTATTACTGCCGATCCCGTTGATGAGGCAGGCAAAGGTGCACTGTCCACATTCAGCTTGCTTGCCGAAAATACCAACCTGAGGATTTATTATCAAAATAATGAGAACGATTCACTCACTTATACTTTCTACATAACCAGTGGGGCTGCCCGCTACAACCACTACGAACATTTTGATTATGAACACGCCTCGCCCGAATTCAGGCAGCAGGTGATTGAGGGCGATACGAGCCTGGGCAGAGATGTTTTATATATGGAGCCCCTGGGCGGGGTGAAAACATACCTGCATTTTCCCGGCCTCGCGGCATTGGGTTCGCAGATTGGTGAAAATGAAAATATGGCTGTAAATGAAGCACAGATTTTCTTTAGCATGTTCGATCCCGAACCAGTACTTGATCCTCCACCGCGGCTTGTACTGGCAAAACTCACTGACGATGAAGGCTCAACAACACTGCTTGACGATCAGCGGGAAGGCGAGGTTTATTTTGGTGGGTTTTACAACACGGATACAAAGGAATACATGTTTCGTTTGAACCGATATGTTCAACAACGACTGCTGGATCCTGAGGGAGAAGATTTTGGCCTGGCACTGATGATACCGGGTGCATCATCGGTTCCGCAAAGGGTGCTTTTAAACGGAAGTGCGGCTGAAAACGGACGTATCAGGCTGGTAATTAAATATACGAACTTTCAATAGTTGAAAATCTTTTTCAAACTCAAACCACGATTTTATGTGCGGAATTGTTGCTTACATGGGTCACAGGCAAGCCTACCCCTTGCTAATGAAAGGATTGCATCGGCTGGAGTACCGGGGCTATGACAGCGCCGGCGTTGCACTTTTAGACGGCGATATGCGCCTATACAAAAATCAGGGCAAAGTTGCTGACCTTGAGGCTTTTGTTCGAGGTAAAAATGTTGAAGGTACCATCGGCATGGCGCATACACGTTGGGCAACCCATGGCGAACCCAACAATGTGAACGCACACCCGCATTATTCGCCTACTAACAACCTGGCCATCATCCACAATGGGATCATCGAAAATTATGCATCTTTAAAACAGGAATTGTTTTCGCGCGGATATCAGTTTAAAAGTGAAACCGATACTGAGGTATTGATTCATTTGATTGAGGATATCCAGGTAAATGAAAGAGTTGATCTGGTAAAAGCCCTGCAAATTGCCCTGAAACAGGTAGTTGGCGCTTATGCCATTGTGATCCTGTCGAAAGGTGAACAAGACCTGCTGATAGCCGCACGCAAGGCTAGCCCACTGGTTGTCGGAATTGGCGAAAATGAATTTTTCGTAGCTTCTGATGCCACACCCATTGTTGAATATACCCGTGATGTGGTTTATCTGGATGATGAGGAAATTGCCATCATCCGCCGGAACAAAGAGCTTAAAATAAGAACCATTGCCGACATAGAAAAAACCCCATATCTGCAAAAACTGGAAATGAACCTGAGCCAACTCGAAAAAGGTGGCTTTGATCATTTCATGCTCAAGGAGATTTTTGAACAACCACGCTCCATCCGCGACAGCATGAGGGGCAGAATCAGACTGAATGAAGGAATTATTACCCTTGGCGGGATACTTGAATACGAGCAGAAACTCATCAATGCCCGCAGGATTCTAATTGTAGCTTGTGGTACCTCCTGGCATGCGGGGCTGGTTGGCGAGTACCTGATTGAGGAACTGGCGCGAATTCCCGTTGAGGTTGAATATGCCAGCGAGTTCAGGTATCGCAATCCATTGATTTACGAAGACGATGTGGTAATTGCCATTTCGCAATCAGGCGAAACCGCCGATACGCTTGCAGCCATTGAACTGGCCAAATCGAAAGGCGCTACCATCATTGGCATTTGTAATGTAGTAGGCAGTTCCATAGCGCGTACCACCCACGCAGGTTCATACACTCATGCCGGCCCCGAAATCGGCGTTGCCTCCACCAAGGCATTCACTGCACAAGTTACCCTGTTGGCTATGCTTGCGTTGAGGTTGGCTCACAAAAGAGGTTCCATCACACATTCAAGGTTTCACCAGTTGCTGCATGAACTAGATACAATTCCTGGAAAAGTTGAGAAAGTTTTGTTGTCTGACCTAAAAGTAAAAGAAATTGCCACCAAATTCAAGTACTCGAAGAATGCCCTATACCTTGGGCGCGGACTGAATTTCCCGGTAGCACTTGAAGGCGCCCTGAAACTCAAGGAGATTTCCTACATCCACGCCGAAGGTTATCCCGCCGCCGAAATGAAACACGGCCCCATTGCACTGATTGACGAAGAAATGCCGGTAGTAGTGGTGGCAACCAACAAAACGATTTACGAAAAGGTTGCCAGCAATATCCAGGAGGTAAAAGCACGCAAAGGCGTGATCATCGCCATTGTAAACGAGGGCGATACCACCATTGAGGAAATGGCTGATCATTTTATCGAAATACCCGAAACCGATGAATTGTTTTCACCACTGATTGCTACCATACCCTTACAGCTATTTTCTTATCATATCGCTGTGATGCGGGGATGCAATGTTGACCAGCCCAGAAATCTCGCCAAATCAGTTACTGTTGAATAGCCAGCGTTGCCGGAATCAACGGAACAGGCTCACCCACAATCCAGGAGTTTAAAACCTCCTGGGCTTCTAAAAAAGCTTTATCAGTTTGCAAATAGATTGGATAAAATCCTTCATCGTCAAAAATATTCCTGGCAATGAAGGCTTTGAGCAGGTGTTTGATCCGATCTTTTGATCGCGAGATGGCTGCCCCGTCGCTTTTTACGCCCTGATCTTCAGCAAAAGATATAAAGTCGCTGAATACAGCATCTGAAATGTTAAAGCCATCTATGAATTCATCAATATGGCTGAACCTGCCCAGGTTTGTGCGCTGCGCATCGGTAAAATCGAAAGCAAATTGATAGATCAAACCCTGGTTGGCTACTGTGGTATAATAATTCAGGGTTTGGTCGCGCTCAATGGTCACGTAAATATCGGGCATAATGCCTCCACCGCCATAGACAACCCTTCCGCCTGGTGTAATAAATTTCAGTGAGTCGTCAAATTCCACACTTTCGGGGTCGTCAAGCTCTCCGCTTATGATACGATTGTAAAAATCGTGGTAATAATCTTCGGCGCCATTGTCATAGGGTTTTTGTATGCTGCGTCCTGTTGGAGTAAAGTATCTTGCTACTGTGAGCCTTATGGCTGATCCGTCGTTTAGGTTAAGCTGCTCCTGCACCAGGCCTTTGCCAAACGACCGCCGGCCAACAACAAGGCCGCGGTCGTTATCCTGGATGGCCCCGGCAATGATCTCGCTGGCCGATGCTGAACCTTCGTCTATCAAGATCACCAAAGGATTGTTTTTAAAAGTTCCTTTGCCGGTTGAGTAAGCCTCCTGACGCGGGCGGTTATGTCCTTCGGTGTAAACAATGAGTTGCCCCTGTTCAAGGAATTCGTCGGCAACCCTGATGGCCGTCTGCAGATAACCTCCGGAATTTCCCCTGAGGTCGAAAAGCAGTTTTTGCATGCCTTTTTCCTTCAGCTTTTTCAGGGCCGTTAAAAGTTCCTGGTGCGTAGTGACCGCAAACTTGCTAAGTTTTATATAGCCCACTGAATCGTTTACCATGTAGGCAATGTCAATGCTGTAGGTGGGGATTACATCGCGGATGATGGTCAGGTCAATCAGTCCGGCAACTCCGCGCCGGTAAACACTCACTTTTACTTTCGAACCTTTTTCGCCTTTCAGCATCCTAACCATGTCGCGGTCACGCATGTTCACTCCTGCCACCAAGCTATCATCAACCATTACGATGCGATCTCCTGCCAGCAAACCTGCCCTCTCCGAAGGACCGCCAACAATGGTTTGGATCACAGTACAGGTATCTCTTTCCATGCGGAA
>OMKS01003601.1_pt1 | contig 12194 bp, 12 predicted proteins | sample 1674721 | NCBI WGS metagenome assembly OMKS01 (sample SAMN06264996, study PRJEB25208) | sediment metagenome | isolation source: hot spring sediment | place: USA: California | collected 2014-09-02 | reverse complement strand
TCTGAAATAACAAAATCTATTTTCTGGCTTCGAAGCACTTCAAGCGCCGCCACGCCGTCCTCGGCTTCCACGATGTTTTCGTACCCCAACTGCTTGAGCAGGTTCCTGATCACTTTCCGCATCGTCGAAAAATCGTCGACGACCAATACCTTGCCCGCCTTGTCCATGTTCATCCTCCCTGTTCACCTGGCTCTTCTAATCACGACCGGACCACCGGGCGCAACCGATGGACGGTTTCATATATCGTTCTTTCTCATGCACACGTCCGCCACGAAGTTGCCGTTGTCCGTCTCAAATGGAATAATTATGCTGGGACCGCCGAGCGTATGGACAATGCAGTGGTCCTTTCCTCTCACCACCGTGGGAATCGCCGCCGACAGGCTGATGCCCATGACATCAAGCCGTTGCCGGGCCGCCCCCGACACCATGTTGGTAAGCTCGCCCACGGCGTCTTCTATATCGCTGTTGACCTGTGTGATTTCCTCACCCAGCATGTTTGAAACAATGCGAAGGATGCAACCCTCGCTGAAACTCAGCGCGAACGACCCCCTGGCCGAACCGGCTATGCCGATGATCCCCGAAATATCCCCCTTCGCGGAATTGTCCCGTTTGAGAAAAGGTTTCCCCGGCCGGGCGTCGATGAAGGCCATCGTCTTCACCACGTGCAGCGTCCCTTCAAGAAAAGGATTGATGTATTGAACGTCCATGTCTCTCCCCCGCGCGCCGGCGAACGGTCTTAATCGCGCTTCTTCTCGATCTGACCGATCTTCTCGCTCAAAACGTCCGCCGTAAACGGTTTCACTATGTAGTTGTCAACTCCGGCCTTCACTGCCTCGACCACGTTGTCTTTCAATGTTTCAGCCGTCACCATCAAGAAGGGCGTCTTCGACAGGGATCCGTCGGCCCGTACCTGCTTCAATAACTCCAGACCGCTCATGTTGGGCATATTCCAGTCTGAAATAACAAAATCTATTTTCTGGCTTCGAAGCACTTCAAGCGCCGCCACGCCGTCCTCGGCTTCCACGATGTTCTCGTACCCCAATTGCTTGAGCAGGTTCCTGATCACTTTCCGCATCGTCGAAAAATCGTCGACGACCAATACCTTGCCCGCCTTGTCCATGTTCCCGTTCCTCCGTGCCCTGTCGATTCCGGCGTCATACAGCCGTCGTTTCTTCGAGTTCGAAAAGACCCTCGGGATCAAGAATAAGCCCGACGTTGCCGTCTCCCAGGATGGCGCCGCCCGAAATTCCCTTGAGCCCTCCGAAATTTCCTCCCAGCGATTTTATGACAACCTCGCCTTTTTCAAGCACTTCATCAACCAGTATGCACTTCGACCGCCCTCCCGCGTCGACCACCACCACCAGGGCGTCCCAGGGATCGCGGTATAGCGGCTCTACGGAAAATATATCGTAAAGGCGGAGAAGCGGCAGCAGCTCTCCCATGACGTCGAGCATTTCGCCCTTTCCAGCAACATTCGTGTAATGTTCCCGCGTGGGACGGATAAGACGCCGTATGGCCGTGGCGGGAATAATGTATTTTTCATTTCCCACGCGCACCATCATTCCGTCGATAATCGCCATAGTCAGCGGGAAAAAAGCGGCGAAGGTGCTTCCTTCTCCTTTCGCGCTCCTCATCTCGATCTTTCCTCGAAGTTTTTCCACGGCCTGTTTCACCACATCCATGCCGACCCCGCGTCCCGACACGTCGGTGACCTTTTCGGCCGTTGAAAACCCGGGCATGAAAATCAGCTTGAAGATATCCTGTTCCCCCATGTCGTCTGTTTCGCTTACCAACCCTCGTTCGACAGCCTTGCGAAAAATTCCTTCGACATTGAGGCCACGGCCGTCGTCGCTTATTTCTATCACGATGCTCCCGCCCTTGTGATAGGCGCTGAGCTTGACGGTTCCCCGTTCAGGTTTTCCTTTAGACGTCCGTTCTTCTCCCTTTTCGAGGCCGTGATCGACGGCATTGCGCACCATGTGCACGAGGGGATTGTAAATTTCTTCAACCATGTTCCGGTCTATTTCGGTTTCTTCCCCTTCCATAGCGACAATCACGTCCTTCCCGGCATCTTTCGCGAGATCGCGCACCAGCCGCGCCATCCGCTGGAATGTCTGCCGTATGGGAACCATGCGAAGACTGGTGGATGTCCGCTGAAGCTCCGACGTAATGCTCGAAAGCTGGGCCAGATCGCTCATGAGCTTGCGGTCCGCCGAATCCAGCCGCACCAGGTTCTGTTTGATCATCGTCTGAGTTATCACCAGCTCACCGATCATGTCGACAAAGTCATCGAGTTTCTTGACATCCACCCGGACGGTGCTTGTCTCCATCACCTGTTTCGACTGCTTCCGAAGAGCGGAAAGTACGTGTTTCGGCGTGGCCTTTCCTTCACCGATAAGGGTCTCCCCGATCCTCCTTTTTTCGCCGCTTTTCTTCTGCAGGGTCTCTTCCAGGATGTCCTCGGAAATAACGCCGTCATCAATGAGAATTTTGCCCAGCTTCTTGACGGATTCTTTTTCGTACCCGTCCTCTTCCCCGGAATCAACTCCGGCCATCTTTTCCCGCAATTCCGTGAGGTCGGGATAAAGCGGCCGGCTCCGTTCGCCTTCCAACACTTCGTTCAGGCTGCCGATCATTACTTTCAGGGTGTCGGCACCCTCGAGGACTATATCGATAATCTGCGAGTCCACGGATATTTCGCTGTTCCTGGCCCGGTCCAGGAGCGTTTCGAGTTCATGAGCGATATCACGGATTTCCGTCAGGTCGAGAAAGCTGGATACGCCCTTGATTGAATGAAAGGGCCTGAAGACGGCGTTGATGCACTCCTTGTCGTCCGGATTCTGTTCGAGGTTGAGGATGTTGATTTCAATTTCACCTATATACTCAAGGCTTTCAGTGATAAAGTCGCGCATGAGCGATTCATCCTGGATCTCGAAATCCTGTTCACCGTCCTCTATTCCCGTTCCATCTTCTTCGGCGACGGTTTCTTCGTTCGTCGGTGACGTTGCGCTTACCTCAGAAACGTCCATCTGCACGCCGTCGCGGTTCGCTGCTTCATCGACGTCTTCCGCGACTGCATCCCCACGTACCATGGCCTGCATGTCCGATACACCCCGGGTGAAACGTTCTGTTCCTTCGGCCGGTCCGATCCGTTCGAGCACAATGTCCTCAAGAAGAGATTTCAGCTCCCCCGCCGCTCCGGCCATCGGTTTCATGTCTCGTTTCTCTGCTTCCGTGATGAGTTCTTCCATCGCGTTCAGCAGCTTCCCCGCAGCGGGGATATCTATGGCGTCGCCGTCGAGCATCAGGAACCCCGCGGCGAGATCGTCGATGAGCGCTTCAATTCTTTCCCGTTGCATAATTACACCATCCTCAATATTTCTTCGGCCATGTCGTTCAGTGGAAGCTCTTTCTCGACGGCGCCGATTCGTACCGCTTCCTTCGGCATGCCATAAACCACGCAGCTCTGTTCATCCTGCGCCAGCGTCCTGGCCCCGGCCCGTCTCATCTCGAGCAGTCCCTGCGCCCCGTCGGCCCCCATTCCCGTCAGAATGACGCCCACGGCGTTGGCGCCCGCGTACCGCGCCGTCGACTTGAAAAGAATATCGACAGACGGCCGCTGGTGATAAACCATTGGTCCATCCTTGATTTCCACATAATACCTGGCGCCGCTCCGCCGCAAAATCATGTGATAGTTTCCGGGGGCGATCAGCACACGCCCCGGCGCGACCGAATCGTTGTTCTCGGCCTCCTTGACGGAAACCGCGCATGCCTCGTCCAGCCGTCGTGAAAAGGCGGTTGTAAAATTAGCGGGCATATGCTGAACAACGACGATGCCGGGTGAATTGGCGGGCATACGCCGGAGAACGTTTTTCAGGGCTTCCGTTCCTCCCGTTGACGCCCCCAGTGCGACCACCTTGTTCGAGGTCTGCTTCATGGCCGTTGCCGGTTCCGGCGACCCGGCTTCGCGGTTTTCATCACTGCCGCGCCCGCGCACGTTCGCCCGTGAAGCGACACGGATCTTCTCCGCCAGCTCACGGCCGATGTCCCCCACGGAATACGACCCTCCCGGTTTCGGGACCACGTCCACGGCGCCGATTTCCAGCGCCTCGATGGACATGCCGCTTCCCCGGGGCGTCAGAGCGCTCACGATGATGACCGGAAGGGGATAATGCTTCATGAGTTTTCTGAGAAAGGTAATGCCGTCCATTCGAGGCATCTCGACATCGAGGGTGATCACGTCGGGGTCGAGGGACAGGATCTTGTCCCGTCCCACATAGGGATTGGGCGCCGTGCCCACCACCTCGATGTCGGGATACTTCGATAATTCCTGGGACAACACTTTTCTCACTATCGCGGAATCGTCGATAATGAGAAGTCGAATCGCTTTCACCACGCACGCCCCTCTCCCGGCGCCGGGCCGGTTTCATTCACGCCGCTTCCGCCATCCGACCCGGACAATAGCACCGTCATCGCCCAGGTTTCGTCTCCGACACCGTAATCGAGACGCTCACCGGCATTCGGCACCGGCCCTTCAACCGGTCCGCACCGGGGTATGGTCAGATCGTAACATCCGTTTCGGTCGGTCATGGCAAGAAAATGCCCGCATATCATGTTCACCGCTTCGCGAGCGCAATCTTCCCGTTGATTGTCGTCTACCTCGTCGGCCTCAATACTTAGCATATTTTGTGCCATACGCGTTGCCAAGTCGTCGGACAGGTACAGGTCGACAGTTCCTCCGCCGGCCCCTGCGAAGGATATGGAAGCCTTCAGACACGGCTCTGTATCGGCCGGCTCTATTGATTCCAGGTAAAGAAAAAACATTTTTTCAAACACCTCAAAAATCGAGGTCTCCAGTATCTTCATCGTCTGCTGCATATCCTCCGTCCTCCTCAATACCGACAATTTCGCACAACACCGTTCGGCACTCTTCGGGAAGAAACGGCTTTTTCAAATATCCCCGCGCTCCGAAACTGAAAGCCTCCCTGACGCGTTCCTCGTTTCCCTCGGTGGAAACCACCGCCACCGGTATCATGCGCAGAAGATCGTCCTCTTTCATCTTCGCGAGCAACTCGATGCCGCTCATCCGCGGCATGTTTATGTCCGTAATGACCAGGTCCACCCATTGTCCGGCCATAACCGAGAGGGCTTCCATGCCGTCGGACGCCTCGAAGCACCGGTCCACTTCGAAACCGGACATGGTCACGACTTTTTTGATGACGGCCCGCATGGAACACGAATCATCAACTATCAGAACATTAAACGACATGAACAACGCTTTCCCTTCCCGGCTTTTACAAAACCTTGTTGTATCCACTGGCGTTCGAAACGGAAGTGATTCCCGTGGACATATCGAGCCGCACGGTGCGGTCGAAATTTCCACCCGTGTCTTCGCCGTCAATGAACACCTTGTTTTTCCAGAATATTTTCCTCGCGGCGGCGATATTTCTGTGTCCGATTCTGAACCTGTTCTCTCGGTCCAGTATGGCGGCGCCGCCGATAATTTTTACGGTCATCCGTCGTTTGTCCGCTCCCAGCTTGTAGCAGCTCTTGAAGAGCAGTGGAATGCCCGTGTCAGCGAACATGGCGGGCCGAAGCTCAGCCTTTCTCGGATCCATCGATGATTCTGCCAGCATGAAATGAAGCATCCCCCCCACACATGCCCGGGAATCGAACACTGCTACGGCCAGGCAGGATCCGAGAGCGTATGTCACGAGCACGTCTTCCCGACTGTTTGATATCTTCAAGTCGGCTACGCCGACGATGATCTGCGCCATGATTCTACCTTCGATACACACTCGGCACGATATAATGAAAACGATGTTTCAACCCGGTCAGCCCCTCGGAATGTCCCACGAACAGGTAGCCTCCCGGGCGCAGGCAGTCGTAGAACCTGTCAATCAGCGCCTGCTGGGTCGGCGTGTCGAAGTAGATCATTACGTTCCTGCAGAAAATGGCATCAAAGGTCTCGCTGAAAACATTAGAATCCTTGAGATTGAATCTCATGAACCGGACCATTTCCGTTATATTGCTTTTCACGCGGTACTGCCCGTTGCGCGATCCCGTTCCTCGAAGAAAATATTTGCGCAGAAGAGGTTGAGAAATATTCCTTATTTTGTTCTCGTCATAAATGGCTGTTACGGCCTTCCTCAACACCTTCGTCGATATATCGGTTGCCAGAATTTTTACGTCGTCGTTCCGTCCCGCCAGGGCCTCCTGAACCACGATGGCCAGGGTGTAGGGCTCCTCCCCGGTGGAACAACCAGCCGACCAGAAGCGAAGCGCGAGTTTTTTCTTCGACGTCGCCATGTCCTTCAGGATTTCCGTCAGCCGTTCGAAGTGAGCGGGTTCGCGGAAAAAGCTTGTCAGATTCGTGGAAAGAGAGTCGATCATCTCCACCAGTTCGTCCGTGCCCTCGTCGGTCATGACAAACTTAAAATAGTCTGAAAAAGAACTGAATTTCCCCTGCCGGAGGCGCTTGCCGAGACGCGCCTTCACCAGTTCCCGTTTCCCGTCGTGAAGATTAATGCCGCAGAATTCGTGCACGAAGCGGCTGATCTTCTCGAAGTCGGCATTCCGCAGCTCGAAGCTGCCCGTCACATCGCCGTTCATGATTCTATTTCCCGCCGATATCTGTCACGACCGTTTACCCGATCCCGACTCCTTGTGAGAATACTCATGCCGTTTCGAAGCCTCGAGAAGCGGTGTTCCATCAACTTTACTGTTTCCCTGTCTCCGCGCAGCGTCGGAATGCCCGGCCCGCTTTCCACCGTTTTCCGAGTAGGCGCCGTTCGCTCCTTCCACCAGCAGGACCAGGTCGCCCACTATTGATTGCAGGCCGGTGGCCTGGGCTGACATTTCCTCAGACGCGGAGGCGCTCTCCTCCGCGTTGGCCGCCGTCTGTTGCGTGACTCGGTCCATTTCGGCCATCGCCCGGTTGATCTGTTCGATCCCCTGGGCCTGCTCCTGTGACGCCGCGGCGATTTCGCCTATCAGGTCCCGTATCTTCGCGGAAATCTCCGCATTCCGCTCGAACGCCTCGTTTGTTTCGCCGTTGAGCCGCTCACCCTCGCGGACCGACTTCACCGTTGTTTCTATCAGCTCGCCCGTGTTTTTCGCCGCCTCGGCGGAACGAATGGCAAGGTTCCTGACCTCTTCCGCCACCACGGCGAACCCCGCTCCCGCTTCGCCCGCGCGGGCCGCCTCGACGGCGGCGTTCAGCGCTAACAGGTTGGTCTGAAAAGCGATCTCGTCTATGGTCTTGATGATTTTGTGAGTTTCGTCCGAATTGACGCCGATTTCCCTTATCGCGCCGGTCATCTTTTCCAACTTGCCGCCCACTTCAGAGACCACGCCAGCTGCTTCCGACATGAGGGCGTCGGCCTGCCGCGCGTTGTCTGCGTTCTGCTTCGTCATGGATGAGAGTTCCTCCAGTGATGCCGATGTCTCCTCGATAGACGACGCCTGTTCCGAGGCGCCCTCAGCCAGCTGGTGACTCGAGGTGGACACGTGCACCGATCCATCATTGACCTCGTGCGCCGTGGAACCGAGCGTGTCTATGACGCGCCTGACGGGCCGCGCCAGCGAATTCGCCAGAATGAGGGTCACGGGCAGAATCAAGATCAGCAGAACGATCGCCGTGACCGCGATTATCTTGACGATCTGTGCCGTATTTGCCGCGGCAACGGCGCGGGAATAGAGAACGGAAACCGAACCGGCCGTTGTCCCGTCATTCGTGAGAGGAAGCACACCCTGAAAATAACGTCCCTCATCGAGTGAGATTTCGTTCAACAGGATTTCGCGGTTTCGCGATCCGGCGTCGACGGTCTCCCGGAACGCTTCCTCCGACCGCAACGTCCGATATTCGTCCATCGTACCTACGGTGCGCGTTTCTCCCGCGAATACGCCAACTTCCGTTCCGGTCAATCGTGCGATTTTTTCGGCAAACGCCCCATTCAGGTGTCTGACGGCCACGACGACACCCGACCGCTCCTGTCTCAGGGTTTCCGTCTTCACGTCGTATTCGCTGGCCGTCGTGGGAATCAGGGCGGCCACGCAGAGCTCGCCGGCGATGGTTCGGTATTCGATAACAGGCGCGTCGGGCATGGTCCCGGTAAACAGCGCATCCATCTCCAGGCCGGGATCATCCCGCGTCTTTTTCCATTCGTCATGTGATTCTCCGCCGTCGACGCGATACTCCGCGCCCGTGTAGTATCCGGCGAGACGACCGCCGCCGTCTTTTTCGGCGATAAAGGCGATAAGTCCACCGTCGCCGCTGTAAGCAGCGATTCTCCAGAGTTTCCCCAGGACAGCCAGGTTTTTGAGATTGTCCACGATCCGCTCATATTCGTGTCGAAGCAGGTCGTTGCCGCCGTCGCCGATCGACTGGTTTTTCGCGATATACTTGATGTATTCTCCCAGTTCTCCCGCCGTTACCGTCTGCCCGATCTGTTCGAGAAGTCCCGTTTCCTGTTCCGCCAGGTCGTTATCCACGATCGCGAGCGACCGGGCGACCGTTGCAAACGAAGCCGCACTGTTCTGGCGCGCCACCATGAAAGACACCACCAGCGTAGTACTGAGCATCACAAAAAGCACCAGGGCGAGGGCCCCGGCGGCCAACTTGTTTCTCAGGCTTATCTTTCTCATTCCAACGATCGTCCTTTCTCCTGGTATCACGCCGCCTTGTGAAGCACTCCGGCAAAGTCCCGTCAATGTTGCTGCCGCGACAGGGCCCCGATGGCGGCCACCTCGTCGGCCGCCATGACTCTGTCGATATCGAGCAGGATTTTTACGTCGTCCTTAATTTTCGCCATGCCCATGATAAAACCCGTGCTCAGGCGCGCGCCGAAGGACGGCGTATCCTCTACGTCTTCATTCCTGACATTGAGAACCTCCGAAACGGAATCGACGACGATGCCCGTCATGATCCGTTTTCCCCGTTCATCGGGGATATCGATCACGATGATGCAGGTGCGTTCGTCGTATTCCTGTCGTTCCATGCCGAACTTGAGTCTCAGATCAATGACGGGTATCACTTTTCCCCGCAGGTTGATCACCCCCTTCACGAACTCTGGCGTCTGGGGAACAGGAGTAATGTTCATGATACCGATAATCTCCTTTACCTTGAGAATCTCGACACCGTATTCCTCGCCGCAGAGTTCGAAGGTCAGGTACTTTCCTTCCTTCGCGCCGCCGGCCTTCACGTCGTTCCCGGTTACTCTTTCTTCGGTCTGCATTTGTTCTTCCTCCTTACATGATCTGTTATTCGGATGTCGGATGTCGGTCGTGCGGTGTTCAGTGCGACAGATGTTTCACAAGGGCGTCTTGAATATCGCCCGTGGACGCGGGTTTTTCCAGAAGCGCCGCCCCCAGCGCATTCAGACTTTCCCGATAATCCCGGGCGCAGCGACCCGGATCTTTCGCCAGGCAGACAACCGCCACATCATGAAAAATCGATTTAATAGTTAGAGCAAACTCCATGCCGTCGTCTCCCGCGTCGATTCCGTCCAGGATGAGCAGGTCCGGCCGCTGCCCGTCGATCCCAATCGCCGCCGAAAGGCTGTCGGAAAATGTCATGACCACGTATCGACCGTCCGCTTCACCCGTACCGAGGACCTCCTCGATACCAGCCAGGACGACCGGATCATCGGACACGGACACGACCAGTTTCCGTTCACGTTCGGCGGCGGAACGCTTCGCCGCCGCGGAGCGGGACCGCTCCACGCGCCGGTACATGTCCCAGAACACGCCGCCTGACATACCGAATTCTTCCACGAGTCGGCGTATCTCGCCGGCGGGTATCTTGAAATGTTTGCCGATTTCGCAAGCTGAAACCCGGCCCTCCTTGATCCACCGGTAAACCGTGACCCGATTTACCTTAAATATGTCGGCGACTTCCGTCGTTGAAAATAAAAGTTTTTCCACGTTCGAACTCCTGAGGCGCCTGCGCCGCGCCCGCGATGTAACACATTCATCCCTTGAAACAGTCGAATCTGATAATCGGCGGGAAGAGCAGAAACTTGAGAAAAAAATCACTGTTCCGGGAAACACCCGGAAGAAAAACTTTGTACCGCTTCAGATTGCCGGAAGATCATATCCCTCAAAAACGTGACGATCAGTACAATCAGTCATTCTCATGTCAGGGTGTCAATACCTTGACATTTCGGCAGGCAGAATCGGCACGAACAGCACACCTGACAGCTCTGACTACAGCCGACAGGAAAAACCGATCGCCGTATCCTCTCCCGCCCGGGGAAGGAAACGAGGACAGATAAGTCAACCATAGCCCGTAATAATCATAACCTATAGCCCATAACCCATTACCCATAGCCCGTCGTCCCGAGAACTCGCTCCATGCAAAATCAATTGCGAATTTCGCACTGGCATATACCTTGCTGCTTTGTCTGAAGCAGTAAACTTCGCGAAGGCACGATCAAAAAAGGCAAGGAGCATCGTCTATGGCCGACGAAGCAATAGAAGAGGCACTGAAAAGTGGAGAAAAACTGTTTTCCCGGCGGCAGATCGACGAGGCGGAAACGGTTTTTCAGACCATTCTCGAACAGGTTCCCGGGCATTCCGAAGCCCTCAACAACATGGGCGTCATCTGGTACACCAGGGGCGACAACGAAAAAGCAGAAAAGCTTTTTTCCCGTGCCCTCGACGCAAACAGAGACAACTTAGAGGCTCTCTCAAACCTGGCAGAGCTCTATCGTTCAGCGGGCAGGCAAGATAAAGAGATTGAATGCCTAAAAAAAATCGTGGTCCTGAATTCCGACGATTACATCACGAGCAGCCGCCTTGCCCTCTTGTATGTTGAAACAGGCGAGCCCGCCAAAGCTCTTCCGCACCTCAACGCCTCGATCGACCTTCTTTCAGCACAGCGGCCAGAAACAAACGATGCCCGGCAACTTGCTAATCCCAATACCCCCGAAAAGGATCTGGTGCGCGGCAATATAAAGGGACAGAGCACTTTGGACAGGCAGACCCTGAGGCACTTTCGTGATAAAAAATTTAATGAGATAATCAAAACAATTCAATCGAGAGTACAGGACAGACTCTACGAAGATGTTGAAGCCATCTGCAAACATTGGCTCGTTTTTGTAAGCACATCAACAGGTTACATATTTTACTTCCTGGGACTGGCGGCCAACGGACTTCAAGAATTTGACAAGGCTCTTGCATATCACAAGAGAGCGCTTGAACTTGATCCTGCGTTGGCGGACCTGAGAAACCGACAATCGAAATATCGATACACCTACGAGGAAAGTCCCACACACTGTATAGGTTGCGAAAACGACGGGTTCGAAACAGTCAACGTTTTGAATCAGTCCATCGCTGAGGACAACAAGGAATTAATTAATCCTGTCAGACAGTGGGTTCGCTGTTTCCGTTGTGGATTGATCTTTGCGAATCCCATCCCGAATGAAGAGGCGCTGAATCGCTATTATTCCCGCATTGCGGGAGAAAAATTCGGCGGCATCTATGGAAATATAGAGGAACGACTCGATTTTTTAGCAGACATGTCACGAACTCGACTTGAAAAAATTGAAAGGCATGGAAACGGCGCCGCGACGATCCTGGACATAGGCGCGGGCATCGGTATCTTCACCAAAACCGCCCTTGATCGAGGCTGGCAGGCGGAAGGTATTGAGCTTACACCAGAGGATTGCGATTACGCGAAAGAAAAATTCGGCCTGGAACTGAAACAGGAAAATTTTTACGATTTAAGCGAGAACAGGAAGTATGACGTGGTCACTCTCTTTGAGGTGATAGAACATTTACGACATCCGCTGAAAGATCTAAAGTATATAAATACGTTGATACACGACAATGGACTGCTGGTGCTTGCAACGCCGATACTGGATTCGGCCTATGGCAACGAAACGAAGGAGCACAATCCCTTCTGGTATGTCGTGAGCCACCTGTCTTATTTCACCAGAAATGTAATGATCAATTATCTACGGGAAGCGGGCTTTGAAATAGTGGAAATATGCGATTCGCCGGAGGGCATGGGAAGAATGGAGTTCTATTGCCGAAAGTCGACATAATTTTTTAATCTTTCACCCCCTCCAATACCTGGAAGGCAACTGGACACAAGGTCAGTCGCAGTTCCGGGCCGACAGATTCGGGCATCCGGTGAGAAGGCGACACAGAACCGGTACGAACCGTTGCAATAGCGTCGTTGAGGATATGTT
>OMKS01003600.1_pt1 | contig 12205 bp, 10 predicted proteins | sample 1674721 | NCBI WGS metagenome assembly OMKS01 (sample SAMN06264996, study PRJEB25208) | sediment metagenome | isolation source: hot spring sediment | place: USA: California | collected 2014-09-02 | reverse complement strand
CTCCTCTCTATAGTGACAAACAGCCCCCGCACCGAGGGCCCGCCGGACGTACCATCCCATGGTCATCCCATGATAGCTGTAAACGGGTCTTTTCTCAAGCGGCCGTTGCGCCGGCAACCCGGGCGCTCATGGGCCGCAAGCGCAGCCTGCCCACTTGCCTTGGCTTACGTCCGCCGCGATCTTGGGTTCGCAAAACGGTTAGTCGATTGTCCACAAGGTCAGGGTATCTCCGCCTTTAACAAAGATCCGGCGACCATCGAGGATGGGGTGGGCGTAGGTCGGCGTGTCGCTGACCTTGAAGCGGGCCAGTTCCTTGTACTTTTCCGCATCGGGGGCGAAAACGACCATTTCTCCACTGCTGGGCAGCAGCACCAGGCATGACCCCGCATCGACGACGGCCTCGCCGGTCCAGGTGGTCTGCCCGGTTCGGGCGTCGATGCAGAACGGGTTGCCGCGGCCCGACATGCCGAACAGGGCGCTATCCTTGAGCACCGGCGTGTTGAACTTCGTATCGGTCCGGTCATTGCTCCACACGGGCCGGGCGGCGAAGGCGTCCCCCTGTTGCTCGATCGTGACGGCGAAGGTCCCCCGTCCATCCCCCGTGTAGATGACGGTCGTACCGTTCACGATGGGTGTGGCGGCGTTGTAGGATCGACGTGCCGAGGCGAAGGGCAGCTTCCACAGCAGCGTTCCATTGGCCGGCGAGACCCCCACCACGCTCTTGCCGGTCAGGGCGACCACCTGTCGGCTGGTTCCGACGGTGAGCAGAACGGGCGAGGCATACTCGGGGCCCGCCTCGGCCCACCGCCATTTCTCCTGCCCCGTCGCCAGATCGAAGGCCAGGATCGCGCCATTGTCCGTCGCGCCCAACTGGGCGATGACCCGTCCGTCGACGATCAAGGGCGAGCAGGACGTGAAGAACTGCGGCACGGCCTTGGGGAATGGGTCCTTGCGCCAGATGAGCTTGCCGCTGTCGGCATCCAGGCAGGAGAGCACCCCGCCCACGCCGAGCGTGACGACCTTGCCCTCGCCCACGGCCGGTGAACTACGAGGGCCGGGATGCTGCCGGGCCCCGCCGGTCACCTCCGGGGCCGGGTAACCTTCGGACTTCCATCGTTCCCGACCCGTGGCGGCATCCAGGCACAGCGTGACCTCCTCGTCGCCTTGCCTGACGAACACGTACAAGCGATCCCCCACCAGGGCCGGTGTGGCGTCGGCCAGCCCGACGTTTACCGTCCACTTCTGGGTCAACGCCTCGGGCCAAGTTTGCGGGGCGTCAAAGACGGCCTTGCCATCGCGGCCGGGTCCCCGCCACTGGGGCCAGTCGGCGGCGTACACTGTGGCACAGGCCAGCCAAAGCAGCGTCAGGCACGTGCATCGGATTGCAGAAGATCTCCTGTGTTTCATAGTCCATACTCCTTATTGTCGTGAGTAGATAGTTTCTTTCGGCGTTTGTCTTTGATGGATTGACGCGGCAGGCTCAATGGATGGGTTCAAGCTGCGGTTGGGTCGGAGAATTGGGAAGGGCGGGCCGTGTGTAGGTTTCGGGTGTTCTTGCCCGCCGATTGCGCTCGGCTGGAGTGCGACCATGTTTGACCCTCCGGTCCGTGGATAGAAAACCGCCTCGAAGATACCAGTACAACGTGAGAGTGTCGGCGTCGGCGCCACGGTAACACAGAATCAGCAAGGGCGCCGGCGGCGCAAGGAGAACGCGACAAGGCCGACCCGACCCCGTCGCGTCCATGTACCTCGACATCTTGACGGAGTTTACCGCGTTATCGACTCACATCCACGCAGGCCATCTCACCCTTGGCGTTGCGCATGTAGATCCGCCCGTTGGCCAGGGTCGGCACCGTCCAACAGCGGGTCTTGGAGAGGATCTGTGCACGGGCCAACTCGGTGTATTGCGTCGGTTCCGCCTTGACGATGACCAGTTCGCCCTTCTCGCTGGTCACCATCAGCCGGCCATCGGCGCTCATGGTCAGCGACCCCTTGCCGATGCTTTTCTCCGCCCACTGCCCGCTGCCGTCTGTGGTGGCGATGCACTTGAGCTGGTTCTCGTCGATGCCGTAAATGAAGCCCTTCCAGAGCACCGAACAGTTCATGTGATTGCGCATTTCCCTGTTTTCCCACAGGTTTTCGGTGCCGTCGGGGCCGAAGCGGAACAGGCCGCAGCCGCGGTTGTAGCCGGAGGACACGAAGACCCGGTTATCGTCGATGATCGGGTCGGAGGCGTTCACGTCGTAGCGGGTCTCCCATTTGGCCTGCCAGATCTTGAGGCCGTCGGAGAGCCGCACGCCCATGACGCTGTCTTTGCCGAAAATGGCCGCACATGGGACCCCGCCGTTTCCATACGGCACCGGCGTGGCATAGCCGCATTCGCTGGGCTCACTGGACCAGATCACCTTGCCCGTGTTCTTGTCCAGCGCCAGGCCGGCGGCGCCCAAGTTATAAACGATCATGTCGCCCGCAATCAGCCCGCTGCTGGAGAAGTGCCACGTCGGATACTTCATGCCCAGGTCCTTGTTGACCTGCACGTTCCAGATGACCTGGCCGGTCTTGGCGTCCAGACAGAACAGATCGCCCATTTTGCTGAGCGAGTAGACCTTGCCGTTGTCCACGGTGGGGGTGGAAAGCGTGCCGCCATCGTAGTACTTCGCCTCCAACGGGCAGGGGTACCGGTGTGCCCAGATCTCCTTGCCCGTCGCGGCGTCGAAGCACCAGACCACGTCGGTGTTCTTGTCCACGTTGCCCATCGTGTAGGCCCGCCCGTCGGCGACGACGATGCTCGAGAAGCCCACACCGATCTCGGCCCGCCAGAGCACCTTGGGTCCGGCGGCCGGCCAATCCGACGACCAGTCGGTCTCGGTGCTGACGCCATCATGGTTCGGGCCGCGGTACCAGGGCCAGTCGCCGGCCCATACCGCGCTACACAGGGCCACAAGCGTCAGCAGGATCGTACAGACATTTCGCATGGCTCGGCTCTCCTCTTACGACTCAGGTACGATTTGCCACATGAGCTTTTCTTCCGGACGCGCCGACACCGGCGCTCCTGTCAGCATAAACGATTACCGACGAGTCGGCAATTCGGTCGCGGGCCCTATCTCCGGGTGAACCCTAACCGGATTCCACTGTATGGTTCATGGCCCGACGCCACGGTCCGGGTCTGACCGGCGCAGCGTCCTCCCTGAGGAGTTGCCCTGCGATACGATCCGACACGGCCGGCGGTTCGCCTGTAAACGACATCCACGCGGCACTTTCCTCGCGGCGGGCTCATCCGGTGCGGGTTCGCACGGCTTCTCAACGGTATCTTCATGCCGCTAAAGGTCTTGCGGCGGGGCGCCGATTCTGGTATCTGAACAACACCTGCGCCCGGTGCGTAGTGCCGGGGGGCCTGCGGCCGACTGGCCGGGGGCGTCACATTCGTTGGTCAATCGCAAGCGGGAGGCGCTCTAACATGACGGTGGACGTGACACAGATCGCCAAACAGGTCGAGGAGAAGGGCGTTTTCGTGCGGGCCCTGCTGGGCGAGTTCGACAAGGTGATCGTCGGCCAGCGATACATGCTCGAGCGGATGCTCGTGGCGTTGCTGGCCAACGGGCACATCCTGCTGGAGGGCGTGCCGGGCCTGGCGAAGACCACGGCGGTGACCGTGCTGGCGCGGGCGATCCGGGCCCGGTTTCAGCGGATCCAGTTCACACCCGACCTGCTCCCGGCCGACCTGACGGGCACGCAGATCTATCGGGCCGCCGACGGGCAGTTCGAGACGCGCAAGGGCCCGATCTTCGCCAACCTTATCCTGGCCGACGAGGTTAACCGCGCCCCGGCCAAGGTGCAAAGCGCCCTGCTCGAGGCCATGCAGGAGCGGCAGGTCACCATCGGCGATCAGACGTTCGCCGTGCCCGAACCCTTCCTCGTGCTGGCCACGCAGAACCCCATCGAGCAGGAGGGCACCTACCCCTTGCCGGAGGCGCAACTGGACCGGTTCATGCTCAAGATCAAGATCGACTACCCGGACAAGGCCCAGGAGCGGGCGATCCTGGATCGCATGGCCGAGACGAGCACGCATTTTGACGTGGCCGAGGTGGTCTCGCCCGAGGAGATCCTGGCCGTGCGGCGGGTTGTGGACCTGATCTACATCGACGACAAGATCAAGGACTACATCGTCGATCTGGTGCTGGCCACGCGGCGGCCCCAGGACTATGGCCTGGAGGACCTCACCGGGCTGATTAATTTCGGGGCCTCGCCGCGGGCGTCGATCTACCTGGCCCTGGCGGCCAAGGCGACGGCCTTCCTGCAGGGCCGCGGCTACGTCACGCCCCAGGACGTCAAGAGCATCGGCATGGACGTCCTGCGGCATCGCGTGATCGTCAGCTACGAGGCCGAGGCCCAGGAGAAGACCAGCGAAGACATCATCCAGCAGATCTTCGACAACATCGAGGTGCCGTAGGTCGGCCGAACGCGGTTGATGGCCCGGCCCCGAAGCGAGGCGGCCCCATGCTCGATCCCGAACTGGTCAAGAAGATCCGCCAGATTCAGATCACCACGTCGCACGCGGTGAACGCGGACTTTGCGGGCCAGTACGAGAGCACGTTCAAGGGTCGCGGCATGGAGTTCGAGGAGGTCCGCGAATACGTACCGGGCGACGACGTGCGGACGATCGACTGGAACGTGACCGCCCGGGCCGGGCGGCCCTATATCAAGCAGTACGTCGAGGAGCGTGAGCTGACGGTTATGCTGGCGGTGGACCTGAGCGCTTCCGGGGCGTTCGGGACGACCGGTCGGCTGAAGAACGAGCTGGCCGCCGAGCTGTGCGCGGTGCTGGCTTTCGCGGCGATCCGCAACAACGACAAGGTCGGCCTGATCCTGTTCACCGACCGCATCGAGCGGTTCATCCCGCCCAAGAAGGGCAGCCGTCACGTATTGCGGCTCATCCGCGACCTGCTCTGTTTCGAGGCGCCGCACCGGGCGACGCGGGTGGGTGAGGCGCTGGATTTCGTCGCGCGGGTCACCCGCAAGCGGGCGACGGTGTTCGTCGTGTCGGATTTTTTGGCCGACGATTTCGTCGAGCCGATGAGCCGGGTGAACCGGCGGCACGATGTGATCGCCGTATCGGTGCAGGACCCGGCGGAGCTGGCCCTGCCGCGGGTGGGCCTGGTGGAGTGGGCCGACGCCGAGACCGGCCAGGTGCGGCTGGTGGACACGTCCAGCGCGGCGTTTCGGCGGCGTTACGCGGCGCGACAGGCCCAGCGAATGGCCCGGCTTGAGGGGACGCTGCGGTCCATCGGCGTCGATTGCATCAACGTCCGGACGGACCGGCCCTATATCCAGGACCTGGTCAAGTTCTTTCACATGCGTCGGCGGAGGTTCTGAACCGATGTTCAGGTCTGGGTCCAATGTGCTGCTGGTTCTTGCCGTGGGCTTGGTCTGGTCGTGCCCCGGCTGTCGTGGGCGGTCGCCGGGGCAGGAGCCGGCATTTGAGGTCCGCCGCGAGTACCAGCGCGGGCCGCTCACCGTGGCTCAAAGGCTGGACCGCACGCGGATTCCACTCTACGGTTTGCTGACCGTCGAGCTGCAGATGACCGTCGAGGATGGGTACGAGGTCGACCTGCCGGCCGTGCCGACCGACCTGGACAAGTTCCGACTGCGGGATTGGAGGGACCTGGGCCGGGCTCGCACCGACGAGGCGCATACCACCCGGACCGTGCGGTATCATTTCGAGCCCTTGGAGCCGGGCGCGTGGTACCTGCCGGCGTTCGAGGTCGCCTTTCGGCCCCGTGTGCCGGACGCGGGCGGGCAGCGCACGCTGGCCACGGAGCCGTTCGAGATCACCGTGGTCTCGCTCATCGACGAGCAGGGCGGCGAGCTGTCCATCGGCCCGATTGACGAGGTGGTCGCCCCGCGGCGCTCGGCCTGGGTGTATATCGCCATGGCGGCGGGGGTTGTGGTTTTGGCGGCGGTGGGCAGCCTGTTGTGGTGGAGGCGCCGCCGTCGGCGCCGTGCCGGTCCGCCGCGGGTGCTGCAAGCCGCGCACGTGATCGCCCGCGGACGGCTGGACGCCCTGGCCGAGTCGGGGCTCGTCGAGGCCGGCCGTTTCGAGCCCTTCTACGCCCAGGTCAGCAACATCCTGCGGCATTACATCGAGGATCGATTCGGCCTGCGTGCCCCGGAACAAACGACCGAAGAGTTCCTGGTCGAATTGCGCCACACCGATGAATTGGACGCTGCGACCCGCGGCGATCTGGGTCGATTCCTCGAACACTGCGACCTGGTGAAGTTCGCCCGGCAGTCGGCGACGGCCGAGCAGATGGCCGAGGCGCTGGATCTGGTGCGGCGGTTCGTGGAGCACACGGCCGATGATCGCTACAAGGTGGACGTGGCCACGGGGCAGCGGGTGATCGAGATGGAGGCGGCCTAGATGCAGTGGCATTCGGCGTGGGCCTTCTTGCTCTTGTTGCTGTTGCCGCCGTTGGGCTGGTGGCTGTGGCGGCGGTCCCGCACGGCGGCGCTGCGCTTCTCGGATACGCGGTTGCTGGCCGATGATCCGCCCTCGTGGCGGGTGCGGTCCCGCGGTGTGCTCGTGGCGGTGCGATTGATCTGCCTGGGACTGCTGATCGTCGCCCTGGCGCGCCCGCGGCAAGGGACGGCGCTGGAGTCGATCCATACGGACGCCGTCGCGATGGAGATCGTCGTGGATTGCTCCTCGAGCATGGCCGAGCGGATGGTCTACGAGGGCCAGGTGCTCAATCGGCTGGAGGTGGTCCAGCGGGTGGGGGCCGAGTTTCTTCTGGGTAACGGCGATGATCTGACGGGCCGCACCGGGGATTTGATCGGGCTGGTGCAGTTCGCCCGCTATGCCGACACGGTCTGCCCGCTGGTGACGAACCCGCAGATCGTGGCCGACTTCCTACGGGATACGAACATCGTGCAGCTTCGCAGCGAGGACGGCACCGCGATCGGGGCGGGGATCCAACTGGCCGCGGCGCGACTTCAGCACGCCGAGCGGGAACTGCACGAGCGTAATGCCCGGCTGCTGGCCGCCGGTGGTGATGAAGACGTCGAGCCCGACCTGACCATCAAGAGCAAGGTCATCGTGCTGCTGACCGACGGCCAGGAAAACGTCAACCAGGTCGATCCGTTGGAGGCAGCGCGGATGGCCGCCGACTGGGGCATCCGCATCTATACGATCGGGATCGGCTCGCCCCAGCGCGGGTTCTTCGCCCCGCGGGGACCGGATGAACGGCTGCTCAAGGCCATCGCCCAGAGAACCGGCGGCTTTTATGGCCTGGCCACCGATGGGGACACCCTGCGGCGGATCTACGAGCAGATCGACGCACTGGAGAAGAGCGAGATCAAGAGCGTGCAGTACATGGACTACGCCGAGCGATTCGGCACGTGGGCGCTGGCGGGTCTGGGGGTGCTGCTGGCGGAGATTATCGCGGGAACGACGATCTGGCGGAAGATTCCCTAGCGAGGTGGATCGTGCGACTGGGCAACTATGACGCATTGTGGCTGTTGTTTCTGATCCCTCTGGTGGTGCTGCCCCTCCAGGCGTGGGGCTTCTACCGGCGGCGGCGGATGCTCGGGGCCCTGGCCGAGGCGCCGCTGCTTGCACGGATCAGCGACACGGTCAGCGTCTGCCGCCAGGTCTTCAAGGCGGTTCTGCGGGTCCTGGCCTTCGCCCTGATCGTGGTGGCGCTGACGCGGCCGGCCTGGAATCCGCAGCCCCGCGCGGTGCGGCATCGCGGGCGGGACGTGGTGATCCTGCTGGACGTGTCCCGGTCCATGCTGGCCGAGGACCTGCGGCCGAACCGCCTGGAGCGGGCCAAGCTGGCCATCCGCGATCTGGCGGACCGGCTCATCGGCGACCGAATCGCGATCGTCACCTTCGCCGGCGACACGACCATCAAGTGCCCCCTGACCCGGGATATGGCGTTCGTGCGGATGGTGCTGGATACGATCGGTACGGAGAGTACGCCGCTGGGCGGCACGAATGTGGGCGACGCCATCCGGGACGCCCTGGATAGGCTTTTCGAGGCAAAGAGCCCGGCCTACCGGGACATCATTCTCATCACGGACGGGGAGGACCACGGCAGCGAGCCGGTGGCGGCGGCGGCCAAGGCCGGCCAGGAGGGCGTGCGGCTGATCGTCGTGGGGCTGGGCGACGCCGAACAGGGCGCCCGCGTGCCCGTTTATGATGAACAAGGCCGCCGCACCGGAACGTACCTCAAATACGAAGGTCGGGAGGTGTGGAGCAAGCTGGATGCCGAAACCCTGCGGCAAATGGCGGCCGCCACACCCGGGGGGGCCTACATCGGCGTGGAGACAGGCACCCTGGACCTGGGGCGGATCTACGAGGCGCTGGTCCGATCCGCCGAGAAGACGGATCTTGAGGCGACTACGGTCCTGCAATACGATGAGCGATTCCAGGTCTTTCTGGTCCTGGCGATCGCGCTGCTGATATGGGAGGCCTTGCTCTGTGAGCGTCGTGCGGCATAGCGTCATTATCGGGGTGCTGCTGGTCTTGCCGGCGGTCTCGTGGGCGGCGTCGGCCCCGGGGCTGATCCGCCGGGGCAACGACCACTACGCGCAGGGCAAGTACGATCAGGCCGCGGCCGCCTACGAACAGGCCCTGGCCCGCGATGGGGAGCTGGCGGAGGCCCGATACAACCGGGCGTGTGCGGCGTACCAACAGGAGCAATTCGACCAGGCCATCGAGGACTACAGGGCCTTGGCGGCCCAATCCGAGAATCCCGACCTGGCGCTCCGCGCCAAGTACAATCTGGGTAACAGCTATTTCCAACGCGGCCGAGAACTGGCTCAGCAGCAGCCACAGGCCGCCCTGGAGGACCTGGAGCGGGCCGTCGAGGCGTGGCGGCAGGTGCAGCAGATGGCCCCCCAGCACCCGCACGTGGACCGCAACATCGAGGTCGGCCGCCTGTGGATCCGGAACCTCAAGCAGCAGATCGAACAGCAGCCGCAGCCGGACCAGTCTCAGCCGTCCGCCTCGGACCCCAACAGCATGCAGCCGCCGCAGGACACGCCGCAGGCGGACCCGAATTCGCTCGCTCAAGACCAACCGCAACAGCAGCCTTCCCGGCAGGACTCGGCTCAGGAGGACGAACCCCAACCGCAGGATGTCCAGCAGCCGCAGAGCGCCGAGGGTTCCGAGGATGAGCCACAGACCGAGCCGGCCGAGGAGCCGGACCTGTCCCAAACTGACCCGCCGCGTGATGAGCCCGTTGAGGCGGTCGAGGGCAAGGTCAATGAGATTCTCGAACAGGAGCGCCAGGCCAGGAAGATGCGGATTCTGTTGAGGCAACGGCATCAATCCGTGGAGAAGGACTGGTGATGGATCGACAGACATGGGTGCTGGCGGTAATGACGTGCATGGGCGGCCTGCTGGCGGCGACGCCGGCGCACGCCGTGCAGGTCTTCGCCGCCGTGGATAAGTCCAAGCCCATTTACGTCGGCGAGGCCTTTGTCTACCAGATCATCATTGACGGCGAGCGGACACCGGGCGAGCCGGACCTGGGCCCGCTGGCCGAGTTTCAGCCGCGGTTCGCGGGGAACCGGGACGTGTCGCAGACGGTCACCACGATCATCAACGGCCGCCAGCAGACCCAAACGACCAAACGATTGGTGATGAACTACATGCTCACCGCGTCGAAGGCGGGGTCGTTCACGCTGCCGCCGATCACCGTGAAGGTCGCCGGCCAGACCTATACAACCAACGCCGTGAACGTGACGGTCACCCAGCCGGAAACCACGCGGCAGATGGATATCGAGATGGAGGTCGCCTCGCGTCGCTGTTACGTGGGCCAGCCGGTGCTGGTGACGATCCGCTGGTACATCTGGGCGGCGATCGCCGAGGGGCAATTGTTCCGCAATCCCGTGTTCAACATGCCGGCCTTGACCCGCCCGGTCTTCAAGGTCACGGACCCCGACGCCCTGACGCCATCGACGAATAACACGCTGAACCTGAGCGGCCAAGAGACGCCCTATAAGCAGGCCCGCGTGGAGCACGACGGCGTCGAGTGCATCGAGGTGACGTTCCACAAGGTGCTGATCCCGCAGCGCACCGGCCGGCTGACGATCGACCCGGTGACGGTCTCGGCGGAGTTGGCGGTCGAGCGGGTTCGCAGCCGCGATCCCTTGGGTTTCGACAGTTTCTTCGGCCCGAGCTACCGCTACGAGCGATTCGTGGTTTCCACTGAGCCGGTCGATCTGGAGGTGCTGCCGCTGCCCCAAGAGGGGCGGCCGTCGGACTTCTATGGTCTGGTCGGACGGTATACGATTGAGACCACGGCCGCGCCCGTGAAGGTGAACGTGGGCGATCCGATCACGCTGACGATCCGCATCGGCGGCAGTCCGTACCTGGAACCGGTTCGCTGGCCCGATCTGGAGGCGGTTGAGGCGCTGCGGCGGGATTTCCGCATCCCCTCGGACCGCGGCGCTCCGGAGATCAAGGACGGCCTGAAGGTGTTCACGCAGACGGTGCGGGCGTTGAGCGAGCAGGTCACGCAAATCCCGCCGATCCCCCTGAGCTACTTCGACGCGGATCACGGGCGTTACGTGACCGTGCAGAGCGACCCCATTCCGCTGGACGTGGCCCCGACGAAGGTCGTGACCGTGGAAGACGTGGAAGGCCTCGGACCGGTGGCGGCGCAGCGCCGCATCGAGGCGGTTCGCCAGGGGCTCAGCGCCAACGTGGAAGGCATGGAGGTATTGGAAAACCAGCGGTTCGAGCCGATGGCGGCGTTGATCCGGCCAGGCTATGTGGGCCTGTGGGCCGGACCCCTGGCGCTCTTGGCGGTGTCGGCGGCGATTCGGTTGTCCGGGTGTCAGCCGGAGCGGCGACGGGCGGTCCGCCGTCGCAGGAACGCGTATCGCCGGGCCGTCAAGGCCTTGGACGCCGCAACCGCGTTGGACGAGACGCCCCGTCGGGCCGCGATGGCCACGGCGATGAAACGCTACGTGGCGGACCGGTGGGACCGCGTGGCCGGCTCCTTGACCGCGGCCGATTGCCACACGGTGGTTCTTCAGGCCACGAACGATGCCTCTCTCGCGGAGCAATATCGGGAGCTGCTCGATGCGCTGGAGGCGTCGGTCTACGCCGGCGGACAAGCGAGTATGGCGTGTGAGAGCGCCGCGCCGATCATCGAACTGATCCGGACTATCGAGAAGAAGGCCCGATGAAATCTGTACGCCGTTCGATAACATGGCTGGTTGTCCTGGTCTGTGGTGTCATCGCGACGGAGACCTGCCGGGCCGCCCTGTCGCGCAGCGAGGCCTATGCGGTTTTCCACGAGGCCAACGCCCTGTTCCGCCGGGCTAATGAGGCCGAGGATGAAGCGACGGCCCGCGACTTGTACGAGCAGGCGATTCTGGGTTACGAGCGGGTGATTCGCGAGGCGGGGATCGACAACGCGGGGCTGCACTACAACCTGGCCAACGCCTATCTGCTCAAGGGAGACCTGGGTCGGGCGATCTTGAATTACCGCCGGGCCGAGGCGCTGGACCCCTCGAATCCCGATATCCGGAAGAATCTGACCTTCGCGCGAAGTCGGCGGGCCGATCAAATCCCCGTCCGCGCGCGGCGACGCGTGCTGGAGCGATTGTTCTTTTGGCATTATGACTTTTCCGTGAAGACGCGTTTTGTGGTGGCTTGCGTGGCGTTCGGTCTGGTGTGTCTGGCGCTGGCGGTGCGCCTGTGGTTTGGCCGGGTGGGGGGGATGTTGACGACGGCGGCGATTCTGGCCGTCGTCACCGTGGCGATGGCCGCGTCGGTCGGCGCGGATGAATACGCCCGCCGACATCTCCGCAGCGGAGTAATCGTGGCCGAATCGGTCGTGGCTCGACAGGGCGATGGCACGACCTATGCCGAGGCGTTCAAGGAGGCGTTGCACGCCGGGACCGAGTTCGACCTGGTCGAACAGCGTCCGGGCTGGTGGCATATTGAGCTGGCCGACGGCAACCGGGCGTGGATACCCGACCAAGCCGCCGCGCTGATCTGACCGCCGCTCGGGCCTCACGATGACGCCGGCGCGCGGTCGGGTCGCGGCGTCGGTTCCGGACCACTCGTGGCTCCCCCCAACGGGGCCGTGGGCATGTCGTGAAGATGCGAGGGGTGGCATGCCCACGCTCGCGTGGGCATGTCCTGGCGATACGGGGCGCTCGTCGTCCCATGGCCACACAAGTGTGG
>OMKS01003598.1_pt1 | contig 12211 bp, 8 predicted proteins | sample 1674721 | NCBI WGS metagenome assembly OMKS01 (sample SAMN06264996, study PRJEB25208) | sediment metagenome | isolation source: hot spring sediment | place: USA: California | collected 2014-09-02 | reverse complement strand
GCGCCATATAGTTCTGGTCGGGGGATAATCCGCTTTCCGGGTGAACCCGGTTTTGAAAAAGATACACGTCCCCGCCCCCCACGGGCTGGGTGAGCCTGACACAGGTTTCACCGTCCGCGAACTGAAAATCGAGCTCCGGAAGAAAGGCCACGTCGACACGGCTTCCCGCTTCACGCAGGCGTTCCACGTATCGGTCCCGGACTCGCGCGGCCGTCTCGGCGCCTGAACGGTTGGCCGCAATGATCATCCGGCCGCGACCGGGCTCCTCCCGGAGTATGCGTTCCGCATCGACTTCTTCCGGTGTAATATAGCGATATTCTCGTTCCATATTGATCGAAGATGATTTCCGTGATCCGCTCGCCGGAGATCGTTTTTTTTTCAAGCAGTCCCCCCGCAATGGGCGCGACTATTGTTCATGCATTGCTCCTCATATGCTCGCCCCCCCTCTTTCGGAGTCGGACGAATGCTGTGGATGTCGCTTCATTTATCGTTACCGAAAGACGCATCGTGGTGACAGATGAACATTCTTCTTTTTTTTGATTTTATTCCCCCCGCGCAGGGATTGTGAAACGCGTCAGCGGGCGGCCGCCGGCTCCCTGTTCCCGGGTTGTTCCCGGTATTCGGAGGGAGTGAAACCGGTCAATTTCTTGAAAATCCTGACAAAGGATTCCACGTTCAAGTAGCCGATCCGATCGGAGATCTGGTTGATGTTCAGTTCGGTTTCTGCAAGGAGCGCCTTGGCTTTCTGCACTTTCAGATAGAGCTTGTAATCGCTGAATCCCATTCCCACGTGTTCTTTGAAAATACGTGAAATATATTTCGGGCTCAAGCAGACGATGTCCGACGTCTCTTTCAAACTGATGTTCTTATGAAAGTTTTTCTCGATCGCGTACTTGATTTTATTGATGATCCCGGTCACATCCTTCTGTTTCCCGGTGAGGATGCGTTTGATGGTATTCAGAGCCTCCGGAATCCGGAGCGGCTTTTCAAGAAAGTCGTCCGCGTGGCCGCGGAGAGATTCGATGATCACGTCTTTTTCACCGTACCCTGAAAACATGACGATCGAGACTTCAGGGTCTATCTGTTTGATCTTTTTCAGCACCTCCGTCCCCTGCAGGCCGGGCATCCGTATGTCCAGCATCACCAGATCAACGATGTGCGGCTTGTTGATGATATCGAGCGCCTCTTCTCCCGAGCCGGCTTCCATTACCTCGTAATCGATTTCCAAAAAATCCCGAAACTCTGAGCGGAAGGTTCTGTCGTCGTCGACCAGCAGGATTGTGAAGGGCATACGCCATCATACACGGAAAGGGGAATCTTTTTCAAGAAGGTCTTTCTTTCCGTGGCGGGTCGCTTTTCTTCTTTCCGATCATTCAGGCGGCGACGTCGTTATCACGACGTCGCCGTTTGTATGTCCCCGCTTCGCGTCACGGCGAGCTTCCGCCATTTGTTCCAGCGGATGACGCCGATCAATGACGGGTTTTGAGTGTACCCGCGTCAATCAACTCCTCTTCGCCCCGTGCGTTTCGTTCATTGTGTCTCATCCCGCAGTCTGACGAAGCAGATGCTTCCCGAGCAACAGCACCAAAAGTCCCGCACCTAATAAACTCAGCTGAAACACCATGAGCGAGAAGACGATCAGGAATTTTCCTATCACCACAACCAGTTCACCGGTATCCGTTCCGCCGTCCGTTTCGGCTTTGAAAACGCGGAGCAACGACATCACTTTCCGCAACAACACGAGCGCGACTATGACGATCGCCGCTCCGTAGGGAAACAGTAAAATCTTCACCGGCAACGGCACCACGCTCCACTTGTTCCAGTCAGCGAACGCCATTTCCGCTTTCAGTACCTTGAAATCCATCAGAATGGTTCCGGTATCCGTGGGTTCACCCGCCGGAGTCGCGGCTATAAAGAACACGCCCATGACGGCGCCGATCACCGCCGTGACCACCACGCCCCAAAACACCACCTGCAGCACGACCAGCAGCACTGACGACAATGATTTTTTACCAAAATATTTCATACTTTACCTCCACACTTCGTTCTTATGATTACAAGTAGGCGCGATTTCCCGCGCCTACTGTCGGATTTCCCGGAATTGAGTCTTGGCCAGACGTCCGGTCTAAGCGTTCGTGGACTCCGTCTCTGTCTCATTTTCCGGCGGGCGTTCTTGCCGTACGAAGCGCCGGAGTTCCCGCCGCCGCTTTTTATCCGTCCGGCGGCTCTCGCCGCTTCCACCCCAGCTCTTGAACAGAATAAAGCTGAGGATTAAGAGGCCCCATGTCTGCCAGTAATCAATCTGCGGGAGATTAAAGATCACCGGCATCAACCAGTTCCAGAGAGCCATGGTCACCAGCCCCAGAAGGGCGATAAACCCCAACCCCAAAATCCCGAATCCGATACCGACGGCCACTTTTTCTCCTAGGCGACGATCTTCCCACCAATCGTCGAATTTTTTTCCATGGCGGGATGTACTCGATTTTGCAGTCTCACACATATTCTACCTCCTCCGGGGCCCCCGCCCCGGGCTATAGTCATTCTTCGATCCAGTGCCGCAAGGCCCGCGACAAATTCCGCAAGGCGTACCGCTTCCGCGCGGTCAGGGTGTCGATGCTTTCGCCGGTCGTTTCCGCCAATTCCCGAAAGGTAAGCCCGCCGAACACCTGGGCCTCCACCACCCGCCGTTGGGCTTCCGGCAGGGCGCGGAGAGCGTCGTTCAAGGCATCCATCAGGCAGTCCCGGACGTAGCCGTCCAAGGGATTCAAGCCGGCGCCGGAAATGATCTGGCGCAGGGTTTCCTCAGCCACGTCCGTTTCCCCGGATGCTTCCCGAATCCGGTCGTGCCGCCAGGCATCGATCAGCCGCCGTTTGAAAAGCGAATTGATCCAGGCCGGCAGATTGCGGATACCGGAGAGCAGCGGCAGCCGGGTCAGCGTCTCGGTGTAGACGTCATGCACCAGATCCTCGGCCTCTTCCAGGGTCCGCCCGGCGGCCCGTAAACGGGCCAGCAAGCGCGGCCGTTCCTTTTTATAGGCCTCTTCCAGCTGCAGTTGCGTCGCGTGATTGTCGATCACCTTTTGGTCACTCATATCGATCATCTATAATGACGAGTGAGACGGGATTTTGGTGTAGAGAAATTACCATTTTTTTTTGCACGCACACTTTTTCCCGGTGCCGGGGAAAAAGACCGGACGTCAGTCTACCCTGATTTCGGCCAGGCAGGTGTCGTCCCATCGGTTTCCCGGATAGACGCTTTCGATGGTAAGAAGGCCGATGAAGATCGGGAGCATGCTCCTGAGGTATTCGTTTCCGGAGCCGTCCGCGAATACCGCATCCTGAAACGCTTCCATCTCATTCGCCAAGCGCGGATCGGAAAGATCAATCGCAAACGTTTGGGCTTGGGCGGTATCCGCCAGCTGAAGCGTCGTCCGGGAGATCAGTCGGGTGGTGTAAATTTCCGCGCATTGATCGACATCCGTCATGATGCCCATCCGGATCTCCACGGTCAATTCGCGCACCCTGTTATTGGCACGAAACAACGTCGGGGATGCGGCGTATCCATTGACGATGGTGAGGCGGGACGCAGTGCGCGGCAGGGCGAAAGAGATCTCGACGCCGATACCGGGCCCCTCCTCACCTTCCGCCCAGACGGTCCTGACATCACCGTCAAATGCCCGTTGGATGCCGTACTTCTCCGTATTGAACGTCTCCGGATCATCTCCCTCAAAAAGCGTGGAGGAGGCGATGGGCCCCACAAAGACGATGTCCCCGTCCCGGGCCGGGTGATTGATGCAGGCAAGGTCGGCGGACAGGAAGACGGCGGTCGGCATCCCCCACACGACCATCGCAATCAGGGCGGCGCGTCGAATCATCCGTATCCCCCTTATGCCTTCATTCTAACGCCCCCCGACCCCGACTGCAAGAAGATTCTTGCAATGACGCCGAGCGTTCGGTCACACAACGGCGGTTCATCAATTGGTAAAAACGACTCCCGCCTTGTTTATTCCCAGGTAACCGAGATAGTGTTTCGTTTCCGGACCGGCTGAGATATCATTCTCATACACGCGAATCCGATGCGTCACATAATCCGGTTCAACAAGCACATCCTTGAATTGCGAGCGGAGATCATACGTCAAGACGGTTTTCATCCCGCTGCCGAACACCTGAATGAATGAACTGACGATACCGGAACCGAACGCCCGCACGACGCAGAGATCATACACGCCGTCATCGTCAAGATCGGCGGCGAATAATGCATCTATCTGCTGGCCGCTCATAAAGGAAACAAATGTACCGTTTACAAAAACTGCCAGCCCGTCCAACCAGGCATATTCAACCCGCACGCGAAAAAGCTCAAGCCGGGCGTTCTCCCAAATTTCTTGCGTGGTAAGCCCGGTCAGCTTCATGGCTGAGCGGAAATCTCCCGTGATGAGCTTCTGTTCGTCCAGAAAATCGGCGATCGTCGCGGCGGCCTCCTCCCGGCTGACGCCGTTCCGCGGAGTGGTGTGCACCGCATCAATAATACTCTGCACCGGGAGCATCCCTCCGGAATCGGGACTCACACCATTCCCACTCTGACACGACAACAAACACATCAACACTGCCACAGCCGCCGTATATTTCATGAAACACCTTCCTTCAATCAAAGAATGTACACCCGGTTCGGTTTGTGGACAAGTACGCGCGTGAAGAAATACAATTTTTTTACAATAAAAGGTTTGAACTCCACGGATAATGTATTTTGGTGTCATACATGCGTATCTTCATTCGTGCCTTTTCCAGCTTTTTTCTACTCAGCGCCGTTTTTTTCGGATGCAGCGCCCCCGGCCGTCCGGCCGGATCGCCCATTATGCATGTGACGGCAATGCGCTTGATGATGCAGGCGTAAACAGGCATGGTACCGTCATAGGCGACGGGGGATGGCTGACCGTTTATTATACGTATTATTACATCGCGGTCGAGATTCTCACCCAGGGTGATCCGATTCCGACTCGCTCTTTCGTCTCAATCATAAATGACCGTTCCACGGACGGTTGGACGAATTCTCCGTCTATAACCGCATTGTAAGCGATGCGGAGATCGCGGCCTTGAGCGCATAATAGCCGCCGCCAACCGTCGCCTACGGGGACGACAGCCTTTACCGTCCGACACTCTTTTTTATTCGCACCACCGCGTCCACGAATGATGAATAGTAAGAGTGTCGTTGCCCTTTTTTACTTGCAAAAACAGTGAAAACCTGTTATACATTGGGTCCAACCCAAAAAAATGTTTATTAGGAAAACCGATGAAAAAATGCATCCGATGCGGATTGCCGGATTACAAAATTGCGTTCGGCAGAAAAAAATTGCATATCGACGACGAGCACACCTGTATCTATTGTCATGATTTTAATACTCACCAGGATTTGTACACTGTCGATTTCAAAAATAACCAACGTCGCTTTCACGCGTTGTGCGATCAGTTGAGAGGCGCACACACCTATGACGCCGTTCTGATGTATACCGGCGGCAAGGACTCTGGGTACGCTGCTTACTTTCTATCGAAAGTGATGAAATTGAATATATTAGCTCTGACCTGGGACAATGGGTTTTTCAGCAAGGAAAATATGGCCAACATGACGGTTCTCACTGAAAAGCTGGGAATCGAGCATAAAATCATTTCAATCGGGGAAAAGAATCTCAGTCAATATTATAGAAATCGCTTCATCAATCTGGGCAGGTTTTGTCCCTGCACGCAGCCGGCGCTCTTCTTCTGCGCTCCGGAAATAGCCGCCTCCTCAGCCCCCATGATTATCATGGGCGTCTCATTCGGCCAGCAGCTTGCCATACTGCAAAACCGTCTTCTCTTTGAATTCGACGACGAACAAAAAAGTAGTATTCTCCGGGTGCTGCGACAGCAGGGAATGGGCCTGAGCAGTTTCCAGGATCCCGGTTTTTTCATTCATGCCCTGCTGGATATCGCAAGCGGAAACTACACGCCGGATATGGTCGAGTTGTTACGTGCATGTGTCCGACAGTTTCAAAAGCTGCACACGGGAGACCGCACCATCGTCATTCTCTCTCTGATTTATAATTTCGACCATGACACGATTTCTCGCGTATTGTCCGAATACGGCTGGAAAAAGCCTTCTGGAGCGCATCATGCCGGGCATACCAGTTGCATCATGGAACCGATGAAAGGTTTTGTATCCTCACAACAAGGTATGATCAACCTTGATTACCTTGAGTTGGCGGCTGAACGACGCTGGGGAAGATTCCCCGAAGAACTCTATGACGAGGTCCTTCCCACCCTCTACTATAACGAAAAAGAGCCGGAGGCGCTCGAGACATTTTTAAAGATAACCAGGCTGACCAAAGACGAGTTCTATGCCGTCTTGCGGAAAAATCCGCTGGCACATGCGGCACCACCGGAGATCAATTGGAACCTGATGGACACATTGGGAATACAGATGGGAAGAGACCAGCTCACGCAGCTCCTCACTCAGGCCTATCAAAGAAATATACCATAGTCGGACGCAACGTCCGCATTGTGTATTCTATTCCTCCCCTATCCCGTCAATCAATTCCTTCAGTCTGTGGATATAATCTCCCGCCACCGCTTCGATTGAGCTGCGCTTAAAAAGATTGCTGCTGTATACCCAGACAAAATGCATCCTGTCACCTCTGATGACAACCAGACATTCCATATCAAAGTAACACACCTCATCCGGCAATTCACGCAGACCTGGGTTTTCTTTGGCAACCCGAAAGGCGTTTTGCTGTTCCTCAATAGTACCGATATAATTAAACAGCAACTGCGCATCCCGATACTGCTCTTTCAGTTGACGGATTTTTTCCTGCCCCTGATCGCCCAATTTCACCAGCGGAAGAAAGTTGAATCCTTTTCCCGGAATCCTTTGCAGGTCCCTATCGAAACGGCTGATCCGTTGTCGACCGCTTTCAGAAGCCGCCTCGTCGTGTTTTTTCAGAACAAACGTTCGGCTGGTGGCCAGATAGCCCACCGTCCGGCTCAGGTCATGCTGTTTGGTGAAGGGGAAATACGTCCTTCCGGAATCGCTGAATTCGAAATAGATCCATTCTTTATTTTGCCATTCGCCCAGACTCTGTACAAACGGGTATAACAGCAGGTTGTCCAATCCGACCTTGTAGAATCCGGGGCCCTTTTGCATCAGTTTCCGTGTTTCAGACTTCGAAAGCGATACTCGATGCCGTCGCAGTGTTTTCTCGGTTGTTCCCCCCTTGGACTCCGGATAGTCCCGCTTCAATCTCATCACTTTTTCCCACGGCAACGACAGCCAAAAGTCGGCTTCGGCTTCCACTGCCGTGACATGATCCTCGAGCAGTTGTGCGTATCGGGAGAACGGCGTCGGCACTTTCAGTAAGGACGGTTTCTTCCCCAACGCCAATTGCTGATAGGCATCAACCAGATCGCCCAACGCGATCAAAGAAGAGATGTTGTCCGCGATCAGATGATGCATGATGACTAATATCCTCGACGAGCGGCCGTTCCCCAAATAATAATAGGCGATTCTGAAGAGGGGTCCGTTCGTGAGATCCAATGTATTCTGTAATTCTTCGTTCTTTTTTTCGATCAACCGTTTATGCTGGGTCGGGTTCCTTTTTGAATAGTCATAGAAGTGAAAAGGAATCTCATCCACATTCGTTTTGATATAATGCCGCCACACGCCGTCCTCTTGTACGAATCTGGCCCGCAACTCCTCATGCCATTGCATGACGGTCGCAATCGCTTGTTTTATTAATTCGGGGTCCAGCGGTTCATCGATCTCAAATATCCTCGAAATGTTGAACCGTGCCGGGCGGATCTTGCGTGACGTCTCATAATACAGAAACGCGGCTTGGTTGCAGCTCAATCGGGATTCATAGTCCTGTCCGCCATGCGCGTGGTCCAAAGACATTACGGGCTGCGGCCCGCTTGTGTTCTCCCCGCCGGGCCGGTCCGCCGCCGCCAGCCATCCGGCCATATCGACGACCCGGGCCCGTTCAAATAGCTCATGCAATGGCAGCTCCACACCGAACTCCCGCTGGAGACGCGACACCAAGGTGACCGCTTTCAGGGAATCGCCGCCCAGGTCGAAGAAATTGTCATGCGTCCCGATCCGTTCCACTTTCAACACATCCTGCCAGATCGCGACCATCCGCTCCTCGATCTCATTCGCGGGAGCCGTATAGTCCGCGTGAAGCCGTTTGCCGTTATTATTCCGAAAGACCGGCAGCCGTAAGAGGTTTGTTGCGCTATGATGCTTCAAGGCCAGCAGGTAGCTACTGTGCACCAGTTTTTGCTCCCAACCGTCTGCAATCTCCCACTGCGCCTCTTCCCTCCCGGAGTGGACACGCGCCGGCTTTTCCGTAATACGCCGGAACGGATGCGCCCCGTTTCTTTCATAAAATCGATACACCTCCGTGTCCCGCGCCAACGGAATGACGATCTCAATTTTTGACTCACCCGGCTTGAAGAATTTCACCCGGCGTTCCTTGCCTGCGGCGTCCAGTGCCGTCCGTTCCTGGGCGTATCCGGAGTGAAGCAGAAAGGCTTCCGCCCGCTCCGGATCACCGACCACGATCTGCAGCACATCGTTCAAGGGAGCCGCGTTCCGGGGCGCCGCCTCCGCTTCCCGGGTTTCCAACAGTTCTATCAAACCGAAATCCTTCACCCGGATAAACGTCACCGGTTGATTGTCAAACAGCACCGCTTCTTTTGCGTCACTTATAATCTCAAATTCAATGCCGTGTTCCGTCAATTCCTCACAATATGCCTCACACGCTTCGACCCGGTAGCAAAGATGGTAGGGTATTTCTCCATTACGTTCGACAATGCCGGCCGCCGGCGAATCATCATCCACTGAACCGACCAGTTCGATCGTCGCGGCTTTGTCCTTTTGGCACAGGCACAGATACGCGTGCTGTTTCGGATCCAGCACAGTCTCGCCGCACCGATACCCGTCCGCCGCGTATTTCTGTTTGGCCTCTTCAATATCCTTGACCGCCACGGCGATATGATCCAGAGGCGGCGGGCCTTTCTTTTCCGGCGCCGGTTCGGCCGCCGCCTGAAACCGCTCCTTGTAAAAGCACGCCATGCCCTCCGCCGCTTCGGGGATTTTCTCTACGAGCAGCCCGTATCGCGTGGTGTTTTCATTTTCTTTCAATGGCTCCCAGGCTGTTTTTTCAAGAAACTCCCGGAACGGCGCGTTCTTGGGCGTCGGGGAAAACACCGCTTCTATCCTCTCCGCTCCGATCTCCCGGCAGTATTTGCCGATCTGACTGAGAATCGCGCTTTCCACCCCCCGGCCGATCACCCGGCAACTCATCAGAAACGTATCCAGAAAAAGAACCGTCCCCTGCTCCTTGGTCACCACCACGCCGATCAGCCCGTAGTCGCCGAATCGATCCGCCACGTCCACCACCCAGCAGGTCGTACCGGGTTCCGCGGCCAGGGCTTCGATTTCCGCTTCCGTCCGCCTGATCGTGCTCAGGTTGAACTGGTTGGTCCGTTGAGTCAACTGCGCGACCCGCCCCACCTGGTTGTTCTCCATGACGGTGAAGCTGATTCTCAGTTCCAGGCTCCTGATGAAATCTTCAAGCGATAGTCCGGCGCTCTTACTTTCCTGCCGCTTCTTCTCCGTCACCACCATCCGCGACCGCTTCCGGTCTTCCTCCGTCACCCGGATTCGGTCAAACGCCCAGACGTGCTCCAACCACAACGGCAGCTTCCGCTCGTTGTCCGGCACCTGCAGCGTCAACACCTCCGGGCAGCTCTCGATCACCTCCAGACATTCCGTCGGGTTGTCGTCCAGAAAAATGAAGCTGTTCAGTCCCAGGTTCAACTCCCGGGCCAAGGCTCGCAGATTTTCAGACTTCGCGTCCCAGTTGATCCGCCACGCGACCAGATCCTCTTTCCGTAATATCATCCCCGGATTATTCTCAAATACGTTCCAGACATCCGCTTCGTTGTTTTTGCTGCACACACAGAGAAGCATCCCCGCCGCCGCCAGTTCCCGACAACGCCGCTGCAGAGCCGCGCGTCCTGAGTCGACACTGACATCCTCCTCACCGCAGATACCGGTCCATAATGTGTTGTCGCAGTCCAGCACGAGAACCTTGAACTGTTCTTTCTTCCAGGCGGTTATTTTTCGCGCGATGTAGGTCCCCAACGCCGCTTCAAATTCCTCACTGAACGGGAGGTGTCCTTCAACGTCTCGCCGCGCGTCAAATACCTCTGCTATGTCGTACAATCGCGCCAAGTGTGTGCAGTCGACAAAGTATACGTCCTCGATTTCCTCACACGCCCTCCGCCACCGCGCATTCAAACCCTCCAGATATGCGGTCATCCCCGCGCTCAGCCCCAGGTGGGTCGCCACCGGGAAAATACAGGCAAACCACACCGCCCGGCCTTTTTTCCCTTTCAATGCGGTCAGCATATTTTCAAAGTGTTTCTCCAACTTGCGATACTGCTCTTCCTCCGACGACGTGTCGTCACGCAACCAATCCTCGAACCGTACCAACAAGAGATTGATCCCCCGGTTGCGTGATAAGAGGCTCTCTTCATTCAACAGTTCTTGAAACACCTGATTGTAGCCGGCAAATTGCACATCGATATCCAAGCCGAACTGCCGACCCCACCATTCAACATGATCCCGGATCGGTTCCGCGGTAAAGGTCGCGCTTACCGCCAGCTCGAGCCGCTCCAGGCGGGCCTTCTGATTTTCTCTCTTCTCCGCGTTCCGCCGTGTTTCTTCCTCACTGAACACTTCCATCGCGCCGACGGCCTGTTCGGCGTCCCTCGCCGCTTCCGTCAACAGCCGCGTGTAATGCCCGAACAATTCCCGCATGCTCTCTTCCCGGAACAGTTCGGTGTTGTATTCCAGCAGGCAACTGACTCCTCCATCCGTCTTCAAAAACGCGTCTATCTTGAAATCCATCTTGGCCGTTTCGATATCTATATCGTAGCGCTCGAATCGCACCCCGCCGGCTGTTGTCTGGTCCACGCTTTCCAGCTCATTATGGAAGATGAACACCGTATCAAACAGCGGATTCCGCGACCGGTCCGACGCCGCGTCCAAACGTTCCACCATCCGCTCAAAGGGATATTCCTGATTGTCGTACGCCGCAAGGATCATCCTGCTCTCCCGCCGCAGATACGCCTCAAGCGTTTCCTTGTCCGCCAACGAAAACTTGATCGGAAGAAAATTGACGAACATCCCGATCACATTCTCCAAACTCTCGTGCCGTCTTCCGGACACCAGCGAACCGACCACAACTTCCTGTTGCCCGCTGTATCTTCCCAACAGCACCGCGTACAGCGTCAGCAGCACCATGTTCAACGTCGTGTCCGTCCGTCGCGCCAGCTTTTTCAGTTCCTCTGCCAGGGCGGGCTCGATGTCGAACGAGAGTCTGCTTCCTTTGAATCCCTGCACTTCCAAACGGGGAAAATCCAGAGGAAAATTCAGCGTCGGCACGCCCCCTGCGTAGTGCTCCATCCAGAACTGCTCCTGACGCTGCATTGTTTCCGATTCCAGCAGCCGGTTGTGCCAGATCGCGTAATCTTTGTACTGTATCTTCAAGGGGGTCAGGGTATTCCCCTGATACAGATCCATGAATTCTTTTGCCAAGATCGCCAGGGACGTACCGTCTCCGGCGATATGCGGCATATCATAGAGTAGAATATGTTCTTCCGCGGACAATTTGATCAGGGCCGCATGCAAGAGCGGCACCCGACTCAGGTCGAACGGCCTGATAAACCGCCGGATAGAATCGCCTTCCTTGCCCTCTTCCGCTTCCAGGTACTCCAGCTCAAACGGCGCCGCCGGATTCACCCGTTGGACGATTTCCTCACCCGCAAGCTCATACGTTGTCCGGACCGCCTCATGCCGCTCGATCAATATCTTGAAAAGCTCCTCAATCCGTCCTGTGTCTATCCGGCCCGTCAGCCGGATCGCCCCGGGCATATTGTACGCCGGACTCGGCCCGGCCAGCTGATGCAGAATGTAAAGGCGTTTCTGCGCCGCGGACACCGGGTAGGTATCACGTTCCGGCGCGGCTTCAATTTCCGCGTACGATATCCGGTCCGCCGACTGAAGACGATCCGCCAGATCGATGATCCGGGCCCGTTCGAATATATCATGCCTGTCTCTTATACACATCTCCGAGCCCACGAGACCGTACTAGATCTCGTATGCCGTCTTCTGCTTGAA
>OMKS01003596.1_pt1 | contig 12214 bp, 10 predicted proteins | sample 1674721 | NCBI WGS metagenome assembly OMKS01 (sample SAMN06264996, study PRJEB25208) | sediment metagenome | isolation source: hot spring sediment | place: USA: California | collected 2014-09-02 | reverse complement strand
CCTGCGCCACCGATCTTCAACCCGACGCAGACCGGGTGGTGAACGTCCGTGAGATCGTATTCCGCGGCCGTGGTCCCCCGCACCCGCTGACGGGGACCGCCGAGCGCCTCCATCACCCAGAGCGTGCTCTCGCCAAAGTCCAGCCCGGTCAGCCAGGCCGCAAGATCGCGCACCGCCGACCCGTCACGCAGCAGCACCAGCGCCTGCGCGCCAGGCGCCAGATGCGGGCGCAACTGCGCGAAGGGTGCGGCGTGCAGGCCGAGGCAGGACGTCCGCTCCAGCGGCCAGCCAAGGCGCGCCGCGGCAAGCGAGAAAACCGAGGGGGCCGGGAAGGCGCGCCATTCGCCGGGCGCGAAGTCCCGCGCGATCACCGAGCCCGCGCCGAACCAGAACGGATCGCCCGAGGCCAGCACCGCGACGCGCCTGCCGCGCAGACCCTGAAGGATCGGCAAACCGTCGGCGAAAGGCACGGGCCATTCGATGCGTTCGGCCTTCAGATCGGGAAGCAGGCCCAGATGCCGCGGCGGCCCCATCACGATTTCGGCCGCCTCCAGCACGGCACGGCTTGCGGGCGGCAGCCCGTCCGGGCCATCCTCGCCCAACCCCACGATGCTCAGCCAAGGAGCCTCAGCCATGCGCCCCAATCTCCTGATCCTTGGTGGCACCACCGAGGCGACCGCGCTGGCGCAGGCTGTGGCCGCGCAGGGCATCGACGCCACCTTGTCCTTCGCGGGCCGGGTGGAGCGACCCAGGCCGCAGCCGGTCCCGGTGCGGATCGGCGGGTTCGGCGGCGCCGACGGGCTGGCCTCTTTCCTGACGTCGCAGCGCATCACCCATGTGGTCGATGCAACGCATCCCTTCGCCGCACAGATGAGCCGCAACGCCGTCACCGCCTGCGCGGCAAGGGGCGTTCCTCTGGTCGCGCTGACCCGGCCGCCCTGGACGCCCCAGCCCGGCGACCGCTGGCGCCATGTGCCCGACATCGCGGGCGCGGTCGCCGCGCTGGCGGGGCCGCCCCGGCGCGTGATGCTGGCGGTAGGGCGGATGCATCTGGACGCCTTTGTCGCACAGCCACAGCATTTCTACCTGCTGCGCCTCGTCGACCCGCCCGCCAGCCCGCCGCCCCTGCCGCATCATCATGTGATCGTCTCGCGCGGGCCGTTCACAGAGGCGGACGACTGCGCGTTGATGCAGCAGCACCGGATCGAAATCGTGGTGTCCAAAAACGCCGGCGGCACCGGGGCGCGAGCGAAGATCGCCGCAGCGCGCGGGCTGGGCCTGCCCGTGCTGATGATCGACCGCCCGGCGCTGCCTGCAAGGCATGAAGTATCGACCCCAGCCGAGGTTCTGGATTGGCTCGCTCATTCCGGCGCGGACCTCGGGGTATAGACGATGGGCGCGCCGTTGCGCGCGATGATCCGCGTCAGCGACGAGCCGACCAGAACGACCGTGCGCATGTCGGCCATCTCGGGGCGGGCCTCGGTCAGCGGCACCACCCGGAGCGCTTCCTCGGGTGTCGAAACTGCACGGGCAAAGACCACTGGCCGGGCGTCGCCGCAGGCGTCCCGCAGCACGTCCAGCGCGCGGGCGAACCCCTCGGGGCGGGCCTTCGAGCGGGGGTTGTAGAAGGCCATCGCAAAATCCGCCTCGATCGCCAGGCGCAGGCGTTTCTCGACCAGCGCCCAGGGCTTGAGGTTGTCGCTGAGGTTGATCGCGCAGAAATCATGCCCCAGGGGCGCCCCCGCCCGCGCGGCGGCGGCCAGCATCGCGGTGATGCCCGGCAGGACGCGGATGTCCAGATCGCGCCAGTGCGGCGGCCCCGCCTCCACTGCCTCGAACACGGCCGAGGCCATGGCGAACACCCCTGGATCGCCAGAGGACACGACCACGACCCGACGCCCTGCCGCCGCCATCCCCAGCGCATGGGCTGCGCGGTCGAGTTCCTCGCGATTGTCGGACGCATGCAGCGTCAGCCCCTCGCGCGGGGCAACGCGCGCGACATAGGGGATATAGCCTACCACGTCGGTCGCCTCGGCCAGCGCCGCCGTCACCTCGGGCGTCACCAGCGCGTCGTCCCCGGGCCCCAGCCCGGCGATGGCCAGTCCCCCGCTCATGGCCGCCTTCCCTGGCCGTGGACCAGCGCGATGGAGAAGTAGGGTGCGGTCTCGCCCGGGTAGTCATCCAGCCGCGTCACCTTCTGCCCGGGCATCGCGGCGCGTTCGACCAGCCAGGCCTCCCCGGCGCGGCCCGCCCGTGCCAGCGCGCGGCGCAGCTTGGGCAGGTGGCGGCCGATCTTCATCACCACCACGGCATCCGCACCCGCGATTCCCCTGACCAGCGCATCCTCCGGCAGGGTTCCGGGCAACACGGTCAGGATGTCGTCACCCCAGGTGATCGGCGCGCCCGTCGCCGTCCAGGCGGCCGACATGCCGGTGATGCCCGGCACGACCTCGACCGGCACGACGCCCGTCAGCCGTGTGTAGAGATGCATGAAAGAGCCGTAGAAGAACGGATCGCCCTCGCAGAGCACGACCACATTTTCGCCTGCCTCGGCCAGCGTGCGCAGCCGGGCGCAGCACTCGGTGTAGAAGGCCGCGAGAACCTCGTTGTAGCGGGGGTCGTCGAACGGGATCTCCGTCGTCACGGGGTATTCCATCGGATGCTCGGTCGCGCCCGCGGGGATCAGCCCCTCAACGATGGCGCGGGCCTGCCCATTGCAACCGGCCTTGCGGAAATAGGCGACATGGGTCGCGCCACGCAGCAGGCGGTCGGCGCGCACGCACATAAGGTCGGCAGCACCCGGGCCGAGGCCCAGGCCATAAACGGTGCCCAGCCTCATTCCGCGCGGCTCGCGATGGCGTTGATGGCGGCGACCGTGATCGCGCTGCCGCCCAGCCGGCCCTCGACGATGCAGCAGGGCACGGGCTGTGCCTGCCAAAGCGCCTCTTTCGATTCCGCCGCGCCGACGAAGCCGACCGGGCAACCGATGATCGCGGCGGGACGCGGGCAGGAAGGATCCTCCAGCATATTCAGAAGATGAAAGAGCGCGGTCGGCGCGTTGCCGATGGCGACCAGCGCGCCCGCAAGGTGCGGCCGCCAGAGCTCCAGCGCAGCGGCCGAGCGCGTGTTGCCCATCGCCGCGGCGCGCTCGGCTATGCCGTTTGCCTGCAAGGTGCAGATCACGGCGTTTCCAGCGGGCAGGCGCGTGCGGGTCACGCCCTCAGACACCATGCGCGCGTCGCACAGGATCGGCGCGCCGCCCTCAAGTGCCGCCCGGGCCGTCGCCACGAACCCCGGCGAAAACCGGATATGCGGGGCCAGGCCCACCATGCCCGCGGCATGGATCATCCGCACCGCGAGGGGTTCTTCCTCGGCGTCGAAATGCGCCAGGTTGGCTTCGGCGCGGATCATCGCGAAGGACTGGGCGTAGATCGCGGCCCCGTCGGTTTCATAATCATAAGGCATCGCTGGTCTCCGGATGCAGTGCGGCGGCGATGGAATTGCGGCGCGTGTGCCAAAGCCCCGCGCGATCGAGCGCCGCGAACCGCTCGCGCATCGCCGCAAGCGCCTGGGGGTTGGCCTCTGCCATGAAGGCGGTCAGGTCGTCGTCGCCAAGCGTCGCCGCATAGTAGAGGTCGAAAAGATGCGGCCGCACCGCGCCCGCGAGGTGGGCAAAGGCCGCAAGGTGGTCGAGCGTGGCCGCTATCTCGGCGGCGCCACGAAAGCCGTGGCGGCGCATCCCCGCCAGCCACGCCGGATTGGCGGCGCGGGCGCGCACCACGCGGGCGACCTCTTCGGACAGGGTCCGGGTGCGGGGACGATCAGGGTCGGTATTATCCAGGTGGTACAGCGCGGCCTTGCCGCCCGTGACAGCCTGCGCCGCGGCGAAGCCCGCCTCGTGCGCAGCATAATCGGCGGCCAGCAGGATATCGGTTTCGGGCAGGTCCTGGGCGTGCACGAACCCATCCGCCCGCTCGACGCGAGCTTTCAGACCCGCCTCGTCGCGGCGGCTCTCCGCGCCATCCAGCGCCCAGGCGCTGGCCGCGAGCCAAGCCTCGCCCGCGGCGAGACGGGCCTCGTCGGAATACTCCTCGACTGCAAGCCCCATGCCCAGCCCGTAGCTGCCCGGCGCGGGCCCATAGACACGCGCGCCCACATCGCGCCCGGCATAGGGATTCCAGTCGGGCGCCTCGTCGCGGGCGGCGAGCGCCCGGATCGCCTGTTGGAACAACGCCGACAACGTGGGAAAGACATCACGGAACAGGCCAGAGACCCGGAGCGTCACGTCAAGCCGCGGCCGGTCGAGCATGGCGATGGGAAGCACCTCGACGCCGGACACTCTTTCGGTGCCTTCGTCCCAGACGGGTGTCACGCCCAGCAGGTGCAACGCCATGGCGAAATCCTCGCCCGCGGTGCGCATCGTGGCCGACCCCCACAGGTCGACGACCAGCCCGCGCGGCCAATCGCCGTGGTCCTGCAGGTGGCGGCGCACAAGGTCCTCGGCGAGTTTCACGCCCTGCGCATGCGCCGACCGCGTCGGCACCGCGCGCGGATCGGTGGTGAAAAGGTTGCGCCCGGTGGGCAGAACATCGCGCCGCCCGCGATAGGGCGACCCGGACGGGCCCGGCGCGATCTGTCCGCCCGCGAAGGCCGTCAGCAGCGCTTTTCGTTCCGCGGCGATGGAAGGGCCGGTGTCAAAGCTGCCGGGCGTGGCCGCGGTGCGGCCGAAGACATGCAGCCCGTCGCCGAACTGGCTGTCCTTCACGTCGCAGACGAACCGGTCGATCCGGGTGATCGCCTCCGCCGGGCAGGCGGCGGCCTCGAGGCCCAGATCCTCTTCGATGCCAAGGGCCTGCGCCTCGGTCCGGATTTCCTTTTGCAGCCGCGCGCGGCGCTTTGGGTCCAGCCCATCGGCGTTCGAGAACTCGTCGAGCAGCGCTTCGAGCCGGGCAAAGCGGTCTGGCGTGCCGCTTTTCCGCAAGGGCGGGGGGATATGCCCGATGGTGACGGCGGCGATCCGGCGCTTGGCCTGTGCGGCCTCGCCGGGGTCGTTGACGATGAAGGGATAGATTACCGGCAGCGTCGCGATCAGCGCCTCGGGCCAGCAAGCCGCCGACAGCGCCACCGCCTTACCCGGCAGCCATTCCAGCGTGCCATGCGCCCCCATGTGGATCACCGCGTCGCAGCGTATGGCCTCGCGCAGCCAGAGATAGAAGGCGACATAGGCGTGGCGCGGGGTGCGGTGGACGTCGTGGTAGTCGTCGTCGCGCATCACCGGATCACCGCGCTCGGGTTGCAAAGCCACCAGCGCCGTACCGCGCCGGGTGGCGGCGAAGTGAAAGGCACCGTCCCGCACGGCAGGGTCGGCCTCGGGTGGGCCCCAGGCCGCGTCCAGCGCCTTCCGCAGGGTTTCGGGCAGGCGGGCGAGTGCCGCGCGATAGGCGTCGAGCGGCCAGGCCTGCGTCTCCTGCGCCAGCGCATCGCACAGGGGCGGACCGGGTGCGATGGGAACGCCCTCGGCGCCAAGATCCTCCAGCACCGCCTCGGCCGAGGCCAGCGCATCGAGCCCGACCGCATGGGCCATTTGCCAAGTTTTGCCCGGGTAGGTGGACAGCACGATGGCGGGGCGCTTTTCGGACGCCGGACGCCGGGTCAGCCCGATCCAGGCCAGCACCCGGTCGGCGATCGCGGCGATCCGGTCGGGATGCGCACGATGGGCATGGCGAGCGAATTGCAGATGCGGGTCGCGGGCGGCCGGTTCCTTGAAGGACGCGACGCCCGCGAAGATGCGGCCATCCACCTCGGGCAGCACGACATGCATGGCCAAATCGGCAGGCGACAGCCCGCGCTCGGCCTCACTCCAGGCCCGTTCGGTCGAGGTCGCCAGCGCGGCCTGGAACACCGGAACGCCGCCCGCATCCAGCGGCGAGGCGCCGTCCTCGCCCTTGCCCGAAAAGGCCGTGGCGTTGACGATGGCCGAGGGGCGCAGATGGCCGATCTGGCGGGCCAGCCAACGCGCGGCCTCGGGCGCCTTGAGAGAGGGCACGAAGAGCGCCTTGACATCGCAACCGCGCGACCGGAAGGCGTCGAACAGCGCCGCGATGGGATCAAGGTCGGCTGCCGTCACATAGGCGCGGTAGAAGGTCAGCACGACGCGCGGGCGGCCGGTTTCGGGCCCAAGGTCCGCCAGCGGACAGCACACGCCCTGCTCGGGGGTCCAGGCGCCGACCTGCGGCACCGCCTTGGCCCCCATCACCGGCGCGGCATACAGCCCCGCGGCCAGCGCCATCTGCGCCAGCGCCGCCTGCGCGGCCACCGCGCCGCCTGCATCGCAAAGTTGCGAAAGCCGCCGCAGCGTGGATAACGGCAGGGTCGAGACCTCGTCGAGCCGCCCATCGGGACGGCCGTCGGCCGGCAGCACGGCCAGCGCGATGCCCCTTGCCTGCGCCAGCGCCTGCACCTGTTGCAGCCCGTAGTCCCAATAGGAGCGCCCGCCGATCAGGCGGACCAGGATACCCTTGGCGCCCGAAAGCGTGCGCTCGACATAGGTGTCGACCGACAGCGGATGCCGCAGCGCGGCGAGATTGGCCAGCCGCAGCGTGGGCATCCCCCCTTCGGCCCCGCCGCCCCGGTGCCAGCCCGCCGCGAAAGCCCCAAGATCGCTGTCCGAGAACGAGAGCACCACCAGATCGGCGGGGTCCTGCCCCAGATCGGTCGGCGTCTCGGTCTCTTCCAGACCGTGGCTTTCGCGGAAGACGACGTGCATGGCCTGTCAGCCCGCCAGAGCCGCGCGGATCGCGCCCGCGTCGATATCGTCATGCTCGGCGATCACCACCAGGCGCGTGCTGCGCGGCTCGTCCGCGCCCCAGGGCCGATCATACTGGTGGCGCACCCGCGTGCCCACCGCCTGCACCAGCAGGCGCATCGGCTTGCCCGCGACGGCGGCATGGCCCTTGACGCGCAGGATGTTCTGCTTGCGGGCAAGCGCCTCGATGCGGCCGGCCAGGATCGCCGGGTCGGCCTGTTCGGGCAGGTCCACAACGATGCTTTCGAAATCCTCGTGGTCGTGGTCGTCTGCGCCGTCATGGTGGCTGGGCCGGGCATTCAGATCGTCCTCGGCCGCGGCCTCAAGCCCCAGGATCACGCGCGGGTCCACGACGCCTTCGGCCACCTCGACGATCGGCAGGCGGCGTGGCGCCTCGGCCTCGATCACCGCGCGGGCGGTGGCCACGCCCTCGGGGCCCGCCAGATCGGGCTTGGTCAGCAGCACGATATCGGCACACGAGATCTGGTCCTCGAACACCTCGGACAGCGGCGTTTCGTGGTCGATGCTGTCATCGGCGGCTCGCTGGGCATCGACCGCGGCCACGTTCGGCGCAAACCGGCCCGCCGCCACGGCCTCGGCATCGGCCACGGCAATCACCCCGTCGACGGTAATGCGCGAGCGGATGTCGGGCCAGTCGAAAGCCTTGAGCAGCGGCTTGGGCAGTGCCAGACCGCTGGTTTCGATCAGGATGTGGTCAGGGCGCGGGTCCATCGCCATCAGCGCCTCGATGGTGGGGATGAAATCGTCGGCCACGGTGCAGCAGATGCATCCGTTGGCCAGTTCCACGATGTTCTCGGCCGGGCAATCGGGGATCGCGCAGGATTTCAGGATTTCTCCATCGACGCCCACATCGCCGAACTCGTTGACGACGACGGCCAGGCGCTTGCCGCCCGCGGTTTGCATCAGGTGTCGGATCAGCGTCGTCTTGCCCGAGCCGAGAAAGCCGGTGATCACGGTGACGGGCAGCTTGGCAAGGTCGGTCATTCGGGGGCCTCCAGAGGGGGAATGCGGGCGATGCAGTTCTTGCGGAAATGGTCGGGGCGAGCGCGCCAGGGCACCAGCCCGTCCGGCGCATCGCGGTATTTCGTGGCACCGTCGACGATCACGGGCGCATCGGTCGACGCGTCGAGATTGCCATAGACATAAGTCCAGCGACCGGGGCCACGCAGCGCGATGGTCACGCCCGCCGTGCAGTTCGACAGGCACTCGACCGGTATCAGGCGGATATCGGCGGGCAGGTTCTGGCCGGCAAGCGCATCGTGCAGCCGTGCGCCGGGCAGCACGTCCGCATCACCGGCCGGCTGACCCCGCCGGCATTTCACGCAAACCAGAATTTCAACCGCGCCTTCGGATGCGCCGCTCATCCGGGCACCGGACCGCGGCGGGGATTGGAAAGAACCAGCATTTTTAACCCCGTAGCGCAGGGGACAAGGGCAGATGGCGGGTAGAGCCGAAGCCGGACCCGACACCGGAACACCCCGTCCGGTTACGTCGTCTTGCGCTGGCAGGTCTCCCGGCTTGCGGATGTCAGGCCCTTTGGTCTGGCGGTTGCCCTGCCTTCCCGGCCTTGTCGGCCAGTGGCGGTGGAGCAGCCTCTCCGGTCACGGTCGCGGGGGCGGCTGCGCTTCGAACCTCGCGGCCCTTGTCGCATTCCCTTTTCACCCACCCGAAGGCAGGCACCAGCACGGGTGTCATGCCTCCGAGACAGCCGGGTTGTCAAGCGAGAGGATCACTCTCGCGTGGGGGCCCGTGCGGCGCGTTCCCCGGCATGGCGTAGCAGGGCCGCGGCACGATAGGCGCCGTGCGACAGCTTGCCGAAAGGCAGGGTCAGGGCGAGGCCCAGCACGCTGCCCAGATGCAGCGCAAGCAAAAGGCCCATCGCCGCGGTGTCCCGCAGCGCAAGCAGCGCAAGCCCGCTGGCCGCGACGATTGCAAGGCTGGCACGCGTGAACCGGTCGGCGGTTTCCATGCGCCGCGCCGCGGGGCGCCGGTCGGCCCGCAGCCGTCGCGCCTCCAGCACGGCAAGGCCCGCAAGCATGGCGATCCCGCCAACGGACCCAAGCGCCACCGGCAGGCTGAACAGCGGATAGGGGGCAAGCTGACCCAAGAAATGGTGTTTCGCCGCCCCGGCAATGGTCGCCAGAAAGGTAAGGCCGAACCCGTAGGCCACAAGGTGATGCGCCCAACGGCGGGTCGGACCCACGGGGCCCTCGCGCGTCTCGCACCCAGGGCCCTTGCCACCGCCGAGGTTGCGCAGGGTCAGGACGTCCGACAGCGCCCGCGCCAGGGTTCGCGGCGAGTGGCGCGCTTCAGGCCCCCGTCCCGCTTGCCAGAAAAGCCATGTGCGCACGGCGAGAATCAGCGCGGCACCCCCGAAGGCAATCCCAGCACCGGCCGCCATCACTCCATGCGGGATCACGGCATGGAAACTGCCCTCGCCCCCACGGGCCGAGAAAAGCGCCTGCGGCGGAACCAGCAGCAGCACCGCAAGCGGCAGGCCGAACAGGCAAAGGGCATAGAGCCCCGCAAGCCAGGCCGTCGCCGAACCCCGTGGCAGCAATCGGGCGCGGTATTCCTCGGCGCGCATCTCGGCCAGCGCCGCGGGCAGGTTCACGGCGAACTCATGGGGCGGGGCATATTGGCAATCGTCATGGCAGGAGCGGCAATCGTGGCAGAGATGCGCGAGGTGGCGGAGGTCACCGTCGGTCAGGGCCGCGCGCAGCTGCGCCGCGGGGAAGACGTCGCAAAGCCCGGTGCAGAAGCCGCAGGTATTGCAGATATTGAGCGCCCGGCGCGCTTCGGCGACCGGGTCGGTAACGGGAATTGCGGCGGGCGCAGATGGCGGGATCTGGCGAGAGCACGCGGTAACGCGGAACTCGGAATGGGCCGAGCCCGCGATTTGCGCCGCCTCGCGTCCCGAGATGCGGCCGAAGACGCCGCCGATGGTCAGCGCGAGACCGGAAAGATAACCCTCGCCCAAGACAGCGCCGAACATCGTCGCCCCGGCCGCAAAAAGGCGCGGAGACACGCCGCCTTCCGCAAGGCGCACTCGTGCCGTGGCATCCACCGAAACGCCATGCCGTGTGAAACCGAGGCCCGGATGCAGGGGGATTGCCGCAAAGGGCGGCGCCAGAAGAAGGGGGGCCGCGTCCGACCGCGTGCGGGGCACGCCGGGCCGCGGACCGCCCGCAAGATGAAACTCGAGTTCAGTCAAGGACTCGCGCAGCCCCGCCGTGTCGATACCGCAGAGGCGGGCCAGCGCCTCCGGGGCCTCCGCGGTGATCGGTGGATAGAGCATCGGCGGCAGGGCACGCACCCCGTCCGCACCCAGCACCAGCCAGGCGCGGGGATCGTCCCGCCCGGCAAGGACATGACCCCAGTGGGAGTAGCGTGCCGGGCCTGCCTCGGCACCCTCGTCGCTGAACCGGCGCCCGGCGACATCCACGACGATGCCCAGATGCATCCCATCCGCCCGGCTGACGATTCCGGCATCGTCAAGGGGTGCGCGGGCATCCACCGCGACCATGTGCCCGTCGCCCGGCCGGCCAGCGGGGGCGGCCCCGTTCTCCATCAGCCAGAGCAGCGGCTCGCCCATCTGGAAGGGCGTTCCCCGGTTCGCGAAGCCGTGGGCGACCTCGCCCAGATGCGCGGCCAACCGCTCGCGGTCGCCGCCGTAGCCACCACAGGCCAGGACCACCGCCGCGGCCTCGATCGTCGTGGCGCCCTCCGGCGTCTCGACGTCCATGCGCAAGGGCTTGCCAGCCTCGGGCGAAAACACCCCAGGATCGAACGCCCCGACCCGCCAGCCATACCGCATCTCGACCCCAAGCTTCTCCGCCCGGCGGCAAAGCGCGTTCACCAATGCCTGCCCGCCCCCCCGGAAAAACGCGGTGCGCCGCGACCACGGCAGGTTGCCGTCCGCCCAGGGCTCGAACGCCACACCCTGCGCGGCGAGCCATTCCGCGAGATCGGCCGCGCCGGTTGCAAGCACCGCCGCGAGCGCGGGATCCGGCGCGGCGATCCTCTTCAGGTCTCCCAGAAAATCCTCGACCGGATAGCGCCCGCGCTGCCAGGGCGTTTCGGCATCGTGGGCAAGCCGGATATTGCGGGAATGGCGAGCATTGCCGCCGCGCAGGTGGAACGGTGCGGCATCGATCAGGGTGACCGATGCCCCGGCCAGCCGAGCCTCGATCGCGGCGCAAAGCCCGGCAAAACCCCCGCCGAGGACCAGAACGCCGACGCTCATCCGGCTGCCTCGTCGCGCGACTGCGCCTTGGGCGCCCCCTGTCACGACGGCTGCCGCCGCGCGCGGGCCCCGCCCCGGCGGCGCGGCACCGGCAGGCCCAGGTCAAGCGGCCGGGGCGGCATGGCGAGCGAGGCGGCAAGCAGATTGCGGAAACTGGCCAGTACCGGAGAGCCGGGTGCGCCCACACGCTCCAGCGCGGCGCGCGCCGCGGCGACATAGTCACATCCGCCCGGCAGCGCCCCCAGCCATTGCATGAAGCCAAGCTGCCCGATCGCGTCGGCGCGCGCGGGGTCGTGGCCGCGTGCCTGCATCTGCAGCAGGACCAGGTCCAGCATCATCGCCCGTTCCGCCGTCGCGTCGATCGCGTGTTCGGTCGGGAGCGGGCGCCGCCCGGCAGGTCGATCAGTCATCGGACTCTCCTTGCCGGGACACCCCGCCCGGGTTGAACAGGTCGTGACGATGGCAGGTCTCCTGACTTGCGGGTCGCTGCGCCCCCCGATCCTTCCCGGGCCTCGGGGCCCAGTGGCCATCTCGGAAGACGCTCGCCGCCTACAGTTGCGGGGGCAGTCGCGGATTTGCCGGGTTCCGGCGCACCGCGTTCCCTTTTCACCCGCGGACAGGGGACCGCAGGAACCATCGGAGTCTGGATAGCGTGCAAGCCGGGCCCCGGTCAACGCGCGTGACGCCGCCCGGGCTTGCCCGCCATCCGCGGCGCGGTACAAGCCGCCCCGCGTGGAACCCGGGGCGGCGCTGTCCAAGAGGAGGGCCATCATGCCCGACACCGCCCCGGCGGCGCCCCAACCCGCGCGCCGCTTCACCCCCGAGGAACGCGACACGATCCACGACCTGATCCGCAGCCGCCGCGACATGCGCGACGAGTTCCGCCCCGATCCGGTCCCCGAGGACGTGCTGTGGCGGATCCTCGACGCCGCCCGTCACGCGCCCTCGGTGGGGTTCATGCAGCCCTGGAACTTCATCCTGGTCCGCGACCTCGACCGCCGCCGCGCGGTCCATCGGGCCTTCCAGACCGCCAATGCCGAGGCCGAGGCGATGTTCCCCGAGGACCAGGGGAATCGCATTTGGACCTGAGCGCTTGAGGATGTGGCCTTTCGGCTGAAGCCGGGATCGGTTCTGGATGTGGG
>OMKS01003595.1_pt1 | contig 12219 bp, 9 predicted proteins | sample 1674721 | NCBI WGS metagenome assembly OMKS01 (sample SAMN06264996, study PRJEB25208) | sediment metagenome | isolation source: hot spring sediment | place: USA: California | collected 2014-09-02 | reverse complement strand
GCCAAGGCCAGATGCGTCGCTCGTCCCTCCACCCCGACAAGCCCTTTCTGGCCTGTCGAGATACAACATACAAGCGCTGCCAGGCGCGATCAGGGTTGGCACTGCGCCCAAACATGGGCTTCGCAGCTTGCGCAGCTCCTACGAGCCTCACGCCTCATTCCTTACGTTGCTTTATCTCCTCAAAGCGCTCCAGTGCCCGGGCGCGGGTGGTCTTGAGGTCGACGATGGAGGGCGGATAGTTGTCGCCGAGTCTGACGCCGGCGGCGGCGAGGACGTGGTCGGGGGCGAGCCAGGGGGCGTGGATGTACCGGTCCGGAAGTTTCGCCAGTTCGGGCACGAAGCGGCGCATGTACTCGCCCTTTGGATCGAAGCGTTCGCCCTGGGTGACAGGGTTGAAGATGCGGAAGTAGGGCGCGGCGTCGGCGCCGCAGCCGGCAGTCCATTGCCAGCCGAGCGTGTTGCTGGCGAGATCGGCATCGACCAGGGTGTCCCAGAACCAGCGCGCGCCTTCCTGCCAGGGGACGAGCAGGTTCTTGGTGAGCAGGGAAGCGACCAGCATGCGTACACGGTTGTGCATCCAGCCGGTCTGCCAGAGTTCGCGCATGCCGGCGTCGACGATGGGGATGCCGGTGCGGCCGCGCTGCCAGGCCCGGAGGCTGGCCTCGTAGTCGCGCGCCCAGGGAAAGTTGGCAAAGCGCGCATCCAGCGGCTGCGTGGGTGTGGTGGGGAAGTGGTACAGTAGGTGATGCGCGAACTCGCGCCAGCCGAGTTCGCGCAGGTAGCTTTCCACGCCCGGGCGGTCACGGCCGTGGTGGTGGGTGAGCGCGTGCAGCACCTGCACGGGACCGATCTCGCCGAAGTGCAGGTGCGGCGACAGCCGCGACGTGCCGGGCATCGCCGGTCGGTCGCGGGCCTCGTCATAGCCGGCGATCTCGTCCATGAACGCCTCCAGCGCCTCCCAGGCTCCGGCCTCGCCGGGGCGCCAGCTCGCGCGCAGACCCCCGGCCCAGTCGATGACGGGTTGCAGTCCGAGGTCCTCGACGGGCAGCGACGCCAGGGCCGTGTCCACGGGGGGCAGGGCGCGGGGCGCGGGCCCCGGGCCGCGTCGCTCGGGCAGGCCCTCGCGGTTCATGGTCTTCCAGAAGGGCGTGAAGACGCGGTAGGGCGTGCCATCGCCTTTTACCGTCTCCCAGGGTTCGCCGAGCAGGGCGGCGTTGAAACTCGTCACCTCGACGTGCGGCCTGAGCTCGGCCTTGAGGGCCTTGTCGCGGGCGATGGCGGCGGGCTCATAGAGCCGATTCCAGCAGACCAGCCCGGCCCCGGTCTCGCGCAGCAGCCCTCGCAGGGCGTCGCGGCTGGGGCCGAAGCGCAGGATCAGGCGCGAGCCGAGCGCCTGCAGCTGCGTATCCAGCGCCACGAGGCTCTCGTGCAGCCACCAGCGGCTGGCGGCGCCCGGGGGCCACTCGCCCTGTTCCTGCGGGGCGTGGATGTAGACGGGAATGATGCGTTCGGCGCGGGCCAGCGCATGCGCCAGTGCGGGGTTGTCCGCCAGGCGCAGGTCCTGGCGAAACCAGACGATCGCGGTGCGGGGAGCCTCCGTCATGGCCGCGCCCCTGCGGCGGGTGCGCCGCGGGAGCGATGCGGCGTGCCGACCCTAGGCGGCGTGGTGCGTACCCGCCTGGTCACCGTAGTGGGACTCGACGTAGGCGTCGACCAGGCGCTGGAACTCCTCGGCGATATGATCGCCCTTGAGGGTCACATCCTTCTGCCCGTCGATGTAGACCGGGGCCACCGGCTGCTCGCCGGAGCCCGGCAGGCTGATGCCGATGTTGGCGTGCTTGCTCTCGCCCGGGCCGTTGACCACGCAGCCCATCACCGCCACGGTCATCTCCTCCACGCCGGGGTGGGTCTGGCGCCATACCGGCATCTGGTGGCGCAGGTAGGACTGGATGTCCTCGGCCAGGCGCTGGAAGTAGTCGCTGGAGGTGCGCCCGCAACCGGGGCAGGCGATGACCATCGGGGTGAAGGAGCGCAGGCCCATGGTCTGCAGGATCTCCTGGGCGACGATCACCTCCTGGGTGCGCGAGCCGCCGGGCTCGGGCGTGAGCGAGATGCGGATGGTGTCGCCGATGCCCTGCTGCAGCAGCACGGCCAGGGCAGCGGTGGAGGCGACGATGCCCTTGGAGCCCATGCCGGCCTCGGTCAACCCCAGGTGCAGCGGATAGTCGCACTGAGCGGCCAGGTCGGTGTACACCTTGATGAGGTCCTGCACGCCGCTCATCTTGCAGGAGAGGATGATGTGATCGTGCGGCAGGCCCAGTTCCTCGGCGCGCGCGGCACTGGTGAGCGCCGATTCGATCAGCGCATCGTGCGTGACCTCGCCCAGTTCCTTCGGTGAGGCGAGCCTCGCGTTCTCGTCGAGTTTGCGCGCCAGCAGGTCCTGGTCCAGCGAGCCCCAGTTCACACCGATGCGCACCGGCCTGTCGTAGCGGCAGGCGAACTCGATCATCTGCGCGAACTGCTCGTCGCGCTTCTTGCCGCGCCCCACGTTGCCCGGGTTGATGCGATACTTGGCCAGGGCCTCGGCGCAGGCGGGGTGCTTGGTCAACAGCTTGTGACCGTTGAAGTGGAAGTCGCCCACCAGCGGCACGTCGCAGCCCATCGCATCCAGGCGCTCGCGGATCTCCGGCACTGCGCGGGCGGCCTCCTCGGAGTTGACCGTGATGCGCACCAGCTCCGAGCCCGCCCTGGCGAGTTCGGCCACCTGCACGACAGTGCGCACCGCGTCGGCGGTGTCGGTGTTGGTCATGGATTGCACCACGATGGGGGCGTCGCCGCCCACCGTGACATGACCGATGCGAACGGGTACCGTGGCGTGTCGCCTGACCGGGGAGGAATGGGACGTCATGGCGTTTCTGGGCTAGTATGTGTAAAGGGGCCTAGTGTAGCGTTTCCGGCGTGTTTTTTACACGCATGGGTGGCCCCGGGGGGTGGTGATGGCAGTGCGGAATGAATACCATTCCGCAATCGTGGTTATTGCGAACTCCGGGACGACACGCCGTACGTGGAACACAGCCGCTACAAGATCATCGCCTACCTGCAGGGTATCCTCGCCGCGATTCTCGTCATCGCGCCCTTCGCCGTTCTCCAGCACATCTACGTGGTCGGGGCGTTCCGTCCGCAGTACCTCGCCATCCCCGCGCTGGTCGCCGTGGTGCTGGGCCTGCTGCTCGGCACCGTGCTTTGGCTGCACCGCGATCTCCGGCGCCAGGGCGAGCTGTTCAAGGCCGTGGCCGATTTCGCGCTCGAGTTTTCCTATGTGCAGCGGCTGGATGGCCGACTGCTCTATGTGTCCCCGGCCGTCGAGTCCCTGACCGGCTACTCGGCCGACGCGTTGCTGGCCGACCCCACCCTGGTGGATCGCTGCATCCACCCGGACGACGCGCCGCTCTGGCGCGAGAGTCACGAACGCCTGCGGCAGACGCGGGAGCCGCAGGTGGTCGAGTTGCGCATGCTCACCGCCGAGGGCGAGTCTCGCTGGGTACGGCACTATGCGGGGCCGGTGCTGGATGCGGCGGGGGCGCTCACCGCGATCCGTGCCACCACCATCGATGTCACGCGCCAGAAGGACTACGAGTCCTACATTCGCATGCTGGCCGACTACGACCCGCTCACCGAGTTACCCAATCGCCGTTACCTCCAGCGCGAACTCCAGGCCGCCGTGCAGCAGGCCGCGGCCCGCGGCGCCGAGTTTGCCGTGATCTTCATGGACCTGGACCGCTTCAAGTTCGTGAACGATGCCCACGGCCACTCGGTGGGCGACCAGCTGCTCATCAAGCTCGCACAACGCCTGCGCGCGGGCTGCCGCGCCGACGTGCTGCTCGGGCGTTTCGGCGGCGACGAGTTCGTCTTCGTGCTGCCTGCCGGCTCGACCCGCGACGACGCCCAGGCCGTGGCCACCAAGCTGCTCGCCATTGCCAACGAGCCCTTCACCCAGCAGGGCCTGCGCTTCAGCCTCGGCGCGAGCTTCGGTGTGGCCATGTACCCCGCCGACGGCCTCAACGCCGAGGCCCTGATCAAGAACGCCGATGCGGCCATGTACCAGGCCAAGCGCGCCAGCGAGAGCGTGCGCTTCTTCTCCCAGGAGATGGGTGACCAGGCCACGGCGGCAGTGCACTGGGAGACGCTGCTGCGCGAGGCCATCACGCAGCGTCACATCGAGGTGTATTACCAGCCGATCGTGGAGGTGGCCACCGGCCGTGTCCTCGCCGTCGAGGCCCTGGCGCGCTGGCGGCAGCCGGACGGCAGCTTCCTCTCGCCGGCCACCTTCATCCCGCTGGCCGAGGAGCTGGGCCGCATCCACCTGCTCGACGCCCAGGTCGCGGAGAAGGCCTTTGTCCAGCTGGGCCGGTGGCGCAAGGCGGGCTACGACATCAAGGTGTCGGTCAACGCCTCCGCGCGGCGCTTCCAGCAGCCGGACTTCTGTACCGAGCTGTTCCGGGGCATCGCCGAGGCCGGGATTGTCCCGCGTGACGTCAAGCTCGAGCTCACCGAAAGCACCCTGATCGAGGACATGGACGGCAGCCGGGCGCGCATCGCCGAGCTGCGCGAGGCCGGAATCGAGGTGGCCATCGACGACTTCGGCACCGGCTTCTCCTCGCTGGGCTATCTCACCAGTCTGCCCATGGACATCCTCAAGATGGACCGTGCCTTCATCAGCGCCATGGAGCGGGGCCGGCGGCACCGGGCGGTGGTCGAGGGCGTGCTTGGCCTGGCGCGCAGCCTGGAGATGAGTGTGATTGCCGAGGGGGTCGAGACCGAGGCGCAGCGACAGATGCTCGCGGCCATGGGCTGCGAGGCGGCGCAGGGCTTTCTGTTCGCGTGTCCCATGCCGGCCGCCGAGCTCGAGGCCTACCTGCGCGCGCAGGGGGGCGCGGCCCCCGACCGGCGGGGCGCCGGAGGCGCCTGAGCCGACCTAGGGGCATGGCGCGGGATGGTAGAATCTGTCACGTCCCTACAGCTACCCGACCGGATCCGCATGCAGTTGCTCCAGGACAGTCTCATCGTCGAGACCCGCGGCCGCGGCACCTATGACATCACCGGCCCGATCGAACGCTTCATCGCCGGGGCCGGCGTCGAGACCGGCCTGTGCCATGTCTTCATCCACCACACCAGCGCCTCGCTGATGCTCTGCGAGAACGCCGATCCCGACGTGCGTCGTGACCTCGAGACCTTCATGGCCCGTCTCGTGCCCGACGGCGATCCGGACTTCGTGCACCGGGACGAGGGGCCGGACGACATGCCCGCGCACGTGCGTACCGTGCTTACCCAGACCGGGCTGTCCATCCCCGTCGTACGCGGGCGCAGCGGGCTCGGTACCTGGCAGGGGGTATATGTCTGGGAGCACCGGACGGCGTCGCACCGCCGGCACATCACCCTGACCCTGCAGGGTCGCTGAGTGCCGCCCGCCATGACCATCCGCTGCCTGACCTTCGACCTCGACGACACCCTCTGGTGGTGCAGCCCCGTGATCGCGCGGGCCGAGGCACGCTTTTATGCCTGGCTCGAGGTCCACTACCCGGCGATCCCCGCGCGCTACAGCACCGGGGGCCTGCTCGAACACCGCAAGGCGTTCATGCGCGAGCGGACCGAACTGCTGCACGACCTCACCACGTTGCGCAAGCACTGGCTGCGCCGCCTGGCCGAGGAGGGCGGTTACGACGAGTCGCTGGTCGAGCCGGGCTTCACCGTGTACTGGGAGGCGCGCAACGAGGTGGAGGTGTTCGACGAGGCCCATGCGCTGCTCGATGCCCTGCGCGCCGAGTACCGGCTGGGCGCGGTCACCAACGGCAATGCCGACGTGCGCCGCATCGGCATCGATCACTACTTCGAGTTCGTGATCCGCTCCGAGGAGATCGGTGCGGCCAAGCCGCACCCGGAGATCTTCGCCGCCGCACTGGCGGCCGGCGGGGTCGCGCCGGGCGAGGCCGTGCACATCGGCGACGATCCGGTACGCGACATCCAGGGCGCGGCCCAGGCCGGCCTGCGTACCATCTGGGTGAACCTGCGAGATACGCCCTGGCCGCTCGAGGCGCTGGCGCCGGATGCTAGCGTAACGCGGCTAGCCGAGGTGCCGGCGGTGCTGCGCGACTGGCAGGCCGAATCGTGAGCAGCGGCTCGAGTTCGGGCCACACGTTTTGCAGCAGCCGCGGCTGGGCCTGCTCGTTGGGGTGGATTCGATCCGGCAGGAACAGGTCCTCGTTCTCGGCCACGCCCTCGAGGAAGAAGGGCACCAGCGCGACATCGTGCTCGCCGGCGAGGTCGTGATACACGGCATGGAAGGCCTCGGTGAAGGCGGGGCCGTAATTCGGCGGCAGGTGCATGCCGAGCAGCAGCACCCGTGCACCCCGATCCTGGCTCATCGCGATCATGCGCTCGAAATTGGCACGCATCTCGTCGAGCGAGATACCGCGCAGGCCGTCGTTGCCGCCGAGCTCGAGAATCACGACCGCCGGTTCGTGGCGTTCCAGCAGTCGCGGCAGGCGGGCGAGTGCGCCGCGGGTGGTGTCGCCGGTGATGCTGGCGTTTACCACCTGGTAATCCAGGCCGTCCGCCTGCAACCTTTTGGCCAGCAGTTCGGTCCAACCGACTGCAGGGTCGATGCCGTAGGCTGCGCTCAGGCTGTCGCCGACGATCAGGATGCGCGAAGCGGCGTGCGCGCTGCCGAGCAGTGACACGATAATCAATAACAACAGGACAGTCTTTCGCATGAGCGACAGTGTAAGCCATCCCGTGGTCAGTGCCCACGGGCTCACCCGCCGCGTGCGTGCGCCCGGCGGCGAACTGACGATTCTCCAGGGCGTGGAACTCGACGTGGCCGCCGGCGAGGCGGTGGCGATCGTCGGCGCCTCCGGCTCCGGCAAGTCCACGCTGCTCGGCCTGCTGGCCGGGCTCGATGCCCCCACGGCCGGCGAGGTGCACCTGCTCGGCCAGGCCATGCACGCAGTGGACGAGGACGCCCGCGCCGCCGTGCGCGCCGGAAAGGTGGGCTTCGTCTTCCAGTCCTTCCAGCTGCTGCCGGGGCTCACGGCCCTGGAGAACGTCATGCTGCCGTTGGAACTCGCGGGTCGCGAGCGCGAGGCGGGCGCCCTGGCACGCCAGGCGCTGGACGACGTCGGCCTCACGCCGCGTCTCGAGCACTACCCGCACCAGCTCTCCGGCGGCGAGCAGCAGCGCGTGGCCGTGGCTCGCGCCTTTGCCCCGGGCCCGCGCGTCCTGTTCGCCGACGAACCCACCGGCAACCTCGACGCCAACACCGGCAAGCAGGTCTCCGATCTCATCTTCCGCCTGCGCGAGGCGATGGGCACCGCCCTGGTGCTGGTCACCCATGACGCGGAACTGGCCGCGCGCTGCGAGCGGCGCTACGAGCTGCGCGACGGCGTGCTGGCGGCGGCTGCGGCATGAGGGCGGCGACCGTCTGGCGCATGGCCTGGCGCGCCTGGCGCCGCGACTGGCGGCAGCGCGAGTTGCGGGTCATTGCGCTGGCCCTGGTGGTGGCCGTGGCGGCCATGACCTCGGTGGGCTTCTTCGTCGAGCGCGTCGAGCGGGCCATGGACCGCCAGGCCGCCACCGTACTCGGCGGGGACCTGGCGGCGAGTGCCTCGCGCCCCTTCGATCCCGAACTGATGGCCGCCGCCCGCGCCGACGGACTGGCCAGTGCCACCCATATCGAGTTTCCGAGCGTGGTGCTGGCCGGCGAGCAGAGCGCGCTTGCCCAGGTGAAGGCCGTGAGCGAGACCTACCCGCTGCGCGGCGAGCTGCGCATCCAGGACAGCCTGGACAGCGAGGCCGTGAGCGTGACGCACGGTCCGCCGGCGGGCGAGCTGTGGGTGGAGGCACGCCTGCTGGCACAGCTCGAACGCGAGGTGGGCGACCAGATCGACCTCGGCAACCTGCGCCTGCGCATCAGCGCGGTGCTGGCCTACGAGCCGGACCGCAGCACCAACCTGTTCCAGCTCGCCCCGCGCGTCATGCTCGCCGACGCGGATCTGGACGCCACCGGCCTGGTCTCGCCGGCGAGCCGCGTGCGCCATGCCTGGCTGCTGGCCGGCGAGCCCGCCGCGGTCGCGCGCTGGCAGGCGCGGCTCGAGCGCGAGCTGGGTCAGGGCGCCTCGGTGCGCGGCACGCACAACGCCCAGCCCGAACTCGAGACGGCGCTGGACCGCGCCGCCCGCTTCCTGGGGCTGGCCGCGCTCATCAGCACCCTGCTGGCCGGTATCGCCATCGCCGTGGCCGCCCGCGGGCTCGCCGCCCGCGAGGCCGAGTCCGTCGCCGTGGAGCGCTGCCTCGGCGCCCAGCGGCGCCAGCTGCTGCTGATCTTCCTGCTGCGCCTGCTGTGGATCGCCGTGTTCTCCGGCCTGGTCGGTGCCGCCATCGGCTTTGGCGTGCAGGCGGTGATCGCCGGCATGCTCGCCGACTGGTTCGTGGGGCCCCTGACGCCCGCCGGCCCGGCACCGGTGGCGCAGGGCGTACTGCTCGGCGTGGTCGCGCTGCTCGGGTTCGCCCTGCCGGCCGTGCTGCGCGCGGTGAACGTGCGCCCGCTCGCGGTGCTGCGCCACGATGTCGGTTTCATCCCGCCCTCCGGCTGGTCGGTGGCGCTTGCCGGGGTGGCGGCCATCGGCCTGCTGCTGTGGTGGCAGGCGCAGGACCCGCGGCTGGCCGCACTGGTCTTCGCCGGGGTGCTGGCCGCCGGTCTCGTGCTGGTGGCGATCGCCCTCCTGCTGGTGCGCCTGCTGCGGCGCATGCCGCACGGGCGCGGCATGGTGTGGCGCTTCGGCGTGGCGGCGGTGGGCCGACGCGGGGCCGTCAGCGTCACCCAGATCGCCGCGCTCGGTCTCGGCCTCATGGTCATGCTGCTGCTGGCCTTCGTGCGCGTGGACCTGCTGAGCGCCTGGGAGCGAACCCTGCCGGAGGACGCGCCCAACCAGTTCCTCATCAACGTCCAGCCGGACGAACTCGACCGGCTGCGCGAGTTCTTCGCCGCCCGCGACCTGCCGCCGCCGGTGTTCTACCCGATGATGCGCGGCCGCCTGGTGGCCATCAACGGCGAGCCGGTGGACGGCGACGACTACGAGGACCCGCGCGCCCAGCGCCTGGCCACCCGCGAGTTCAATCTCTCCTGGCTGGCCGACGTGCCGGAGGACAACCGCGTGGTCGAGGGTCGCTGGTGGGGCGAGGGCGATGCCGGCGCACCCTGGTTCTCGGTGGAGGACGGCATTGCCGAGACGCTGGGTCTGGCCATGGGCGACACGCTCACCTACGACATCGCGGGCGAGCGGGTGACCGGCGAGATCAACAACCTGCGCCGCGTGAACTGGGACAGCTTCAACGTCAACTTCTTCGTGGTGGCGCCGCCCGGCACGCTGGACGACTTCCCCGCCACCTACATCACGAGTTTCTACCTCGCGCCCGAGCAGCGGCAACTGCCGGTGGACCTGGTCCGTGCCTTTCCCAGCATCACGGTGCTCGACGTGCGTGCCATCATGGACCAGGTGCGCGGCGTGATGGAGCGGGCGACCTGGGCGGTGGAGCTGGTGTTCCTGTTCACCCTGGCCGCCGGCGTGCTGGTGCTGTACGCCACCATCCAGGCCTCGCGCGCCGAGCGCGAGCGCGAGAGCGCAGTGCTGCGCACCCTGGGGGCGAGCCGGCGCCGGCTCGCGCTGGCCTACGGCATGGAGTTCGCCATCACCGGGCTGCTCGCCGGGCTGCTCGCCGCGCTGGCGGCACAGGCCATCGGCCTGGTGCTGGGGCGCGAGGTGTTCGAGCTGCCCTACCAGGCCAGCCTCTGGATCTGGCCGGCGGCCATGATCATCGGTATCGGCGGCGTGGTGCTGGCCGGCGTGGGTGGCCTGCGCGCGGCCCTGCGAACCTCGCCGGCGCGGGTCCTGCAGGGCGGATGAGTCGGTATAATCGGATTCCATGAAACACTCCGGGCACAACGAGCCGGTCTCGGCACGCCGGCGCGAGGAGCTCATCGAGCAATTCGCCATCAGTCCCGACGCGAAGCTGCGCGAGCAGGCCGTCGCTGCCATCGATCACGCGCTGGCGGTGGAGGGTGGCGAGAATCACCGACCGCACGGCCTGGACGTCGCTGCGATCCTGCTCGGTCTGCATGTCGACCAGACCACGCTCGTCGCCGCCATCCTCTCCGACCCGCGCCTGCGCGACCGGCTGGACGAGCGCTACCTGCGCGAGCACTTCGGCGACACCGTCGCCGCGCTGGTGAAGAACGTCAACTGGCTGAACACCTTCAAGGAATGCCGCGACGACGAAAACATCCAGGCCCCCGAACAGGCCGAGCGCCTGCGCCGCATGCTGCTCGCCATGGTCGACGACGTGCGCGCGGTGCTCATCAAGCTCGCGTTTCGCGTGCAGCACCTGCGCGGGCTGGCGCATGAAGACTACGAGACCCGGCGCTGCATCGCGCGCGAGACACTGGAGATCTACTCGCCGCTGGCCAACCGCCTCGGCGTCGGTCAGCTCAAGTGGGAGATGGAGGATCTCGCCTTCCGCTACCTCGAACCGCAGGCCTACAAGCAGATCGCGAAATCGCTGGAGGAGACGCGCACCGGCCGTGAGGCCTACGTCCAGGAGTTCATGACGCGCCTGGTCGGTGAGCTCGAGCGGGAGGGCATCGAGGCCGAGGTCAGCGGCCGGCCGAAACACATCTACAGCATCTGGCGAAAGATGCAGCGCAAGCACCTCGACCTCGACGAACTCTACGACCTGCGCGCCGTGCGCGTGATCGTCGACAAGGTGCCCACCTGCTACGGCGTGCTCGGCATCGTGCATGGACTGTGGCCGCACATCCCCCGGGAGTTCGACGACTACATCGCCAACCCCAAGGAGAACGGCTACCAGTCGCTGCACACCGCGGTGGTCGGGCCAGGCGGGCGCACGGTGGAGGTGCAGATCCGCACGCGCGAGATGCACGAGTTCGCCGAGCTCGGGGTGGCCGCGCACTGGCGCTACAAGGAAGGCGGTGCCCAGGACCAGAAGATGGAACGCGCCATCGCCTCGCTGCGCCACCTGCTCGAGGAGCGCGACAGCGACGCCGAGCTGCTGGACGACTTTCGTTCCGATCTGTTCTCCGATCGCGTCTTCGTGCTCACGCCGCAGGGCGAGATCATGGACCTCAAGCGCGGCGCCACGCCGCTCGACTTCGCCTACGCCGTGCACACAGAGGTGGGACACCGCTGCCGCGGCGCCAAGGTCAACGGCCGCATCGTGCCGCTCACCCACGTGCTCAAGTCCGGCGAGCAGGTGGAGATCCTCACCGCCAAGGAGGGCGAGCCGTCACGTGACTGGCTCAACCCGCACACCGGCTACCTCGCGACCTCGGGCGCGCGTGCCAAGGTACGCCAGTGGTTCAAGCAGCGCGACCAGGACAAAAACCTCGCCGACGGGCGGCACCTGCTGGAGCGCGAGGCCCAGCGACTCGGCATCGCGCCCAAGGGCATCGATCTCGACCAGCTCGCCCAGGACCTGCGCCTGCAGCGCGGCGAGGAACTGCTGATCGCGCTGGGCCGCGGCGACGTCACCCCGGGGCAGTTGCTGGGCGCGCTGAAGATGCCGGAGCCCGAGGCCGACGAGATCGTCATCAGCCGGCCGGACAAGCGCGTGCGCAGGAAGCGCGGCGAGGCGGGGGAGGTGCGCGTGCGCGGCGTCGGCAACCTGCTCACCCACATGGCGCCCTGCTGCAAGCCGGTGCCGGGGGATGCCATCGTCGGCTACATCACGCGCGGCAAGGGCGTCTCCATCCACCGCCGCGACTGCCCCAACATCCTCGGCCTGCCCGCCGAGAAACGCCCGCGCCTGGTGGAGGTGGAATGGGGCGAGGAGGCCGAGGCGCGCCCGGTGGACGTGCACGTGCAGGCATTCGATCGTCAGGGCCTGCTGCGCGACATCACCAGCGTGCTCGCCAACGAGAAGGTCAACGTGCTCGCCGCCAACACCCGCACTGACAGGAGCGACCAGAGCGTGCACATGGACCTCACCATCGAGATCACCGGTACCACGCAGCTCGGCCTGGTGATGGACAAGATCGCCCAGCTGCCCAACGTCATGGACGTCTACCGCCGCGTGCATTGAGCCTCCGCGCTGGATGTTCCTCGCCCAATCGGCTTGAATTGCACCCTAGGCACCCGGCATCAGGAGGAC
>OMKS01003594.1_pt1 | contig 12221 bp, 9 predicted proteins | sample 1674721 | NCBI WGS metagenome assembly OMKS01 (sample SAMN06264996, study PRJEB25208) | sediment metagenome | isolation source: hot spring sediment | place: USA: California | collected 2014-09-02 | reverse complement strand
GCGTGATGGTGAGCGCCATGGTGTTGCCCGCGTACTGGGTGTTTTCGAACCGCCATCGGCCGGCAATGTTGTTCACATCTGGAGTAACATCGGCGGTGGTGTTGTAAAAGAATGTCAGCAATCCTCTTTCTTCCCGAGATACATACTCGTAGTAGCCACCACCGATAAGCGGCAACGGAAAGCCAATAAAATTCTTTGTTGCTGAAGGGGCGCTCATGAGTAAGGAATCAGAAAAAGAGCTGTAGTCTCCGGCCCCGCTGCTGTACCAGGAGCAATCTTCAAGCATGCCCTGGAAAATCGCTGTTCCTTCAACTTGATTGAGGGGAAGTTCTTCAGAGGAGATGAACTGCCGGTCGTCCCCGATGAACCGCCCCATAAATAACTCTCCATCTTCGGTGGTGAGTATGCCAACAGTGAAAAGAGGTTTTTTCTGTTCATCAAGTGGAATGAAGTACCCGAGCCATACCCCTGAGACGTCCTGGGGCGGATAGGGATCCCTGCCCGAACCGCTCGAGCCGCCGGTTTCCCCGATGCCGCAGCCGGAGATGGCCCCTGACATGGTCAGGAGCAGGATGGCCAGGAAGGTGACGGAACAAAAGGATGGTCGTCTCACAGTGGTATCTCCTCTTTTTTATCCTGTACCAGAAAACGCCTGCAATCGCCAGTGGCATTTCTGTTCCGTGGGGAAAGGCACATCAGTAAGGTAGTGCACCGTGCCAGGTTTTGAATAGGAGCGGCATGGGTTCAGATCATGGTGCAACACATGGCTGGAGTGGCGTCCTGGAAAGGTGATGCGCCATGCAGGGCATGACCTTTCACCCATGGGGCTGGGGAATCTTTTTCACATGAAATGGAACTCTTTTTCCCTCCTTTCCCGAAATTCGATGAACACGGGGAGTACGGGCGATCCATCCCGAGGAATATCAGCGTGTTGGCAACGGGGCAGAGAGGAACAATTTTTGCTAGATTTTTTCTGGCATTCGGGGCATTCTAGGAGAACCTGGAGCCGGGGCGCGCACGATGCGGGGGGTGACAGGCGTTCTGGAATGCCGTGGTGTCATGTTCGGGTTCCATGGTGTTGGAGTGTGCTATGGTCAGGAGCAGGGAATGAAGAACCGCAACACCTTCAGGGGCGTATTCCTTTGCCTGGTGGGTATCGCCCTGGTTCTCGTGTGCTTCACTCCACAGGCGTTCGCACAGGAGGCTGCAGGGGCTGTCGCCGAGCCCGAGGAATTCGAATTCGAGCTCGAAGAGGTGGATTCGCAGAGGGTCCCGTCCTCATTGTATCAGCACAGCGAGATGGAAATCTCCCACCACCCCGCGAAACCCACGATCAAAGAAGACGCGATCAGGGAATACTACATCAGTACGGGCGGCACCTTTGCGTTCCTCGACCGGGATTTCCGGGAATTCCTCGACTACGGGGCATCCGTGACCCTGGGCATGCGCCAGCAGCTCAGGGAAAAGCTCTCCCTCCATTTGTCGCTCGGCGTCACCATGCTCAACGGCGAGTGGTCGACCAAGGACAGGCGGGAGCGGACCTACTTCGACGAAGACATCTGGTTTCCCGGGTATGTGGCCGAGCCGGGCCAGACCCTCACGGAAGACGACCTGCCGCCGGAAAACCTGGGGACCGGCTACCACGGGCCGGGCAGCTACATAGTCTTCGCCGAGAACCTCAGGCGGCTGGATGTGGACACCACCCTCTTTCTCCTGCCCGTCACCTTCGGCCTCCACTACTGGGTCCGCGACAAGGGGAAGATCAACCCCTACGTGGGCGGAGACCTGGGCTTCGTGGTGGCGCGCCGCGAGTGCGTGAGCAGGGCGCTGAAGGAATCCTATTACTTCGGCCCCCAGTTCCGGTACGACTTCAACGACTACCAGCGTGTCACCGGGCAGCTGCTCTCTCTCTACGGAGGGGTGGAGATCCCCCTGAGGGAAAAGATGAAGCTCGTTGCCCAGGGGTTTGCCACGCTCTACGACCTGAAGAAGTTCGACCCCATCCTGGAAATCTTCGCCGACACACCGCCCCCGGAGTGGAACTACAAGACCTCGCCCGTGACCACGTTTTCCTATCAGGAACCCGTGGCCTTCGGGGTGTTCAATCAGGAGTATGTCACGGGCTTCTCCGTCGGGGTCGTGATGCCGTTCTAGCGCAGAACACTTATGAAAAGATACATCTCACAGGACCTCACCCCCTACCTCATTGCCTCGTCGCTCGTGGGCATCGGCATCGGCGACCTGGAGGGGAACATCGTCTATGTCAACGACGCGGCGCTCAAGATGTGGGGGGCCGATGACGTCTCGGAGGTGATCGGCAGATCGGTGCTCGAGTTTGCCGACTCGCAGGAGCAGGCCCAGCACATCTTCTCCGAGTTCCTCGTGAAAGGGCGGTGGATCGGAGAGGTCACGGGGAGGAAGAAGGACGGTACACCCATCACCGTGCACCTGAGCGCCCACATCGTCTACGACGAGCACGGCGAACCCGTGTGCACCATGGACTCTTTCGTGGACGTGACCGAGTGGAAGGTCGCCGAGCGGAAGCTGCAGCGTGCCTACGAGACCCTGGAGCAGCGGGTGCAGGAGCGAACCGGGGAGCTCGTGATGGCCAATGTCAGGCTGAAGCGCGAGATCGAGGAGCGCAAGCAGGCCGAACAGTCCCTGCTGCAGACAGAAGAAGCGCTCCGCCTGAAGTCCATCAACCTCGAGGAGGTGAACACCGCGCTCAAGGTGCTGCTCAAACGGGGCGAGCAGGAAAAAGATGTGCTGGAGGAACAGGTGCTCTCCAACATCAAGGAGCTGGCCCTTCCCTACCTGGAAAAGCTCAGATCAACCGGCCTTTCCGACAGGCAGGTCACGTACGTGGAGCTGCTCGAATCGACGCTGAACGACATCGTCTCCCCCTTCCTCAGGAAGCTCTCGTCGCACTACCTCAATTTCACCCCCTCGGAGATCCAGGTGGCCAACCTCATCCGGGAGGGAAAGGCGACCAAGGAGATTGCCGCGCTCCTCACCACATCGCGGCGCGCCGTGGAATTTCACCGCAACAACATCCGCAACAAGCTCGGGCTGAAGAAAAAGCAGGTGAACCTGAGGTCGTACCTGATGACGCTGAGTTGAGGGCGGGTGGCGGGGTCGGGCTCTTCGGGCCTGAAGGCCCTCCTACAATATTTTCGGCCCTGAAGGGCCTCCTACAGGGCACTCTAGAAATAGCACTTGAGCGAGGCGGCGACCTGGTCGTTGTCCTTGAACTGGCCAAGCAGCGAATCGGGATAGGGGCCGTCGATGATCAGGGCGGAGAGCGTGAGGTGGAGGTCATCGGTGAAGCGGTACTTGAAGTTTGGCTTCACGAGGATCCCGCGATACTCGATGTTGTAGGCAAAGGAGAGGTCGATCTCCATGGTGTTCTGGAGGAAAAACTGCTTGACCTGGAAGGTGAGGAGCGTGTCGAGCCCCTTCTTGTTGAAGTACACGGGTTTGTCAACATCGTAGTCCGGGATGAACTCCTGGATGCACTGGGCGCTGACGGTGGTGTCGCCGTGGAGGTAGTCGATGCCCAGGCCATACTTGAAGGAATCGAGCTGCAGGCCGAGATCGGGCTCGAATCGGAAGGTCTGCCGTGAGGCGGCGCCGCCCGAGGCGAGAAATTCCGTGAGGAACCCGCGGAACAGTTCTTCCTGCCGCTGCCGGCTCACCTCGTCCGCCAGGAGCGAATCCATCTTCCGGTTGTAGTACTTGCCCCTGAAGTAGGCCCCCTCGCCTCTGAGCGTAAAGGAGCCCACGGTGGTGGTGAAATCCATGCCGTAGACGTGCATGCGCTCGATCCTCGGCTCGAGGGTGATGTCGGCCCGAAGGAGGTAGTCCAAGGCCAGCAGGCTCTCGAGGGAGACCACGAGGTCCACGTCGGCCCGGCTGAGCGGCATGATGTCGTAGCCCGTGTAGTAGCTGATCGAGAGGTCCCAGCCCTTCACGTACTTCATGAGCCTGATCCCGCCCTGGGAGTTTTCCAAGGTGAAGGGAGGCAGATCGATGTCCCGGTAGGTGGTCCGGGTGGGGATGCCGCCGATGGCGGTTCCGGTATCGATGAGGGCGGGCGGCTTGAAGACGCCGGGAAACCACCGCTCTTCAGGCGTGGGCATGCGGTAGGGGACATAGCGCGGAATCCAGGCGAGCTCCACGTTGACGAGGTCGGTGTAGACATTGCCCTTGAGGGAGGGCACCCCGATCTTGCGCTCGCTCTCGTCGTTGGTGCCGCCTTGAGAAAAGTCCTCGGTGTTGAGGTTGTCCGTGGGGTTGATCTCGTCGAGCCTGCCCCAGGCGAACTTCTGGATGCCGAGCCTCACGTCCACGCTGCCCCCGTAGAAGTCGACGTAGGCCTCGTCGATGTTGATGCTGGGGTTCCGGTCCTGGTAGATGGTGTCAAACTCCTTGAAGAGTTTGCCGCTCGTGGGGTCCATGACCGTGCCGTCATTGAGGCCCTGGGCAACCACCTTGAGGCTGCACCAGGAGGCGAGATCACCCCGGAGCTCGAGCCCCAGCTCCGTGGACGGGTCTTCCTTCGGGGTGTCCCTGTCCAGGCGGAGAATGGCGCTGCCCTCGAGCGAGCCGCTGATGGAAAACGCCATGTCGGAGAAGGAGAAGGCGTGCGCGCCGGGCAGAACCACCGCACCCAGCACAACAGCGATCAGAAATGGCCTCGCTCGTTTCACCGATCACTTTCCCCTCTTCATGTATCTCTGGGTAAAGATATCGTCAGACAGGCCGGAATTATACACCACATTCTTGAGTTCGATCAGGGTGGTGCGGCCGTTGATCACGTTGTGCATCTCGATTGCCGTGGGGGTGTTGATGCCCTGGATGTCCTGCACCTCCTTGAAGGTGCCCCGCTTCTCATAGGTGCCCTTCTTGTCGAAGAAATCCGCCTGGGCAGGGATGAAGTTCCCCTTCCTGATCCACAGGATGATCTTCGAGTAGAACTCGACCTTTTTCGGGATCGCCTCGATCACGTAGCACGGCTCGCCGTCGATCTCCTCTTCCTTGAGGTGGGTGAAGGTGTAGTCGTCCGCGTCGTGGCTGCCCATGTCAAAGAAGGTGAGCTCCGTGCCCATGAAGCTCTCTCCCTTGCCGCTGGAGCTGATCTGGCGCACCCGCTGCAGGGCGGGCAGGTAGAGCCACTGCTGGTCGTCCTTGCCCTCCTCGGTCCACACGAGGAAACTCGTGCCCTTGACGTCGGCAGGCGTGTTGAAGAAGAGGATGGATTTCGAGGCGCCCTCGCCCGCCTTCTTGACAGAGGCGTTCAAGGTCCGCTCCCTTCGGTCTCCCTTCTTGTTGATGAGCACCATGAGCATCTCCGCGATGCTGTCGTCCGCCTGGTCGAGGAGATCTTCGGACTTCTTCACGATGTCGTAGGCCGACATCTCCGCCCGTGCCACAGAGGCCGGGGTCAGGAGCAGCACCGCACACACGAACGCGGCAAGGACTAGTGCCACAGAACATCTCATTGTACTACCTCCCTATAGGGTTTTTCCTTCTCGTTCCGGACTGCATCCGGGGCTTTCTCTCCCGTGACGGAAACAGCCGGCGTCTTCACGACCCTGATGGTGACCACACCGGGCTCCATATCCCTCGAGAGGTCGGGCGGCAGCACCATGAGGGTCGCGGGCAGGATGGTCAGCGAGGCCAGCGACGTGGTGATCATGATGAGCGCCACCAGGATCCCCAGCTCGGAGATGATGACGAAGTTGGACGGCACGAGCACGAGGAACCCCACTGCCACGGCCAGGGCATTGTAGAGGATGGCCCTGCCCGAGGTGTTCAGGGCGATGTCGATGGCGCGCGGCACGTCGTCATGGACGTGGATCTCGTGGCGGTAGCGGCTCAGGACGTGGATGGAGTAGTCGATCCCCATGCCGATGCCCAGGCTCGCGATGATGGCTGTGGCCGCATTGAGCTTGATGCCGGCAAACCCCATGATCCCGAAGTTGAGCACCACGGGAACCACGAGCGGGATCACGCTGTAGAGCCCGAGCTTGAACGACCGGAAGATGAGCGCCGTGATGAGGACCACGAGCACCAGGGACACGCCGAAGCTCCTGAACTGGCTCTGGATCACGAGCCGGTTGAACTCCTTGGCGAGCATGGCGAGCCCCGTGGTGATCACGCCCGTCACGTCGTCAGGGGTCTTGCCGGAGGCATAAAAGGCATTGACCGTGTCTTCCACCTTCTGGGCGAGGTAGGCGCTCTGGGATTTCATCTGGAGCAGGATCTGGCCCTTCTCGTAGCCGTAGTCAGCGAAGCTCTCCAGCTCGGATCCCCCGCCGGAAAAGGAAAACAGCAGCAAATACTGGGCGATGAGCTCCCGTGAGGGCGGGATGGTGTAGAAGGCCGGGTCGCCGTCGTGCATGGCCTGGTTCATCTTCTTGACCAGGTCCACCAGGGACACGGCCTTGCCGATGTTCTCCAGGCCCATGAGCTCGTTCTGGAGGAGTTCCATGGATTCCAGCACTGCGGGCTCCTTGATGTCGTCGGGCCCGGTGGTGTCGAATTCCACGTTGAAGAGCGCCGTGCCGCCGAACTTTTCGTTGAGGATCCTGTCCGCCACCCGGATGGGGCTGCTCGGGCGGAAGTCTTCGATGAGGTTCAGGTCGGTCTTGACGCGCAGCGCCCCGAAACATGCTGCGAGGAAGAGCACGGCGCCGATGCCGATGATGAGCCAGCTGTGGGCGACGCTCAGGCGCGAGAGGCGCTTCAGCACCGGCCCGATGAAATCCCTGCTGGAGTGGTGGTGAGGCACATACTCCCGGAAGCGGCTCGTGATCAGTGCCATGAGCGCCGGGATGAAGGTGAGCGAGAGTGCCAGCGCAGCCAGGATGCCGAAGGCCGAGAGCGCGCCGAAGTGCTTCAAGGGCACAATGGCCGAGGTGGTCAGCGACGAAAAGGCCGCAGCCGTGGTGCACCCGGCCATGATCACGGGCAGCCGCACCCGCTGCACGGCACTGGTGAGCCCGGGAATCCCCTTCCTGCCCTCGGCTGCATCGGAGAACACGTTTTCCATCACGTGGATGCCGTAGGCGGAGCCCACGGCGATGAGCACCACGGGCAGCACGCTCGTGGTGACGGTGAGCGGAATCCCCAGGATCGCCATGAGGCCCATGGTCCACACGGTGGCGATGCCGAGCGAGATCAGTGGCAGAGCCACGCCCCGGAAGCTCCTGAAGAAGAGGAAGAGCAGCACCAGGGTGACGCCTGCGATGAGCGGGATGAAGATGTTCAGATCCTTGAGCATGTAGTGTCCCTGGAGGGCCTCGATCACCGTGGGCCCGGAGATGAAGAACTCCTCGGGTCCCTGGTAGCGCTCCAGGAGGTCCATGAGCCGGTAGTAGAGCGGCACGATGTCATCGGTCTCCACCCCGTCGTGCAGCACGACGGAGAGCGCGGTGCCGGTGCCGTCTTCAGTGATGTAGGTGCCGGTGTAGAGGTCCCAGGAACCGGCCTTGGCTTTGAGCTGCGCGATCTCTTCCGGGGTTGCGGGCACGGTTCCCTCTTCGGTCATGGGCGAGACATCAAGGCCTGCTTCGCTGCCCTCGATGTACTTCACGTTGAGGATGTGGGTGACCTTTCTCACCTCGGGCATGCCCTCGATCTCGCCTGCGATCTCCCGGATCTTGGCGAGCGACGAGGGAGTGTAGATATCGGTGGAGAGCATCCCGATTAAAATGTCCACATAGGAGGCAAAGGCCTCCTTGTTTTCACTGTAGAGAGCTTCCACGGGATTGTTGTCCCGCAGCACGATCTCGATGCGCGGATCGATCTTTACTTTTGGAATCTGGAAGGCGAAAAAGACGGTGACACCCAGAACGATGGCGATGACCCACCACGGGTGGCCGATGCTGAAGCCGATGATCCGCTTCATTGTTCACCCGCCGGTTGCCGGAACAGGTCCCGCAGGAACAGATCGAGAATCCACGACAGGTCGACCCCGGCAACCGCGGCATCCACGTACAGGGAGCCTTCCCCGCTGGAGATCTGTACGGGGGTGGTCGTGTGTTCCAGCACGACGGAGGGTTCGAGGGCATCGAGCCCCACGGAGAAGAGCGGGCCGCCAGGGGACCCACCGAGCATCTCGGGAAGATCAATGATGATGTCGGAGACGAGCCCCGAGTGATCGAACACCCCGAGGTTGCCCGGATTATCCCGCATGATGTGGAACCGGCAGTGCTCCGTGACCGGGCTCACGTACACGTCGATCCTGCCGGAGAAGCTCTTCACCTCGACGAGGAGGTCGAGATCCAGGGACGCCTCCCACTGGGGCACACCTGCGAGCCGGTATTCGAGGATGAGGTCATCCACGATAATCCTTGCCCGGTTGGTGCGGACATCGAGCACGGGCGGGACACTGAGGCGGAGGATCGTCTCTTCGTCGGCGGCTCTTCCCGCTGTGAACCCCTCGAAATCATCGCCCAGGATGGCGCCGAGCACCTCCCGCACGTCCCAGGAGAAGCCTTCGCCCACCAGGGCGGCGCAGAGCCAGTTGATCGTGGAAGACGAGACAGCGGCCCTGAGGGTGAAGCCATCCTGCAGGGCGAGGTCCCAGGAAGGAGCGGGAAGGCAGGGACTCACATCGGGGAACTCGGGGGCAGTGCCGGAAACCAGGAAGCTCGACAGATCCACCTCCAGCTCCAGCTCGCCCAGGATCTCCTCGAGATCGAGCACCAGGTCGTCGAGATCCTGGAGTTCACGCGTGATGAGCTCTTCGGTTGCGGTTTTGCGCACGGGCAGCAAAAGGTCGCACGAGAACGTCTCGCTGAAGCGGACATCCCTGACCTCGACCATGGCGGCCTCGACCTGGCCCAGGCCTGGCCTGGCAGGGATGTGGCGCATCTCGAGATCGGCCTCGATGGTAAGGTCGTTGTCGCTCGTGTTGACGAGGGGAAGACCCGCATAGTACGACACGGCGCGGAGATCGACGTCTTTGACCGTGAAGCTGATGCGGACGGTCTTCACCCCGGCCTCACCGGCGTCACCCAAGATGAGCGAGTTGACGACAAAATCGTCTGTGGCAGGGTCATCGTCGCCGTAGGACAGGGTCTCGATCCTGATCTTGACGGGGATTCCGTCCTCTATGATCACCACCCCATCTTCTGTTGTGACGGCTGCAAAGACCTCATCGGTGAGCGCCGTGCACATCTCGATGAACAGCTCTTCGAGCCCGGGCTCAAGGGGGCTCGGGGGTGTGAAGGCATCGGGCCAGTCCACCTCGTCGGTCTCTGCCGCGTAGAACCCTGCGGAAAGGACCAGGGAATCCATTGTGAAGGCCCCGCTCATCCCGGAGAGGTTCACGAAGAGGTACTTGTCCAGATCGAGATTCAGATTTTCGAAGAGTATGCCTACATCCACCGGCTCATCGTTGACGATGGCCTCAGTGGGCAGCTTCTCCTTGAATTCGGCAAGCAGCTCACCCAGGTCCATGGACACCGCGGGGGCGGCGATGCTGGTGAGTTCGCGGGAGAGCAGCTCCTCGAGGGCGGCCCTGAGGAAAAACTCGCGGGCAAACGTAAGGCGTGCGGAATCGAAGAACGTGAGCACCAGGCGCCTCCTGCCCTCTTCGTCCAAATCTGCCAGGCCGGCGTAGAGATCCACCACGAGGTCATTGTCCGCGGTCTGCACGAGATTGTTTCCAAAGAGCGGCAGGGCCTGGAGCGTCACCCCGGGGATGGTGAACACCAGGCGCAGCACGGCATCGGGGTAGAGCGCGCTCCCGGCGGGCTCCAGGGTGTGGATCCTCACCCCGTCTCCGGCCCGGTAGGCAAGCGTGGTGATGAGGCCGGTTTCTGAAGACGCTATGGCGGAGAAGACCTCGCCGATCATGTCGTCGAGGGCAAGCTCCAGCTCCATGAGGTGGGCGTCCATGATCTCCCGGCCCAGGGAGACGCCGATCCCGTATTCTGGAAAGGTGCCGGGAGGGCAGCTCTCAAAGGTCTTGAATACCACCTTTTCCTTGGTGGCGCGCCCGCTCGAGTGGATCACCTGGATCAGCACGCTCTCGTAGAGGCGCTCACCGGAAACCTCGTAGTCGCACACGTAGAGGCTATTTTCAGATACGGCCTCCACCTGGTAGAGACCGCCGTTGGTGAGGAACACCCGGTCGATGCTGGACGGGTCTCCTTCAATCTTCACGGCAAGGGTGTGCACGCCCGGGTTAATGGCGTCTCCGTCTGAGACGGGCTCGAGAGCTCCCCCTGGGCTCTTGAGGAACAGCTCCACGCCACGGGCTTCGGCATAGCTCACCGCAGGAACCGATGCCCCGGGGTCGTAGATCGACTCTGCCTCAGCAGACCTGTCGGAACTGGAGTCGCTGGAACAACCTGTCAGGACAACGAGGGCCAGGACAACACCCACGCCGAGAATCCGCAACGCTCCCTTCATCTCCTTCATCTCACCACACTCCTTAACCGCAGAGGCATGGCTCAAACGCCTGTCACCCGCGTGCGAACAGCCGGCATGGGATCACGCACAGCCGGCTTCGGGCACCCCCGCGTACATCAGTTTCCATTTAATTGGCGTGTACACCTGTTTCCATTTCATTAGCGCGTACATCCTGTCATGAAAGACACCTGGCTGGTAATGAATAACCATTACCCTGCATCTACCTTAATTTCTTACAGATTGCAATAACCATTCCGAGATATCTGTTCGGGCACCCGCGCCAGGGCAGCGCAGGGGAAAATGCATTCAACTTCCAGGAATCACGAAAGAATCGTGCTGATGGCGCAGCGGGCAGCGATCCATGCGGGATGGCACCTGCGGCTACGGGGGTAGACCGAGGGCTGGGAGTGGAACTCTTTTTCCGTTTTCGTCCAAAAGGTTTTCCCTCTGATGGGCGTTCGGGGAACCAGGAGTGACAGCACAGGCAACGGATCGAAGGAGATACCCCTTTCCTGAACCCGAGAAACCATGAACTGACTACCTCAATGTTCTTTTAGACTTCTTACCCCACATCCGTGCTCATGGGGAACCATCAATCGGCCCGGGATTCCCGTTTCATCTGCCTCCGAGAAGTGCGCCCCTCTGCAGGAGGAGGCGCTCGAGTGAAGGCGATGTTGCAGGACCAGGATCGTTTCAGGTATACTGAACCTCCGGGCGCACAGCAACCCGCACCCGTGGTAAGGTTATTGCAGGAATGCTGTGAGTCTTTCGAGAGGTGCTCGCAAGGGAAACGGAGGCATCCATGAACAAGATGATCATGACAGGGGCAGCGTTGCTCATAGTCTTCCTGGCAGGCTGCAGCAGCGACAGCGTGCTGCAGGGGATCGCCGATGACGAAAGCCGGGCAGCCTTGATCGAAGAGGCAGCGATCGCCCTCGATGCCGGTGACTATGACACGGCGCTGCGCCTCCTCGACCCACTGTACAACGAAGCATCCCCTGACCCGGAGGTTGCGCGCATCATCTCGTCGGCGTACGTGGGAAAGGCAGGGATCGACATGCTGAATCTCATCGAGACCGCCGATAATCCCTCGTACTCGAACTTCGACTACCCCTCCTCGGCCTTCACCCCTTTGCGGGGGCCGCGGTACATCAGCGGACAAACCATCGATGATTTCATCGCGTCCCTGGAAAAGGCCCGGGAACCCCTGATCGCCCTGGTGGACCACGGCCTCTCGTCCTTGGATGATGAGGTGCGCCTGGGCATCATCTCTGCAGTACACCTGATGCTCACCGTGGGAAACAGGGTTGCCGAGGTGATCTACCGCTATTCACCGGGAGACAGGGACTACGTTGAAGGAGGTCTTCCCGTCCCCATCAACACCGATGCACTCAAGGAGTATCGAGAGACAGGAGGATCGTTCCTGGGTGAAACCCAATGGGCACGGTTGACACCAACTTCCTTTGTGCAAACCGATTCCCTTGGCGTGCCGCTTTTTCCGAGTTCATACCAGGAAGACCTCTTTTATATGAACGATGCCGTGGATGCCTTCGCTGAACGGCCGTTACAGGGAACCGACATCCGCGACAGGCTGGAGGCGTTCCTCAGGGAATTGCTGGATCTGCCCACCGGAGCGATTACCGACGAGGTCATCCTGGAGAACTTTACCTCGGAGCGCATCTTTGCCTACATCGATGCATTGACCTCGGACGAACCGGTCGAGTCCGGTGACGAGTGACCAGGGGGGATCCGGCATGAAAAAAGTCTGCCTGCTCATCATGGTTTTCAGTTTCGTT
>OMKS01003591.1_pt1 | contig 12226 bp, 9 predicted proteins | sample 1674721 | NCBI WGS metagenome assembly OMKS01 (sample SAMN06264996, study PRJEB25208) | sediment metagenome | isolation source: hot spring sediment | place: USA: California | collected 2014-09-02 | reverse complement strand
CACCCTCAATCCCAGCAATTGCGATGCCAGCGATGTCACTGCTGACAGCCTCTTTATTACCAATCCGCTGTTCATTGATGATGAGTGGTTCCCGCAAGCCTCTGCCCAGCTGCACAACAACCTGGATGTTTACCAGACAAGCCTGTATGTCGGTGTACTGGGTTTCAATGCGGCAGGCGATGTAGTAGCTGCCGGTTCCTCTTATGTAAACCAGGTGTTCCCGAACGATTTCACCGGCACTATGGTCTACCTGAACATCAGCGACAACGAAACCGTCAGCCGGGTGGAGTTCTACCCAACCCATTCCTTCTCTACAAAGTTCGAGGTAGACAATAGTTACTTCGACACGACTTTCGTTGATTCGTATATGCCCGCCACCGCCGTCAACGACAATTACGAAGTGGTATTCTTTGTACATAACACCAACACCACCCAGGCAGCTACAAATATTTCATACCAGTTGACGGTAATGGCTGAGAATGGCGATGTTGTGGCGGTGCAAATCGGTTGGATCAACCATATTCTGCCGGATGATACCGCTGCCATTTACTCCAGCATTTCCACTCCTGAGGGGATGCAGGGCGTGCGTCACTTCGTTGAGCTGCTGCCTGGCAAGTTCGACACCCCGCAATTTACCAGTAATCCCTTCACAACTGACAACTATGACCTGGACGATGAGGGCTTCTGGCCTAAGGTCACCTTTGATCTGACCAACGGTTCCGACAAATCCGTCGCCGATCTGCGCATGGTGGTGGTGCTGTACGATGCCGATGACAACTTCATCGGTGGTGGCTATGGCTCCAGTGAAACCATTGCTGCCGGTGCCACGCTGAACCAGAGTGTGAACGTGAACTACAACGGCGAGCCTGCTTTTGTGGATATCTATCTCGTCATCGATTCCTGGACAACCATCGAATAATCTTCTTGAAGTCAACAGCAAAACACCTGCCGCAGCCGTGGCAGGTGTTTTCTTTTTCATATACGCCAATGCCTCTGGCGAGGAATCACTGGCACAAAATATCGCCGACTGCCCTGCTGAGAACGACAGCCTGTCCATTCAGGATTTCAAAGACAAATTCTTGTCTGCGTTAGTAAACCTATCTCTCAAGCAAGGGGACGAAGAATTCCGCTTTGTTTTGGGTTCCTTCACGAGTTGACCTGAACCAGGCGCCCATTTTCTTTGCGCGCAGTTGGGTGAGGGCTATGTCAATGTATGACCCCACCCGAGGTGACTGGTTAATGGCAGCGTTGTAAACCGAGGCTTCTTCATTGATACGATGCTCCTGGTTAAATTCTGTCAGACAGGAAAAACACAATTCCTTGGTTTTTGCCAGGTATTCACCTTTGAAAGTAAATTCACCTTCTCCGGGTAAATCAAGCACAGCCTGTTCTACAATGGCAGAAAACACCTTTATAAAATGGTCTTCGTCTTGCCAGATATCCACCATCGGCAGGTGATCCTCAAAATGAATGCGCCCTTCGAATGCAGGATGCTTTTCAGTCACTGTTTCTACGACCTTTGCAACAGCTCTTTTGACATCAAACCGCCGAATACGCAATTCTTCACGCTCCTGTCCAACACGGGTGGCATCCAGGATGGCATCCACAAAACCCATCAGATGTTCGGTCTCATCCCGCATCCCATTCAGATAAGGGTACAGGGGCTCATGCTCTGTGACGGTCTGTTTCGCCACTTCGATCAAACCCAGAATGGAGGTAATCGGCGCCCGGAACTCTTGCGTAACTGAAGTAAAGAATTCTTCCTGCTGTTCCGCCGAAGCCTGCAACGCTTCGGTGCGGTTGGCAAGCCGCTGCGCCAGCATCTGTCCTTCTAATTTCAAAACATCCTGGTAACGTTTGATCTCACTGATGTCCTTGGCAGAACCGACAATATTGACCACCCGTCCATTGCGGATGACCGGCGCCAGTGTGGTCAAACTGGTGTACAGCTTGTTGTTCAACTTGATCTCATGTTGAAGACTATGGGGCTTCTTCTCAAGTACAACCTTCTTCCGCACCTCATACATTTCTGAAGCCCAGGGCTCTTCCAAAAAATCCAGAACCGATTGCCCTCGATAAACATCTGTTGGCATTTGGAAGGTATCTTCAAAACATTTATTCAGTCGCGTGATTCGAAAGTCCATCTTTTCTTCATCAACATCTTCCACTGACATAGGAATGTTGCTCTCGTTGAAAATCGCTTCATATTCGGTGTAAAGGGCATTCAACGCCTCATTGGCGTTCTTCAGCGCGGTGATGTCACGCGAAGCGCCAATGATCTGCTTCGGTTTTCCATCACCCAACACCGGGGCGATCTTGGTCTGCCACGATTTTGCGCCAGCCGGCAGCACAGTATACTCCTCATATTGCATGGTTATGTTTTCATCGATACAGCGCTGGTAGTTGGCGGCAATCCTGGCACCGTCCTCCTCACCAACAAGTTCTTGCGGGGTCTTGCCAGCATCGCGCTCAAGGTTCAAACCTGTGCTGCGCTGATGTTCTTCATTGAGGAAATTCAGGCGGAATTCGCCTTCTTTCACATAATCAAAAACGAAAATGGCATCCTGCATGGCATTCATCAACGCCTGGTTTCCATAGAAACTGGGGGAATAGCGCCAGCGCTCGACAAAGGAAAAGAGGATACTCTTAATTCCTTCTACCTCCCAAGTGGAGGCCCCAAAGACCTTGTACAACACATCTCCGAGAGATACATAAGTTTCTTTGACAGTTTTTTTGCCACACAACTCGGTAAACAGGGGTTGCATCGAACTCAAATGGCTGGCAAACACAGTCTCGAACGTTTTCCCAACAACCTCTTCTTGCGAAGCCACCTTCAACAAACCCAGCATAGTCGGGTTCACCCGATGGCAGGTAAATTCTCCATCATGAACAGCCCGAAAAGTGATGATACCGTTTTTCGAGTATTGCATCAAGAGATCAAATTCGCGTTGAATTAATTGCTCGGACATAATCTTTTACCACTCGCCAGGCGTCCACAGCTATCAGAAGCCATGTCAAAGACACCAGAAGGTTTACCTGATTAACACTATAACACAGCGGACCGTCTGCTGCCTGAAAAAAAACTAATATCAGCTGTCACCAGCCGACGATCTCTAAACCCGCGCGCCTGCCCTCATCCTCCAAAATCAATCGATTGTTCCGCCAGAATTTTACCAGAATTTTGGCATCCAGGCTTTCCACAATGCGGCGGTCCATGCCCGCCAATGTGGGCGCTTTCAAAATACCCCCGGACTGGCGGGTTCCTTTCACCCACAATCGCTCGCTCGCGCGTTCAAATTGTAACTCTACTCCATTTTCACCTATCTGCTGCCGGGTTACCTTCGCCCCATTGTAGGTTGTGAAGGCATGCAGCCTGCCCTGATGATACAATCCCGCTATTAATCCCTCGAAAGCGAATCCCATCATCGGCACCACCGCCACCGATGCCACCAGGCTGGTACCAGCCTGCGAAAAATGATTGGCCTGCATCCAGATCCAGCGTTTGGGGAAGGCACCGCCCCAGTCTTTTTCGATATACCCTCGCCCGCCGGTAAAATCCGCCACATGGTCGCCGAATCGCAGGACACCTTCGAGCGCATGATCCAACCCCAACACCCCATGGTTGCACTCCATGAACGGCAGCCAGCCGAACGGCCCCATCGCACCCGGCGAATGGAACATCACCGGCCAGGGGATCATCTTACCGAACCTGACATTGCCGCGAATACTGCCGTTGTCAGTGATGAGGTCGAGGTTAATACCTTCAAGCGAGAGGTGGTTTCCACCGATATGTACATCAAAAGCGCGCCGATTCCAGTAGAATTCATCCACGTCATAGTCCACCACCTGCACCTCGCCGCTGCTGCCATTCAGTACCTGTACAAAAGCATGGCTGCCCTCGCCATCTTTGGTGATAGAGATGCCGGGGATGAAAGCGTATGCCTCGCTAGGATCAGCGGTGACCAGCTTGATGTACCAACCCTCGAAAAAGGGTGGTGTGAGCACATAGCCATGAAACCGCTCCGGATGGAGCACACTCTGCATATATTCCACCAGCCGCATTTTTTCCTCCACAGGGTGTTTGTCTTTCACCTTCATCATACTTCTTGCGCAAGCCGCTGGCAAGCCTTGCAATCATTTATAATCATTAGCAATCATTCAGCCAATCCGCCGCAAGGAGAACGATGAACAACCGTGAACGCACCCTCGCTATCATGAATTACCAGCCCTATGACCGCTTGCCGATCGTGCACTTTGGCTACTGGTTGCAAACCCTCGAAAAATGGGCCGATGAAGGCCATATCCCGCATGATCTGGCTGCCGCGCAAAATGACGGTAATGCCGCTGACCAGGCGTTGGATGCCATTTTCGGCTGGGATTTTAACTGGAGCCGTTCAAAGGGCGGTAATGCCAATCTGCTGCCGCCGTTTGAACGAAAAGTGCTGAAAGAACATGAAGACGGCGGCCGCGAAGTGCTCAATGAAGACGGCGCCATCATTTTGGAAAAGCCAGACGCCATCTCGATCCCCTCCGAGATCGATCACCTGCTTAAAGACCGCCATGCCTGGGAAGAACTCTACCTGCCCAAACTGCAATGGTCGCTGGAACGCATCCCGCACGAGGTCATGCACCCACCTGCCAGCGAAGCTGACCGTTCCTTGCCCAACTGCCTGTGGGTCGGCAGCCTGCTGGGCACGATCCGTAACTGGATCGGTGTGGTCAATCTCTCCTATATGATGGCGGATGACCCGGAACTGCTGGAAGAGATCATCCAAACTGTCGCTGACCTGACCTACCAGAATTTGCAAACCATCTTGTCCGCCAACGATGATTTCGACTATGCGCACTACTGGGAAGACATCAGTTTCAAGAATGGCCCGCTGGTCTCACCGCGCTTCTTTCGCAGCAAGATCGGCCCCTACTACAAACGCAACACCGAACTGCTGAATGCCCATAACATCCACCTCACCTCCCTCGACAGCGACGGCAACATCGACAAACTGGTGCCTATCTGGCTGGAAAACGGCGTCAACATCATGTTCCCCATCGAAGTCGGCACCTGGCAGGCTTCCATCGCTCCCTGGAGGGCGCAGTTCGGCCGTGAATTGCGCGGAGTGGGCGGCATGAACAAGGTCGTTTTCTCGCATGACCGCGCTGCCATTGACCGTGAAATCGAACGCCTCAAACCCCTGGTCGATCTGGGCGGCTACATCCCCTGCCCCGACCATCGCATTGCGCCAGATGGCAAATTTGAATTGGTGCAATACTATGTCGAACGCATGCGCAAAGAATTCGGCGGTTGACCCTTAGCTGTAGCTATCCTCGCCGGCTTTCACGAGTTCTTTTTGACTGGTCTGTGGATAAAAATTTTCGATGTTGACGTGGGTAATGAACATATGGTCCATCGTGACTGCATTCGGCACCCATTCGCCATTGAGGATTTTGATGGCAAGTTTGACCAGCCTCGCTCCGTAATGTTCTGGCCAACAAGCCGTAGACCCGATGATACGTGATTCCGGATTGCGTATTTCATCGCGAATGACAGCCGCCGCATCCTGGCCGACAATGACCACATCCTGTTCGCGGCCTAACTCACGCGCGGCTTCCAGCGCCCCCATGGCGGAATCGTCGTTGAAGCCCAACACCGCGATTCGGTGGGCTTCCGGATAAATTTCAAGCGCATTTTTCACCGCTGCCCGGCTGGTGTCTTTACGATTGCCGCAATTCAAACGCATGCGCTTCACTTCGGGAATCTTTCCTAATACTTTCTGCACGCCATCCAGCTGACCGTAGGTGCGCGCCGCCGGAAATGAGCCGCTGCGCGGCTCCTCAAGGATGAAAACGCGATCAAAGTGCCCGTGCCACTGATTCATAATCCATTCGCCCATAGCTTCGCCAGCCATCAGTCCCGCATTGTAGTTATCCACACCGAAATAGGTAGCGCCAATCATGGGAATATCTACGGCGATCACCGGGATATGACGCCGGTTCAATTTGTCCATGATAACCGCCCCAATGGTCTCATCGATATGGTATTCGATCATCAAATCGATGCCATCTTCGATCAGTTCGTTCACATTTTCCAGCGCCACCTCGCTATTCAGCTGGTTGTTCTTCACGATCAACCGCAGATTGGCCTGCTCCGCAGCCCGCTCCAATCCTTTCTGCACATCTGCCGCAAAGGAACTGGTGGTGTCCAGGTTGGCAAAACCGATCGTAAACTGTCCACGGCTGGCAGGGAAATGCTTGATGTTACCCTGTTTATCAACCACTACCAGTTCAGGCCCGCGGCTGCGAATCTCTTTGATCCAATCATTGCCGATGCCGTCATCGGTGATGACCATAGAGACTTCTTTCAGCGAGGCAAAGGGCGCCACGCCCTCTTTGCCGAACTTGGTCGAATCAACCAGCGCGATCACCTCGCGGGCAATCGAAATGCGCTCACGCATCACAATGGCTTCATCCACATCAAACGTGATCAGCCCGTTCTCCAAAGAAAACCCGGAGCAACTGATAAAGGTCTTGGCGACATGCAGCCCATCCATGATCGAGAAACCGCGGATACCCTTAACCAGGTCGCCATCATCCTGCAAGCGTCCCCCTACCAGGATCACCTGGTTGGAAGGGTTCTTTACCAACTCCCGCGCCATCGACACCGCGTTGGTGAACAGCGTCATGTTTTCCAACTGCCGCATGTACTTCACCATGTATTTGACCGTGGAACTGGCATCGAACAACACCGAGTCGCCATCATTCAACAGGCTGGCAGCATAACGCGCGATCCGCTTTTTTCGACACTCGACCTTGTTGTCATTGTTCATATCAGTTTCAACCAGGCGCGCACCGCCATGAAAACGCTGCACAACACCGCGGTCTTCCAGCCGGCGCAAATCGCTGCGCACGGTTGCTCCGGTGACCCCCAGGCGCTGCGAGATGTCATTGACGTTCATTGCACCGTTCTCATCAAGCAATTTAATCAATTGCTGCTGCCTTAGTTGGATTGACATAATTCGACTCCCGTGTGAATTCTTATGCAGGAAAGGTCCAAACAGACTTTTTCATAATCTTTACATATTTTTTCACATTTTGCGAAATATGAAAGTGAAATTCGGCAGGCAGTCACCTGCCGAACGTCACAGAATGATGAATTTTTTCATAAAGGCGAGAAATCAGGGGATCAACACAGCCTTGATATAGCCAGTTGGCTTTTCCATCATGGCGGTGAAGGCATCGTCCAGTTGCTCCAGCCCATAGTGATGGGTCACCAGCGACTTCATGTCCAATGTACCGCGCCGGATCATATCCCCTGACACCTGCATGGCATGCACCATCGCCCAGATTCGGCGCTCATGGGCATTATGCAATGTCATTGCCTTCCAGCCGGTCATCTTCATGTCGATGACGCGCGGTTTGTCCTGATGATAACCGAACGCCGCCAGAAATCCATGCGCGCGGGTCATCTTGATCGCCAGATCAATGCCGGGCTGTTTGCCGGTCACTTCCATCACCTTCTCAAAGCCGGTATCCCACATGCGGTCCCATTCCGTACACAGATACTGTTCTGGCAAACCTTGCGGAGTATAGGTCTCATCTGCGCCAAACCGACGAGCATTTTCCAGCGCTTCTGTACTGACATCGATTGCCACAATCTTGCCGACACCCCTTGCCCGCAGCAGTTGGATCAGCATCAACCCCATGAAACCACAGCCGATCAGGGCCACCTCATCGCCCAGCTGCAGCGGGACGCGTGTCAATTCTGCCACCAGGCAGCCCGGCGGCTCGAGGACACCCTCTTCAAAGGAAACATCACCTGGCAGGTGTACAGTCATGTTGGCCGGCACACAGCAATACTCAGCATATGCCGGCCCAGCCATAGAAGCCACCCGGTCACCGACCTTGAATTCTGTCACGCCCTCCCCAACAGCCGCCACCACGCCCGCCGGCTCATGCCCCATAGCGACCGCCGCGCCGTCATCATTGGCGTTCGGGTTGAGCCAGGGTTCAAAATCGGAGGCGCACACCCCGCAGGCTTTGACTTCAATCAAGATTTCACCCATCCCAGGCAGAGGACATTCAACCTCACGCACTTCTGACTTCTTCGGCCCGATAACAAAATTTGCTCTCATTTTCATGTTTTTTTCTCCTTAATTTTGCACTTAAACAACCAGCAAACGCGCAACCAGATGATCATAGAACGCGGTCAGGTCTTTCCAGCGCACCGCCGCACGCACCTTTGTACCGGCAGGGTCGACGACTGTAAAGCCGTCAGCAGTGGTGCTGATAGAGACCTCCTCGATCTCTACCAGGTCTTCTGCATACGCCAGATAGACTGCCACGGTATCAAACAGGCAGGAAGATTGGCGGTCTGTGTGTTCGATCACCGCCCACTTGACCAATTTCGCCCATATCTCATAATTTTCGATCACCGCCCGCAGTTTGCGCAGGTCTGACTGGTAAATTTTCTGATATTGCTCCCCGGTCAGCACCACCAGACCGCAGGTATCCAGCGGCGTGATCAAGCTATCCAGCCAAGGTGCCGATATCACCTTGCGGAAGGAGGATACATCGTTGATCACATTGGCTTCGGCAGAAATTTCGCTGCTGCCGCCATAGCCTGCGTAAATGCTGCCATGCATGCCGACGAATTTGCAGCGCTGCGCAATGCGCGGCTCGATTTCCAACGCTCTGGCGAGGTTGGTGACCACCCCAATAGCGATGATAGTGACCGGTTCTGGTGACGCCATGATCAGGTCAATCATCGCATGGACACCATCCTTGTGAACCACGCCGGGGTAATCCCTCAGACGGTAGCCTTCTACCCAGGGCTGCTGGTTAAAATGCGCGTCTTGCGGCTTGGAAACGCCGACAGCCACCGGCACATCCGGCCGCCCGCACAGTTCCAGGAATTTGGCGGCAATGCGCGTGCGGTAGGTGGTGTCGCCATCCTCAGTAACCACCATCTTCAAGTCCAACTCCGGGCAGCCCAGGAGCATCGCCAATGCCCAGGTATCGTCAATATCGCCGCCGATATCGGTATCCAAAATAACAGGAATTCTCTTTGTGCTCATATGATCTCCTTATGCTTGATTACATTCAACCAACAGCACCCAGTCCGGCCCGTTTACTGGTGTGGTCATCTCAATGGTATCAGCGTCCTGATGATCCTGAATCACATGCTTATGACCGGTGCGTGGATCGAACCAGCTGAGGCAATACGGTTTGTTGACGCTGCTCATATCCAACATCACCTTTTGCTGTGCTTGCGGGATATACACCATAGCATACTGACCTTGGCTGTCACGTGTGGCGCGCATGTGACTGCCGCCCTCACCTGCCTCTGACAGGATCATGCTCTGATCGGGCATACGGGTGAAGCAGGCATGTGAACCCATCAAATTGACCAGATGCTTCACCTGAAAAGCAGCTGGCCGATCAAGTGCATCATACCATGGACGCAGTTCAAAGCCATTGTTATTGACCTGGCGACCATGATCCCACATCTGCCAGACGTGGTGATGCCCATACGTCACCCCAAACGCACCGGCAAACACCGAGCGGTACATCTGTTTGCGCACTTCGTAGTCGCGGAAATAACCGTTGGCGGGGTCCCACTGCGGCCACGGCGCAACCGCATGATCTTCATAACAAATCTCCGAATCGATCACCGGTTTGGGTGGTTCCAGCTGGTAGAGGGTGCTGATCTCCTGCCAGGTCGGTACTTCGGCAGCACCGTGCCCGGATTGGATCATGACCATGTCTGACCATTCCTCCGCATGGATTGCTCTGGCGCCTTGCTCAAGATCACGGCTGCCGCTGGTGTGATAGGTGATCAGGGCGCTTTCTCCCAACACGTCACGGATACCGGCGGCCATGGTACGCCAGACCGGACGCCAGTCACTGCCATCCTGCAAAGGCGGCCGGTCTCCGCCCAGTATCCAGATGACATTAACAACCGAGTGGTAACGCTGTGCCAGCCAGCGGCCATAGATAAACGCATTTTCTTCGTCAAACACCACCGGCCCCGCCCCCCACAGTTTGGTCACCTTGTCGCCCCAGGTGGGCAGCAAACCGATGTATAACCCCTTTTGGCGCGCTGTTTCTATGGTGAAATCAACGAGCGAGAAATAAGCTTCATTCGGCTGTGTCGGGTCATCATCCACCAGCGGCAGGTCGCCATATACATTGGGGTCACGTAAGCCGTCCAGTTCCGCCAGTACTACCGTCTGTATCAGGTTGAACCCCTTGGCACGGCGGTTCTCCAGATACATCTCGATCTGCTCTTTGCTGCAGCGATGCAGCAATTCCCAAGCGGTGTCACCCAACCAAAAGAACGGCTCCCCGTTCTCCTTCATCAAATAACGTCCTGCAGGATGCACCAGTAATCTGTACATGGATCACTCCTTCGTTTAAGGATGACTCTGGCTTTCAAGCATGGCCTCGATTTGTGCCCGTGTTGGAATCGAAGGCTGCGCGCCCAGCCGGGTGACGCACACGGCCGCGGCCGCGTTCGCAAATCGCACCGCTTCCAACAGCGCTTTGCCCTCCACCAGCGCCGTCGCCAGCGTACCGCAGAACGTATCGCCTGCTGCGGTGGTATCCACTGCTTCCACTTTAAAGGAAGGTACAATCGTGGACCAGCCATTGCCCGCTACAAACGCGCCTTTGGCGCCAAGGGTGACGATGACGGTCTTGACACCCAACGTCAGCAACTTCTGGCTGGCTTTGATCACCCCGGCTTCGTCCTCAACCGCAAACCCGCACACAAATTCGGCTTCGGTTTCATTCACCACCAGATAGTCCAACCCTTCCAGATAAGAAACATCCATCTCAGCAGCCGGTGCGAAATTGAAGATCACCGGGATACCCATCTCTTTTGCCATCGCAATGGAGGTATACAGGGTTTCAGGGATCACCTCGTATTGCAGCACCATCATGGCGGCATCGCTGATGAATTCTTTGTGTGGTATCAGCATCTCCGGTGTCAGCGCATAATTGGCGCCGGGATCAATGGAAAGATAATTCTGGCCTTCTTCACCCACCAACACGATCGCCGCGCCAGAGGTATAGCCGGGCATGGACGTGACAAAATCCGTATGCACACCGCCCTTGCGCAGATTCTCCACCACCAGCGGGCCATAATTATCATCACCCACGCAGTTGATAAGCCACACCTCGCCGCCAGCTTTGGCCGCTCCCACCGCCTGGTTGGCGCCTTTTCCGCCATAAGTCTGCATGAATTTGCCATTGGGCACACTTTCACCCACCTTGGGCAGGCGCGGCATTTTCATAATGAAATCAACGTTCGAACTGCCGATCACAACGATTTTCTTACTCATGAAACCTCCACATCCTGACGCCAGCGTTTGATCTGACGTAAATATACCAACCCGCTCAGCCAGCTGGCGCTATGCGGGATCCAATCTTCATCCGTGTAGTAGCGCGGCGTATCATTTTCCTGCTTCGGCTCCACCGTTAGCTGGAACTGCAGGTTGGTATCGAATCCATTGGGGATGCTGCCGGGGATATCGCTCCAGCAGCCCGTCCAACGGCGCCCCACTGTAAAGATCTGGCTGTAGGCGCGCGCTTCATCCTCGTCGATATCTTCGCGCCAGAACTGGCATCCAGCCAATGACTCCTTCGTGATGCCGGCGTTCAATCCCGCCAGCCATTGCAAATTGCCGGTCGCCACTGCCCTGAAGCGCTCATCGCCGAAGAAATCCATCAATTGCGCCGCCAGCGCTGCCGCAAACCCGTAACAAACATTGAAGCCATGCCAGGGCCCGCAGAAAGAAAGCAAACCCTCATCGCCAAACACCCCCATCGGCAGCAAATAAAACGGGTTGCGCTCACAGGCAGGAAGGAAGTAGCCATAGGCGAAATCTTTGAGCGCATTCCGCCAGCGGTCGGCTTGCGGATGATCGCCCCATTGGCGGCATGCCATCAGCAAGGGCGCCAGATAATGGTTGAACTTCATGCCGGTATCGTGCCCCACATGATGATGGACAAAGGCTTTTTCAGTAAAGGCATGGTCAGCGAAGGTGTAAAAATGGCCATACAAACCATCCTCTGCCTTTTCTTGCGGCACCTGCCTCGCAAGCAGTTCATCGAGGATGCGCACCACTACCGTCTGGTATTCTTTTCTCCCTGAGGCGTACAATTCCAGCCCGCCCCACACCATCATCAACAGGTCTCCGGTCATGAAGGAGGACGGTGAATAATCCGGTGG
>OMKS01003590.1_pt1 | contig 12227 bp, 12 predicted proteins | sample 1674721 | NCBI WGS metagenome assembly OMKS01 (sample SAMN06264996, study PRJEB25208) | sediment metagenome | isolation source: hot spring sediment | place: USA: California | collected 2014-09-02 | reverse complement strand
CAATGCTGCCCGGAGGTTCAGACATGAAACCCCGAAACTCTCATAACAACTGGACCAAAAAGTGGGGGGCTTTCAGGGCATTCTCGCCCATAACCTGTGGGCGCTGGCGCGACTGCCGCAACAAGCGGTTCAGCGCCAGGCGGCCTGAACCCGAATCCACAAGCAAATGATAACCTCCGCAAGACAAGTGTGTCTGGGAACAGCAAAAACGCGCCAATTTCAGCCAAAACAAGGAAATGAGAACGCCAAGTTGCGCACGAAAAGAATTTCCGGGTCTGCTGTCAGTCAAGACAACGCCTCAAATGACAATTTTGACGCAGGCTCTATATACCATAATAACAGTGAGTACTCGTCATTCCCGCGAAAGCGGGAATGCGGGAATCCAAAAAAGTGGCTGATACGCTGTGAATATGGCGCTGAATTCCCGCTTTCGCGGGAATGACTGTTGCTTTTGGCGTAAAATGGTTCCAATGCGTTATGTGTGCTAGACAGTTACGTAATCCGAATATTTTACCGGGTTTATGGTTTTTCCGGCGCTTCCACCGGGCAATATTTGAAACAGCGGGCGCAACTGAGGCATGCGCCCTTGTCAATGGTGTAGTCGCGCGCGTGGCGCAACACGGACAAACGGAACAGCCTCGCGCACACCGCCAGACCCAGAAACACGCCCAGCGCCGCGCCGGCGTATTTGAAGCGGGCGTCGAGCGCGCGCGCTTCGGCATACAACGAGGCGGCCGTCTGGTCGCCTTCGCGGAAAGCGTCCGTTTCGATGGTGGTGTCGGGCACGCGCCCCGCTTCTTCCGCGGCGATGCGTTCCGCCAGCCTGACTGTGGGATGCATGCGCGACAGGGTGGGGTGGGCGCTCCAGCCGATGCCCGCCGCGCATAGTACCACCAGGGGCGACACGGCGAGGAGCTTGCCGAGCCGCATGGCGCCGGCGTGGCGCGACTCGGGCGCCGCCCCGGGCTCCGGCGGGATGATGGCGTTGTAGGGGCAGGCCTCTTCGCACAGACGGCATTGCACGCATTCGCCGGGCGTAATGGCGGCGTGATACCGCGAAAATATGGATATCCATCGCAGCAGCACGCCGTAAGGGCAGAAATAACGGCAGTAAGGCCGCGCAATGAATATCCCCGTTGTCAATATAATGCCGCCCGCCAACAGCATGTTGAAACTGCCGCCTCGCCGGAAGAATCCGACAAAGGGGTCGTAGCGGCAGATCAGGAAGCCGCAGTCCATGACAATGCCCATTACCGCAATGCCCAGGTAGGCGTAGGCGAGCATGCCGAGCGCGGCGTCCACAGGCTTGGGCACCTGCACCGGATGAACGGCGCAGATTTCCTGCGCCGCGCCCAGCGGACACACGGACGCGCAGAACACGCGCCCGAAATACAACGCGGCAATCAGCGGCAACAGGAAAAACACCGCGACCACAAGGGGCAGTATTTCGCCCGTGCCGACATACGCGTTCAACACGTTTTGCAGCGAACCCACCGAACATACGCAGCCTTGCCGGTAAAAGCCAAAGTAGGCGAGCGCAACAAACGAGAGGGTCAACACCCAGCGCCGTGAACGCCGCCGAAGCACCACATACGCAGTGAACCCGAGCAGCGCCGCCAGCAGCGTTATGTCCAGCCGGGGCGGAGTCAGCGCCGCAGGCGGCAAAAACATGGGTTCGTGTTCGTAGTCCGTGGAAAACTCGGGCATGGAAAAGCGGAATTCGGCGGTCGCCGCAAGGGGCGGCAAAAGAAACAGCAGCGCACTGACAGCGGCAACGCACACGGTCAAGCGCGGATGCGCAGAGCCGGGCAAAACGCAGGCGACATTAACGGTATTCGCAGGACGCCTCGTCATTCCGTCCCCTTGCTGTCGTCATCATACTTCAATATATAGGCCCGGCTCAGGGGGATGCGTTCGATGGCGTGAGACGGGCAGTCGCGGGCGATGGAACATTCATTGCAGTTTACGCACAGGTCGCGCTTGATTTGCAAATACAACGAACCGTTTCCGAACTGGGCGCATCCCTTTACACATTTGCCGCAACCGACGCACAGGGTTTCGTCAATGGAATATGCGAAATACGGGTCCTCGACAAAAGACCGTTTGATTGCCGCGGTCGGGCACAGTTCGTTTTCCGCGCCGGTGTCCAGCGCGGGCGCGTTCGGTTGCAGATAACCGCTGCACAAATCGCAATACCCGCAAATCCTTGTGGCATGCACGCATTTTACCGCCGACGGGTTCAACACGCAATGGGTGGCGCACTGGCCGCACTGGGTGCATTTTCGCGGGTCAATCTGCCACACCCACGCCCCTGACGAAGGCGTCGCCGCCAGCCACACGCCTCCGCCCAGCGCGGCGGCGGCGGCGGCGCGCATAAACGCGCGGCGGCCGGTGTTCTTTTTCTCACTCATTGCGTTTTCCTTTATCCGATTGCCGACCTCGGTTTGGGAAGCACAAACAGAAAGGGAGCGCCTCTTTGTCGCCGGATTCTATTTTGACATGCAGGCTACGGTATCCCTGAATAAAAACTGTTTGAGAGTCTACAAAGGAAGACCATGATAAGCCTGGGCTTGTAATTATAACCTATAAAAAGGCGCTCTGATTATCGGATTGCTGCGATTATACCGCACGCAAGATGGTGTTCAGCGGCTTTTCCTTGTTAAATTGTCTCACACCCAGAATACTGAAGCCCAGTATGTGACCATCCTTGTCCACACGTTCCATAACAGCATCGTGTTCGGTTGCGACCATATATCCCGCGCCGTCGCGAAAGACCACTTCAAGGTAATCCGCCTCGGCATCGTACCAGACCTTTACGCTATCGGCCATAATTCTTCTCCCTGTTTAATCTTGTCCGTCAAATAGGCGGTAACAATAAACGCTTCAATCCCATCAGATTTGGTCACTACGCACAACCACTTATCCCCCACCGATGTGGCGCGGTAATAACGGTAAAAAAGAACCGCGCCTCTATCCGTGCGAGACCGACGCACAACATCCGGGGCATCAAGAACGACGCCTATCTCTGCTTCCAGACCAATCATTTCCGGATGCCTGCGTATGTGCTCCAGCCTTTCAGGAGTTAGACAAACGTTATTTCCGAAGCTTCCGTAAAGAAGTTCGTTGTGGTCTGAGCCAATAATATCTGTAGTGATTATCAATCGCAACTGCCTGGCAGGCTGTACTATGTACCATAATAACAGTGAGTACTCGTCATTCCCGCGAAAGCGGGAATCCCAAAAAGTGGCTGATACGCTGTGAATATGGCGCTGGATTCCCGCTTTCGCGGGAATAACGGTTGCTTTTGGCGTAAAATGGTTCCGATGCGTTATGTGTGCTAGACAGTTACTGTCAATCATTATATCACGGTATAAATCCGTGCGCCAATGAAGGCGACAAACGAAGATTTTGTTCCTGTTCCACAATAAACTTCCTTATGGCCGCACCAGAAAACACAAGAGACAACGATGGCTGATGCAACAGGCCGTTTCGTGAGTTACTCATACATGGCTGGTGTATCGGGTTCGATTTCATGGTCGAGGCAGCCAAAGCCTTTACTTATTTATGTGTTCAAAAATGAGGAGTGAGCGCAACGGCCCATGCAACACCAGTACGCGGTCGTTTCCGTCCACCGCAATGTCGCGCACCGGGGTCATGTCGTCCGGAAAGTCCGCGGTTTTCCAACCCGCGTTCAGCAGTTCCGGCGCGGCGACCACGCCTTCGAAAGAGCGGTCGGCGGCAAAGACCTTGACCCGGTTGATGCCCTTCTCCGCCGCAACCAACGCGCCGTCGCTCTTGAACGCGATGTGAACGGGATTGCAGCATCCGGGAAACTTATCTATGTCAAAGCCCGGCTGATGCCACGCGCCCAACAACGCACCGTCCTCCCGGTATTTTTCCAAGCCGAGTTTGCCGGGGTTTGTGGCCCACAACGCGCCGGTGGTGTCCAACGCCACCTCGAAATAGTGGCTGGGAACCACAAAACCATGCAGTCCCTGTTCCGGGTCGCGCTCGCCAATCACCGTGTGTCTTGTGCCGGAATGGTCATACACATAAACGCGCGCGTTGCCCGAGTCGGCGACAAAGACATGATTCTCGTCCGCGACAATGGAAGTCAGCCAGGCGCGTTCATTCAACATGTCCCATGCCGCCAATACGTCCCCTTCGGGGGAACAGGCCGCTACATGGTCGCGCATGCCGAGATATATCACGCCGTCAGGCGCGACAGCGGCGCAATACGGCCTGCCTTCGATTTCTCGCCGCGCCAGTTCCCCGCCCGCCTCATCCAAAACGAGCAGCGCGCCTTCGCCCGCAATCAGGATATGCCCGTTGTTGTCAACGGCAAGCGCGGCGGGATTCTCGAGTTCCAGCGCAACGCGCAATGTTTCGCGATACCGAATGTCCTCTGCGTCCACCGCTTCGTATTCCGACACGTCGTACACCAGCGCGTCGCCGGGGCGTTCCGGGGAATCCGTCACGAACAGCGCGAGCGCCACCGACACCACCGCGATGGCGAGCGCCGCCCACACCCAGTCTGGAACCATTTTTTCTCTTGTATCCGGCATGTTTTTATGCTTCCATAGAGTCCAGTGCGCTTCGTCGTCATTCTACACGAGCGCATGCGTAAAATTCAGCGTCATGGCCGGACTCCCACCGCCACGCACGCCAGTTGCGTCAGATCGCGCACGAGCAGACGGTCGCCCGCCAGCGCAAGTGGCGCCCAGGATTCATGACCGTGCAGCACCTGCGCCTTGTCCAACAGTTCAAACCGTTCCGCCGAAGCGCGTATCAGATACAACATGCCCTCGTCGTCGAGCACATAAAACTTGCCGTCCGCCAACAGCCACGGCCCCAGCCCGAACCGGTTCTCCTGCCCGCTGGACCACCCCAGCGAACCGTCGGGACGGAAGCACGTGAACTGGGCGCGCAAGCCGCCCGCGTCCTTGGGCATGATCGAGTAAATCAGGCCATTGTGAACGATGGGCGTATGCTGTTCCGCGGCAATGCCCTCCTTCGGCCCGTGGCGGGACAATTCGCGCGCTTCAAACCCGTCCGGCGTCGCCGCGACCTCAATGAACATGCCCCCTGCGCCGTAGCCCGCCAATACCAAAATGCGATCATCGGCGACGGCGACGGGCGACGGCGCGACGATCTTTGCGTCCCAAGGAACCCGCCACAGCAGCGCGCCCATGTCGTTGTCCGCAGCGGACACGCCCGCGACGCCGCCCGTTGCGGCATACACATACATGCGTTTTCCGGCAAGGGTCATGGGCATAATCGAGGAATGAGACATCTGCCAGCCGTCCGGGTTGGGCGTTTTCCATGCCGTTTCGCCCGTGGCGAGTTTCACCGCCAACAGCAGTGCGTCGGGGCCTCCCGGCGCGAGGATGGCCAGGTCGCCGTCTATCAGCGGGCATTGCCCCGTATACCACAACGGTTCCTGCGTTCCGTATGCGTCCTGCAAGTCAATCCCCCAATGAAACGCGCCCGTGGCGGCGTCGAGGCACAGGGTATGACAACGCGGCCCGATGGACACCACATAACCGTCGCCGATGGCGGGCACGGTACGCGACATGCCGTGGTTGCGCCGCACTTCAACCTTGTAGGAATGACGCCAAATTTCGCGTCCGTCATCAAGGGAAAAACAACGGAGCGCGTCGGCGCGGTTTCCCTCGTCATAGTCAAGCAGATATACGCGCCCCTCATGCACCGCCGGCCCGGCATAGCCTTCGCCCACGTCAATGCGCCATAAAACGGGCGGCCCGTCCGGACGCCAGGCGTCGGCGAGCGGCGGCGCATCCCGCGCAATGTTGTCAAACATTGCGCCCCGGAACCGCGGCCATGCGCCGGGCAACGATGACGGCGCGCCGTCATACGGCTGAAACCATCCGGCAAGATCAACAGGCGTTTCCGTTACTTGCCGCGCCGCAGGACGCCCGTCCCGACCGGGAACGCGCGCTTCCAATGCTGAAAGCGCGTCATGGCCAAGCCAGATGAAAAAGGCCGGCAGGGCAATGGCGAGGGAAACAATAAGAGCCGCCGCACCGGCCAATTGTTGGCGTGTCGCTGTTGGAAACAAGTTATTTGCCTTTTCAGTCATTTCGCAGGGAGTTGAAAAGAGACCGACTACAGTGCCGCGTTCCCCGGAAGGAAAAACGGTGAAACGGCAACAAACCTCATGACAAGGTCGGCCGTGTCAAAGTTTAGCATAATGAAGCGGGCATGTTCCCATGTTTTACCGGAACTGCTGTTCGTGTGACACTACTGCCCCTCCCCGGTTTTCCATCGAGAAGCAATGCCGTGCGCTTGTTTGTTACAATACCGTCGGCAGGCGCTTTTTTGATGATTCTATTTGAAGCGGCCAAAATACATGTTATATGATGCGTTTTATGGGGTTTGTCGGCGACAACGATTAGCGCCACGCTTTTGAGCCTTTGGTTGCGGCGGAAACAAAAGATTCATGGGCGTTAATTCGGTCATTTCCACGGTTTACAGGAGTTTTTGTATGCGCTTTGAGACGCTGTCCATCCATGCCGGTCAAGGGCCTGACCCGGCATACGGCGCGGTAATGCCGCCTATTTATCAGGTATCCACTTTCGCTTTTCAGGGGGTTGGAACGCCCGGGGAATTTGATTATTCCCGCAGCGGCAATCCCACGCGAAAATCGCTGGAAACCTGTCTTGCGGCGCTTGAAGGCGGCGCGCGCGGTTTCGCGTTCGGCACGGGCATGGCCGCTGAAGCCACGGTCCTCGCGTTGTTGCAGGCCGGCGATCATCTGGTGGTGCATAACGATTTATACGGGGGCACATACCGCATCGTTACGGAGATAACATCGCGCCAGGGCGTGGCAGTTTCGTTCGCGGATTTGCGCGACGCCGCCGCGCTTCGCGCCGTTATCAGAGAAAACACGCGGCTTATATGGACGGAAACGCCCACAAATCCTCTGATGAACCTGCTTGACTTGGAAGCGATTGCGTCCATCGCGCGCGAGCATAAGATAACGACGCTTTGCGACAACACGTTTCTTACGCCTTATTACCAGAACCCGCTTGCGCTGGGGATTGACATCGTCCTGCACAGCACCACAAAGTATGTCAACGGCCATTCGGATGTGGTGGGCGGGGCGCTCGTGGTCAGGGACGAGGCGCTGGCGGAACGCGTCGGATTTCTGCAGAACACGCTGGGTTCGTGCCAGGCGCCTTTTGACTGTTTCCTGGTGCTGCGCGGCTTGAAAACATTGGCCGTGCGCATGGAGACCCACAACAGGAACGCCCTCGCTGTGGCGGCATTTTTGGAAACGCATTCCGGTGTGAAACGCGTATTGCATCCCGGCCTTGAAAGCCATCCTCAACATGCGCTGGCGCGAAAACAAATGCGCGGGTACGGCGGCACGTTTTCCTTTCGCGTCGCAGGCGGCGCGGCCGGCGCGGCGCGTCTGCTGGGCAAGGTGAAGCTGTTCACGCTGGCGGAATCATTGGGCGGCGTGGAATCGCTGATTGAACATCCGTGGAGCATGACCCATGCATCCATGCCCGAGGAAGCGCGGCGCACCGCCGGCATTACCGAGGACCTGATACGAATCTCTGTCGGTATCGAGCATATAGACGACCTACTGGAAGACTTGGAACAGGCGCTGGATTGACACATGATGCGCAAGGGCGACAAAACGCGGCCAGACACGGGCACGGTCTGGCTGGTGGGCGCGGGGCCGGGCGACCCGGGCCTGTTGACCATCAAGGGACGCGACTGTATTGCGACGGCGGATGTGGTGTTTTATGACGCGCTCGTACACAATGACCTGCTCGCGTATGCCCGGTCGGAGTGTGAGCGGAAATTTGTGGGGAAGAAAGCGGGGGCGCATGCGTTTACGCAGGCGCGGATCAATGCCATGTTGGCGGAGCGCGCGCGCGCGGGAAAAAAGGTGTGCCGGTTGAAAGGCGGCGATCCGTTTGTGTTCGGTCGCGGCGGCGAGGAGGCCTTGTATTTGCGCAGACGGGGCATCCCCGTGATCATCGTGCCAGGCGTCAGCGCGGTCATTGCCGTGCCGGCCTATGCGGGCATCCCCGTTACACACCGGGGCTGCGCCGATTCCCTGCGCGTGGTTACGGGACATGAAATGCTTGCCGCCGACGGGCGCGGTTACTGGAGAGAAGCGAGCAGTGAACGCGGCACGCTGGTGGTGCTTATGGGCTTGAACAACCTTGCGGAAATCACAGCCCGGCTGATCAAACACGGCATGCCCGGTGAAAGACCCGCCGCCCTCATCTCGAACGGGACACTACCCGGACAACATGTTGTTGCAGCGCCGTTGGGCGTCATTGCGCAATGCGCTCGACAGGCGCGCATGGAAACGCCGGCCACGCTGATAATCGGCGAAACAGTGAGGCTCCAAAACGCCCTCGCGTGGTTTCAGGCGTCGGCAAGCGCAACCCCGGCAAAGGCGGCGGAAGAGTATTGCGGCTGACAGGCTCATTGCCGCAGTTGTTTCCGTTAGCACAGACAACAACGCCCCGGAGGTAGGCGTCACGCCGCTATTCTTACCGGGAGGTGGGTTTTTGCAATCAGGCACAACCGGCCCGGTCGGAATAAAAAAGCCGGCGCGCCTTTTATCTCTTGTTTTTCAGCGGGTTGCGTGTTCGCCGGGCGTCGCAACAGCGGTCTGGCACACTTCTTGTTGTGTTCTTGCCCACGCAGAGATTGAATACGGGTAATACATTTGCTGTAAGATTGTAAATGTGGACGGGAAAGCGCGTGTGTGCCACGGTGGCAGGCGGCGCGCAAGAACAAGTGAAGCGGAAATCGCAAAAAGGAGAGTATCTATGCTTTTACTGGAACTGATGTACGAATTATTCAAAGTAATATTCGACTTTTTTGCCAATTGGCTCACGGAATTGATCATGGGCCTTGTCTGACTGTCAGTTTGAATCGAAACCTTCAATTTAACCGCGCTGCAACGACGCAGCGACAAAGGAAAAACTTATGGACTTTTCTGCTTTATTATCCTCGCTTTTGGATACGTTTTTGAACTTCTGGCTGCAGCTGATACTGGACGGCATGTTCAATCTGCTGACAGACCTGTTGTTTGGCGGCCCGCCGGCCGGATTGGTCTAAACCCCGATTGTTTCATGCGCCGGCGCGGATGCGTTTCAGAATGCCCCTGCGCCGGCGCGGCTTATCAAAACAACCGCATCGTCGGTGAACGGCGGCAACGACAATTGAAACGCGCCCCCATCGTATTCGGCGGCCATCAACTCCATGGTTCCGGTGCGGGGATTGAAGAAACGCGCTTCGCCGTCGGAAAATTCGCAGGCGACGCGAAGCGTGGACGTTGCGTATTCGTTGTTCCATGTGTGGGAGCCGCATTCCAGATACAGGGCGACAAAAGCCGGGGAATCCAACAGGTAAACATGAGGGGTGACCGCTTTTTCAACGCGCCCCTCCGCGGCGACCGGCGTCAACGACGGCCAATGCGGCGAAAGAATCTCCCAGAACGCGCGCAATGCGCGCGCATATCCCGGCCAGTGTTCCATGTCGCCATAATCGGCGACCTGAACTTCGGACTTCCAATACGCTCCCACCGACTGCAAGCCGGCAAAAATACTGCGGTAGCACAAGGTGCGATACCGTGTTTGGTGCTCGGGACCGGTCTGGTCGGGACCGGCAAACAGGTAGTCGTCCCATTGGTTGGTTCCGTCGCTCGAGCGAACGCTCACGGCGGGCATGTTAAACGCGGCGATAATGTTCATCCCTCGCTCGCGGCGCTGCAATTCGTTCAGAATAATGATGTCGAAATGCTCTCGTTGCGCGCCAAACTGCTCCGGAGTGTAATGGCGCTCGGAATCAACGCCCACGATGAACGACCAGTCGTTCTCCGCCTCCCAGGCGCGTATCCAACGGGTTACGTCAACCGCCCATTCCAGCGTTCCCATTGCATTGCCCAGTTCGTTAATCACATCAATGATTACATTGCCGCGGCCCTTCAATGCGTCGAGAATATGACGCACCCACCGCTGCTGATGCGCCCGCGCCGCGCTGCCGTCCGGAGCGTCAATATACGCGCGGCCTTGAGAAAACCCCTGCGTCCATTCATTTACATTGTTCCTGGGATTCAAAAAATTGATGTCCCAGCGGCGTTCCCCGTCCTTAAAAAAGACAATCTGCCACAATTGCAGGTGCAGAATAACATCGTTTTCCTCCAGCATTTTCGCCACATCGCCAAGATGCGTGAAGTAGGCGTCGTCAAATGCGTCCACATCCCATTTGCCGTCCCGCTTCAAAAAGGGCGCAAGTCCCGGCGCGCCATACGCCTCTATGGGAACAGAGGCGGGATACGCGCGGACAAGGTTCATGCCGTTGTCGCGCTGCCACTTCACCCAGCGTGCCGCATCCGCCGCGCCGCTGACAATGCGCATTTCGTCGCCCGGACCAAACGCAAGCAAAGGCGCGCCCTTGTAAGAAAGATAGGACTTGCCAACGGATGACGTTTCAACAGCGAGGCCGCCTTTGTCCGCGCGGCAGTCGGGACAAACAAGAAAAAACGGCGCCAGAATACAACAGCATAGTGACGATAACCGTGTGTTCATACACTTCACTCCATTGAGCGCGCAATCACCGCAGAAAGTCAGTCGGCCGGTTGCAGCACATGCACGCCGTAGTTGCGAATGGGCAGCGACAACGCGCCCGCCTCGACCGTCGCCGTCGCGCCGGTTGCCGCGTCCTTGTATGTTTTTCCATTCAGGGAATCCAGACCTGTGAGCGTGTAGCGCAACGGGTCAAGCCATTCGTTCACCACCAGAAAATGCACCTGATCGCCGACCTGCTTGGGCAAGACGCGCACGCCGCGGTCAAGGGAGCCCCAGGTTTCGGCAAGCGCCACCTGCGCTTCCACAGCGGCGTCACGGGCGGACAACACATGCTGCAAGGCGCTGAGTTCTTGAATCAAGGCGCGCAGCTCTTTCCAGAAATCAGTGTCCTCGCCGATGTAGGCCGTGCCCCAGTAAAGGATGCCGCGCGCGCCGTTCACAATGGCGTCATAAGCCATGAAACGCGACTCGTCCGGCGTGGGCTTGCGGCGCTCGGCGCGGTCTTTGGCGTCCGCCGTTTCATTGAGGTCCGCCCAGCCGAAACCTTGCAGCACCATCCATACGGGCTTGCCGGGCGCGGCTGTTTGCATGCGCCGCGTATACGCGCCCACGCATGCCAGTGTCCGGTCGCCGAGGTCCGAGTGTCCCGTTTTGCCCAGCGGCACCGGATAGATGTCGCAACCGACAATATCCGCGCCGCGATTAAAGAAGGCCAGTTGCTTGATGCTGTTGCGCGGCGCGTGATTCATCCACACGGGATGCGCCGGGTCGAGTTGTTTCAAAAAGGCGTATCCGGCAGCCATTCCGTCGCCAAGTTTGGCTGCGCGCTCGGCGGCATTGGAAAGATTCAAGTCAGGATGGGGCGGTTCCTTGCCGAGTTCGCGCCAAATGTCGTCGGCAACGGCCTCGCCGAGTTCCGGCTGCGCCGTCGCATAGGCCGATTCCGCCCGCTCGCGCATGGCCTCGAGTTTTTCGCGCAACGACGCGTCCGTCAATGCGGCAATCAGTTCGTTTTGCTGCCGCGGTTCCGCGCCGCGCCGCCACTGGGTGGCGCGATACCACGCATTCCACAACGCTTCATCCGGCACTTCCCAGACCAGAAGTCCGGGGTGGGCGGACAGCGATTGCGCCAGTTCACGCAACGCGACCATGCCCTGCTCGGCGTTGTCGCTGAAATCTATGGCATAGCCCGTGTTGACCCAGCCATAGAGCCCATGTTCCCACAGGCGGTTCAGCGAATCAACGTCGGCGGATGCGTGAACAAGATTAAATCCCGCCCCCGCCGCTTCACCGAGTTTGGCGTCGTCTTTGGGGTGTTCATACAAACCCAGCACAAAAAGACGCTTGCCGTCCACATTCAACATGCCGTCATCTTCAATGGCAACCGTAGCGCCACAAACGCCCGACGCGGCCATGAACGCCACAAGCAAAAGCGGAAACAATTTCATGTCGTTCTCCTTGTCTTAAAACGGACATCCCGGCAGGCCCCTCTTCTCGCAAACATTATAGTCTCAGTCGGCCATGACGCGCAAAAATTCCCGCTTTTTACTGGGACCGGCTTTTCGGCTCAGTTTTACCTGAAGAACAAAGTGTGTTACAATATTACATTATTTCTTGTGAGTACCGTATTATGACCTATGTGTG
>OMKS01003589.1_pt1 | contig 12229 bp, 9 predicted proteins | sample 1674721 | NCBI WGS metagenome assembly OMKS01 (sample SAMN06264996, study PRJEB25208) | sediment metagenome | isolation source: hot spring sediment | place: USA: California | collected 2014-09-02 | reverse complement strand
CATTGAACGCAGCGGAAAAGTGGAACTTAAAGGCATCGAACAAATGCCGGTTGAGTTTGAAAGCGTGCTGCAGGTGGCAGAAAAAACACTGGAGCACGAACAGTATGTTACCGCGCTCATTAACAATATTGTGGATATAGCTGTTGAAGAGCGCGACCATGCTACGCAGAGTTTCCTGAAATGGTTTGTGGATGAGCAGGTGGAAGAGGAAGCCAATGCAACCGAAATTATTGACGACCTGAAGCTTATTGAAGGCGAGGGAAGGGGCAATGGTCTTTTTATGCTCGACCGTGAACTGCGTCAGCGTACTTTTGTTGACGAAACTCAGGCAGCAGAATGATTTAACAGTTTTATAACGAAGAATCTCAAGGCTGCCATTGTGCAGCCTTTTTGTTTGTCAAAATATGGAATTTAAAGAACAGGCTTTTACCCGTTACCACCATTTGCGTGAAATTTGCCAGGCCACCTGGGATGAACAGTCGCTTGACCGGCTGGATAAAACCTTTGAATTCGCCCGGGAAGTTATTGGTGAAAAGCAATTCAAAACCGGTGAATTCATTCTTAATCATTCGCTGGACGTTGCTGCTATCATTGCGTTGGAAATTGGTCTGGAACCCGATTCGGTAATTACCGGCTTGCTGCACAATATTATGTACGCCGGTCTCGACAGAAAGGTGACCCGCGAAGAAATTGAAAGCCGGTTTGGTCAGCAGGTTTATTCCATTCTTGAAGGTATGGCCAAAATAAATGCACTTGGCACCGATACGGTGGAGTTGCACCCCGAAAATTACCGGAAACTTTTAATTGCACTGGCCGGCGATGTAAGAGTGATTCTTTTGAAAACCGCCGACCGCCTGCAGGTTATGCGCAACCTTGGTGTTTATGACGAAGAAGCCCGGCACCGGCTGGTTAACGAAACATCTCATTTATATGCCCCGCTGGCTCATCGCCTGGGGCTTTACGCGGTTAATTCCGAAATGCTCGACCTGTGCCTTAAATATCAGAATCCGCAAGGCTATCAGTATGTGATGAACCGGCTGGCAGAAACACAATCCGAAAGGGAAAGTTTTGTGGCAGAGTTTGTAAAACCGGTTGAAAAAAATCTGAAAGACCGCGGTTTTACCTTTTCAATGAAAGCCCGTACCAAATCGGTTTATTCCATTTGGAATAAAATGCAGAAAAAAAAGGTTTCGTTCGATGAAGTGATGGATTTGTTTGCCATTCGCATCATTCTCGATTCGAAACCTGAAACTGAAAAATCGGAATGCTGGACGGTTTACTCGGTTGTAACCGAACAATACCAGGCCAACCCGGAACGTATGCGCGACTGGATTACCATACCCAAATCGAATGGCTACGAATCGTTGCATGCCACTGTAATGGGGCCGCAGGGACGTTGGGTGGAAGTTCAGATTCGTACCCGGCGAATGGACGAAGTGGCCGAAAAAGGTTTGGCAGCCCACTGGAAGTATAAAGGCGGAAAGGAGAGTTCAGGATTTGACAACTGGTTGGCAGGAATCAGGGAAATTCTGGAAAACCCTGAATTGAATGTGGTGGATTTTATCGACCACTTCAGCCTCGATACCTATAAAGACGAAACGTTTGTGTTTACACCCAAAGGAGATTTGAAAAAAATGCCTTCGGGCTCTACTTTGCTCGATTTTGCGTATGAAATTCATTCTCATCTTGGCGATAAATGCGTGGGCGGAAAAGTGAACGGGAAAAAGGTTACCCTGAAATACAAACTGAAAAACGGCGATCAGGTGACCATCGAAACCTCGAACAACCAGAAACCCAAAATGGACTGGCTCGATTTTCTGGTTACTTCCAAAGCCATCAGCCGGGTTAAAACCAGCCTGAACGAGGAAAAAAAGAACCTGGCAGCGCAGGGTCGCGAAATTTTAATGAGGAAATTCAAAAACTGGAAACTGGATTTGAACGACGAGGCCATCCGGAAAATCCTAAAAAAATACGAATTCAAGCTGGCCATTGATTTTTATTGCGAACTGGCCAGCGGAAAAATTGAACCACTCGAAATTAAAGCGCTCTTAACCGAAAAACCGGATGAGGAAATATCTCGGAAGAAAGTGGAAGAGCTTTTGCCCGACGGGGAAGTCAGAGATTTGACTTTTGACGGAGGCGACGATTTTCTGGTGATTGACAACCACCTCAAAAATGTGAATTATAAGCTGGCCCGCTGCTGTAATCCGGTTTTTGGCGATTCCATTTTTGGATTTGTAACCATTAACGAGGGGATTAAAATTCACCGGACGAGCTGCCCCAATGCACCGCAAATGAAGGAGCGCTTTCCCTACCGCATTATAAAAGCCAAATGGAAGGAAACGGCCAGCTATGGCGCTTTTGTTACCACACTACATGTTTCGGGAACCGACGAGGCAGGAATTGTTTCCGAAATTTCCCACATCATTGCCAAAGATACGGGCGCCAGGCTGCGTGGCATCAACATCGACTCCAACCGGGGAAGGTTTGAAGGAATTTTAAAAATTTCGGTGCACAGCCTCGATCATCTGGAGTTCCTCATTCATAAAATTAAAAAAGTGAAAGGAATAGTGTCAGTAACACGGGGAGAAACATGAAAAAGAAAAAAATGAACATACTTGTGGCGCCAAATTCCATGAAAGGGAGCCTGAACGCTTTTGACTTCGCCGATGCAGTGGAAAAAGCATTCAAAGAAGTTTCTTCGCTGTTTTCGGTAAGGAAATTGCCGGTTGCCGATGGTGGCGATTTTACCGGTGAGGTTTTGCGCCGGGCTTTTGATGCACAGGAAATTGAACTGACAGTGCAGGATCCGCTGGGGCGTCCGGTTCGCGCGAAATACGGTATTGCCGGAAAAACGGCCATTATTGAAATGGCCGATGCCTCGGGGATGAAGTTGCTTGACCCTGAGGAACTGAATCCGTGGGAAGCTTCTACTTTCGGAACCGGTCAGCTAATGGCCGATGCCATTGAAAAAGGTTGTGCCGAAATTCTGCTGGGAGTGGGAGGCAGCGCAACCGTTGACGGAGGAACCGGATTGCTCGAAGCCCTCGGGTTTCAGTTTTTTGATGATAACGGCCAGCCACTTGGAGGAAACGGAAAAAATCTGGGACTGATCCGGAGAATAAAAAGGCCTGTTCTTCCGGAAAATCTGACAGTGAAAATCATTTCCGATGTGGACAATCCGTTGCTTGGGCCGAAAGGTGCTGCCGCTGTATTTGCACCCCAAAAAGGCGCTGGTGCAGAGATGGTGAAACGCTTGGAAAAAGGACTTTCATTGTGGTGCAAGCTGCTGCAGGAGGAAACAGGGAAAGAACTTGCTGTAATGGAAGGCGCCGGTGCCGCCGGTGGAGTGGCCGTTCCTCTGGTTGCTTATTTCCATGCGCAAATTGTGCCCGGGGCCGGTTTTATTCTTTCCAGGCTGAATTTTGAAAAGATTGTGCATTGGGCCGACCTGGTTATTACCGGCGAAGGCAAAATCGACCGGCAAACTTTGCACGATAAAGCTCCGAAAGCAGTGGCCGACCAGGCACGAAAGGCAGGTAAACCGGTTGTGGCTATTGCCGGAGCCATTGAAAAGGAAGCTTCCGAAGCATTCGACGGGATGTTTAGTTTTACAAACGGACCAACTTCTTTGGACGATTCCATAAAAAATTCAAAAAAACTGGTTTTCGATTTTTCTGTGGAACTTGCACGGCTTTTATGCAGGTTTTATGGTTGATTTAATTGTTTAAACAGAACTTTTTATCCGTTAAAGTGTTTAATTATTAGTTTATTATAAATGTATTTCAGCTTTGAAGGAAATTGATGTTTTGATGCTGGCAGGATATTTGTTTACTTTTGTCCGGTTCAGTTTTAAAGACAGGTTCCGAATTTAGTTGTAGGATTTTTAACCATTATTATTATTTTTGGAACTTCTCGAAAAAACGATGTTGAAATAAACGTTAATTTGAATATTTAAAAATCAAAAAAATGAAAAATCTATTATTAGTGTTGGCGGCCCTCCTTATTTCTGTTTTTTCTTTCGCACAGGATGCGGCCGAAAAAATCAATCAGGGGAACGAAGCCCTGAAGGCAGAGGATTATGCCAAAGCGTTTGAACTTTACGATGATGCAATGAAAAATCTGGGTGATGTGCAGGTAGAACCTACCATTAATTTTAATATCGGTTTTGCTGCATACCGTTCAAACAACCTGCAGGGCGCTGTTGAATATTTCGATAAAGCCATTGAAGCGGGTGTGAACATATCGAAAAGTCATGAGTACAAAGCCCTGGCTTACAACGATGCCGAAGATTATGCCAATTCCGTGGCCAGTTACGAACAGGCAATAGCCACTGCCGACGGGGATACTGATGCGCTGGTTTATAATGCAGCGATTGCAGCTTACCGGGGCGATTTGCTGGATAAGGCCGTAGAGTTGTTCTCGAAAAGTGTAGAAAACGGATACCGCGGCGAAACAGCCATTTATTACAAAGCGATAACCTTGCGGAAACAAAACAAGGAAGCTGAATACAAGTCAACACTTGAAGAAGGAGTGGCTAAATTCCCGGCTGACGACCGTCTATCATCTGCACTGGCTAATGTATATGTTTCCGAAGGAAACGAGTTATATAGAAAAGGTGTAGCCATTTTAACTGCGGCCAACGAAAAGGTGAGCAGTGGCGCCATTTCTACTGCCGACGATGCATATACTGCCGAAGTTGAAAAAGCAAAAACAGAATTCAGGGCGGCAGTTGAAATTCTTGAAAAAGCCAAAGCGCTGGATGCAGGAAATCAAAATGCACAAAAATTGCTCGATGCCTGCAATGCAGTGCTGTAAGCACCTGATTTTTTCCTGAATGAAAGAAACAGCCCGCATGGAAACACCATGCGGGCTGTTTCTTTTTGGTTTTATCCCCTGTTAATATGCTGCTTTTCCTCAATTTGTTTCAATTTGCACTAAAATAATATATGTACATACATATAGTTTAATTGTTGTATAAGATGTCAGATAGTCATGTTGTGAGCGACCGAATTGGTCATTTTGGCAGAAATATTCAAATTATTTTTTCTGTTTGTCACTTTTTATTTGTTGGAACAGGAATTGATTTATCCGTTTCAGTGATTTGAAAATAATATTTTGAAAATAAAAATTTTAGGAGGAAAAAACATGAACTTAGTAAGATTTCATCAGCACCCGCACCGCACGGTTAACCAGAATCTGGTAGATCAGTTATTCAATAACTTTTTGCGGAACGACTACGACGAAAACTACCTGAACGACTGCAGTTGCAAACCGGGAACCAACATTTTTGAAACCGACAAGGATTTCAGGCTGGAATTTTTATTGCCGGGATTCAAAAAAGAAGATGTGCAGTTAAACTACCACGAAAACATTTTAACTGTAAAAGTTGAGCTTCCGGAAGACAAAGAAGAAAACCGCGAAGAATTCAAGTATGAGCGTCGTGAGTTTGGAGTTTACAATTTTGAAAGAAAATTTAAAGTGCCCAAAACCGTTGATGCTGAAAAAATCAACGCCCGTTTCGATAACGGAATTCTGGAACTGACCCTTCCCAAAAAAGAAGAAGCACAGGTGAAACCACCGGTAGAAATTAAAATAGGGTAATTGTACATAGCAAATGAAAGAAGGACAGGAAAGAAGGTCTGGCATGTTGCCGGGCCTTTTTTGTTGGGCAATAATCAAAAAAGTCTTTCATCTTTGTTCTGAATCTAAAAGTTAAGTGTTATTTTTACTTTTTTTAAAATGCTGCATTATGGCAAAGCATCGTTAACTGATAGCAAGTAACTAATGACTGATAACCAGCAACCAGCAACCAGCAACCAGTAACCAGCAACTAATGACAAAATAAAATGCTTGAACAATTAAAGGAACAGGTCTTTCAGGCCAACCTCGATTTGGTAAAACACGGACTGGTGATTTTTACCTGGGGAAATGTGAGTGGCATCGACCGCGAAACAGGTCATGTAGTGATTAAACCCAGTGGTGTCTCATACAACAACATGAAACCCAAAGACATGGTGGTTTTAAATCTGTATGGTCAGGTTGTGGAAGGTAATCTGAAGCCATCGAGCGATACGCCAACGCATCTGGTTTTGTACCGGCAGTTTGCAAATATTGGCGGAATTGTGCACACCCATTCCGAATGGGCAACCAGCTGGGCACAGGCAGGGCGAAGCATACCGGCTTTGGGAACTACGCACGCCGATTATTTCCACGGTGAAATTCCCTGTACCCGGTCAATGACCCGGAATGAAATTGAAGGCGAATATGAAAAAGAAACCGGAAAAGTGATTGTGGAACGGTTTAAAAACCTGAATCCCGATTACGTACCGGGAGTTTTGGTGAATAACCATGGCCCGTTTTCATGGGGAACCGATGCGCGCAACGCAGTTCACAATGCTGTGGTTATGGAAGAGGTAGCAAAAATGGCATTCAGAACGCTGATCATAAATCCAGATGCCATGATGTCTCAAACTCTTCTTGACAAGCATTTTTTAAGAAAGCACGGCAAAGATGCATATTATGGTCAGAAGTGAGTTCAAAGTTTAAAGTTCAGAGTTTAAAGTTGTAAATGCGTTTGCAGCCAGCAGTGAATTGAAAATCGAAATAAAAATCAATAAAATGAGTGAAAAATATACCATTGGATTAGACTATGGCACCGACTCGGTTCGGTCGCTGATTGTGAATGTGGAAACCGGCGAAGAAGTTGCCAGTGCAGTGTATCATTATCCCCGCTGGAAAGAGGGAAAGTATTGCGATGCTCCGGCAAATCAGTTTCGCCAGCATCCCAAAGATTACCTCGAAGGTCTGGAATACACCATCAAAGAGGCCCTGAAACAGGCTCCCTCGGGCGTGGCTGAAAAAGTAGTGGGAATTTCTGTGGATACCACCGGTTCAACTCCGGTTGCCGTTGATGAAAAAGGTACGCCGCTTTCATTAACTCCCGGTTTTGAAGAGAACCCCAACGCCATGTTTGTGTTGTGGAAGGACCATACCGCAGTGAAGGAAGCGGAAGAAATAAACGAACTGGCACGTAAGTGGGAAATCGATTTTACCAAATTTGAAGGTGGAATATATTCTTCGGAATGGTTTTGGGCCAAACTTTTACATGTTATTCGCGAAGATGCCGGCGTTTACCGGGCAGCTTATTCCTGGGTAGAACATTGCGACTGGATTCCGGCGTTGTTAACCGGAAATACCCATCCGAAAACACTGAAACGCAGCCGCTGTGCAGCCGGTCATAAAGCCATGTGGCATGAGGCTTTTGACGGACTTCCGTCAGAAGAATTTTTAATGGCTCTGGACCCCATGCTGGCAGGTTTACGAGAACGACTGTACAAAGAAACATTTACCTGCGATGTGGCCGCCGGAACACTTTCGGAAAAGTGGTCAGAAAAGCTTGGACTTCCTAAAAACGTTGTGGTTGGTGTTGGGGCATTCGATGCCCACCTGGGGGCTGTGGGTGCAGAAATTGAACCCTATTACCTGTCGAAAGTGATGGGCACTTCAACCTGCGACATGTTGATTGCACCGATGGATGAGGTTGGCGACAAGCTGGTGAACGGTATTTGTGGCCAGGTGGACGGTTCCATTATCCCCGGCATGATGGGGCTTGAAGCCGGGCAATCGGCATTTGGCGACATTTATGCCTGGTTTAAACAAGTGCTGGAATGGCCGCTGAAAAATATTCTGGCGGAAACAGAAATTGTTGACCCTGAAACCCGTGAAAAACTGATTGACGAAACTTCTGATAAAATAATTTCCCGGTTAAGCGAAGAAGCGGCCAAAGTTCCTCTGGAAGAAAGTGGAATAGTTGCACTCGACTGGATGAACGGACGACGCACACCCGATGCCAATCAAAATCTGAAAGGAGCTATTGCCGGGTTGAATCTGGGATCGGATGCGCCACGGATTTTCCGCGCTTTGGTTGAAGCCACTGCATTTGGTTCAAAAGCCATTAACGACCGGTTTATACAGGAAGGCGTCAGGATTGACGGCGTAATTGCTTTGGGAGGCGTTGCCAAAAAATCGCCGTTTGTGATGCAGGTAGTGGCCGATGTTTTGAACATGCCCATAAAAGTAGCCCGCTCGGAACAGGCTTGCGCACTGGGTTCGGCAATGGCTGCCGCTGTGGTTGCCGGTGTTCATGCAAACACTTTTGAAGCTCAAAAGAAAATGGGCAGCGGAATCGAAACAGAATATCATCCGATTCCTGAAAATGTGGAGAAATACAAAGTGCTTTATGAAAAGTACAGGAAATTTGGAAAATTCATTGAGTTTGAATATGATTAATTATATAACGGAACGCACACGGATTGTGTGATGATCAAAAAATGCACATTAAATATTTTTTGAGAATAGCAGTGCTGTTATTTCTGGCTGCCTGTGAGTTTCAGCCTTCTGGAATACCGGAAATAGAAATCAAAGAACCATCAGAAAATGGTCCCGCTATTCAATTGGAACTGAAACCTGAAACCAACGTGCTCATTCTTTTTCAGAATGTGAAAATATCATATCAGTTTCAAACGGAATCCAGTCAAATTCATTGGGTTGAATTTTATTTTGATGATGAACTCATTTTGCGGCAACAGCACGATTTGTCTAATATGCTGGAGATGAATCTGGATATCGGTAATCACGCAGATGGGCTCTATTATTTGGAAATTCTGGTATTTGTAGCTTCAAACACCGGAAGTATTGCCGACAAAGTTGGTGCCGAAGGTTATTTATACCAGTTGAAATGGCCGGTCCTCATTGACCGAACCTCGCCGCGGACGGTAAAAATTAAAAGTATTGAACCGGTTTCGGGAGGTGTATTGTTAAAGTGGAATCACTACCGGTTTTCTCCCTTTGAAAATTACAAAATCAGAAAAGTTTCTTTTTTCGATTTAAAAGAAGAAATAATTGAAATTGAAAATCAAAATGTTACAGAATATTTCGATGGAGATTACCTGGAGGGAGAAAATGTTTACTATGCAATTCAGGTTAATGGGGAATGGAGTCAGGGAGTTTATTTTACTCAGGAACTGGATTCTTTGGAAGCCAGGGGATTTCAAAATTACAGCGGCGAAATTGTTTGGCAGCCAACTAAAAATCCAGACAGGTTAGACTACTACCGGATTTATGAAGGAGCCCATAGCAGTCAGCGAAATGAAAAAAAGATTTCGTATGAAATGGGAACCACCTTTGCTATTGATAAACTTCCGTTTGGCGGCAATAAACAGTATAACCTTCAGTTTGTGCCCAAAACCGTCAATTCCAATTATGCACTTGCCAATCTTGATGTTACTTCGTTGATTGTCAGCTCCGGTGATATAATTCCACAGTTTGAAGTTACCAAAAAAGTTTTTGGAACCGATTACAGTCTATACAGCAACAGCAATACAATCGTTCTTTTTGATCATCAGACCAAAACGAAACTGGATTCCCTTGATTTTGGTTCGGAAAAACTCAGGGCATACCGATTATCGATGGATGGGACGCTGGTATATACTTTGGTTGAAAATAATCTGACAGCCTGGGAAATAAATGGTTTTGTTAACCAGGGCTCGGTTGATGTAACGGAAATTGATGAAAGCCTTTCCGGAATTTATGAGTTCAATGTTTCTGACAACTCCAGAATTCTTTTTACCCCTACAAACTGGAAATTGCTGCTGTACGATTTTGAAAATAAAGAGGTTATTCTTCATTCGGAAGATAACTACGGACTTGGGTATTTATCTCCAAACGGCAATTTTTTTCTTACCCAAAGAACCAGGAATGACAGAACAGAAATTAAATATTTTGAAATTATTGATGGTGGACTTAAGTTGGTTCATGAAAGCGTTGATCCGAATACAATATTGCGAAATTTTTTCTTTTCCACTGTGGAGAATAATGAGATAATTACACGGGAGGGAAACAGCATTCACATCCGCAGTTTATCTACTTTTAACGAATTAAAAAAAATAGAAATATCCAATAGTAGCATTGCAATTTATGATCCGGAAACAAACCATTTCATTTTTGAAAAAGAGGGTGGGAGCCAAACGGGGGAATCTCATTTAATCCGGTTGCCTGATGAGCAGGTATTGGATACGGTATATTTAAACAGTTCACAGGTGGTGTTGCACCGCAACTTTTTAATTGGCCGAAACGGTCGTCAAATGAGAATCAACCCCAAATAAAACCCTGGAAAACCATGCAAAAAATAATCATAACCATAATCACTATTTTTTTCGGATATAACTTACTTTTTGCTCAGGACGAACAGGAAATGCAGCGATTTAAAGTCGGACTGACGGGGGGACTGTCTGTTTATTTTGTGAGTGAATTAAAAGACATCAACACCCAGGTTATAAACGCTTCACCTTTTAATTTGCAAACAGTGAATAATTTTCCGCCAACCATTTTTTACGGTGGTTTTATTTTGAACAGAATGGGAAAACGAATTTATTTTGGCCCGTCCTATTCATTTTACACAACCGGGTCGAGGCTGGGAATAAAAGATTATTCCGGCTCATACCGATTCGACCAGATTCTTTCTGCTCATTCGCCGGGCGGGCAATTTGAAATTTTACTGTTCACAAAAAATAAGATAAACATTTATTTTGAACCAACAGCAGGTGCTCATTTTGCCACATGGAAAATGGACGAACTGCTAAAAGTAGGAGATGAAAAGGTATCTGATGAGCAGAAGTTAAAAGCGGTTAAGCCGTTTATTTACCCAGCGTTTAAAATTGCAGTGCCTGTTTACAGCCATTTGCAGGTGGCTCTAAAAGCCGGCTATTCATTTGATCTGGCCGGAAAATATAAAACAGGCAACATGAAATCCGACATCAAAGCTCCATTTTCCGGTCCAAGAATTTCCGTTGTTCTGGAAGATGGGTTTTTTTAATTTCAAGATGCTAAACAGGTAAAAAAAAGCCTTATCCACCCCTGAATAATCTCCCCGGTTTCCGGGTTGAGTTGCGAACCGTACATGCTGTGCGGAATGGCGTACATCAAAAGGGTAACAACCGATGCAACGATGGTATAGGCAGGACGTTCCTTTTTAAGGTTCATGAAAAAAGCGAGCAGCCAGAAAAGGAACATAAAAAGCGTTTTATTGTCGGTTAAATCCCAGGCAAACGGAATACCCGCCCACGCTTCGCCAAAGGCATACCATTGTACCCAGGGGCCAAATACCAGACCGCCCACAAATAAAAAAAGCAGGGTTACCCGCGTGTAAAGCCTGAAGCGGGAATGGTTAAAAACGGCCATTATTCCTGCCAGATTGGAAAGAAACATGGCAAAAAACATGAGAACAATATGCGGAATAAGTATGCCTGCCGGAACATCTCCCTTAAAGCGAATGATAACCGGCTGTCCGTCATTCAACGGAAAGGTGCGTCCTTCCTTTTTCAGAACCACTTTGTACTCGTATTTTCCGGCCGGTGGAAGATTGGGCAATGCTCCTGTCAACACATCGTCGAGCCGTTCCATTTCGGTCACCTCCCAGGGGTTGCCGGTGGGGTACATCCGGTAATGAATTTCCCCCGAAACTTCCTGGTCGGGCATGTGTAAAACCACCGGGCAATCCGATTCGCCTCCATGACTTCGCACCAGGTTTAGACGATGGTCGGTACCGTCGATAGAAACAGTTACTTTTTTATCATACGTTGGACCGGTGGCACGTTGGTAAACAATCGCACCAAAGGTTATTAAAATGGCCAGAGTCCAGAAAAGTACTTTTTTCATTGTTCCGAATTTTGAATGCAAGTATAATTTCTTTTATACAAATACAGAAGTATTCCCAATAAAAACCGAAAAAGAAGGCCTTGCTGTCAGTTTTACAAATATTTTTTATTAATTTTTTTGTGAATAAACATTTTTAAGTTTTAATATATAGTGTTGTTGGATAGTTGATTAGGTTTTCAGAAAAGGCCTAATGTGTTAAATAATATTTTTTAATACTAATTAAGAATTTTTTTAATCCAAAAAAAATGTTTTAAATTTGGGCTGAACTTAAAAGACTATTGAAGTTGTTTTATTAAGCTAATTGAGTCAATAAAATTTTATAAGCCTATGGAAAAAAATACCTTTCCTAAAAAAGAAAATCACAGAAAATTCTGTATTTGATCCAATTCATTTTTATTCATTAAAAATTTTAATCTATGGAAAACAAATTAGTAAGGGGTTTTTTACCCTGTTTTATGTTTGCTGTATTGATGGTCTTTTCAACAGGGGCCTGGGCACAGCAAAGAACCAT
>OMKS01003588.1_pt1 | contig 12232 bp, 7 predicted proteins | sample 1674721 | NCBI WGS metagenome assembly OMKS01 (sample SAMN06264996, study PRJEB25208) | sediment metagenome | isolation source: hot spring sediment | place: USA: California | collected 2014-09-02 | reverse complement strand
GACAGTCAGTGCACCGAGCAGCTATGACCAGGGTCACGTCGGTCTATCGGCCCTTCAGGTAAAGGCCGCCTCGGAGCACAATGCCGCGACGCTAGTAACTGATCTACCGACGACGGCGCTGGTGTTGCTTTCGGTGGCGCTGGTGCTCGGCTGTGCCAAGCTTCGGAGGAGACCGTCAGTCCACACGGGCTCCTGAGCTTTCGCTTGTGTTTTCTCGGGCCGGCTGCGCGCCGGCCCGTGTGTTTCGGCGCCCATCGTGCTGCCGTGAGCGCCGATGACTACAGCCCTCAACCAAGAGGAAACCGCCATGCAGGTTCTTCGCGTTGCGACGTGTCTTGTGCTGAGCACTACCGCGCCGTCCGCCCTCTGTTTTTATGCAGCCGAACCGATCTGGCTTGAAGGGCGCGAAACGGAGATGAATGTCACGGCGGGTTTTCGGGCCGTCTTCGAGCGGCCCGAAGAAAGCCCGGTCCTCTTGCGCGTAACAGCGGCGTCTATCTACCGCGTCTTCGTCAATGGAGGACCGCAGGCAACGGGCTTCGTGGGCCACGGACCGGCACGCGGGCCGCACGGCTATGCCCGCGTGGACGAGTGGGACATCACCGAACGCATGCGCGACGGCCTGAATGTGGTCGCCATAGAGGTCGCGGGGTACAACTGCAACAGCTACTATCTCATCGATCAACAGTCCTTTGTGCAGGCTGAGGTCGTCGCAAGCGATGTTGTGGTGGCGGCAACGGGCGCACCGTCCGAGCGTTTCGGCGGCATGGCCCTTCCCTATCGCCTCCAGAAGGCGCAGCGTTTCAGCTTCCAGCGGCCTTTTGCGGAGGTCTACCGCCTCAAGAACGATTGCGACCGATGGCGTTGGGATGCCGCTCCGGAGGCATTCGCTCGTGCTGCGTGTGCAGTACAACACGCCGTGCCCCTTCTCGAGCGGGGCGTCCCGTATCCTGATTTCGCGGTCTGCGAGGCGGTGTTGTCGGCCAAGGGGTCGATGCAGCAACGCGATGCGAAAGGGAAGGTCTGGAAGGACCGTTCGTTGACGGGGACGGGCCCGCAGCTCAAGGGTTATCCCGAGAAGGAGCTTGACTGCATCGCCACGGTCGAGTTGCAGGCGTACGCGACGGCGGATTGCACAAGCGCTGAGGCTGCGCCCGGGAGTGCGATCGAGCTGGGGGCGCTGGATTTTGCGCTGCTGGACTTCGGCATCAACCGCACGGGCTTTGTCGGGGCTCGCGTGACGTGTGCGTCGCCGGTGCGGCTTTTCTTCACCTTTGACGAGATCCTCAGCGACGGCGATGTGGACTTCAAGCGGATGGGCTGCACCAACACGGTGGTGTGGGATATCGAGGAAGCCGGCGAGTACGTGCTCGAGAGCATCGAGCCCTACACGATGCGCTATCTGAAGGTCATCGCGATTGAAGGGGCCTGCGCGGTGCGAAACGTCTACTTGCGCGAGTACAAGAATCCGGACGTAGAGGAGGCCCGTTTCGAAGCATCGGATCCGCGTTTGAACACGCTGTTCGCGGCGGGCGTCGAGACCTTTGCGCAGAATGCGGTGGACATCTTCATGGATTGCCCATCACGCGAGCGCGCGGGTTGGCTGTGCGATAGCTTCTTCACCGCCCGGACGGCCTTCGATCTGTCGGGCGACACGCGAATCGAGCATAACTTTCTTGAGAACTTCCTGCTTCCCGAGCGATTCGATCACCTGCCCAAGGGCATGCTGCCGATGTGCTATCCGGCGGACCATTACAACGGGACGTTCATCCCGAATTGGGCGCTTTGGTTTGTCGTGCAGCTCGATGACTATGCGAAGCGAAGCGGTGATACGGCGCTGGTGGAGCGGCTCAAGCCGAAAGTGCTGGATCTCTTCGCGTATTTCGAGCCTTTCCGGAATGCGGATGGTCTGCTCGAGAAGCTGGAGAGCTGGGTCTTTGTCGAGTGGTCGGAGGCCAATCGCTTCGTGCAGGACGTGAACTATCCGTCGAACATGCTGTACGCGGCGGCGTTGGATGTCGCAGGCCGCTTGTACAGCATGGAGGAACTCACCGGACAGGCCGCGGCTATCCGGGATGTCATTCGTGCCCAGTCCTTCGACGGCTCGTTCTTTGTGGACAACGCGCTTCGTAAAGATGGTTCGCTCGAGGTAACGCGGAACCGCTCGGAGGTGTGCCAGTACTTCGCATTCTTCTTCGATGTGGCCTCGGCGGAAACGCATCCCGTGCTGTGGCAGACACTACGGGACGAGTTCGGTCCGAAGCGCCAGGACACTCGGGCCTACCCCGATGTTCACATGGCGAACTCGTTCATCGGCAACATGCTGCGGGTCGAGCTGCTCTCGCGGCATGGTCTAAGTCGACAGATCCTCGATGAATCAGTCGCGTTCCTACTGTATATGGCCGAGCGCACGGGCACGCTGTGGGAGAATGTGCACGATCGCGCGAGCTGCAACCACGGCTTCGCCTCGCACATCTGCCACACGCTCTACCGCGATATCCTCGGCCTGTACCGCGTGGACCCCGTGGGGAAACGGGTGCACCTGCGCTTCATGGATGTCGCCCTCGAGCACTGCGAGGGAACGATTCCCGGCCCGGACGGCCCGGTTACGCTTTCGTGGGAGCGTGACGTCGATGCACTGCGCTACCGGCTCTCCGTGCCCGAGGGATACGCCGTGCAGATCGAGCATGCGGAGCACCTAAGCGTCGAGGCCCAGTAGGTCACTCATCCTGGAACTGGGTTCCTTCGGGAACGAGGGGCTCGACCTGGCGCACGTCATAGGCATTGGGGACGTCGGGGGCTTGGGCTTGCCAGAAGGCTTCCCAGTCGGAGCGTTGGGCAAAGTGCACCGGGTTGTCGGGCGTACTCCACAGGTTCTCGAGGGCCGAACGACTCGAGTTCTGGATGCGCAGGTCGAAGGCCTTGAGGTTCTCGAGGAGCACGGGGGTGGCTTCGCGGACGCCTAAGGCGCCGATGGCGTTGGCCGCTGCCACGCACACGACCCACTCATGATCGAGGAGGCCTTGAACCATCCATCCGACGGCTTCCCTATCTTGCATGCGGGCAAGGAGGGTCAGGGCTGTGGCTCGCGATGGGGCATAGGCGCTGAAGACCTCGTTGCGCACATGGGGCAACGCACGCAGCGGGTTGAGGGTCACCATGACCTCGAGGACGCCCGGAACGTAGTAGGGAAGCATCCCTACAAGAGTGTGTTCTAGATAGCGGTAGACGTCCATTTCCTGGGCGAGGGCCAGCAACAACCGGCGTCCCTCCGCCTGGGCGTTGGGGTCGTCTCGACGTCCGAGTAGGGAAAGCGCCTGCTCGACGCGTGCGCGCTGCTTGGCGTCGAGTCCGGTACGTTCGGTGAGTTCCTGATTGCGTTCCTCGGCGCGGCGGCGGGCTTCTCGCAGATCCACCTTACCCGTCTTGTCGTTTTCCTCGGTACGGACGGTTTCCGAGACGCGGACGGCCGTTTTGCGGTCACCGATCTGCATGCGGATAACCTTATCGTCCTGACTGATGATCTTGCCGTGGATCTGGACGCCGTTCTTGAGGTAGACCGTGTCGGGCATCGCCGGCGGCATACACAAGAAGGTAGCGATGGCCCCAATGAGCAAGGGCGCCAGAGCACACATCTGTCCATTGTGATTGCGATTCATCATGTTTCCTCCTGCTCCTCTGGGAGATCGATGGGCACGTAGACCCTGCGCCGGAAGGCAACTTCTGTGGTGTCCTCGGGGGACCAGAAGCGCTTGACGCGGCGGTCGTAGTACAGCGTGAAGCTCTCTTCGCCCTGTTTGTCGGCACCGGGGGTGAGGACGCCCAAGTCGGGACAGATGAGGGCGCCGCGAATAGTCATCTTGCCCTCGGTATTCGAGCCATGGCGGACGTAGCTGCGCGTGATGGCGAAGATGGCGTTGTTGCTGTACATCAGGCCGTCAAAACGGAATCTGTCGCCGCGAGAGCGGGTCATCTCGTCGTTCCACCATATCTGTCTCAGCGTGTCCTCGCTGATCCAGTTCTGGTCAGGATTCATGTAGTGGAACGCCGCGTCGTTGAGGATGTTGAGGTCGTAGCCTTGGCTGACCATGTAATCGACCAGCAACTTGACGCCGCCGCCCTTCTCCGTGTAGTGGACGGCATGCTCATCACTGCCGTTGTGGTAGGTGTAAATCAGATCGGGCTGCGTGTCGCGCAAACCGTAGAATCGAGGCCGGTACTGGGGATCCGCGGCGGCTTTGTCCAACTCGAGATTGTTGAAGAGCATAAGCTCGGAATTCGTGAAGCTGAACTGCTGGCCCTGGCGGGGAACTTCGGAACCATCAGGCAGCATCATCGTTTCCTGGATCTCGCCGGGATCGATTACACCCGGGTCGAAGTAACCGTAGTTGATCGTTTCGGTCACTGACTTGTATTTCACGGTCTTGCTTTTGTGTGCATCGCGACATTGGATGCTGCCGCTGCTGTCGGGGTACTTATCGAGGTTTTGGGTATGGCTCTTGCCGCGGATGGTCAGGTAGTCGCCGATGAGGACACTGCCGCCACTCACAAGCGCCATGCCGTTCTCTTTCCCATCCTCGGCGACGCCGAATGCGCCCTCAGCGTCGGCGTAGGTAATATCGCCGACGATGTAGGAATTGCGCTTGACGAAGAGTTGCCCCCAGCCTTTGACCTTGCCCTTGATGATCAGGTCGCCGTTCACGGCAATATCGCCGTTGATTACAATAGGATTGTTTTCCGTTCCAACGAGGATCAGATTGCCGTCATAGCGGCCGCTGTTGGCCAATGCGGCGGCGGCCTCATTGGACTCGATAGGGAGGGCGCTTCCATCGTAGAGTCCACCCTCGGGCACGCCGTAGGCAATGCCTCCGCTGATCTGCCCCTCCAGCGTGGAGACTATCTGCTCGTACTCCTCGTCGTCCACGTATCGGTCGCCGTCGTCATCGGGGTATGGGGCGGGGAAGTCGGCGGGCAGGGGGCCATCGGTCTGGAGTGCCGGGTCGGAAGGATAGTTCAGGTACAGGTTGCCGAACTGCTCGGGTCTTCCCTCGTCGTCCACGTCTGCGGTGAGCAGGGCTCTGGTCTGCATGTTGCCCGTCTGGGCATTCTGGTAGATCTTGCCGTTTGTCGGGTCGAACTCGTATCCCTTGAATGTGGATGAGGCAAGACCGCTGGCACTCATGGGATGCCCATCGCTGTTGTAGACATTGCCGCGTGAGTAAACGGTGCCCGCTATCTTGGAGTCCGCCTGCCCTGTGCGAAAGAGAAGGGATTCGAGAGTCGCGACCTTGATGCGGTCGAAGCTGCCGTAGTTCTCGGGGTCGGTATTGAAGACGAGGTCCAACGGTCTGAATTCCGCGTGGCACAGCAGGCAATTCATGTTCTTGGCTAAGACGGCATAGTCGTAGCCATGGAACGGCCTGCCGGAGATGCGAAGGGTCTGCATGACGCCTTTGCGCCGGTTGTTGACCCGTCCGATGGCCGTGATGGTGAAATCCGAGCCTGTGGCGTCATCGGTCCGGCTGATTGTCAGGCCGTTGATATAGCCATTGCCGTCGCCAAGCTCGAAATCGTCGTCCTCGGAGCTGGGGTCGAAGAGCATCAGGGGGTCGGCGATATCAAAACGGCCGTTCCCGTTCGAGTCCTTCTCGCCCTGGTCCTGGTAACCGTTGTGATTGAGATCTTCGTTGTTGGGAATGGCCAGGATCTCATCAAGATAGTAGCGGTAAGACGAGAGGTTGCCGGTGGTATTGCCGTTGGTTACGACATACTGGTGCCAGAGCCGTTCGACGGCATAGTCGATTCCGGCCTTGCAGAGCTCGTCCAGAAGCACGCCGTCGACGGCGGCATCGGTGCTGCGTTTGGCCATTTGCATACGGACGCTTACGACAGTGACGGCGCCCAGGATAACCATGATCGCCACAAATGCGAGCAGGAGCGCCATCCCTTCCTGATTTCTTCGTTGTGTGTACATAGTTCTCATCCTCCTTGCTGGAGCGTGCGTTGAGCCATCGCTTGCAGCGTGGCGGCATTGCCCTTCCCCGCTCCATCTGTAGTGGGCGACATTCCCTGGAGAAACCGCCTGCACAATGGATTTGGCGTGTACAACCGCACTGCGTGTTCGTCCTTGTGTCGTGCTGCTATCCAGTAGTCCTAATATGCTACCCCTCCAACTATTCTCACGCCTTCGTCGGTCCGGCATGGTAGTTGGCCTTCCTCATCAAGCTTGCTTCTCGAGCACGGCAAGGGGCACATACAGTCCGCGCCGGAACGTGACTTGGGTTGTGTCTTCAGGCGACCAGAACCGCTTGACTCGACGGTCGTACAGCAGGGTGAAGCTCTCGTCGCCCTCGGCGTCGGAGCCGGGGGTCAGGACGCCGAGATCGGGGCACACGAGGGCGCCGCGAATCGTCATCTTTCCTTCCGTATTCGAGTTGTGGCGCACCTGGCTGCGGGTGATGGCGAAGATGGCATTGCTGCTGTACATTAGACCATCGAAGCGATAGCGGTCTCCGCGCGAGCGCCCCATTTCGTCCTCCCACCATATTTGTCTCAATGTATCCTCGCTGATCCAGTTCTGGTCGGGATTCATGTAGTGAAAGGAGGCCCTTTCGAGCAGATTGGGGTCGTATCCTTGGCTGATCATATAGTCGATGAGCAACTGCACACCGCCACTGGTCTCCGTGTAGTGCACGGCGTGTTCATCGGCGCCGTTGTGGTAGGTGTACACCTTGTCGGGTTGCGTATCGCGCAGCCCATAGAAGCGGGGGCGATACTGCGGATCGGCGAGGGCTCTTTTCAGCTCGAGGTTGTTGAACAACATCAACTCCGAGGTGGTGAAGCTGAACTGCTGGCCCTGGCGGGGGACCTCGGCGCCGTCGGGCAGTATCATCGTGTCTTGGATTTCGCCTGCGTCGGTGACGCCCGGATCGAAGTAGCCGATGTCCACTGTCTGCGTGACGCCTTTGTACTTCATATCACGCGTAATGTGTTGATCGCGACACTGAATGGTTCCGGCGACATCGGGGAACTTCACGAGGTCGGCCGTGTTGCTTTTGCCGCGAATGGTGAGGTAATCGCCGATGAGGATGCTGCCGCCGCTGGTCAGGGCCATGCCGTTCTCGACGCCGTCTTCGGCCATGCCATACGCGTTCTCAGCATCGGCGTAGGTAACGTCCCCGACGACATAGGCGTTGCGCTTGACAAAAAACTGCCCCCAGCCCTTGATCTTGCCCTTCATCATCAAGTCGCCATCAACGGCGATGTCGCCGTCCAAGACGATAGGGTTGTCTTCGGTGCCGACGAGGACGAGGTTGCCGTTATAGCGGCCGCTGTTGGCCAAGGCGGCGGCGGCTTCGTTGGATTCAAGGGGCAAGCCTTGGCCTTCGTAGAGCCCCCCCTCGGGGATGCCGTAGGCGATGCCGCCGGTGAGACGGCCCTGCAAGGTCGAGGCGATCCTCTCGTACTCGTCGTCGTCTACATATCTGTCGCCGTCTTCATCGGGGTAGGGGGAAGGGAAGTTCGCGGGGAGAGGGCCGTCGGTCTGGAGTTCCTCGTCGACGGGATAGTTGAGGTAGAGGTTGGCGAACTGCTCGGGCCTGCCCTCGTCGTCTACCTCGGCAAGGAGCAGGGCTCGGGTCTGCATGTTGCCTGTTTGGGGATTCTGGTAGAGCTTGCCGTTGGTGGTGTCGAATTCGTATGTCTTGACGGTTGAGGAGGCCAGGCCGCTGGCGCTCATGGGGTGGCCGTCGGTATTGCACACTGTGCCTCGCGAATAGACGGTTCCTGCCACCACAGAATCCGCCTGCCCCGTACGAAACATGAGGCTCTCGAGGGTCGCCACCTTGATGCGGTCAAAGGTACCGTAGTTCTCGGGGTCAGTGTTGTAGGTGAGGTCCAACGGCCGAATTCCGGCATGGCAGAGCAGACAGTTCATGTTGTTGGCCAGGACGGCGTATTCGTAGCCTGTAAATGGGTTGCCGGAGATGCGGATGGTCTGCACAACAGCCTTGCGCCGGTCATTGACGCGGGCGGTGGCAGTGATTGCGAAATCGGAGCCCGTGGCGTCATCACACCGCGTGATGGTCAAGCCGTCAACCACGCCGTCGCCGTTGCCCACATCGAAACTGTCTTCCTCGCGAGCGGGATCAAAGAGCACCAACGGGTCAGCGATGTCGAAACGGCCGTTGCCGTTCGAGTCCATTTCGTTTCCATCCTGATAGCCGTTGCCGTTGAGGTCCTCGTTGTTGGGAACGACGAGGACATTGTCAATGTAATAGCGGTAGGACGCGAGGTTTGCCGTGGTATTGCCCCTCGTCATGACGTACTGATGCCACAGCTTCTCGATTGCATAGTCGACGCCGGCCTTGCAGACCTCGTCCAGCAGCACGCCATCCACGGCGGCATCGGTGCTGCGCTTGGCAATCTGCACTCGAATGGATACGATTGAGACGGCGGCGAGAACGACGATGATCGCGACAAACGCGATGAGGAGCGCCATCCCTTCCTGGCGTTTACGCTTTGTATACATAGTCTAGGCCCTCCGTGGTTGAGGCGTCAGTTGAGGAGCTGTATGCGGCTCGACAAGACCGCCCGCACCTTGTTGTAATCGTCGCCGACGGTGGCGCTGGCAGAGGCCGCCAAGGTAATGCTCAGCACCGAACCGGAGTCGTCCAGGTCGAATTGGACGTCCTCGATGTTGTTGGCGCTGCCGAGGGGCCGTTCCTGACCGCTCTGGATCCTCACGATTCGGCGCGAGAGGACGCCGTCACCGTCCTCGTCTTCGCCGGGATCGAGCTTAGCGTTTTGGTTGGTGTCCTCATTGATGTAACGGTAGGTAATAGGATTGGACCAGTTGTCGCCCGAGAGGTCTGCGGGGATCTGGAATGTGACTTCGGGGGGGTCATTGGAGATTCTCAATGCATAGACATCCGGGGGGCTGCTCTCCGTGGCGGCCAGTTCGAGTTCATGGGCCATTTCAGCCATCACGGCCCGGACATTGTCTTGAGCGATGCTCTTGGCTTCAGATGCCTTGAGCGACTGAGCTGAAATGCGGACGACTGCGGTGCCCAGCGCCATCACGACCATTGTGATGGCCATGGCAATGACGACCTCGATAAGCGTGAAGCCTTCCGTCCCGTCCTTGCTGCGCTTACGCGATTCCATAGTCGTCTCCCGCAGCCAGCGCACGAAAACGCGCTAGTCCTGCCTTGTGAGTATGGTGCTTGTCTCTACGGTGACCGGACGGCCGAGCATGTCCTCAAACGCACTCGTAACCGTCACCAACATGGGGTCGGCCGGTGCCCCCCCCGTCAACAGGTCTTGGCACGTAACGGAGACCACTTCGCCGTCCATGGAATCAAAGAGGTCTGCGAAAGGTGTGTCGCCGCCCGACTGCTGCTCATCGACCCACTGGGGCACTTTGGCGACAAAGTCGGGGCCGCTCTGGTCGCGAACCTGTCGTATGGCGCTCATCACGCTTCGGCAGTGTTGGATGGCCGTGGAGCGTCGCTCCTGAACATCGAGTGAGACGTAGTACGAGGTGAGGATGCGCATCGTCGCGCCGAGGGCAATTGCAAATACGGCCATGGCGAAGGTCAGTTCCAGCAAGGTTACGCCGCTCTGCTGTCGAAATCTCGCGCGCATACATTCAGCCTCCGCATCGTTCCGTTCCGGCACGCCCCTGAATACACAAATCGAGGCGTTCGCAGCTCTTGGGTTCATGGGCGACACCTCCAATGAGTCGAACCGAGATTGTGTCATCCTACACGACTTCGACACGCCCATGCCACGAAACACGCCCCGATGCGCAACTCTTATTCGCGTTGGTTCTTGTTTGCTCCTCGATGTGGTTCTTCTCTCTCAACTCTTACCACCGGTAATTATGGCACAGAACGCGCGAAAACACAACTGCCCCGCAGGGTATGTGCTTGCAAGTTATTGATAAGCAATGCCTTACAAATAGGGGGCGCGACTATTGGGACAGGGTCTATGCTGTTCGCCGGCCCGTGGCCCAGTTAGAGCGGGACAGTGCCCGCGCCGTCGGCAGGGCGTGAGATGAAAGCCTGGCCGGCCGTGCCCGTCTGGGCCGGGTACGCACGGAGCAGGTGATCGACGAAGGCAGGAACATGCTCGTTCTCGACGAGGTTGATGGTGCATCCGCCGAAGCCGGCGCCGGTCATCCGCGCGCCGTAGCAGCCCGGGGCCTGGCGGGCAATGGCGGTCATGGCGTCAAGTTCGGGGCAGGTGACCTCGTAGTCGTCGCGCAGGCTGGCGTCAGAGGCGTCCATCAGCTCGCCGAGGCGTTCGGGATCGCCTGCGCGCATGGCCTCGCAGGCGGCCCTTGTGCGCTCATCTTCGGTGATGACGTGTCGGGCGCGGCGGTAGACGTTGGCGGGCATGTGTTGACGGGCGGCCTCGAGGTGGTCGAGCGTGAAGTCGCGCAGATGTGTTTGATTCTGCGTTGCCATCGCGCGGACGGCCTCGTTGCACTCGTCGACGCGCTCGTTATACTTCGAGGCGGTGAGTCCACGCGTGACGCCGGTGTTGGCGATGACGAAGGCGGCGCTGGGAAACGCAACGGGGACTTGCTCGCGCTGATAAGAGCGGCAGTCGAGGAAGAGCGCGTGGCCGGCGCGTGCCATGCGGGAGATGAACTGGTCCATGATGCCGGAGCTGAGCCCGAGGAAATCGTTCTCGACTCGACGGCCCAATTCGGCCGCTTCAGGGCCTTCCATCTCGAAGGCGCCGAGACACTCGAACAGCTTGAGGGCGGCCATTTCGAGACTGGCTGAGCTGCTCAGCCCGCACCCGATGGGCACGTCGCCCACGATCATAAGATCTGCGCCGGCCAGGGGCCTGTCGAGCTTGGCCAATTCTTCCGCCACGCCCACGATATAGTCGAGCCAGGGACTCTCGGGGGCGCGGTGGCGCTTGACGAGGTCGGCCTGGGCTGTCTGTTCGAGGTTGGCTGCGAAGGCTTTGAGCATCCGGTCTTCGCGGGGGCGCGCGAGGATGTAGGTGGCCTGCTCGATGGCCATGGGCAGCACGAAGCCGTGGTTGTAGTCGGTGTGCTCGCCGATGATATTCACGCGGCCTGGGGCGCGGACGCACAGCTCGGGCGGCGCGCCGAAATGCTCTGCGTACCATCTCTTGGCTTGGTTGAGATCAACGCCCATAAATGCTCCCTTGATGCTAATCGATACAGCTTCCTGCAGCCTGGGTCACAACCGGTTTCTCTCGTGCGTGCATTCGCGTGCAGAATTGAGAATGGATCATCACGTGGCTGGGCGTCGCTTCTGCAGAGATCACCACTTGGATTCACAACGCTACTTCTGCAAACGGTACTCAGGCATAGCCGTTGGGATGCGCCTGACGCCAAAGCCAGGTGTCGCGGACGATGGTCTCGATGTCGCCTTTGCGCGGCTCCCAGCCGAGGCGTTGCCGTGCCAAGCTCGATGCGGCTACGAGACGGTCGGCGTCGCCGGGGCGCCGTTCCTGGTAGACAACTTGGAAGTCGCGCCCGGTGACGCGTCGCACGGTGTCCACCACCTCGCGCACGGAGGCGCCGATCGAGCTTCCGAGGTTAAGCACAGCGGATTCGTCGGCGCGCCGGAGCAGCGCCACGGCCTTGAGGTGGGCATCAGCGAGGTCGTCGACGTGGATGTAGTCGCGTATGCACGTGCCGTCGGGCGTGTCGTAGTCGGTGCCGAAGATGCGGACGTTGTCGCGTTTGCCTTCGACAGCCATGAGGATGTTCGGGATAAGATGGGTCTCGGGGTCATGTGCTTCGCCGTGCTGCTGCGATGCGCCGGCGGCGTTGAAGTAACGCAGGGACACGTAGCGCAGGCCGTAGGCTCGGTCGTACCATTCGAGCATCTGCTCGATCATGCGCTTGGAGAGGCCGTAGGGGTTGAGCGGGCGCGTCGGCATGTCCTCGGTGATGGGTATGACGTCGGGATGGCCGTAGACGGCCGCTGTTGAACTCAGGATAAAGCGTCGCACGCCTGCCCCTACCATGGCCTTGAGAACGCTATGAGCGCCCGTGACGTTGTTGTCAAAATAGGCCAAGGGGTCCTTGACGGAATCCGACACGATGCTCGACGCGGCGAAGTGCATGACTGTATCGACGTCGTGGTCGGCGAGAAGGCGTGTAAGAAGGGAGCCGTCGCGGATATCTCCTTCGACACAGAGCGCGCCGTCGGCCACAGCAGCACGGTAGCCCGTGGAGAAG
>OMKS01003587.1_pt1 | contig 12232 bp, 10 predicted proteins | sample 1674721 | NCBI WGS metagenome assembly OMKS01 (sample SAMN06264996, study PRJEB25208) | sediment metagenome | isolation source: hot spring sediment | place: USA: California | collected 2014-09-02 | reverse complement strand
AGGTTGAAGAAGTTGAAGTTGAAGAAGTGAAGACTGAAGAGCCCGAACCGGCTGAAGCCTTAACAGAAGAACCTGCAGAAAAGGAAACCGAAGAAGTAAAATCCGAAGAACCTGAATCCGAAGAACCCGGAGTTGAAGAACCGGAAGCTGAAACCGGAAAGGTTGAGGATGAACCGGTCGAGCCTGCAGAGAAGGTGTCCGGGATTATTGATTACACCGAAACAGGGGACCCTGAATTTGACTGGGACAGATATGCGGAGGATGAGGTTGAGTCGGGTGCATCGGATAAATTAAAATACGAAGACCTTTACAATGAGACCCTTTCAACAATTGCCGAAAATGAGGTGATTGAAGGAACGGTTATATCACTGAACAAAAGAGAGGCGGTTATCAATATTGGTTTTAAATCGGAAGGTGTGATCTCTATCAGCGAGTTCCGCTATAATCCCGACCTGAAGGTTGGAGATAAAGTGGAGGTGTATGTGGAGAGCCAGGAAGATAAAAAGGGACAGCTGATATTATCCCACAAGAAAGCGCGCGCCATGCGCTCCTGGGACCGCGTGAACCAGTCACTGGACCAGGATGAAGTGATCAAGGGATACATCAAGTGCCGCACCAAAGGCGGTATGATCGTAGATGTATTCGGGATCGAGGCGTTCCTCCCCGGATCGCAGATCGATGTGAAACCCATCCGCGATTACGATGCCTTTGTAGGCAAGACCATGGAGTTCAAAGTGGTGAAGATCAACCACGAGTTTAAGAACGTGGTCGTTTCTCATAAAGCCCTTATCGAGGAAGAACTCGAGCAACAGAAGAAGGAGATTATTGCCAAACTTGAAAAGGGACAGGTTCTTGAAGGAACTGTGAAAAATATTACCTCTTACGGTGTGTTTATCGACCTTGGCGGTGTGGACGGACTGATTCACATTACCGACCTTTCATGGGGCAGGGTGAACCATCCGGAAGAGATCGTGGAACTTGACCAGAAACTGAACGTGGTTATTCTTGATTTCGATGATGAGAAGAAGAGAATCGCGCTGGGTCTGAAACAGCTTACCCCGCATCCGTGGGATTCGCTCGACGAAAAACTGGCCGTTGGAGATAAGGTGAAAGGCAAGGTTGTGGTGATGGCTGATTACGGAGCGTTTGTGGAGATTGCTCCCGGCGTGGAGGGATTGATTCACGTGTCGGAAATGTCATGGTCACAACACCTGCGAAGTGCACAGGAGTTTATGACTGTCGGCGACGAAGTTGAGGCCGTTATTCTTACCCTGGATCGTGAGGAGAGAAAGATGTCACTTGGCATCAAACAGCTGAAAGATGATCCGTGGGAAAAAATTCAAGAAAATTACGGAGTGGGTACCAAACATACCGCAAAAGTTCGTAACTTTACTAACTTCGGTGTCTTTGTAGAGATCGAAGAAGGCGTAGACGGCCTGATTCACATATCAGACCTGTCATGGACGAAGAAGGTAAAGCATCCTGCTGAGTTTACTTCAATAGGTGCTGAAATCGAGGTGGTGGTCCTGGAGATCGATAAGGAAAACCGCCGCCTGAGCCTGGGACACAAACAGCTTGAAGAGAACCCCTGGGATGTCTTTGAAACGATTTTTGAAGTTGATTCGATTCATGAAGGTACGATCATTGAATTAATGGATAAGGGTGCGGTGGTTGCACTGCCATATGGCGTTGAGGGATTTGTTACACCGAAACACCTTGTAAAAGAGGATGGTGGCCCGGTGAAGGTGGAGGATAAGTTATCTTTTAAGGTGATAGAGTTTAATAAGTCAGCAAAAAAGATTATCTTGTCTCATAGTCGGATCCACGAGGATGAGAAAAAATCATCTGAAAAAACCACCAAACAGGCTGCAGATGCGGAAACCAAGAAGGCGACCAGGAAGATCAAGTCCAATCTGGAGAAGACGACACTCGGTGATATCTCGGATCTGGCAGCATTGAAAGATGAGATGGAGCAGAAAGAAAAGAAGAAAACGAAAAAGACAGCAGACGATAAACAGAAAAAGTAAAGTATAACGTATTAACAAATTAATTTTCAGCAATGGAGTTCAAAATTGATAAGTTTGATAACCATACTCTGATTAAGGTCCTGGAGGAAAAGCTTGATACGCATATTGCCCCGACACTTAAATCGGAGTTAGTTCTTGTATCCGGCAACGGTGAAAAAAACATTATTCTCGATCTGGGCAATTGTCGTTATTGCGACTCCTCAGGTTTAAGTGCAATCCTTGTAGCCAACAGGCTGTGCAAAAACGCGAATGGCACATTTGTGCTTACCGGCTTAAACGATGCCGTGGAGAGGCTAATAACAATTTCTCAACTGGATACGGTCCTTAATATTTCTGATTCAGTGGAGAAGGCCGTAGCCATGATTAAGGAAGTTGAATAACTGAAACGCATAAGTGTCATTTGAAGTAACAATACTGGGTAGCAGTTCAGCCCTGCCTACCTCTGAACGTTTTCCAACCGCTCATTTGCTGATTGTGAATGAGCGGTTTTTTTTAATCGATTGCGGAGAGGGCACTCAGATACAATTGCGCAGGTTCCGCTTCAACCCGGCAAGGATCAGCCATATATTCATCTCACATCTTCATGGGGATCATGTGTTCGGACTGTTCGGATTGCTCAGCTCACTGGGACTGATGGGGAGGCAAAGCGAGATCCACCTTTACGGGCCGGAAGGCCTGCAGGTGCTCTTGCAGGATCACCTGAAATATTTTGGCCCGCTCCCGTATGAAATTATTTACCATTTTCCTGACGATTACGGGGAATTTTTTTATGAAGATGATCATATAACCGTTAAAGCGATCCCCCTTGCACACCGCACCACAACCTATGGTTTCATATTCAGGGAAAAGCCCAGAATGCTGAATATTAAAAAGGAGAAGATTGGGGAGCTTGGACTGGGAATCGCCGATATGGTGAAAATTAAAAGGGGAGAAGATTTTGTGTTGCCCGACGGAAAGGTGGTACCTAACAGAGCAATCACCCTTCCGCCTTATCATCCCAGATCCTATGCCTATATCTCTGATACCCGTTTTGCACCTTCAATTGTGGAAGACATCAAAGAGGTGGATCTGCTTTTCCATGAGGCCACCTTTGCAGAAGAAGACAGCAGGCTTGCCGCCGGGAATTGGCATTCCACAGCCCGCCAGGCCGCTGAAATAGCCAGCCGGGCAAACGTCCGGCAACTGCTCATCGGTCATTTCTCCACCCGTTATAAGCATGTCGACATGCTCCTGAAAGAGGCCGTTGAAGTCTTTCCCGATACCATCGCGGTAAAAGACGGGGACCGCTTCAGCCTTCCGCTTGAACGGGAGGAGGAGGAAAAGGTTTGACGCACCCCTTCAGGTGACGGTAAAGCCGCAACGGAAGCAAGGGATTCCATCAACCAAAAACCGATATTTTTATTACTTTTGCATGATCTTCATCCATAAAAACAGGCTTCAGTGAAAGAGATAATCGCTATCCTCGATTTTGGTTCCCAGTACACGCAGTTGATAGCAAGGAAAGTCAGAGAACATAATGTCTATTGCGAGATATACCCGTTCAGCAAATTTCCCGGGCCGGATCAATCTGTGAAAGGCGTGATACTTTCCGGCAGTCCTTTCTCTGTGAGGGACCTTAATGCGCCGAAGCCTGATCTGAAACTTCTGAAAGGGAAATATCCCATCCTTGGGATCTGTTACGGGGCGCAATATCTGTCTCAGCATGATGGCGGCGAGGTTCAGTCAGCCGGTTCAAGGGAGTACGGCCGTGCCAGACTCTCATCCATTGATGACAGCAATCCCCTGTTCAAAGGGATCAGTCAGAATACGCAGGTGTGGATGTCCCACGGGGATACCATAGTCCGCCTCCCGGAGAATTACCGGGTCATTGCAAGTACTGCCGATATTGAGGTCGGGGCATTTGCTGCACCGGATGAGAAGATTTACGGACTGCAGTTCCACCCGGAGGTTTATCATACCACGGAAGGGAAGCAGATTCTTCATAACTTCCTGGTGGATATATGCGGATGCAGGATGGACTGGACACCTGAAACATTCGTGGAGACCACGGTGGATGAGTTGAAGAGAAAGCTGGGCAGGGATCATGTGGTGCTCGGATTATCGGGAGGGGTTGATTCAACCGTTACAGCTGTACTGCTTCATAAGGCGATAGGTAAAAACCTGACCTGTATCTTTGTGGATAACGGACTGCTCAGGAAGAATGAATTTGAGAACGTGCTTGAATCCTATGAACATATGGGATTGAATGTGATGGGTGTCGATGCGAAGGAGAAATTTTTCACCGACCTGGCAGGATTGTCGGATCCGGAGATGAAGCGGAAAAGCATCGGGAAAAATTTTATCGAGGTGTTTGAAGGCGAAGCGAAGAAGATTGAGGGAGTGAAATGGCTGGCACAGGGGACGATCTACCCCGATGTGATTGAATCGGTCTCGGTGAATGGTCCGTCTGTTACCATCAAGTCCCACCATAATGTGGGGGGACTGCCGGAAAGGATGAACCTTGAAGTGGTTGAGCCGTTGCGGCTCCTGTTTAAGGATGAGGTACGCAGGGTGGGGTATGCGATGGGGATCAGCCATAACCTTCTTCAGCGTCATCCGTTTCCGGGGCCGGGACTGGCAATCAGGATTATCGGGGAGATCACCCGGGAGAAGGTAAGCCTGCTCCAGGAGGCAGATGATATCTATGTGAGCGCTCTGAAGCGTTACGGCCTTTACAACCGCATCTGGCAGGCAGGGGCGATGCTTCTTCCTGTCCAGTCGGTCGGGGTGATGGGCGATGATCGAACCTATGAGTTTGTGGTGGTCCTGAGAGCGGTGACATCCACCGACGGAATGACCGCCGACTGGTTTCATTTTCCGCATGAGTTCCTGAGCAGGGTGTCGAACGATATTATTAATAAGGTAAAAGGTATCAACAGGGTGGTCTATGACATCAGTTCCAAACCCCCCGCCACGATTGAGTGGGAATAAGTCTTATTGACTGTAAACTGAAGACTTGAATATAATTATATGAATCGTTAGCAATGTTTAAAAAATTACACATCATTGGCATCATGATCCTGCTGTCGGCAGGAGCATACAGCCAGTGGACCCCGGAAGCCATCAAGCTGATGGAGGTCATGGACAAGGTGAGCAGGTATTATGTCGATTCAATCAATGAAAATAAAATTGTTGAGGATGCCATCACGCATCTTTTGCATGAGCTGGATCCCCACTCCTCGTATATCAATAAGGAGGACCTGGACGAAATGAATGAGCAGCTGGAGGGTGAGTTTGAAGGTATCGGCGTCAGTTTTAATATCCTTCAGGATACCATATTTATTATTCGTGCCATCTCCGGCGGACCGGCCGAGATTGTCGGCATCAGGGCCGGTGACCGGATCGTGGAGGTTGACGGGGAAAATGTGGCAGGCATAGGGATCACCACAAAGGGTGTCCAATCGAGGTTGAAAGGAGAAAAAGGGACAAGGGTCAATGTGAAGGTCCAGCGCAGAAAAGTGGATGGACTGCTGGAGTTTAACATTACCAGGGATAAAATCCCGGTATTCAGCCTGGATGCATCCTACATGATTAACGAGAGAATAGGGTATATCAAACTGGCAAGGTTCTCCCAGACAACAACCATTGAATTTGAGAATGCCATAAAAGATCTGCAAAGAACGGGGATGAAGGATCTTATCCTTGATCTTTCAGGAAACGGCGGCGGATGGCTGCCCATCGCCGTGGAACTTGCCGATCATTTTCTCGACAATGATAAGGTAATCGTGAGTACGGAAGGAAGGATGGTTTCTACCAGAGAATATAAGGCAAGGAGAAAGGGATTGTTTGAAGAGGGGAAACTGGTCGTTATGATTGACCAGAATTCGGCATCGGCGAGCGAGATTGTGAGCGGCGCCGTGCAGGACTGGGACAGGGGCGTTATTGTGGGAAGAAGGTCGTTTGGGAAAGGGATGGTTCAACAGCCGTTTTACCTGAATGACGGTTCCATGATCCGGCTTACCGTTGCCAGGTATTATACCCCTACAGGCAGATTGATTCAGAAGCCTTATGAGGACGGGTATGAAGATTATGCGATGGATCTGATAAACCGGTACAACAAAGGTGAACTGAACAGTTCCGACAGCATCATCTTCCCGGAATCCCAGCGTTATAAGACCCTGGTTTTAAAAAGGACGGTGTACGGAGGCGGAGGCATCATGCCGGATTATTTTGTGCCGATAGATACCACCAGCTATTCAGTTTATTACAGGGATTTAATGAACAGGGGTATTTTTAACCAGTTTATCCTGAAGTATGTCGACAATCACCGGGGTGAGTTGAAAAGAAGTTATCCCGATTTCAGAACCTATAAGAACCACTATGAACCCTCGGAACCGCTTCTGAACGAGCTTATCGGCTTTGCCGGAGAGGAGGGATTGACATTTAACGAGAAGCAGTGGAACATCTCAAAGTCCCAGATAAAATTGCTTGTGAAGGGATATATTGCCAGGGATCTTTTTGAAACGGGAAGTTTTTATGAAATTTATAATGAATCGGATCCTTTATATCTGAAGGCTGTGGAAATCCTTGAAAATCCCGGACTGCACCAGGCTAAACTGGCCAAAGCAGATACGGAATGATTGACTGGATAGAAGAAAATTATATAGAGATCCTGGGGGTTCTCTTCAGCCTTGCTTACCTGTGGTTCAGCATCCGTCAGAATATTTTGCTGTGGCCAATGGGTATCATCAGCGCGGTGCTGTACGTTCTTGTTTTCTTCCGGGCAAAGTTCTATGCTGATATGGGCCTGAATGTCTATTACTTTTTCATCAGCATCTATGGGTGGATTGTCTGGACCAGGGGAAGGGAGCCGTCGGGCAGTAAGATGCCGATCAAAAGATTAAACGTAAGGATGGCAGTCATTCTGACAGGGATTACCATGATCCTGTTTGTTGTGATTGGATTTATACTGAAAAGGTATACCGATTCGCCCATCCCTTTCGGGGATGCACTGACAACGGCAGGAAGCATAACAGCCACCTGGATGCTTGCCCGGAAATATCTTGAACACTGGATTATCTGGATAGCTGTTGATGCCCTGTCAATTGGATTGTATTTTTACAGGGGACTTTACCCGACCGTGGTATTGTTTTTGGTCTATACCACCATGGCTGTAATCGGATTCATCGAATGGAAAAAAGAAGCTCCTCAGCGGATATCAGCATGAAAAAGATCCTGGTTACGGGTCCGGAATCTGCCGGGAAAACGGATCTGTCCATTTTCCTCACCGGGTATTTTAACGGACGGCTGGTACCGGAGTATGCAAGGAAATATATTGAAGGGCTGAAAAGACCGTATACCTTTGATGACGTGGTGGCCATTGCATTGAAACAGCGTACACAGTATCATGAGTTGCGCGAAGGTGACCGGTGGATTATCTTTGATACATGGCTTGTAATTACAAAAGTCTGGATGGATGTGGTGTTTAATAAATACCCTGACTGGATTACCCGGGAGCTAAATGAAGCGAAGTTTGACCTTGTTCTCGTATGTGCCCCCGACATTCCCTGGGTACCCGATCCGGTGAGGGAGAACGGGGGAGAACAGAGGGTAAGGTTGTATAAAAGATATATTGATGAGACAGAGCGATTGGGATGGCGGTATGCCGTAGTGGAAGGAACAGGGGAACAACGCTACAGGAACGCCCTGGATAAGATGGAGGCGATTTTGTAAATTCGGGGAGTACCGGGTCGATATCTGTCGCCCGTTGCCTGTCGTCTGTCACCTAAACTAAATTATATGACATCACATAGCAAACTTACTTATCATGCCAAGACCCTGAAGGGGCTTGAGCCTTACCTGGCCCGCGAACTCGGGGAACTGGGTGCAACCGGTGTTGAGGCGGTTAACAGGGGTGTGAATTTCTCCGGGGGCAGAGCTATGCTGTATAAGGTGAATGTGGCCTCCAGGCTGGCACTGAGGGTTCTTATGCCCATTGAGGAGTTCAGGGTGACAGACGAAGAATCCTTATACAGGAATACACAAAAGATCAACTGGCCGGATTACCTGGATAACAAAATGACGTTTGCCGTTGACGCAGTGGTCTTTTCAAGAATTTTCAGCAACAGTCATTTCGTTTCTTTAAAGGTGAAGGATGCCATTGCCGACCAGTTCAGGGAACGGACAGGATTAAGACCTTCGGTGAATACCAGGGATCCCGATCTGCTTGTCAATGTTCATATTTCCGAAACGCATGCCACCCTCTCGCTTGACAGTTCTGGGGGCTCGCTTCATATGCGCGGGTACCGGACCCGGAATTATGAGGCACCGCTGAATGAAGTGCTTGCCGCCGGGTTGGTGAAGATATCAGGCTGGAGCGGAGAAACGCCTTTTATTGATCCCATGTGCGGTTCGGGTACCGTTGCCATTGAAGCCGCTCTTATTGCCGCGAATATCCCGCCCGGAATATTCAGGAAGCAGTACGGCTTTGAGAAATGGAAGGATTTTGATCCGGCATTGATGAAAAGTGTTCTCGAAAATCTCCCCGGTGAAAAAAAGGTCACCGTCCCGATCATTGCATCAGATATCAGTTCCGACGCGATAAGGGTCACAAAGGAACATGCCAGGAGAGCAGAAGTTGAAAAATTAATACAGATCGGAGAAAAGGATTTTGAAGCATACGATCAATGGGATCAGCCGGTTACTCTCATTATGAACCCTCCTTACGGGGAACGAATGAATGTGGCGGACCTGGCAAAAACATACCGGATGATCGGCTCAACACTCAAGCATAAATTTCCTGACAGCGAGGCATGGATTCTCAGTTCGAACAGGATGGCTGTTAAGCAAATTGGTTTGAAACATACAGCGAAAAAAATACTGTATAACGGCGCGCTGGAGTGCCAATTCCTGAAGTATCATACATTTTCCGGAACACTCAAACAACATAAACGAAACGTTAGTCATTAATTGAGGCATATTATCAAAAAAAACAGCAGTTCGTTAAAAAAAATCCCTGTTTTATTAGATTTTCTGATTTCATCGAATTATTTTTAGCTATATTTAATTATTCGTATTGCATGTGAAGGCTCTTTGACACATGAAATATGAACTGTTTTGATAGATTATTATTTTTTATATATTTGCTGATCTTATTCGGTATATACCTGAAAACCAAAGTAAGCCTAAATGAGCTTTGATGTAAACGCTTATTATTCCAAGTTAAACGGCGGAGATGTCCTGATGGCCTATAAAGGGAACATTTCCAGTGAGCTCATAAGTAACGTGCTTGAGGTTGTGGAATCCAGAATGGATGATTACACCGAAGACTCCAAAATCCGAAAGAAAGTGTATAATGTCCTGGTTGAAAGTCTTCAGAATCTTTACCATCACATCGAGGTATTACCCAGGGAGATGCACGAGGAATTTGATGAGAAATTCGGGATCCTGCTTGTATCAAAAATGAAGGATCGGTATAAAATTTCCACAGGTAATTTCGTAACGGCAGAACGTGTGAATATTTTAAAAAATAAGATAGATAAGATAAATTCGATGACAAAGCAGGAGCTTAAGGACATGTACAAGTTTATCCTGAATCATCAGAGGCTGTCGGAAAAAGGAGGCGGCGGACTGGGACTGGTGGATATTGCACGAAAGACAGGCAATAAGCTGGTTTATACATTTGAGAAATTTAACGACACCTATTTCTTTTTTAACCTGGACGTATATATTGATTCAATACAAGAATAACATTTAAATTATATTAATAAAATGGAAGCATTATCGATTGAAGGAACTGCAAAAACTCCCAGTGTGAAGTTTGACGGTCAGGAAGGCATAATCGAAATCAAGGGACGATCAATTCCGGAAAACTCAATTGAGTTTTATAAACCATTGGTCGAATGGCTGGAAGAATACAGCAAGAATCCATTGGCTCTCACACAGGTTAATGTACAGCTGGAATACTTCAATACAAGCTCTTCAAAATGCATCCTTGATGTGTTTAAAAAACTGGAAGCCATTCATAAAGGCAAGACGGAGGTTATCATTAACTGGTATTACGAGGAGGACGATGAAGATATGCTCGAAGCAGGTGAGGATTATGAGTCGATCATCAGGGTTCCTTTCAAAATGATAGAAATAGTGGAGTAAAGGACAGGAGATTATTCTTTCAAAACAAGCCGTTTCAAAGTCGCATTTGAGACGGTTTTTTTATGTCCATCTTTCGAAGGAATCCAGTATTCTTTTAAGAACCCTGTAGTAAAGCAGGACGTATAAAACAAGGGTCATCAGCCAGATGACCATGACGTTGACCCAGATGGTCGGGATGAATATTCCGAAAACCATCTTTTGCGGTGCGTAAAAGTGTGCTTTAATGAATTTATGAGCCGGATCACGGAAAATAGGATCAATTTTCTGAATCAACCGGCCCTTATATTCAGTAATACGCTCAAACACATTTTTGTTGGTGACAAACTCTTCAAGCGATTCGTTATAATGCTTCCGTTTTAATTCCTTTAAATCTTCGAGATCAAAACTGTTTGTAATACTATTTCTTGCATTGAAGGCAACCTTATACGTTTCAGTATAAAAATCCCGCAATGATGAAAGGTATTTACCGGTATATTCCAGGATCTCCTCATTGATTATTTCAGGATAGAGCTGATCAAGGTATTTCATGGAATACGCCGGTGTTTCAGGATAATAGGATTTGAATATTATGCGTTGCCGGTGTTCGTTCTCAATTTCATTTCTCAGAACCAGGAGGTTGTATGCAACTTTTTCACTGCTGGCAGTTTGTTCACGGTTATTTATGACTGCAGTCAGTTTATTCTGAAGGTCTTTCAGGAGGAAATTGGAATTAAAACCTGCATTGCTCTGCACTTTATCCCAGTAATAATAATTCTTTTCATATTTATTGTTGATATACTGGTAGGTTGCGAGCCCTTCATAGGCCCATCGGGCAGTAATAATCTCCCCGTAAAAGGGAATGCGGCTGGGGGAAGATATCTGCGGATTCAGCTTTTCGTATTTTACAATGATACCGCTGAGAATGATCTGCGGGATAACCAGGAAGGGTATCAATATATAAATGGTAACAACGGTTTTAAAGCTGTCGGATATCAGCAATCCCATCATATTGGCTGAGGCCCATGCAGTGAAGAGCACCACCCAGTACTCGAAATACATTCCCTTGATCTCCATAATGGCGTTGCCGATGATCACAAAGGTCAGAGCCTGTATGGCGGAGAGCATGAATTGTACCGCTACTTTCGACAGCAGGTAGCCCGACCAGCTGAGGTTAAGGAACGCTTCCCGCTTTAAAATTTTACGGTCCTTGATAATCTCTTCTGCACTGACCGTAAGTCCCATAAAAATGGCAACGATAACCGACATGAAGATATAGACGGGCAGATTGCTGTTGTCGGCCAGTGTATATCCATACTCGTTGGTGATGCTTACGTTGTAGTATTTTACGATATAGGCAAGCAGGAATGCCAGCACCGGCGCTTCCAGGAAATTGATCACCAGGTATTGGGTATCGCTCAGTTTTTTAAGGATATCCCTTTTCAGGAATACCATAAATTGTTTAAATCTGCCGGGTGTTTTAAAAGATATTTCCGGCAGGTCATCCTTACCTGCCGCCTCTGTTTCAGACTCACTGTATCCTTCCCTGAAAAGATCGCTCCACTCTTTTGGAGATTTGCGCCGTGCATGGGTTATCTTCCCGTATTCATCCAGCACGCTTGTCTCCACAATATTAAAAACCTGTTCGGGATTGACGTTCCCGCAGGTCGGGCATTCGCTTTCATTCCAGTCGGCATGCTGCATCTTCGATTTGAAGTACATAATCGAGTCGACGGGATTACCATTATATATAAGGTAGCCCCCGGTATCGAGAATCAGGAGCCTGTCGAACATCTTGAAAATATCGGAAGAAGGCTGGTGAATCACGACGAAAACCAGTTTCCCTTTGAAGGAGAGTTCCTTCAGGAGATCAAGAATATTTTCACTGTCACGGCTTGAGAGTCCCGATGTGGGTTCATCCAGGAAAAGGACCGCCGGTTCCCTTATCAGTTCAAGGGCAATGTTTAAACGCTTCCGCTGTCCGCCGCTGATTTTTTTATTCAGCGGTGAGCCAACCTGGATCTCCTTTATGTCAAAAAGTCCCAGGTTCATCAAACTGTCTCTTATACACATCTCCGAGCCCACGAGACCGTACTAGA
>OMKS01003585.1_pt1 | contig 12236 bp, 13 predicted proteins | sample 1674721 | NCBI WGS metagenome assembly OMKS01 (sample SAMN06264996, study PRJEB25208) | sediment metagenome | isolation source: hot spring sediment | place: USA: California | collected 2014-09-02 | reverse complement strand
GGCAGCACGTTCATTAAGGCATCCAAATCGTCTACAATTAGTTGGGTTGCTTTTGTCATAGTTCCTTGTGTATCTACTGGTAAAGTCAGAGTTCCCTCTGCTACTGTGATTGTACCACATCCTTCTTGTGTAAGCTGAGGAAATCTTTTCGGAGGATTACAGATGAGCTCGACTTTTACGCACGAGTCGGTAGGCTTGGGGGAGGACGGCAAGTGCGTAGCTGTGTACTGCCCGATTGATAGCGTTCTCTCTATCAGTACAAATTCCGGCCTCAACCAAATCGTCCAGCAGCGTGATGGTTTCAGATTTGAGTGCTATATGGCCTTTGCGCCGGAATTTCGGCGTTTCTACGATCTCCGCCAAATCTTGATCTACCAGATCGAAACCATCATGAGCCTCCATAAAGGTGGCAATATCTTGATCGTTTGCAAATTCAGGAAATTGTTTTAGCTTTTCCATACTTCATAACCTCCGTATTTTCTTGAATCGTCGTCGAACCGATTCGCGCATGTCCATGGCGTGGATAACGCGAAACTGGGTAGCAGTCTCTTTGACATAGCCGATTTCCAGGTAGCGCCCGTCTTCTGTAACGCCATAAGCATTGTAAATAGTCTCTGGATAAGCTCTCTTGTAACGCACAATGACACACTTGATCTCTTGATTAATGAAAATGTCCCAGATTTCCTCTTCTGTCACGCCATGTTTGAAGGCATTAGGGACAAACTGTAATTCTAGTTCCATTATACTCCTTATTCCACGACGGTTTGTCCACTGTTGTCGATTATTGAGCTTCACTATCTGATATCAAGGTTTCCTTTATCATACCATATTTTGAAGCTATCGAGAAGAGGTTGACATCCATCCCTTTCCATTTACAATTCGCATTCGATAGATCAAGTGGATTTAACCAGCGACTATCCAACTAACGACTAACGGTATCATCTCAATAAAAAGGGGAGAAGTGGGGGTTTGGGGGCGGGTACGCCCGCCCCCAAACCCCCACCCCCAGATTTTTGAGAAGGTACGACTAACGACTATCCGACGACCAGACCATTGCGGGAGTGTGCGATATGACCGAGAAACCGACCAGCGCCGAAATTCGCCAGGCCTTCCTGGATTACTTCGCCGCGCGTGGACACACGATTGTGCCGAGCGCCAGTCTCGTGCCGATAGGCGACCCGACGTTGTTGTTCACCAACGCAGGTATGAACCAGTTCAAGGACGTGTTCCTGGGGACGGGAACCCGGCCCTATACGCGCGCCACCGACACGCAGAAGTGTATGCGCGTTTCCGGCAAGCACAACGATCTGGAGGAAGTCGGTCACGATGGCACGCACCACACGTTCTTCGAGATGTTGGGCAACTGGTCGTTTGGCGACTATTACAAGAAAGAGGCCATCGGCTGGGCCTGGGACCTGCTGACGCGCGTGTTAGGGCTGGACAAGAACCGCCTTTGGGCCACCATCTTCGAGGATGATCAGGGCAACCTGCCGCGCGATGACGAAGCCGCCGGGTATTGGCACACCGAAACGGATATCAACCCCGAGCACATCCTGCCTTTTGGCCGCAAGGACAACTTCTGGATGATGGCCGACACCGGACCCTGCGGCCCCAACAGTGAGATCTTCTACGATCGCGGCCCCGCAGCCTGCGACAAACAAGGCGTGCCAGGCCACGTCTGTGAGGTCAACGGCGATTGCGACCGCTTCACCGAAATCTGGAACCTGGTCTTCATTCAATACAATAGCCTGGGCGACGGGCAATTGGAACCGCTCCCCGCCAGGCACGTCGATACCGGCATGGGCTTCGAGCGCGTGGTTGCGCTACTGCAAGGCGTGCCGACCAACTACGATACCGATCTGTTTTGGCCCATCATCGAAAAAACGCAGGCCCTGGCGGGGCAAACCGATGCCGAGCGCGAGATCAGTATCGTGGCCTACCGCGTCATCGCCGACCACGTCCGCGCGGGTACGTTCCTCGTGGGCGATGGCGTACTGCCGTCCAACGAGGGGCAAGGTTACGTACTGCGTATGGTATTGCGCCGCGCCATCCGTTACGGGCGCAGGCTCGGCTTCACCCGGCCCTTTATGGCGGAATTGGCCGATCTCGTCATCCAGATGATGGGGCACGCTTTCCCGGAACTGCCCGCGCGCACCGATTTCATTAAGGCAACCATCACCGGTGAGGAAGAGCGTTTCCTGCGCACCCTCGACCAGGGCTTGACCCGGCTCGATGCGGTTATCGCCGACGTGCAGGCGCGCGGCGAGACTGTCATCCCCGGCAACGCTGCCTTTTTCTTGCACGATACGCTGGGCCTGCCCTTCGAAGTGACCCGCGACATTGCCGCCGAGCACGGCTTGACCGTGGACGAAGATGGCTATCACGTCGCCCGCGAGGAACAGCGCGCGCGAGGACGGGCTGCCGGAGATTTTCAGATGGAGACCGACCAGCATAACTTGCTTTATCCCATTCTACGCGATTGGATCGCGGAGCAAGAGTGTGGGCGCGCGCTTGGCTACGACCCGTACAGTAGCCTGGAGGTCACCACGTGCGTCGCGGGCATCGTGCGTGAGGATGGTCTGGACACCGAGGCCGCGCCCGGTGAGACGCTCGAGCTGGTGTTGGATAAGACCTGCTTCTACGTCGAATCCGGCGGGCAGGTGGCCGATACCGGACGGATTACCGGCCCGGATTGGGAGGTGGTGGTCGAAGATACGCGCCGTCCCATTGAGGGCATGGTCGTCCACATTGGGCGTGTCATCTCCGGGCATCCGCGCGTGGGCGATCCGGTGGTCGCGCAGGTCGACGCCGAGCGCCGTTGGGACACGATGCGCAACCACACGGCCACGCACCTGCTGCACCGTGCGCTGCGCGATGTGTTGGGCAGTCACGTGGCCCAGGCCGGGTCGCTGGTCGGCCCGGAGCGCCTGCGCTTCGACTACAACTACGAGAAACCGATGACCGCCGAACAGCGCGCGGAGATCGAGCGTCGCGTCGTCGAGGCGGTGCTGGCGAATTACGAGGTCGGCGCCCGGCAGGAGACGTACCGCGACGCGCTCGCGCAAGGCGTTACCGCGCTCTTCGGCGAGAAGTACGGCGACGAGGTGCGCGTGCTGCGTGTGGGCCCCGCCAACGGCGGCGCCGACGCGCCGTTCAGCCAGGAGCTATGCGGCGGCACACACGTCACTCGCACCGGCGACATTGGGCCGTTCCTCATCACTGAGGAGAGCGGCATCGGGGCGGGTCTGCGCCGTGTCGAGGCCGTCACCGGGCGGGGCGCGCTCCGGGTTGTGCAAGCGATGCGCGCGCGCCAGGAACAGGCAGCGGCGTTGCTCGGCGGCGCGGTAGACGAACTTTCGCAGCGCGTCGAGCGGGTGCATAACGACTTACGTGCCGCGCACAAGGAGATCGAGACGCTCACGCGCAAGCTGGCCCGCGCGGATTTCCAGTCCTTGCTGGACAACGTCGTGGAGATCGACGGTCTCCCGGTGCTTGCCGCCAGGGTGGAGGTCGCCGACGCCGACACGTTGCGCGAGATGGCAGACTGGTTCCGCGATAAAATGCAGGGTGGCCTAATCGTACTCGGCGCGGTGATTGATGAAAAGCCGTTGCTCATCGCCGCGACGACGAAGGCGCTGGTGCAGGAACGCGGCGTCCACGCGGGCAACCTCGTCCGCGACCTGGCGCGTGTGGTGGGCGGGGGCGGCGGGGGCCGTCCCGATATGGCGCAGGCCGGCGGGCGCGATCCGGCTAAATTGACGGAGGCGCTGGACAAGGTTCCGGCCCTGGTACGGGAGATGCTCGCTCAACGGATTTAACGGATGAAACGGATTCAATCGTGAAAGTGATACGCATTACGCCAGCCGATGATCGCCATACTGTGCGCGCGATGCTCACACACGCCAACGAACAGCGCGTGTTGCTCGTCTTGCCGTGGGAGGCGACACCATCGCTCGAAAAGGGCTGGTCGCACCCGCTGGATTACGAGCTACTGTTCCGCACGGTACAAGAACGCGAACTAGAAGTCGCCTGGGTCGTCGATGATCCCGGACGGAGGCCGTTGGTGCGCCAAGCCGGATTCCCGATATTTTCCGGCGAGGCCGCGGCGCAGGCACACGTCGCGCAGAAAGGGGCTTTTCCGCCCTTGCGCGTGCCGCACAAGCCGGCGCGCCCTCAGCGTCCACCGTGGGCCGAAGAACCTGAGAAACCCAAACCACCTTTCCATCGTCGCCAACCGGTGTGGCTGATCGCCCTGGAATTGGGCGTTGTTGGCGTTGTGCTGCTGACGTTGTTGGCTACGGCGCTGCTCTCGTGGCCGTCGGCGCGCATTGTGTTGGTCCCGCAAGGCGTCACCTACTCGCGCGTGGTCCCCATCTCGGTGGACCCGGCGCTGACCACGGTGGATTTGCAGCGTGGTATCATCCCGGCCCGCCGCATCGGCGACGAATTCGAGAGCTACGTCGAGGTGGGGACGAGTGGGCGCGGGTTCACTTTCAGCGGGCGTGCCAGCGGGCAGGTGCTCTTCACCAATTTGCTTGGGCAGGATTACCGCGTTCCGGCGGGGACTGTCGTGCGCACGACCGCCGGCTCGTACCCGGTGCGCTATGCCACCACCCAGGAGGTCACTTTGCCGGCGTTTGGTCAGGGAATGGCGTCCGTCGAGGCGCTGGACGAAGGCCCGCGTGGCAACGTGGACCCCTACCAGATCAACCTGGTAGAGGGCGTGATCGGTTTTGCCGTGCGCGTCACCAATCCCGATCCGATCTCTGGCGCGCAAAGCACGGCTGTTGCTACCGTCATCGAGGCCGACCGCGAGCGCGCGTGGAGCCTGGCAGCGCAGAAGGCGATGGCCGAGGCCTACAATGGTCTACAAGACCCGGTCTATCTCCAGCCGGGCGAATTTCTACCAAATCAGGCGCTCGTTGTTCAGGCAACGCCCAAGCAAGCGTACACCCATCTGGTCGGCGAGCAGACGCCTGTGCTCGGTCTGGCGCTGCGCTTGCTGATCACGGGGCAGGCCATCCACGTCAACAACGTGCAGGCCGTCGCCTATCGCCAATTGGCGACCCAATTACCGGAAGGTTACGAGCTGCTCGATGCCCGGTTTGAATATGGTGAAGCGGCAGAAGAGGACGTTGGTCCGGGGATATTCACGTTCTACGTGACCACGCACGGGTATGCCGCCTCCGCTATCGATACGGCAGACGTTGCAGACCTGATTCTGGGAAAGCCCAAGGAGGATGCCAACGCGCTGTTGATGGAGTCGTTGCCTCTGGCCCGCCCGCCGGAGATTACCGTCACGCCCGATTGGTTCCCCTACATCCCCTTCTTGCCCATCCGCACGCAGATCAAGGTTGTGCCGCTGGATTGGCAAGGATAAGCATGCGGCCTGCGAATTTTCGCGCTCTGGCGCTGGATTTGGGTGAGAAGCGCATCGGTGTCGCGGTCAGTGACGCGCTCGGTATGGTGGCGCGGCCCCTCGAAATCTTCCCGCGTACCTCACGGAGGGCGGATTTTGCCCACATCGGCGCGTTGGTCAAAGCCCATCAGGTGGATACCGTCGTCGTGGGATTGCCGCTCAACATGGATGGCAGCGAGGGCCGGCCGGCGGCGTGGGTGCGCGATTACGGCGCTGCACTGGCCGAGACGCTCGCCGTTCCTGTGCATTTTTGGGACGAGCGCCTGACGAGCGAAGAGGCCATCGACATTTTGCGTGCGCAGGGCAAATCCACCGCCAAAGGCACAGTCGATGCCGTCGCCGCGGCCGTCATCCTGCAAAGCTATTTAGATAGCCGCTATTCTGTCAACGGATGAAACGGATTAAAGACAGAGAAATCCGTTAAAATCCGTTCAATCCGCTGACATTTTTAAGGAGTCCCCATGTGGGATTCCACACCAACGAGGATGAAAATCTAAGCCGCAGAGAGCACAGAGTTCCCAGAGTTTTTTCTCTGTGATCTCTGTGTACTCGGTGGCCATTTTGAGAGGAGTTGCGTATGAAGCGTTGGATGATCGTGTTAGGAATTTTGTTGGCAACAGTCCTGTTGCTCGGTTGTTCGTTGGAATCGCTTTACCTGGGTTTTTATATCGATAGCAAATCCGAGGAATTGGCGCAGCCCGCCGGGGCCGATGACACGCCCATTATCTTCACCGTTGAACCGGGGGAAAGCGTGGCGCGCATTGCGGGTGACCTCAAAGCGCAGGGATTGATCAACGATCACGAGCTTTTCCGCCGTTACGTGCAGTACAAAGGCCTGGATGCGGGCATTCAGGCCGGGACGTATACCCTGAACAAGACGATGACGATCCCGGAGATTGCGCGGACGTTGCAGAGGGCCGAAGCACAGGAACAGCAGGTGACCATCCCCGAAGGCAAGCGCCTGGAGGAAGTCGCCGTGCTGGTGGCCGAACAAACGACCATCCCGGCGGACACGTTCCTGCAACTGGCGCAAACCGGCTGGCAGGGTACGGACCTGCCACAGAATTACAGCTTTCTCGCGGAGATCCCGGTCACGGGAACGTTGGAAGGCTTGCTCTTCCCGGATACCTACCGCCTACCGCTGAACGCTACAGCCTACGATTTGATCGACCGGATGCTGGAGAATTTCGAGCGTCAGGTGACGCCGGAAATCCGGCAGCAGTTTGCCGATCACGGATTGAGCTTTTACGAAGGCATCACGCTGGCGGCCATCGTGGAGCGCGAGGCCGTTATCGACGCCGAGCGCCCGCCTATTGCAGGTGTCTTCCACAACCGGCTGCGCGATGGCTGGCCGTTGGCCTCGTGCCCCACCGTGCAGTACGCGCTCGGCTACCGTCCCGACGAGGAAAGCTGGTGGAAACGGCAGCTCTACTTTGTCGATTTGGAGGTCGATTCACCCTACAACACCTACCGCAACCAGGGCCTGCCGCCCGCGCCTATCGCCAGCCCTGGTTTGCTTTCCATCCAGGCGGCGGCGAACCCTGCCGAGACGGACTACTATTTCTTTATGGTCGATTGCACCAAAAATGATGGCAGCCACTTCTTCGCGCGGACCGAAGCGGAGCATCTGCGAAACTTCGAGGCGTGCGGGGGCGTTATCAGTAGCCCGTAAGTGGTTTTTTTCTGTCAGCAGATTGAGCAGATGAAGCAGATTGTTCTGGCAAGGAACAAGGCATCTGCTAAATCCGCTTAATCTGCTGACCAAACTAAACGTTTTATGGCACAAGCCGTGGGTTATACCGTCAGTTTCCCCAATCGGTCGATCAACTCCATACACGCGCGCCCGTTGTGATACGGGCACTTCCAGAAGCTCACTTTGGCGGCGGAACGATCCACCACGTGATCTTTGGTGACGTGGCGGAACCACTCGCCGTGTTGCCGGTCGATGAAGTACGTCTCGATGAAGTCCCAACTGCGCAGCGCGGCCTGCAAGAAGTGCGGTTGCTCGGAAAGCTGGTAGGCGTTGAGAAAGCCGGCGGCGGCTTCGGCCTGGGGCCACCACTCGAAATTGGGATTGGTGACGCCGCTCGCGTCGCCGTCGTTGACCAGGCCACCCTCGGCGTCCAGTCCCTCGTCGTAGATCGCCTGCGCCATCTTCACCGCCAGCGCCTTGGCCTCGGCGATGCGGTGTTCGTCCCCTAATATCTCGGCGGATTCCACCAGCAGCCAGTTCGTCTCGATGTCGTGCCCGTAGGAGATGTGATTGCTGTGCGAGTTCCAGGCCTCGTCGAAGAACAGCAGCGTGTGGAACGTCGTCGGGCTGACGATGCGGTGCATCATAATGTCGACGTTCTCCGCCTGGCGCGCGCGCAGTTCCGCGCTATCCCAGACGCGCAACAGGTTGGTGTAGGCTTCCATCACGTGCAGGTGCGTGTTCATCGACTTCAGCGCGTTCATATCGACGTCGCTCAGGCGCAGGTCGGATTCGAGCTGCCAGTCGCGCGTGTACGCCTCGAAGTAGCCGCCGTATTCGGGATCGTGGCTGTGTTCTTCCATCAGGCGGAAGATGGAGATGGCCTTCTCAAGCGCACCCGGTTCGCCCGTGGCGCTGTAATACTCGGCCAGCCCGTAGATGCCGAACGCCTGCCCGTAGATTTGTTTGCGGGGCCGGAGCAATGTCTTGTCCGCCCCGACCATCCAGTACAGACCGCCGTGCGTCTCGTCCCAGAAACGGCCCAGGAGGTCGTCGTAGGCCCAGCGCGCCATCTCCAGATACTCCGGCGCGCGATAGCGTTTGTAGGCGGCGGCGTAAGTCCAGAGGATGCGCGCCGTGAGCAGCGCGCCGCGCGGCGCGTCCCTGTCCACGACCAGCGTGTTGGAGATTTCCCCGTAGAACCCGCCGCGTTCTTTGTCGACCGCGTGCTCGATCCAGAAAGGGAGGATGTTCTCCAGAAGTTCAGTTTTGGCTTTGTGGATGTAGGTTTGAAACGTTGTTTGGTTCATTACTGTTTTCCTTGAAAACACGGCTATGAGATAAACTGATCGAGATCAAAATTGCCGCTGTTGAACTCGACAAGTTTTATCCAGTCAATTGTACCTGTCTGATCACAAAACTTGCTGATAAATTGCCCGGTAAAGCGATTGATGATTCGGCCCTTTTCTTCTTCAAAGGCATCGTTGTGTTCTTTAGCTCTGTAGCCAATTGGCTCAATAATGTCGGTGTACAAATCCTTGTTCTGGCTGATCAAATACCAAAAGTTTTGCCCTACAACTTTCAGGTAACCGGCTTGCATATAGCTCGTTCGTGTTTTTCCGTAACAGATACCCAGCACTGGCTCAACTTTGGCGGCAACTCTTGATTGACGGACGCGGATGACAGCATCGCGTAAGTCTTGGGCAAGTTTCTTGTGTTGGGAGCTGTTACCCCAATTCGTCCCGGATTTCACTGAGACCACGTAATGTGTTCCGTCGTTTATGAACTCCAAATCTACTCCCTGCGCAGCAGATTTGTGCCCATCACATGTTTCTCCCGCAATGAACACCGCTAGATTTTCGAGGAAATCGCCAAAGTGTTTTTCTTCTGACGAGGATAGGAATGCGTCCAACAGACTTTGTATCAGTTCACCTGCTGTTGTCAGGTTTTTGGCTCGGAACAGGTAGGGATTCTTGCGCAACAATCGACTGAGGGTTAAGACCTCCAACGATTTGGTCCTGTTTCTATGAAAATATACAATGTGCTCGTTGACGTATTCCCGAACTTGATCCAAATCCAGTGGATTCATGTCTCTCCTCCGGTCTCATAAGTTTCCTGAGTCTCAAACAGTCGGGGTTGTATGTTCGCAAGTCTTTCCCTGGTGATGGTGATGTATTCTTCTGTAATATCAATACCTACATATCGTCGTCCGAGTGTTTTGGCCGCCTCCGCTGTTGTTCCTGATCCAATGAATGGATCCAAGACGACATCACCACTCTTTGTGAATAACTTGATGAACCAGGTTGGTAAATCGAGTGGAAATGCAGCACTGTGATTACGGTTTGAACACTCGGTGGCCATATGAATTACATTTGTGGGATATACCATGTCGCGTCCCAACCAGTTGGAGATATTCTTGCCAAACCCGCTGCCCACTTTTGACTCATCACGAATTTGATCGGTTTCACTCAGGGTTTCCAGGCGTGTTTTAGCCCAATCGCCCACCGGGACCATCACGGCTTCCTGGTACATGTGGAATTTCCGTTGTTTGTTGAATTGGAGCAGTCTTTCCCAGGAATCTCTGAAGCGATTCGGCCATTTGCCAGGGTATGAATTTTTCTTGTGCCAGATAAATTCCTCAGTCCATAGCCACCCTTGTTTTCGCATTTCAAGGATCAGCTCCATAACATAGGTATGCCTCTCCCCGTTGACAACCCGCTCTTTAATATTGAGCACAAAAGTCCCCGTTGGTTTGAGAACCCGCAAAAACTGTTTGGTTTTTGGCAAAAACCAACTTACGTAGTGTTCAGGCTTAATACCCCCGTAGGTGTTGGTTCGTTGGTCTGCGTAGGGGGGCGAAGTGAAGATCAAATCGATGCAGTTATCCGGGAAATCCTTGAGAACCTGTTCACAATCTCCAAGAATAATCCGATTTGCGTAATCCATTTCTCTACCCTCTGTTGGTTTCCTGTTTTTTGGATATTGCTCACGAATTATTAGCGTACTACTCTGAGACCTAGATCGGTTTCAAAAGGATCGAAATCACGGTCGTTATGCAATAACCACATCTCATTGACGATGGCAAACGTGGCGATGAGACAATCTATCGTTTTTCGCACGGTGACGCCCCGTCGACGTAAAGCCCGGTAGTGTTCGGCGCTTTGTAGTGCCAATTCTACTCCGCCAAGTGTATAGATAGGAAATGCAAGGAGTGCAGTTTTGGCGTCCTCAAACTCACTCTGGCGTTGAAAGCCTTGCAATACTTCGCAGAGGACGATATCGACCAGGCAGAGTGTTTCATGTCCCAAAGCCGCGTCCAGACGGTCTGTCTGCGGCGTGGCATTGCCGTTGAAGTAGTCGATCCACACTGAAGTGTCAACTAGCCACATGGTCAGTTCTGTCGAGTCGCAGCCTATCGAGGTCGCCTTCCCAATGCAACTGCCCCCGCAAGGCGCGGGTATTCTCTTGCCGTTTGAGGCGCGTGAGCGTGCGCAGCGCTTCCTCGATGACCGCTTTCTTGGTTTTAAGGCCGGTCAGCGCCAAAGCTTCATCGATCAAGGCTTGATCCAGCACAACATTGGTGCGGACAGTTTCGCTCATGGCTTCACCTCCTGTTTTATGTGTATATTATACCATTTTTATGTGTATGTCACAAGAGACCTGACAGGTTGTGCGAACTGTGTTCGCCTAAAACCTGTCAGGTCTAATGACGCCGTCATCATAACTCATCGCGATCTGTTCCCCCGGTTGCAGCACCAAAAACTCATCGTCCCAATCGCCGTCGAGCAGGCGTTTGATGAGCACCAGGTTGCCGGCCATGCGCTCGAAGGTCCAGCCGCGCCGGGCGGCTTCGGCCTCGGTCTGCGCTGCGACGGCAGCGCCGTCGCCCACGCCCATATCGATGTAGACGGCGCGTTTGTAGTGCGCCTGCCACGCGCCCATCACTTCCATCAGGTAATCGGCGTTGTCCTGGCCGTATTTTGCCACGTATTCGTCGTACACGGCGCTGATGTCGCCTGCTGTCTCCGCGCCGAGCGAGAGCGTGGTTCCGGCGCTCTCGTTGCGCTGGATGTAGTCCATGACGTACCAGTAGGTGCCGGGGTAGTTCTTGAACTGGTCCTTGTAGCGCGCGCGGTCGCCCAGGAAGAGGGTGATACAGTCGTGCGCGCGTGGGATGGCGACGGGAATCTCGCGGGCGGTGAGGCCGTGGGTGGATTTGCCGCACAAGCCATAGGCCAGCGCCACCGCATCGTAGCCTTGCGTGGACGCCGCGTCGATCTGCGCTTGAAGCTGCGCGCGCAGGTCGTCCGGCGTGTTGTGCAGCCCGATCTTGAACAGTTCCACATCGACGACGTGCGGCGAGTAGGCGGCAGAGAGGTAGACCGGGCGCGCCAACGCCTCACAGGTCAGGCACTTGAGCTTCATGCAGGCGCGCCTTCCAGCCCCAGCTCGGCAGCGATGGCTTTCATCGCGTCAAGGACGACGCCGATGTGCTCCGGCAACTCGATACTGAGCAACGCCGCGCCTTCCTCGATATCCTCGCGTTTGACGCCTGCGGCGAAGGCCTTGTCCTTCCACTTTTTGCGCACCGAACTGACCTTCACGTCGAGAATGGACTTGCTCGGTCGCACCAGCGCGACGGCGGTGATGAGGCCGGTCAGTTCGTCTACGGCGTAGATGGCCTTTTCCATATTTGTTTCCGGCGTTGCGCCTGTCAGCTCCGGCGCGTGCGCCGCGACGGCGCGGATCAGCGCCTCGTCCCAGCCCATCTCGCGCATGATCTCCGCGCCCTTGAAGGGATGCCCTTCCGGCCCCAGGTCGGGATACCGCTCGTACTCGAAGTCGTGGATCAGCCCCACGACGGCCCACCGTTCTTCATCCTCGCCAAAACGGCGGGCGTAGGCCTTCATCCCCGCCTCCACTGCCAGCGCGTGCGCAATCAGATGCGGATTCTTGGTATATTCATTCAAAACCTGCCATGCTTCCTCGCGTGTCGGCCACATAGTTTACCTCCTTGAAGCGTGATACGTGATGCGTAACTTGCCATTTGCCATTTGCCATTCGCCATTTGCTATAGCACTTTGGTGATCGTGAAGTCAATGCCGCCTTCGGCTTGGGCGGTGG
>OMKS01003583.1_pt1 | contig 12240 bp, 10 predicted proteins | sample 1674721 | NCBI WGS metagenome assembly OMKS01 (sample SAMN06264996, study PRJEB25208) | sediment metagenome | isolation source: hot spring sediment | place: USA: California | collected 2014-09-02 | reverse complement strand
TTTTCAAGCAGAAGACGGCATACGAGATCTAGTACGGTCTCGTGGGCTCGGAGATGTGTATAAGAGACAGGATATACGCGCCGATCAGGCGGCGTATGTGGCGCACGGTGTTTCCTCCAATGAGCGAATCAGCGGTTTCGCGCGTGTGATCAGGTATCCATCGCACTGCGTCATGATCATGCTTCAACTGTACCGGTCTGCTTCCAGTTCCCGTTCCAGCGGTGCCGCAACTATAGCGGTGTCGCGCCGGAATTGCGTGTGTATATTGAGAGAATACGACGATTTTTCGTCGTACGGAACGCGTACGGACTGCCGGGTTTCCTTTTGGACTGATATGCAGAATCTTCATCCGCTCTTCGTTCATCTGCCGATCAGCCTGTTTCATATCGCGCCGATCCTCGATCTCGCCGGTCTTATTCGGCGAAACGACGGATATCATCGGGCCGCGTGGCTCGTGCTCCTCATCGGCGTGGTCGCCGCGGCGTTCGCCGTCATGACCGGTTTACGCGCGGAGAGCACCGTCGCACACCCCGTAGATGCCGCGTCACTCATCGCGACGCACAAGTTCTGGTCGCTCACACTTCTCGGCCTCGGCGTCGCGGTGCTTCTTCTACGACCCTCACTTACAGAAACACGCCGCCGCTGGATGGTGTACGCCGTCATTCAACTCATCGTTCTTTGGTCGACGGTCATCGCCACGGGCAACTTTGGCGGTCGCATCGTCTTCGACTACGGAGTCGGAACGGCGATCTACGACACCGCACCGACCGAGGAGGTTTCCGTACCTGTCTCAACGCAATTCGATACATCACGAAAAAGCAATAGAACAAAATAAGGACCGTGTATGTCCTGATTATCGGTAATCGACCGTTTGTTCGGGGAACGTGTATTGTGGACGGAGAGGAGACGAGAAATGAAGCGACGTGATTGGCATGCAAAGCCGTTTCGGCGAATGGTCGTACTCGGTGAAAGCACCGTGGAGGGCGGCGGTTGGATTGCGTCAGCGGGTGAGCGGTGGGCGGATATCGTTGCGCGGTTGATCAACGAATGTCAATCGCAACCGATGGAGTACATCAATCGGGGAATCGGTGCGAACGCGATCAGTCCAAGAAGTCCGGGGTATGACGCGTCAGCGAAACCGAGTGCGTTGGAGCGGTATCGTGACGACGTCATCGCGCAGAAGCCAGACCTGTTCTTGCTCTGCTACGGACTGAACGACATGCGCGCGGGAATGCCCATCGACGAGTTCATCGCGGACATGCGAACCATCATTCGCGACGTCCGCGAAGCGTGCAACCCACTCTGTGTGCTGACGACGGTATACTACATGACCGGTTGGAAATCGTGGGCGCCGTTCGACCGCGGGTCCGTGGAGTTGACCGAGCAGTACAATGCCGCGATTGCTGCGTTGGCGGACGAGGAGGACTGTCTGCTCGCCGACATCTGGGACGCGGAAGGTCAAGCTGACTGGCTTATTAACCCGGACGGTGTGCATGCGAATAAGGTCGGGAACCTTCTCATCGCCCACCGGGTGTTCGAAACACTCGCGAACCGTTGCAGCGGCATTGCAGGCTCAGTTATCGAACGCGACCGGAATTCGAATTGGACGCGCGAAACATCCGCCGCGAGAGAACGGGGCGATGACCCGTACGATCCGTGGTGGAAGAAGTGAGTTGAGTAGGCGGAGTCGTACGTTGTGCACGGCGTGATGATTTTGAAAACACGCGTGTTCGGAGGGAGGAACACGTCGCGCCAGATAGAAAACCGCGCCTATACGTCGCTATACCCTTGTTCCTCCACGGCGTGTATCCGGTCTCGGCTCCAACTCGGTGGCCAAACCGAATCGAGCACGCCGCCCATGTTGCGCGCGTGGTAGAGGAACTCCGACCGTACGTTGAACGCTGAACGGATTCCAAAGTGGTCGAGCGCCTCATCCGGTGTCATGATACGGTCGTTGAAGCGTGCCATTTGCATGTCGAGCTCTTCGTCGAGGCGATTCCGGACGTCGCGTACTGACGGATCGTCGACGAGGTTTTCGAGCTGAAATGGGTCCGCGACGTCGTCGTAGAGCACCCACGGGCCTTCCGCCGTCCGCGCGTAGGTGCAACGGTTCGTTTTAACGCCGCGCCACGGCTTGATTCCCTGTCCGCCGGCCTGATCGACGCAAAAGAACTCCGCAAGGTAGATCACCCGACGCGGATGCGGCGCACCGTGCGCGATTTGCGGCGAAAGATCTCGCCCCTGCATTCTCACGGGCACAGGTGCGCCAAGCAGACCAAGTATCGTCGGCGCGAAATCGAGCAGACTGAACAGGAGGTCCGACTCGGCGCCGCGCAGTCGTTTCGGCCCCCGCATGATGAGCGGGACGCTGAGCGATTCTCCCCACGGTTGTTGTTTGTGATAATGTCCTTGCGAACCGAGCATCGAACCGTGATCACTCGTAAACACGATGAGTGTGTCTTCCGTGTGTCCGGATTCGTCGACGAAATCGAGGATTCGGCCAAGCTCGGCGTCGAGCGCGGTGATGTGCGCGTAGTAACCGGCGAGATCTCGACGGTGGTCGGGAGTATCGGGGCAGTTCGGGCGGAGGATGAGTTCGTCGGGGTCATACATCTCGTTCGATGCCGGTGGCCACGGCGTATACGGGCTATGTGGCGGTCCCCACGAAAGGAATAGGCAGAACGGATTGCCTTCGTGTTCAGCGAAATGGTCGCGCATAAAAACGAGCGCGAGATCGGTCTGTACCGTAGGTTCGTACCCGTCGGCGACTGTCGGTTCCGTATCGTCGTTCACGAAGTATTTCGGCTCGAAATAATCGTGGTGGCAGTTCCACGAAGCCCAAAATGCGTCGAAGCCGAGTCGATCCGGTCCCGGTGGGATTCTCCGGCTGCGTGGGATACCACCAAGATGCCATTTCCCGACGTATCCGCAACGGTATCCACAGTTCTGCAGCGTCCATGCGATGCTCGGAACATCCGTGTGAACTGGAAGATCGTTTACAATCGCACCGTGGGTATTTGGAAAAAGCCCGGTGAGCATCATACCACGAGCGGGGGTGCAAACGGGGCTGTTGGAAAACGCGTGAGAGAACATCCGACCTTCAGCGGCCATGCGATCCATGTTGGGAGTTCTGACGTTTGGGTCGCCCGCGCAGCTCATGGCTTGACCGCGCATTTCGTCGCCGAAAACCACAATGAGGTTCATCGACATATCGGCCTCTTTCGCGATACATTCTCACACCGACCAACGACGTCAGATCATCCGTTTCGCGACGTCGGTCGAGAGAAAACGCGGATCGATAACACGGTGAAGTCGCTTGAGATCGAGCCGATCAGCGTCCCAGATGCACGCGATAAGCATATCATTGGTAGTCTTTCCGTCCGCGTGCCAACTAATCGCCTCGCATATTCGCTTCCGATTCGCGTCCAGTTCGGGGAAAAACCGCCCAAGCAACCACGCCCCAAGAATCGCCGAATCAATCGCGTGACCTCGTCCGCCAGCGTCGTTTGTTCGCGCACAATCGTGCAGAAAACCGCCAACCACAGCCGATTGGATGTCTTCTCCCAGCTCGGTAGCGATTAATCCCGCCGTTGTCGCGACCTGTACGAGGTGCGGAAAACCGTGAATACCGAGATCGCCACACGTGCAATAGGGTGCGCACGTCTTGCTGACTGAAGATACCATCGCTCGGATGCGATTTTCCATAACCTACTCCCTACTAAGTAGTTAGACACGTCGATCGGCATACCGTCCGTCGGCGATCTCACTACATCTATACAGGAAATACCGAGTATCCGCAACCAACAAGACTTTGGGTCATGCGACGCACGCAGCCTTGCCAAAAGCTGTGAAAACGCCGATTTTTGTCGGTACGATCACGCCTGAAACGACATTTTCGGGAGGAGGCGCTCATGATATGCAAGATTCTTGCCGCGCTGGATAACTCAGATTGCGGTCGATCTGCCGGGAAATACGCAGCGTACCTCGGCGCTGAGTTGAATGCGGGAGTCGAAGCGCTTACCGTGGTTGATATCCGGCCGCTTGAAGGTCCCATTCTTCGGGATTTCACCGCGCATCTCGGCCTGGAACCGTTCGAGACGTATACCCAGGCACTTCGCGACGTGCTCCAACAACGCGCAGACGACGTGCTCGAGCTCTTTCGACAAGACGCCGCCGCACAATCTCTCGATCCCGAACGCGTTTCGGCGGGCTCGGAGTTGGGTATCGTCGCCGAAACGATCTGCCGGCGAGCGAACAGCGCGGACTTGGTCGTGATCGGGCAGTTCGGTGAATCGCCGGCGGCATCCGGTGGTTTGCTCGGGTCGACGAGCGAACAAGTGGTTCGGCGCACGAATCGTCCAGTGATTGTGTGTCCGCCGATGTTCCGGCCAATTACGAAGGCGCTCGTTGCGTACGACGCCACGCCGAAAGCGGAAGACGCGCTCCACGTCGCTGCAGATTTCGCGGCGCAACTCGGAATTGCGCTGACGGTGCTCGTTGTGCAAGATGGCGAACAAGTCGACGAAGAACGCGCGACCCGTATCCGCGAGCAAGCTGAACGGTACCTCTCGAACGCGCATCTGCGAGCTGAGTTCTCTGTTGTCGAAGGGAACCCCGAGGAAGTCATCATCGATTCCGCTGATAAAGGAGATCACGATCTTGTCGCGATGGGTGCTTTCGGGCACGGGAGAATTCGGCAGCTCTTCGTTGGCTCGGTAACCGCGCACGTCATGCGATCGAGTAAAGTTCCCGTGCTACTGTCTCGATAGGAACGGGAAGTCTCGGTGAATCAGCGAGAGATCGACAGCAATTACAAAAGCGCCGTTGCACTCGCACGTGACATTGCACGCGAATCGTTGTTCGGACACATTCGCGGGGCGCCGAACCCCGACGATGCTGTGGAAGATCTTGCGGAATCCATTGTCGGCACCGAAAGTGTCGTGCAGCTTGTCGTCTCGATTCCCTTTGATGGAGAAGCGTATCGGCCGGTCCTGCTCGCCGCTGCTGACGAAGTCGGACGGCTCTTCTTCCCCGATGTCCACAAGCGTTTTATCAGCAGCCTCGACGCAGTTTCGGACCAGGCGCTCGTCTGTGATGATGCTTACTCCGAGTACGACGAGCCACTTGCAGAGAATAGGATAGTCGAGCGTCTCCCAAATGAGCTACGCGAGTATTTCGACGCATTGGTGGAGCATCACGGCGTTGATCAGCTTTCTTCGCGGCTTTGGTCCGATGCCGATGCAGATGTGCTCGTGGCTCGAGTCGAGCGTCTCCGTCGTCACTTCCCAGACGCTGTTATCCCATCTTGTTCCGATATCGATATGGACCGTGACCTTGCCGATGGAGAGATTCGCGACGTAACACGACTCGTTGCGGCAGGGATTACGCCGGCATTTCCGTGGGGATTCTTCTCACGACAAACAAAAAAACGCGTTACAGTTGCGACGGAGTATCTCCTCCGGTATGAAATTCGCCGTACGCCCGAGGAGGTACTTGGTGAAGGGATGATGTCGCTGGTGGCGCTCGGGCTCGGTCCTGCGATTCGGCGGTGCGGCGGATCAGTCAACCGACTCCTCGCACACGCATTTCCCGATGAAGTGCGACCGTGGATGTCGAGCCACGTTCCGACCGGTTACTGGGAAGATGAAAACCATCGCCGGAATGCCGTTCGGTGGCTTGTGGAGGAGTGTATCGGCGTACAACCCGATGCGATTGCCGAAGCGATTCACGCGGGCCGTATCACCAAGAAAGACTTCGCGGATGCGGGGTTAACGTGGTTGGTGAAGGAGGTGTACCGCTGGTCGGTTGCCGACGCGCTCGCCGAAGCGTATCCGACGTTGGAACCGTGGGAACGGCTCCGCCGACTACCTACCGAGTTTTGGCGCGTCGACGATGGTGGGGCGACCGCCGCCCGTGCCATCCGGTGGGCGCTGGATCGAGGTGAAGTTGGTGTCGACGAATTGCGCCACCAAAAGGCGAGTCGAACGATTGCCGCCGCGCTACGTCCGTGGAAACTCGTCTCGGCGTTCTCAGTCGGATTCGACGGCGATGCGTTCCGGTGCCTCGATACACTCTTTCCGAACACCTTCCGGCCATGGGAAGTGGCAAACGTACCGCGCGACGACTGGAAGGACGCGAAACTCCGTCAGACCGCACTATTCTGGCTTCTCGATCGGCTCGGAATCGATCCGTCGGAGATTCCTCCAGCAATCGCTCAAGGCCGTTTGACCCCGGCAAGCTTCACAGACAATGGACTCGACGGACTTCTACGCGTAACGGGAAGCGTTTGGCGCGTGGTGTGCGACGTATTCCCGGATCAATTCGCTCGGTGGGAACTCGGTACGGTCCCGCGCAGCCACTGGCGAAGTCGCGCGAATGTTCGTGAGGCGGTGCTATGGGCGATGAAGCGGCTCGGTATCTCGGAGCAAAGCCTCGGTTCAGCGATTCGCGACGGCCGGATGACGACGAACGCACTGGTGAACCTCGGACTCGGTTCGCTGATCGTCGGCGTATTCCGCGGAGATGTTACCGCGATGTGCAAAGTCGCCGACGTGCTACCATCGGAGAGCTACGTGCCGCTATCCCGGTATTACCGACAAAGTGCAAGTGGACAATCCGCCGACCGCGGCGCGTCGCGCCTTGACGCCGCACGACGCCGAGCGCAGTCTGATCTGATGAACGAGAGCGAACTCGATCGACACCTTAGCGTGTCACGTTCCATTCGTGAGCAACGTCGGCGTCGAACAGACTGAAGCATCTACCAGACCTCGTCGATCACTTCGCGCGCAATCCTCACCCAGTCGCTCACGCGGTTCGGGTCGCTTTCCACCGTTTCAACGTCCTTCAGCGTGATATCGACGTGGAGTCCGCGACACGCTGAGAGGTCCTTACGGAGGCTATCACGGATGTAGTCGGCGTCGAATCCCGTTGCGATCATCGCCGGATTCGGGCGGTAGCTTATGACGTATTCGGTGCCGATACGTTCCGCCGAAGCCGCGACATTCGCAGAAGGCGCAACCGCGATGCGGCGCAGGTTCGGGATCGCGCGAATCGCCTCAATCTTGTGTGTAAGGTCTTCGCAACAGCCGTACGCGACGAGTCCGAACGGCCTCATGATCGGGATCTGGTATTCGAGCATGAACTCATTGAACATTGTTGGTCCGACCCCGGTCGTCTCCTGTGAAGCGCAGTAATACCAGAGGTGTTTGCGCTTGACCGACTCGCCAGTTGGAGTCGCTGTGCTTGGTGCCGGATCGGGTAATTCGGTGGCGTACGGCATCGATTGATTCTGGTGGTTGATCAGCGACCAATCTCCCACCTCTTCCGCCTGTTCGTGAGTCCGTATGATGCCGTCGCGCATGAACGTGAGAAGGCGGTGTAGCCACTCAGGGCGATCGATCATATCGAGCATGATCTGCTCGAGGCCGCGCAAGTACGCGATCTGCGTGGAGATGTCGCCGTTCCACATACGGTATTCCGGAGCGCGGTCAGCGAACACGGGGAGGATGTTGCCAAACACTTCGTTCGTGTGCGCGAGCCGTTCAGCTGTGCGCCCTTCGTCGATGACGTGGTGCGGCGGAATCAGTTTGGTGAAATCATCTTCGGTGGCGATCGGCGGTATCCACTTCTTTGCGCCGCGTGGTGTTCTGCTGTCGATCGCCGTCGGACTCACGCCCCATACGCCTCCCGCAGGCGTGATGACGGCAGCGCGCGCGGGAATCCACGGCTCGAATACCGAATCGTCATTAAGCGACGCCCAGAATAGCTGTCGACGGAGCCAGTCTTCATATCCGCGAAAAAAGGGGTCTTCTACGGTGAGTTCCGCATCCGGCATTTCACACCATGCGAACGCGCGGGTGTAGATCAGCGGTCTCGTCGCAATGAGGCTGTTGTGCGCGCGCCAGAGGTCGCGGCATTCCGCGTTCACATCGCGCGCACATACGTCGACATAGCGCTTTGCCAGTTCGCGCAACACGTAGCGATCTGATTGTGTAAAGGACATACGCGCGCTATTCCTTCGCTCGGAGAACGAGCACCCAATCGTGCACGACGACAGGATGCGGTGCCGTCCACGAGCCGTCGGGATCGGGTGTCGCGTCGCCAATGTCGGTCCGCTCGCCGTTCACCGGATCAAACCAGAACGCCGTGTATGCCACATCGGATTCGAGACCAAGTACCTTCGAGACGTTCCACGTGTGCGGCATGTAGACAACACGGAGCTTCCGTGGGATTCCCGCGCAGATGTTCCGGTCCGGATCGGAGCCGTCCCACGGGTTTTCTACCCACTCATTGTGCGGCTCGAGCTCCCACCACGGAATCGTATCGAGCAGTCGTCGTGCGTAGCCGACTTGCCGTGAACCGGGAAGCTGGTAGGCCTCCTGCCATGTCGCTTCGCCCCATGAACGGCCATGTGGCGACGGACCGTACGGGTCATCAGTGCGGCTCATTTGCCAGATGCCGTTTGCACCGTACGTGTGCCCAAATGCGCCGCTCAGCACCGGCTGCCAGAATGACGCGCGCTGAACATCCTCCCACGAACGACCGAGGATGCCTTCGTAATTCACCTCGCTGACGTACGTCGGCATGGTCGGCTCTTCGGCGTACGCGGTCCGAACCGTTTCGACGTTGTTCACGAGGCTGAGATGCGAACTGTGGCCTGTCTGGAGCATCTCAAAGTCGAGCACGCCGGGATCGGTGACTTGCTTACGGCCGTATTGCGTCGGATGAATGGTGATCGGGTTGCGCCATCCGTCGATAGAGCGGACGTATCGGGCGACTTCGGTCCAGCCTTCGAGTTGCTGCTTCGCCTCGGCTTCGCGGTTTTCGGAGAGATACCACGCCATGGTGCCTTCGCCGGCGATACACCAGCAGACCGGGTACGCACCATATCGCGCGACGATGTACCGCCAGTACCGTTTGATTCGTTCAACGCCGATCTGCGGGAGGTAGTAGCCCCACATCCCGACGATGCACGGCATGAGTCCGACGCCAATGAGATGCCCGATCTTCAAGTCGGCGGCGTCGTAGTACGCCGGATTGATCCGCGCGAAATCCTCGGCGAACGGCAGTCCCGCCTCGTTACGACCGCGCCGGTCCCACGCGTCCATGTCCGGGTACGGTCCGGTGATGATCTGGACGACGCTGAAACCCTTCGCGACACGATCTGCAGCGAGTGTTTGAAACCCTTGCGGCCAATCGAGGCGCGTCGAGAGACCCATCCACCACGTGTCGCCAATCCAGAGGAATGGGGTGCCGTCGGCGTGTTCGAGGTAGCGACGGTTCGTTGAAATGCGGAGCCGTCCCCGACGGAGGAGTTGGTTGTTCCCGTTGTACGGCGTCGCGACGATTTCACCGGATTGGCCATGCAGTCCGTCATCGTCATCGTGGTTGCATACCGTCTGGTACGACCATGGGCCTTCGGATGGTGGGGCGAATCGGACTTTCCAGACATTGTCGCCCGCCCAAAAGCCCGGTATGATGATTTCGCGCCCATCCGGTCCACGGAATCGCACGTCGAAGTCGACGTCGTTATACGGGTCTGCGTAGGTCCGCTGCGAGATGAACGCGATCTCGGTCATCACATTCACTGCGGTGTGGTATTTCGGCATGGCAAGAGGCTCCTCGTTGAAAACGATTTTCGATCCGATAGCGGCCCTCTATGGTGTAGCCGCTTCGTCAAAACTCAGCGTTCGGCCAGACGCGCTCGCATCCGGTTTTCACCTTTCGACAGATGTCTTCGACCGAATCCACCCAGAGGTCGTCGCTGAATAGCTCGACGCAGTGCCAACCGGTATATCCGAGAGACGTGACGACGTCCGACAATTCATGCAGCGGAAGGATGCCGTCACCCGGCGTGACACGGTCGGAGTTGATGTTCATCACTTCAATCACGCAGTCGCGGATGTCGTTCATGTGCGCGTGAATGATTTTCCCGTCGAGCAGATCGAGATCGGCGAGGCGCGACGGTGTGCTGAAAAAGTGCGCCGGATCCCACACGGCTCCGACGTTCTCGCGGTCTACCAGTGTGACGAGTTCCGCCATGGTGCGAATCGACCGCGCCATGCCGCACCAGTTAACTTCGAGGGCAAGTGCGACGCCGTAATCGTCGGCGATATCGGCCAGCCGACCGACTTCATCAGCGAACTGCTCGAGGAACGTCCGATAGGTGGCGTCGCGCGCGAACAGGTCGCGCTCCGTGGCAGATTTTGCGTGCGGTGGGAATGTGTCACCCTGTGGCACGTCGCCGCCGCACACGATGGCGCGGCATCCGAGCGCGTGCAGGGTGTCGGCGTAGGCGCGGAGCCTCTCTTCGTTTTCGCGACGACCGTCCGCGCCGCCGAAAGCGCGTATCGGCAAACCAGTCGCACCGACGCAGGTGAGGTCGTGCTCGCGAACAAGGGCCGCGAGTTTCGCGTTCCCGTGCGCTTCGATGAATCCCGCGCATTCGCCGAGATTGATCTCGAAGTGGTGCCATCCTGTCTCGGCATACGCGTGGAACGTTTTGCGAAGGTCCCGTCCGCCGCCTGTGGTAATCTGATGCATCGCGAGTTTCATATCACATACCTCCTCGATCTCCGTTAGACTTGCATATCGCCGCCAACACTCTTCATGAGACCAACCTGCTGTTCAAACATCTCGAGATCACGAATCGCTTCGCCGGTCGAATCGAAGGGGATACTACCGTCACGAACACATTGGAGGAATCCCTTTGCCTGCTCGAAGAACGACCAACTCGGCAGTCCGACGTTCGGTACGACGGTCTCATGAGAACCATCGGCGAGGTTGCGTCGGATTTCCATCTCGCCGTTCTGCTGCCGTTGAAGCGGCGACGGCATACGCAGGGTGATCTCGGCACCGTCGAAGCTCAGCCGGTAGACCTCGTCCCATGTGCGGTTGATTTGGTGACGCCCCATTTCCAACGTGATCGACACACCGGAATCGGCGCTCGCGACGAGGACTTTCGCGGCGGGATGGGTGTATGCGAGATGGTAGTCCTCGCTGATGAGATAGCGGAGCAGATTCACCTGGTGGACGTAAAAGTTGATGTTCATGTTGTAGAATCGCGCTTCGGCATCGGAAAACCGCGCCGGAAACGGCTCCATCGGCGGCGGTGCGCTCGCATGTTCGGATTGCGCTTGAAGCGGTGCTTCATGGCCCCATGTCCAGTCGGTGCCGGACATCTCGCATGAGACGTGTCGTAGCGCACCATATTCGCCCGACGCGCGCCATTGGCGTATCAGCGACGCCACCTTCCTTGCGCCGAGATCCCACCGTTTCATGTATCCAACGACGTATACGAGCCGGCGTTCATCGGCGAGGCGCTTCCACTCGCGTGCATTCCGCACGTCGTTCGCCATTGGCTTTTCGGTGAGCAGATGCTTTCCGGCACGGAGGATGTCGGGAACGAGAGCCTATCGATTGCCGGGAAATCAAGATTTGGGATGATAGAGCTTAAATACACTGAAGAACAACTGCAATTCATCCTCGAGAAGGCCTTGGATCTGGAAATGCACGACATGAAGGACGCGATTAAAGATTACTTGATGCAGATCTTCAAGATGACCGTTGAACTTGTCAGTGACAGACAAATCAAGTACCAAGCGGGCATTCGCCACTTGACGCGGATACACAAGGGTTTCATCGACTCGATCAAGCTGCGTAGTGAGACGATGACGCTGGACTTTTACGAGCCGACCACGGGCACGAGCGAAGAAATGGAAGAGGTTGATCACTTTGGCGAGTATCCCCTCGATTTCAACGACCAAGTAAAGGAAACTATCGATGACGTGGTCGACGCGTACTTGTTGAAGGCTATTGTCGACGAGAACTCTCCCGCTTACAAGGACGCAGTAGATGCTAAATGGAAGGGAATGCTCGAGACCGGCACGTTCATTGATCTCGTCATTGAAATCGCGTCCCATGAGTTGAACGGGGGGAATTGAGCGCTCGGGTGGTGTGCCATGAGTTACAACTGGCTGACTGCAAGCGAGCAAAATGCCTTGTCCAACACGTTCCGGGACAAGATGCTCGAATACGTGGAGAAAGACTCGGGCGCAGTGCTCGTGTTCGATAAATTCTTGCTCCCGTTCATCAAGACCCACGTGTTACAAGAGCCCGATTACATTTTCCCTCGATGGATGGATATTTACAAGGTATTGTTCAAGGAGTTCTTGAAAAATACCATGAAAAGAACGAGCATCGTGATCGACAAGGATAGATACACGTTCAACATTGTAGACA
>OMKS01003582.1_pt1 | contig 12240 bp, 8 predicted proteins | sample 1674721 | NCBI WGS metagenome assembly OMKS01 (sample SAMN06264996, study PRJEB25208) | sediment metagenome | isolation source: hot spring sediment | place: USA: California | collected 2014-09-02 | reverse complement strand
GACTGCAAGATATATAAAATCATAATCTTTTTTTAGATCAGCATAATTATTGCTGTCAATGGAAAAGGATTTATGAATTTCTATGCCCAATTTTTGGATACGGTCAAGATCTCGTTGCAGCGCCTTTTTTGAAAGACGAAAAGCTGGAATGGCATCGGCCAGCATTCCCCCGATAAAGGCTTTGCTTTCATAGATTGCTACACTAAAGCCAGCCATTTTCAGGTAATAGGCACAGCTCAATCCTGAAGGTCCAGCGCCGATGATGGCAACTTTCATTCCATTTGGCTGAGGGAGTGCGTGAAGCTGCTCATCAGTGACATTTTCTTCAACAAAGCGTTTTATATCGCGAATTAGCAGCACGTCATCATAGTTTTGTCTTGTGCACTTGCTCTGGCAGGGATGATCGCAAACCATTCCGGTGACTGCCGGAAAAGGGTTTGTATTGAGAATTGTTTCAAAGGCTTTGGGAAGATTGCCCTTTGATGTGTAATAGAGATAATCGGGAATCTGTTGATGGCTGGGGCAAGTGTTTTCACAAGGCGCGGCAATGCAGTCAAATTCTCTAAGAATCCGTCCGGTTTTAATATTTCCTTTGCGAGCATGATAATAGTCATTCTCTAAGACCTTGTTTGCATAATGATTTATATAAGTTATGCTATCGTTAACCGCCTGAATGTCCGTTTCTCGCAATATCTCGATGTATTGATTTAGGCGACTATATCCGCCAGGTTTAAGCAAATCGGTGCAGGTCGTCACTGGAGAAAGTCCACAGTTTAGGACATCCAGCAGATTGACCGCGCTGACCCCGGCAGAGAAGGAGCACTTCAGATCCGGGAAATCGTTGCGGATCATTCGCGCCACTTGAATACTGATGGGGTGCAGAGATTTTCCGCTCATATACATCATCTGATCTTTGAAATAATTTTTATGATTTAGCACTTCCAGTGTATTTGTGAGCTTCACACCAAACTGCACTCCCGCCTCATCTGCCGCGTTCTGCAGTGAAACAATAAGCGATTTTGCCGCATCGTAGCTAATATCATGCTCAAAGGCGATGGCAGGAATGATTGTGTCATAGTTTAAGGTTTTATTCAATATTTCAGTGATTTTTTTACGCCCAAGCAAAGTCGGATTTAGCTTGATGAAAGTATGCAGTCTCCGGTCACGTATTAAATATAGACCGATTTTTTCGATTTCGTCAGGCGGACAGCCATGCATAGTGGATAGTGTAATATTATCAGATAGTTGTGCGGGAATATTCAGGTATTCTATCTCTGGGAAATGTGTGCGGATAATCTTTTTGAAAGCATGTATTTCCTCGCTGGCATTGTCCATTTTTTGAAAAAATTGCTGCACATTGGATTTGAGAATCCCGTCAAGGTTGTAGCCGACACTCAGATTGAAAATGGTATCCACCTCACCTTCCAAATCGAGTTCGTGGTGCAGCAGGTGGATAAGTGTCCAAGCCTTAATGTATTCCTCAGCGCTTTGGCGAAGGGTGAGTTCCTGGCTCCATTCACAATTATAACCTTCGTCTTCAATATCAATGCATGGTTTTGTAACATCAATATTATCTAATGATTGTACGGTTTTCAGCTCGATATAGCGTGCACCGCAGAGCCAGGCTGAGATGATATTTTGCGCCATTTGCGTATGGGGTCCTGCAGCAGGCCCTATGGGAGAAGCAAGCTTTTTTCCAAAGAGCTCACTTCGAAAAGTGTCATTGAGTGATGGGCGAAAAAATTGACTTTCATAAATGCCAAAGACTTGGCCGGTTTTTTTTAATTTTATAATTTCGTTAACCAATAATTCTATTGGTAAGGGATACATTTTGTCACTCATAATATCTCCGATGCAGTGTGTGGGCGGCATTTCGTATCGCGTCATTGGCGGCCGCTTCGTCAATCTGCGTTATTTTTCCATTTTCATAGAGAATTTTACCGTCAGCTATGGTCATAAACATCGGTTTTCCCTGAATGCCAAAGACGAGATGATAAAAGAGATTTTCCAGCGAAACATGTGTCACCGGCACGTAATCGGTCACTGCGAGGTCGGCACGAAAACCTTCTGCCAGCCGTCCCGCGTTGGGAAAATAGCGTTGAATCAGGCGTGATGGTTTTGCAAAAAGGCTATCTAAACCACTTTGCAGATTGCCATTGCGCAAGAGAAAATGGCTGCGCATTGACCCTAAAATATTTCCGGTCATCCCGTCTGTTCCCAATAGATAATTGGGAATTTTCTCCAGATTCATCATTCCCACATTGTTGTTGGCGTTGGATTCGGGATTACTGACCACGATTGGCTGGACCTTCTCCAGAATCTGATAATCGGTTTCGGAGAGGTGAATGCAGTGAATGAGAAGCGACTGGGCATCAAGCAGTCCGAATTCATTGAGACGATGAACTGGACCGGCAAAGCCATTTTCTACACAATATTCAAAATCTGAATAGGCCTCACCGCAGTGAATATGAATAGGCAGATTTGACGGCTTAGCTTGAGCAATTTTCTCTAAACTATCTTTACTCAGGGTAAAATTAGCATGCATTCCCAAAAGACCTTTTAAGGAAGCATCTGTCTGATGAGATTGGAAAAAGTTCAGATTCTCATCAATCTGTTCTTGAACCGAGTCCATTCCCATTCGATCAGAGATTTCATAGCAGAGCAAGCCTTTCAAGCCAAGCTCGCGATAGACTTTCTCGATGATGGAGAGGCTGCCGCTGACGGATTTCATTGAGGCGTGATGATCAAAAACGGTCGTCACGCCATATTTGATAGATTGCATTAAACCGTTTAGCGCCGAATAATAGATAGATTCTTCATCCAGAGTCTGATCTAAATGCCACCACAGATTTTCCAGAATCTTTTGGAAAGTGTCCGTTGGGCCTATGGGGGCAAGTCCTGTGGCTAAAGCCGAATAAAGGTGGTGGTGAGGATTGAGTAAACCGGGTAGCACTAGCCGTCCACGCAGATTATAGCTAGGGATTGCGCCGTTTATCGGTTTATTATGATTCGTTATTTTACGGATCAAACCATTCTCAATCTCGATATTTACATTCTCCAATATGAAGTTTTGCCCGTCGCTGACCACGGCATTACATAGGATAAAGTGCTGAGGCAAAAATGCTCCTTTCTTGATTAGATAATTTATTGTTAATAAGGAAGGATGTATTGACCGAAGCCAGGCGCGGCCAGGATTCCTTTTTCTCTAGAATAGACTTCTGTCCCGCGGACTAAAGTTTTCTCGACTTGTCCGTGTAATCTCATCCCTTCAAATGGGGTGAGCTTTCCCTTGGAATAAAATTCAGCGCCCCGCACTGTCCAGCTTGCCTCGGGATTGACAAAAATAAGATCGGCATCTTTGCCTGCTTCTATCGACCCTTTTCTGTCATCAAGAAGGTAGCGTTTAGCTGCATTCTTGGCGATGATTTTGAGAAAGCGGCTGAGGGGAAATTTTCGCTTAATCAGCCCTTCCGAATAAAGATAGGGGAAAAAGGTGCCTGTTCCCGGAATGCCTGAGTAGTCATTCCAAAAATTTCCGGTATTTTTTTGTGACGCAGGAGCAGGTGCATGATCTGAAGCCACAAAGTCAAGCTTGCCGTCCAGCAGGGCCTGCCATAGACCTGCTGCATCTGCTTTCGTTTTTACAACCGGTGCGGTTTTTAGAAGGCTGCCCTGCGTTTCAAAATCCTCTTGTGTAAAGGCGAGGTAATGTGGACAGGTTTCTCCGCTTACATTGGGGGAAGCGGCAATCAATTCAGCAGCGGCAGACGTTCCCACGTGAACAATATGAAGTCTTGCATCAGCTTCTTCGGCCAGGTGAACGGCATTTTTTATGGCGATAATTTCCGCTTCTGCAGGCCTTGAACGAGCGTAGTTTTCCCAAGCATTGCCCTTTGTACGTTCAATCGCTTCCAAGTAAGTGATCGTTTCGTAATCTTCGGCATGCAATAGAACTGTCCGCTTTAAGTTTTTAGCAGCTTTCAAAACTTTGCTGAATTGCTCATATTCCAGCCGTCGAAAGCTTGGCATCCCGGAGATAAAATAGCTTTTAAATCCCGGGACATAAGGCGCCAGATCGCTCATTTCATTCTCAAAACGAAAATCAAAGCACTGTTCAGAAACACCGCCATACGTGGCAAAATCAATTACCGCGCGCTTTTCAATGACGCTGACTTTTTCCCGCAGATTGGCCAGATCGGTCACCGGCGGAATGGATGTGCAGGGCATATCAATCACCGTCGTTACACCACCTGATGCAGCGGCACAGCTTCCATGATAAAAATCTTCCCGATTAGTGTAGCCCGGTTCATTAAAGTGGACATGGGGATCAATCGCCCCTGGAAAAACCTGAAGTCCGTCGGCATCAATGATGTTTTTGGCGTTTAGATTATTTCCCAGTGCCTTAATAATGCCGTTTTCGATGAGAATGTCACATTTTGTAAAGCTGTCCGCTCCCGAAATCGCCACTAAACCGTTTTTTATTATCAGCTTCTTACTCATCCCTCGAATTTAGTCTATTTCAGGAATATTTTAAAGAAATTAACAGGTGCAGCGGGCGGGAAAAGAGGGTAATATTCAAAAAATCCATCTCTTCTACTGGATTGATTCACATTTTCTGGATGAAAACAAAAGTGATTTAGCAAGCTTGATTGGCATCAGAATTTTGATAAATCAATGAGATAGGGCATATCCAAATCTTCTTTCTCAATGAATCTTGTCAACTGGAGAAGGGCTTTCTCGTAGTTTATAAAACGCTGTTTCCAACGAATATCTAAGCCCATTTCTGTTTGTTTGTCCCAAAGTTTATATTTGCAAAGGCTCAAGCGGGACGCTTAAACTACATTTTTTACTTACTCACCTTTTTCATCGCTTTATATACCTTGTCAGCGGTGAAAGGAGGTTCAAAAAGCCTTACACCCACGGCATCATAGATGGCATTGGCAACGGCGGGAATAGAGCCATTCATACCTATTTCCCCCACCGATTTTGCGCCAAAGGGTCCTGTAATCTCATGAGACTGCACGATAAAAGTTTTCATCTCCGGTATATCCACTGCGCTGAAAATTTTATAATCATGAAAGCTCTTATTTAGCAAATTGCCGCTCTCTGAAAATTTGTATTCTTCAGTAAGTGCATAAGATAAAGCATTTACAACGGCGCCTTCCACCTGGCCTTCTGCAAGCTGGGGATTAATAGCCTGCCCGCAGTCCACTGCGGTGACCACTTTCTGCAAATCTATATCGCCGGTTTTTTTGTCAACAGTTAGCTCGACAAAATGGGCGATAAATGGCGGGGGAGACTGCTCTACCACTTTGCTGGCGCCTGCCTGAATCTGCTTTTGATTGTGGGTATAAAAACTATATGTGCCAACTTGTGCCAAGCTGACAGACTTGCCGCTTTGTGTGTTAGTAACGGTTTCATTCTCAAGGGAAAGTTTCTCTTTATCGCATTTGAGCATATCAGCGGCCACATCCATAATCTGTTCCCGAATGGCTTCAGCGCATTTTTTTACGGCGCCACCGGTGAGATAAGTTGTAGATGAGGCATACGCGCCCACATCAAAAGGCGTCTGGTCTGTGTCGGATGAGAGAACGATGATTTTCTCAAGGGGAATCGTGAGCACTTCAGCGGCAATCTGCGCCAAAATAGTGTCCGAGCCTGTGCCAATATCCGTCGCCCCTATATTGAGATTAAATGAACCATCGTCATTCATTTTCATATAGGCTGCGCCCATATCAATGAGCGGGATAGCTGAACCTTGCATACCAATCATCATTCCCACACCGCTTACTTTATCGCCAGTAGTGATTTTTTTATCCCGTTTGGCGTACCAGTCTATTTCTTTCACCCCCAGGTCAATGCATTCGTCGAGTTTGCAGGAGTGGATAATCTGCTCGACCCCTTCTGTTCCCTCACCAAGGGCTTTAAAAATTTCTGAAGTCTCGCCTTCTCGAATGTGTATGCTTTTCAGCCACTGGGGAAGGTCCAGATTCAGCTTGCGGGCGATGATATCGAGGTGGACATTCAGCGCGAAATAGCCCTGGGTTGCGCCATAACCCCGATACGCTCCGCCAACAGGCAGATTGGTATAAACACTCTGGCCAAAAAAACGAGCCGCCGACACTTTATTCAAAAGAGGAAGCACTTTAGCTCCGGCATTGGAAAGGACGGTGAGGGCATGAGAGCCGTAAGCGCCACTGTTGAGCAGGGTATCCATATCAATGAATGTGATGTCGCCGCTTTTTTTAGCTCCCATTCTTAATTTTGTGCGCACCGGATGACGGGTTCTTGACGATTGAAAAACTTCTTTTCTGGAAAGGATCAGCTTGGAAGGTCTTTTTAGCCGAAGTGTGGCTAATGCAACGAGAGGCTCGAGGAGCACTTCCTGCTTGCCGCCAAAACCGCCGCCAATTCTGGGTTTGATGACTCGGATTTTAGAAATGGGCATTTCACAGACTTTCGAAACAATGCGGCGGGCGTGAAAAGGCACTTGTGTGGAGGCAATAATAATCAGCCGGCCCATTTCATCAAATTTGGCCATAGCGACATGGGGCTCGATGGCGCAGTGAGAAGCATACTGGGTCTGATATCGTTCCTCAAAGATGAAGTCCGACTCGGTTTCAGCCTTTTGCAGATCGCCAAAAGCTGCGGTGACCTCTGCCGCCAGATTGCGCTGGGGTTCATATTTCACAGGAATTGCCGCGTGTTCATCCCCTGTAAAAAGGAGGGGAGCGCCAGGCTCCATGGCTTTTTCTGCATCAAATAAGGGTTCCAGTTCTTCATATTCAACTTTGATGAGCTTTAGTGCAGCTTCGGCTATTTCCTGAGTTTCTGCAGCCACCATCGCCACGCGATCGCCGACGAAGCGCATTTTTTTATCAAAGAGGACAGAGTCGTAGGGGGAAGGTTCAGGGAATCCCTGACCTGCCGTGGTGTGGAGAATCGGCTTTACATTTCCAAAGTGAAAAACATCGGCGACACCCGGGACTTTTCGCGCTTTTGAGTCGTCAATGGAAAGAATTCGTGCATGAGCGTGGGGCGAATAGAGCAGCGCCAGATAGAGGGGATTTTTTAGTTCGAAATCGTCCACAAAAAGACTGCTCCCCGTGGCATGAGAGAGGGCATCGGTTTTTGTTTCGGACTTTCCGATAATTGTGTATTGGTTCATAAGATTATCCTTTGTTTGGCTTTATAATTTTCAGGGCCAGCGCTGTTTTAATTTTAATCTGTAACTTTCCATCAGATAAATTTAACATTTCTCAGAAAATAATCAATGAATAAGATAATATCCTGATAGTCAGGATATCTCTTTAAAGATGCAGATCTTTGATAAATATACCTAAATAATCATGGTTCCAGGCGAACCATCGTTCTTGGCCACGGTATGGTTTCACGCACATGATGGGTTCCACATATCCAGCCAACGGTTCTTTCCAGACCGAGGCCGAAACCGCTGTGAGGAACTGAACCGTAGCGGCGAATATCGAGAAACCACTGGAAGACATTTTCCGGCAGATTTTCGTGTTTGATACGCTGCAGCAGGAGTTCAAGATTGTCTTCGCGCTGGCTGCCGCCGATGATTTCACCGTGACCTTCCGGGGCAATCACATCCACGCCCAACACATATCGGTCATCTTCGGGGTCGCGCTTCATATAAAAGGCTTTAGTCTCAGCTGGCCAGCGCCAGATCATTACCGGCTTGTCAAAATCTTCACTGACAGCGGTCTCTTGCGGTGCGCCAAAATCATCACCCCAGGTAAATTCTACGCCTTTTTTCTTGAGAATTTCTGCGGCCTCATCGTATGTGATTCTTGGAAAGGGCGCTTCGACTTTCTCCAGTTTAGAAATGTCTCGCTCGAGGATCGCGAGTTCAGCCCGGCATTTTTTTAGAGCACGTTTTACCAGATAGGTGACGAATTCTTCTGCCAGTTTCATATTGTCATAGATGTCGAAAAAGGCCATTTCCGGCTCAATCATCCAGAATTCGGTGAGATGACGGCGGGTTTTTGATTTCTCAGCACGAAAAACCGGTCCGAAGCAGTAGGTGCGGTTAAAGGCCATGATAGCAGCTTCGCTGTAGAGCTGTCCGCTCTGGGTGAGATAGGCTTTGCGACCGAAATAATCTGTTTCGAAAAGGGTGGTCGTTCCTTCTGCCGCGTTGGGTGTAAACATCGGTGAATCGACCAGGGTAAAATCACGTTCTTCAAAAAAATCTCGGCATGCCTTTTCAATTTCTGAGCGAATTTTTAAAACTGCAAAGGGTTTACGGCTGCGGAGCCAGAGGTGACGGTTGTCCAATAAAAATTCTACGCCATGGTCTTTCAGCGAGATGGGATAGGGTTCGGCAATTTGAATGATCTCGATATCTTTCGCCAAAAGTTCATAGCCCAGCTCCTGCCGCGGCGCGGCTTGAACGACGCCTTTCACGATGATCGAGCTTTCCTGAGTCAGGGTGTTTTTCATCTCGAAAACCGCTTCGGAGACTTCCGTATTGAGGACAACACATTGAATAAACTGTGTGCCATCCCGCAGGATAAGAAACCAGATTTTCCCGCTTTTTCGAATGTTATAGACCCAGCCTTTTAGGGTGACGGGTTGGTCGACAAATTTTGTGACGTGCTTTACAAGTACATGCTCGGACATATTTTCTCCTTTTTTACCAATCTGAGGTGAGTTTGAGAATGATATCTTCAGCGATTTTTGTCATCGTTTCATCCAGGGCGTTTTCACGGACTCGCTGATCATCCGGTGAGAACTGACTGTTGTAGTTTTCGCTATAATAGGCGCTCCACTGGGAGACGGGGGATTTCATCAGCTCGGTCTGATTGAGGGCGTCATACCACGTAAAATCAGCGTTGATAGTAAGTTTGTATTCTTTCACCATTTCTTGTTCGTCGAAAGTATAAGGGCGGTCATCGAGGCTTTTGATGATGACATAAATAATTGAATTTGCGGCATTTTCATCGGTCACTGGCAGCAGATTTTCAGTGAGAAGCTGATTTAGCAGACGGCCTGTCATATCTTCAGCAATGGCAAATTCGGCGGTCTCATTTATCACGGGACTGACGGCAATACTCTTGATGTGTGTGGGTATTGTTCCAGGTCGAACACTGTATATCCCACAGCCATTGATGAAAAGCAGGAATGAGAGAAGAAGATAGCGACTGCTATTTTTAATTATAAAACTGAGTTTTTCAAAAGAATCAGGAATTTCTTGTTTATCTTTTTTAAATATCACTAGACTCTTCATAAGTAAAAATCAACCATTTTTAACCTCAGCCTCAATCTTTACTTATACTGGCTTGCATCAATATCATAATCCTTGATTTTTCGATAGAGAGTTCGCTCGCTGATGCCCAAAGCCTGGGCAGCTTTTCTTTTGTGCCCGTAAAATTTCTCCAGAGTTTTGCGAATCATTTCCTTTTCCATATCAGATATGCTGCTGTGATCATGGTTAAGTTCTGCCTGAGAAATATCCTCATCCCGTATTTGTTTCATAGAGTTTATCATCGTGGAAATATCTGATAACTGATTGTTGTTAAGAGGGGTGGAAAGAGCTCCGTGTAGTAATTCCTTCATCTCCTCAACGTCTTGTCGCAGGAGAAAGAGTTGTCTGAGTATCAGTTCTCGCTCAACTTGCTCAATGTCTTTATTGTGGACCTTGACAGGCAGACGTGAATCTCTGACGGCTTGTGGATAGAGGGAGCTTTTTTCTAAATGCTTTAGAACCGTTTCTGGCCGTATGACAGATTCTCTTTCCATAATGCAGAGTGTTTGAATGACATTGCGCAGCTCGCGGACGTTCCCTTCCCAGGGATAATCAGTCAGTATTTTTATTGCAGCGGGAGATATTGGCTTATAGCGGAGATTGTTTTGATCGCTGTAATCGCGCATAAAAAATTCTGCAAGGAGGGGAATATCCTCTCTCCTTTTACGCAGCGGCACTACGAGTAGGGTGATGGTTTTCAGGCGGAAGTAGAGGTCTCGGCGAAAATTTCCAGCCTGCACCTCTTCACTGAGTTCACGGTTTGTGGCAGTTAAAACCCGGACATCGACTTTTCGCGCTTGATTTTCACCGACGCGAATGAATTCACCTTGTTCCAGGGTCCTTAGAAGCTTAACCTGTGTTTCCAGAGGCATTTCGCCAATTTCATCAAGGAAGATGGTTCCTCCATTTGCCGCCTCGAAAAAGCCTTGCCGGTCTTCATAAGCTCCGGTAAAACTTCCTTTGCGATGACCGAAGAGCTCGCTTTCCAAAGTGCCGCTTGGGATAGCTCCGCAATTGACTGCAATATAAGGCTTAGATTTTCGCAGTGATAGGTGGTGAATTGCTCTGGCCACCAATTCCTTGCCTGTGCCGCTCTCGCCCTGAATCAAAACTGTTAGGGGTGTTGGCGCGACCTGCTCGATGGTGGCAATAAGGTTTTGTATCTCCTCACTTTTGCCAATGATGCCGTATTTGGATGGTGTGTTCATGATAAACCTTCAAGAAATGTATAATTAATTAATTTATTTATTGTTAACAAATCCTCTGTATTCTCCAGTCTGATAAAATTATCTTCAAAAGAAAGCGAGATTGTCTGTCTGCCAATATCAGTTTCTTTTTAATCAAGTGGGCGTTAATAAATGTTTTATTTTTCAAATAGATATAAGCCATTGGGTGCATTTCATCATCATATTTTGTTTCGTCGAAACGTATGAAATATTTTTTTGCCTTTTACTTTTTCCTCGAGAAAGTTCATTGCAGCATTTACTAGGCCTGGTTTCTCGATAATACCGATGAGTCGGACAATTAAATTATTCTCAAGTTTTAATAGATTGGGTTGAAGAACTTCTTTCACCCGATAGAAGTCCTGCCGGTCACCAGAATTTTCATCAATTTTCGATCCGTATTGAAGTGATTTCGGGTCTATTTTTTTATCTAGTTTCAAGGGGTCTTTGAAAAGATAAGGGACTTTCGCGAAATGGGAATTGTTTGGCAGAAAGGGTGTTTCATTTTGGGAATAGTACTCATTCCCTTCAAAATCTAATTGGGCGATACCCAGTTTATTTTTGCCAAAATCAATAAAATCAGGGTTGATTTCATAGCCAATAGAGTTTCGATTGAGGTTTTTTGCGGCAAGACTTGTCGTGCCGCTTCCCCAAAATGGATAGAGAATGGTTTCGCCAACAAAACTGAACATTTGAATGAGCCTTGTCGGCAATTTTACCAGAAATATTGCCAAGTGTTTTTCCTGTTTAACGCCTGGAAATGTCCAGTGACCAGCTAAAATTGTATTCCACACTTCAGTTGTCATGTTTGAAAGCTCTTTCTGTTCTTTCGTTGGTGTTGGTGCGATTCCCGGTTTTTTTAAATATGAGTTTAAACTCATAATCAAGTTTTAGAATGCCATTTCGTGGATATGGAAAGCCGCCCATCACGATGCACCGCCTGTTATATTGCTTGTAGTGACTTTTTGCCAGATAATTGCGCCCATATGATCCGCTGTCAAGGTTTCGCAAAAATGGTTGATTTCAGTGCGAATGGGAATGACTTTATAGCGTCCGTAATAGACAGAACGGGCAAACTGATTGCCGATATTGATAGAGAGTCGTGTGCCGGGATAGAGTGCGCGATGAGCTTCCTGCCAGACTAAATTCAGATTGTTGATATAATTTTCATAGGAGTCGTTGCAGCCAATCTGATTTTCCGCACCATAATCTTTTAGTTGCCAATTCGGGGGAAAAGCGATGATCAGATGAACTGTCTCGTCGGGTACGGAACTCATATTTCTACTGTCACCACAGTATATGCGATATTTTGTTTTCAATGATTATCTTTCAAGAGCTTCATCGCTTTCAGAGCGATATCTTTACGATAAAAGCTATTCTGGAACTGGATTTTTGGAATGGCGGCATAGACGAGCTCACGGGCTTTGTTTAGGTTTTCAGCTTTGCTGGTGACTGCTAGAACTCTTCCGCCATTCGTGACAATCTGATTATTATCCAGTTTAGTACCCGCGTGATAAACAGTGATATTATTTGGTATTTGATCTAAGCCTTTGATGGGAATGCCTTTGATATAATCGCCAGGGTAGCCTCCGCTGGCCATTATCACTGTCATACTTACATTTTTGTCATATTCAATCTGGTGATGATGCAGTTTGCCAAAAACTGCAGCTTCAAAAAGCTCTGCCATGTTACTGTCTCTTATACACATCTGACGCTGCCGACGAAGAGGATAGTGTAGATCTCGGTGGT
>OMKS01003580.1_pt1 | contig 12249 bp, 14 predicted proteins | sample 1674721 | NCBI WGS metagenome assembly OMKS01 (sample SAMN06264996, study PRJEB25208) | sediment metagenome | isolation source: hot spring sediment | place: USA: California | collected 2014-09-02 | reverse complement strand
TTCAAGCAGAAGACGGCATACGAGATCTAGTACGGTCTCGTGGGCTCGGAGATGTGTATAAGAGACAGATATTATAAAATGCGAGCGCCGAGCCTATTCCCGCGAAAAAATACTGGTACTGCCTCTTCAAAACTTTCGCAAGTACGAAAGAGGCGAGAAGCGCCGCAAGCGTTATCAGAAACATTGTGAGGTAGATTGTCGGGGAGACGAAATAGAAGTTTTGAGGGTAAGTGCTGTGGCCTGCATACCATCCGAAACCCCGGTCGACAAGCTCACGAAGCGTCGCGCCAAACAGGATGTACGGCAGGATTGAGATGCAGAATTTCTTGTCGATTTCGAAACCAAGGTTCTTCAACTTCGGCAGAAGATAAAATACCGTGAAAGCCAAAATCAGGCCGTACGTCAAAGTGTCGACCCAGTCATAGCCCGGCACGACATAATACTTGTAGAAAAAGTCATAGGCTTTTTGCAGAATCACTCTGACACCACCTTATACACTCTGTCGCCAGGGCGGACTCGCGCATTAACCTTCACGCCGACATTATCCCCTCCCCCAGCTTCCTCCACGCTATTCATCTCAACCTGCATGGACTCTACGGATTGTGCGAAATCGGTGGTCTGACCCAAAAAATGAATCCTGTCGCCAACCCGCAAAGAATCCTCCAACTCCAAGGCCGCGACCATCGGCTTTGCGAAAAACTTGAAGACCACGCCAACCCTGACTTCAGACATGAAAATCCACCCTGGCTTAAATTATCATAGGAAAACCTAATAAACGCGACTTAAACTCATATTTATCTTACCCCGCTTTATTTCTTCTCTGATGGTTGAATACACGAGGCCTTCCTGGGACGAGTATTTCGCAAAGATTGTTGAAGACGTTTCAAAGAGGTCGACTTGTTTTAAACGCCAGATTGGGGCTTTGATAGTCAACCCGTCCCGCGAGATTGTGGCGACAGGCTACAACGGGCCCGTCCGGGGGGCACCCCACTGCTGGGACGTCGGATGCGTGAAAGACGAGATGGGCTACAAGTCCGGTGAAGGCCATGAATGGTGTGTGGCAGTCCACGCCGAACAGAACGCCTTGATTCAAGCTGGAAAAAGCGCCCGCGGCTGCACGCTATACCTGAACGCGTTTCCCTGCAAGATTTGCGCCCGCATGATAGTCAACTCAGGGATAAAAAAAGTCGTGATTTCAGGCGAATACACGGACAAGGACGGCCTGGTGATACTTGAAAACGCGGGCGTTGAAGTAGTTCATGTCATGCTCGGAAAATGAGGGTTGTCGGCTTGATAGGGGCGATAGGGTGCGGGAAGACCGCTGTCGCGGAATATCTTGTTGAAAAACACGGCGCCCGCTACTTCAGGTTTTCAGACATACTCCGAGACGTTTTGGAGCGGATGAACCAGCCTGTCGTGAGGGAAAACCTGCAGGTGCTCGGAATAGCACTCCGCAAATCCTTCGGCGACGGGTTCCTCGCCGAAGCGTTAAAAACGGATTTGGAGTCTGAGAATCCGGCTTTCGCGGTTGTAGACGGCATAAGATACCAAGACGAGTTTGACATGGTGAAATCTTTGGGCGGGCAGATCTGGTTTGTAGACGCCTCGCCCGAAATACGATACGAGCGTGCTGTGAAGAGGGGCACTCGCGGCGAGAAAGACTTGAGTTTCGACGAGTTCATGAAAAACGAGATGAATGAGACTGAGAGAAACATTCAAACGCTCGGGTCTAAAGCTGACGTGAAAATAAGAAACGAGTCGACGCTCGAGGAACTGTATTCTACTGTTGAAAAGCGCCTGCAAGCTCTCCACTGAAGTCTATGTCGCCGGACGCCATCCACCCATCCCCGTCTTCCGGACCCGCGTACTCCCCGAAATCACCGGTTTCGACCTCCATCCCCGTCGTCTGAAGGCACTGCTTCCGCTTCAAATCATTGCTTATCCTTCTGCATACGTCCGCGTTGTTTGTTGAAAGCGCAATCGTCTGAAAGCACGCGTCAGACTGCTCGTAAGTGCCTATCATATCGCAAATGTCCGGGTCTTGCATTTGCAGTGCCAATGCCTGATAACACAGGTACATAGTATTTTCAGTCATCCCCAAGCATTTTGACGGGTCATTCTGAGAAAGGGCGTCGTTGAACGCCTTATTGTTATTCTCAAAATCCTCTGCAGTGCATCCTGCGAAAAAGACTAGTAAAGCCAGACTAAGCGGTATTGCCTTCATACTATCCTGATTTCGATTGTGTTCACGCGCTGGATGTGTTGCTCGTCGATTGTGCGCAAAAGCTCCTCCTCAATCCTATCGAGCAAGGCTATCTTAATCATGAGGTTGTCGTATTTATCGTCGCGTATGAACTCTGAAACCGAAATGTCGTTAACGCTTATCCCCCTCCCATAAACTGCTTTTTGGGCCGCCTTTTGGATTTTAGCGGGGCTGACTTTGTGGCCGTAGACACGTATGGCCTCGCGCGGTTCTTTGTGAAGCTTGATAGTCAATGGTTCAGGCGCCGGTTCTGGTGGTTTTTCAGGCTGTTTCTTTTCAACAGGCTTCTTCAATGGTTTAGCAGGCTTTTTTTTCACAGGCTTTATCTTCACCGCCTTCTTTTTCACAGGCTTAACTTTGGAAGGCTTTTTCGCGGCCTTCGTTTTCACTAGGTTCTTTTTAGCAGCCTTTTTCTTTACTGGTTTCTTTTTTGAAGGCTTCTTTTTAGCAACCATTTTTACTCTTTAATAATGGTCTTCAGCGGTTAAAAGGTGTTTTGGGAAATATCATCCAAAAAAGGCATCATTCGGAATACTGTTCAACCGAGTTTTTTGATTATGGCTTTCGCGAACTCTTTGGCGGCGTTCGGCCCGGTCGCCGTGATTATGTCGCCGTCGACCACGACATCCTCGTTCATATACTCGCAACCCTTGTCCTCAAGATTCTCCACTAGCTCATTGGATGGGAATACTGTCGCCTCCCGTCCGTCCAAAAGGCCTGCGTTGGCGAGGATTGTGGGTGCAATGCAGATTGCGGCGAGAATTTTACCGGCTTCGACAGCATTTTTGGCCAGATTTATAGCGTCACCATCATTGAAGTAGATGTTTGAGCCGGGCCCCCCGACGAATATCACAGCATCATAGTCTTCCGCGTCGGCGTCGCTCAAGTCCACGTCAACATCTATGCCTCCCCCTTTCACTCCGCTTGCAGTGTCAACATCCCTGCTTGCTATAACTACCTCTATGTCCGCCTCCTCTAACGCTTCTTTTGGGACGAACAGTTCCTCATCTCGGAAATCCGTTGGCGCAACAACCATTAAAACACTCTTATCCATAACTCAAACCCCCTGTTGCTTTACTGATAGTAAGCGAGGTTTTAAAAGTCTTTCACTAAGTTTGGAGTGACCTGGCGGCCGTCTCTTTTTGAGGTGAAAAGAGGTTTGTCCTTATATCACGAGGAATGGTGCCGTGATTATCGCGGCCACCAGGGTCATCCAGACTTTTTGGAGCGTATTGCTGTTCATTTGGGTCAAAGTTTTTGCTGAAACCTTGATTTAAAAAACTCCCAAGAGTGGTGGAAAAGTGATTTATTATGTTTTCCATCCAATATTTGGAGGCTATGGTTCTCGACTCCCATGAGGAATACAAGCTCAAGCAGCTCGTCAGAAACCTCGGCAAGAGGACTGGCCGGCACACAGAGCTTGTGACAGTATACGTGCCCGCCGGCTACAACATGGACAACATTATCGGCCAGCTTAGCGAAGAGCAGGGGACGGCGTCAAACATCAAGAGCAAGACCACGAAAAAAAACGTTGTAGACGCGCTGGAGAAGGCGATACAAAGCCTTCGGATTGTCGGGAGGACGCCGGCCAACGGCCTCGCGCTTTTTTGCGGTAATGTTTCAGAGCAAGAGGGCGTGCAGGACCTGAAGGTTTGGACTATCGAGCCTCCTGAGCCTTTGGCAATCAAGCTCTACCGGTGTGACAAGGAATTCATACTCGGCCCGCTGGAAGACATGATATCCCACAAGGACGTTTACGGCCTCGTCACAATGGACAACAAGAACGCTACTCTCGCGACACTCAAGGGCAACCGCTACAACATACTCAAGTCGACAGCCTCCGGATATTCCGGAAAGCACAGGGCGGGTGGACAGAGCGCCGCACGCTTCCAGCGCCTTATGAAAGAACAATCCCACAACTTCAAAAAACGTGTTGGGGAATACATGACCGAGATTTTCCTGCCTGTGATAACGGACCTTCGGGGGATTGTCATCGGCGGTCCCGCCGGAACCAAAAACGATTTTATTGACGGCGACTTCATCAACCACGAGTTGAAGAAGAAGATTCTCGTCGTCAAAGACACGACCTACACCGACGAGTCCGGCATCCGCGAGCTGATTGATGCTGCCAAAGACGATTTGAGCGACGTTGAAATCATCCGCCACCGGGAAGTCATGCAGAAAGTCTTGAAAGCATTGGTGGGGGAGGGGAATGTCGCCTACGGGCCGTCTCTTCAAAAGGCGCTTGACGCTGGAGCAATCGACACCCTCATCCTCTCCGAAAATCTTCCTGAAGAAGAGATAGATCAACTCTACGAGAAAGTCAAGGCGCAGGGCGGGAAAATCGAGATAATGAACGACGAGTTTGAGGAGGGGATGCAGTTATGGAAAACCTTCAAGGGAAAGGTTGCATTACTCCGGTTCAAGATTGAGTAGAGTGCAGGATTTCTAAAAAATAATGAAAAGAAAAAAAGAAAAGTCGGTTTTTTTACAGAATCAGTGGCGCGAATACTAGCGCCACGATTGAGACTAGTTTGATTAGGATATTGAGGCTTGGTCCGCTAGTGTCCTTGAATGGGTCGCCGACCGTGTCTCCGACTACTGCCGCAACGTGGGTTTTGCTTCCTTTTCCTCCGAGATTTCCCGCCTCAATGTATTTTTTGGCGTTGTCCCACGCGCCTCCCGCGTTCGCCATCATGACTGCCAGGAGGAATCCTGTCACGATGCTTCCCGCCAAAAGTCCGCCTAATGCTTCAGCGCCCAAAAGCAGTCCTACGACAATCGGCGTGAATACCGCCAGAAGCGCCGGCAGTATCATCTCGCGTATTGCGGCTTTCGTGCTTATGTCAATGCATTTCTTGTAGTCTGCCTCAGCCTTCCCCTCCATCAATCCCGCAATCTCCTTGAACTGTCTTCGAACTTCCTCTACCATGTCGCCCGCCGCGTTTCCGACTGCGCTCATCGTGTAGCTTGAAAAAACGAAGGGGAGTAGTCCGCCGATGAATACTCCGACCATGACTGGCGCCTGCACCACGTTGATTGCGGAAAGTCCGGTCGCCTGAACGTATGCCGTGAAAAGCGCAAGAGCAGTCAATGCCGCAGAGCCTATGGCAAATCCTTTCCCTATTGCCGCCGTCGTGTTTCCGACAGCGTCCAAGGCTTCAGCCCTCTTTCTGACCTCGCCTTCCAGGTGGGCCATCTCAGCGATTCCCGCAGCATTATCTGCAACCGGCCCGTAGGAGTCAGAGGCGAGTGTTATGCCGAGTGTTGAAAGCATTCCGACTGCTGCAAGCCCGATTCCGTAGATTCCGCCGAACTTGTACGCCACGACTATTGCGGCGCACACCGCCAATACCGGGATTATCGTGCTCTTCATCCCTGTTGAAAGTCCGGTGATAATGTTGATTGCCGCCCCCTGCTCGGATGATTTGGCTATCTCCTGCGCGGGCTTGTGAGAGTCTGAAGTATAGTATTCCGTCGCGAATCCTATGACGAGTCCCGCGGCAAGTCCTGAAATGATTGAGATGAACAAGTCAAGCCCGGAGTATTTCACGCCGGCAACCTCGACTTCCCCTATGTATTGGGTTAGGAGGAGGTACATTGCGACTGCCACAATCACTGATGCTGCGATTATTCCCCTGTCCATTATCCCGTGAATGTTTTCTGAATCCTTGACGCGCACGAAAAACGAGCCTAGTATGCTTGAGAATATGCCGATGCTCGCGATGATTAATGGGAGTATTACTGCAATCGTGTTCATCTGGCCTACCACAAGTCCTGTGGCGGCTATCGCCATTGCCGCGATAATAGAGTCGACGTAGCTTTCAAACAAGTCGGCGCCCATGCCCGCGACGTCTCCGACGTTGTCGCCCACATTGTCGGCGATTACCGCCGGGTTTCTCGGGTCGTCTTCGGGTATTCCCGCCTCGAGTTTCCCGACAAGGTCGGCTCCGACGTCGGCGCCTTTAGTGTAGATTCCGCCGCCGACTCTTGCGAACAATGCTATCGAGGACGCTCCGAACCCGAATCCGTAGAGGACTACCGGGTCCCCGAAAATCTTGTAGAGTATTGTCAGTCCGAGCACTCCAAGGCCGACGACGCTCAAACCCATTGTAAGCCCGCTTGAGAATGCGATGGTCAGTCCGCTTCCAATGTTTTTTTTGCAGGCTTGCGTGGTCCTTGAGTTGCTGGATGTGGCAATCCGCATTCCAATGTTTCCGGCAAGAGCGGAGAATAAGGCTCCTACAACGAATGTTGCGGCGCTCTCAACGCCAAGCCCAAATGAGACTACCACTGAAACTATGAGTATGAAGATTATGAGAATCTTGTATTCGCTTTTGAGGAATGTTAGCGCGCCCTCCTTGATGCGTCTTGAGAGTTCCCGCATTTTTTCGTCGCCGGCGTCTTCACCCAAAATTTTCCTGGAAAGAATCCAGGCATAAAGCAATGCTATCATACTTGCCGAAAGAGAAAGATAGATCCAATTCATGACAAAAAATTAAAACCTGCGAATAAATACGGGCTGAAAATATGATGGTGTATGAAAATTTTTTCAGCGGTTCGTCTGGATTATTTTTCATCCTCCAGTTCAATGAGCTGTCGTTCATAATCCCTCTTGATGGTCTCGTAATGTTCTGTCGTGATAATCCCCTCCTCATGCTGTTTTTCAAGCCGTTGAAGCAAATCCCTTATCTGCTCCGCCTCCCTCTCCTTCGGATTTTTCGGGGCGGTCTTCATGAACCAGCCGCCGTCTGAAACGCCTTCCATCTCCTTCTTGCCTGCATCTGACTTTTTGGTTTTGCCAAGAATTTTCGCCTCACGCTCCTTCAAGACCGCGATTTTTTCAGCCTTCATCTTCTCCTCCCGTTCCCGAAGCTTCTTCTCCCTCTGCGTCATCTCATCCTTTGGGGAAAGGTTTTTCGCAGGCTCCGGGCTTTCCGGCGGGGTTTTGGGACTCTCCGAAACACCCTCCTCAACCTCCAAATCATCTTCAAAAAATCTGCTTCTTTTCAGAAGGATGGCCTGCAGTATCCTCAAAATCAAGGCTATGATGGCGATTACGCAAATCCCCAAGACCGCCAAAAGGATTAACTCAACAAAGCCTAAACCGTTCATTTTTCCCGCACACTCTATTATGATTTATATCCAATCTACATTATATTTACCATGGGGGTTGATTTAATGCGAAAAAGCGTTTCTACAGTCTTTTTCATACTACTCCTCTCCACGCTCGCGCCCGCACAGCAATGCTCAGTCGACCTGAAAGACGAAAAGGGAACGGTCCAACTTACAGTGGAAACATGCGAGAGCATAGGCTCGTTCAGCCTCGGCGGACTCTACGAAAACAAGTGGGAGCGACTCACATACCACTATCCGAAACCTTGGGCCGGAACGTTCATAACAGTACACGTCGACGGCAAGTATTATTCCACAAGCACCCACCCTCAAAACTCGATACTCCTCGACGGATACTCCGACAAAAAACCATACGCGTCCGGAAACTCCATCATCACCTCCTGGAGCCTTCCAGAAGGAATTGACGTCACCCAAACCATCACGCTATTGGAAAACCAGTCTATTGTCGACGTGAAGGCTGAAAACAAGGACGGACAGACACACTTGATTGGAGTCAGAATACACGTCGACACGATGCTCGGGACAAACGACGGGGCGCCAATCTACGTTCCCGGAAAAGGGCTCCAGACCAGTGAAGTCCAGTACGCCGGCAACGAAATAAACTTCAAGTACTGGAAGGCCTACAACAAGCCGTGGGACCCGACGATAGTCGCTACAAGCTTCATAAACCCTTTCGAGGAATACACGCTCCCCTCGAAAATGATTATCGCAAACTGGAAGCAGAGCAAGAACACTGCATGGGATTATAATGTAAACGCTTCAATGCCTGTCACAGGAGATTCGGCGGTAATACTCTACTACACTCCCGAGAGAGTTCCGGCCGGCGGGAGCTTTCGGATAAAATCCGGATACGGCAGTGAAAAGCCAGTCCTGCCCGTTGAAAAAGGAGAGTGGGGTTTGACAGAAATACTTGTCGACAAGGGCATGGGCGACTACTGTCCGGACGACGTGATGACAATAACAGTCGACGGGCTTTCAAGCAGGATAAGGAACACCGGCAAAATCCTTTTGAATGTTTATGCGAACGGAAAGGAAATACACTCCGAAACCAAGTTGCAAGTCTTTGATGGGGGTGTGGTTAGTTCAACCCAATTTAAAATGACGGTGCCGGAGACGAAAGAAGACTTGGAATTCACATTCAAGGCGACGCTTCAAAACGATACTGGCGCGCAAGCCGACACGCTATCCCAAGGCAAGATAGCTTCCGTCAGAATCTCAAAGTGCGTTCCGCCAAAGCCTCCGAAAGAACCGTTCAACTGGATGAGGCTGATACCAATACTCGTAATCCTCATAATCCTAATAATATTCGGCGCAATCATCCTCATAGCAGCCTCGATAATATACCGTGGCAACATCGTACTACAGCGTTTTGCCGAAGGAGACAAGATTATGATACAGGTGGTGAACAAGACTCGAAAGACTCTGAAAGACTGTACGGTGGTCGAGGCGATACCGGAGGGCGCGGAAATCGACGTTGAAACACTCGGGGTGACAAGACGCAGAGACCGGCTTGAATGGATTATAGGAAAACTCGCGCCCGGCGAAGAAGCTCTTTTAGAATATAGGATCATGGGGAAAGACCCAGAATCTAATACTATATTAAACTGGAGTGGGGGCAGTAGGCAGTTAAATTAATTTTACAGGGTGTGATAGGATGAGCGAAGATTTTGAACAGTTATTAAAAAAGGTTTCGGGCGAGACAGGCAAAAGCGTTGAAGAGATAAAAGCTCAGATGAGCGAGCGCAAGGAGAAGACTCACGGACTGTTGAGCGACTACGGCGCACTGTACGCTGTTGCAAAAGCCAACGGGATGGACTTGTCTGACAAGACTGTTGAGCTGACTAAACTCGGGGACCTAACGGTTTTACAAAGCGTGAGTATGGCTGGCCGGGTAAAAACCATATTCAATACCCGCGAGTTCGAGCGGAAAGACGGTGGTATCGGAAAGTTCGCGTCACTCGTCCTTAAGGATTCGACTGGCGAGGCAAGGCTTGTCCTCTGGGACCAGAACACGGATCTTGTGAAAAAAGTCAATATCGGCGACATAATACTTGTGAAAAACGGTTATGCCAAGGAAAACCGCGGATTCGTGGAAGTCCATGCAGGCGGCTTGACTAGTCTTTCTGTTAACCCCAAGGACATGGGAGACCAGATTCCTGAAATCATCGAAGAATTTTCAAAAATCTCCGACCTGACTGATTCAATGCCGGACGTCACAATAGTTGCGAGAGTATCCCGATATTTCCCGGCGAAAGAGTTCGAGCGGAAAGACGGTGGCGTTGGGAAGCGCGCGAGCTTCATAGCCGAAGACGAGTCCGGAAAAATCCGGACTGTGCTTTGGGATTCCGCAGCCGAAAAAGATTTGAAGGAAGGCGATATCATAAAGATCGCCGGAGGATACACCCGGAAGGGCTTGAACGGCGAGCTTGAACTGCAGGCTGGCGGGCGCAGTGTCATATCAAAGTCGAAGGCCAAGATGAAATTGCCTGAACTGCCAAAGCGTCCCGGCCTGGTTCAAATATCCGACGTCGACTCTAACATGCAGGGTGTGACGGTCGAGGCGAAAGTCTTGAAAGTCTATCCCCCGCGTGAATACAGTGGCGGCCAGATGGCCTCTATGGTTCTTGGTGATTCAAGCGGTAGCATCAGGCTGGTATTATGGAGCGAGCAGTCCCACAATGCGGAAAAGATAGGCGAGGGAGATAATGTCCGGGTGAAAAACGCCTATTCCAAAGCCAACCTTGATGATGAGCCGGAGCTTCATCTTGGCAAGTACGGTGAGATCGAGGTGGACACGTCTTTGAACATAGAGTCTGTCAGCATTCCGAAAACCGGCCCTGCAGTCGAGGACAAGAAGATAATAGACTTGGAGGATGGGGCGAGGAATGTCAGGATATCCGGCAAGATTGTCGCGGTCGAAGACCGCCCCCTATTCTACACCACCTGCGGAGAGTGCGGTGTTAAAGTACAGGAGATCGGCGGCTCTTGGATGTGTGACAACTGCGGGATGATAGAGCCTGAATACAACATGGTCGCGTCAGTAATAGTCGAGGACGAGTCGAGCAATATTCGCGTGGTCGGATTCAGGGAGGTTGGCGAGGCTCTTTTAGGCACCACTTCGGATGCGGCGCTTAATCTGGTTGGCGAAACCCAGGATGACCGGGCTCCGATACAGGCCGCCCGTGAAAACAGGGTGGGTCAAAAAATTACGGTTGTCGGCAACACGCGGTTTAACGACTACAACGACACCCTTGAAATAATCGCGCAAGAAGTCGAGTAAGGTTCAAGTTCTTGCACTGGGATTCCGGCAGGATTTCACCGGATTTTCCGTGTTGCCGTCTTTTTAGGATGCTTGCATGCTTAGTGCCGTCTTAGTATAAGTCCGCTTAATGGTTTGGGGTAGAAGTAGGTGCTTTTCTGGGGCATCCTGTGTCCCGAGCCCGCAATCTTTTTCACTTGCTCGAGTTTCGTGGCGTTCAGGAGTAGTCCTATCCTGTATTTTCCTTCATCGACTTGTTCGAACAGTTTGTCGGCGTCTTTGATGAATTGTATGTGTTTCGTGTCTTCCGGAAGGCCGAGGACCTTGTTTATTACTATCGTGTGGAGTATGTTTACGTCCAGGTCCTTCCAATGGCGTTTCCCGTTCATGTCGAGGAACTTTCTCGTTTCATCATTGTCTTTAAGCTTTAGGAACATGAACCTGTCTTTCATGTAGAATCCAAACGTGTGTTGGGGTTCGGTCTCCCTGAGCCGTTGCATCAATTCTTCCCTCGAGCCGGGCTTCTCCATCTCAAAGTATCTTTTCAAATCGTCTTCGATATTTTCAAGCGGTCTTTCCACATGGGATATCAGCCTGTGCGTGGGCATCACATTGAGGTCGCCGTCCATGTTCAAAAGCCAGATGAGCATGTATGGTTTTCCATGGCCGTTGTCCGTCACATGATATTTTAATGCGGTCGTATACCTGTGGTGGCCGTCGGCGATGATTATTTTTTCGCAGTTCATGTAGTTCATGAACTCGTTGATGGCGTCGCCGTCGCGAATCCTCCAGATGCGGTGGCGGATGTTGTCCGCATGCTTCAAGTCGATGACTGGTTCGCCCAAGTCTTTTAGAATGCGGGATGTTACTTTCGCGGGGTCGGAGTAGATTCCCATAATCATTTCAAGATCGGTTTCAGTGGCCTTCAAAAGCTTGTACCGGTCTTCAAGAGGGCCTCCGTAGATTTCCTCGTGTGGCAGTATCACCTGCTTTTCGAAGGGTTCGACTTTTACAAGGCAGACGATTCCCCGCTGAACCTTCTTTTCCCCGCCAATCTCATACTCTTCCTCATACGCGTACATGCATTCTTCTTCGTCTTCCAAAAGCGTTTTCTCCTCAAGCCATCTGCCGAGGAGTCTTGCAGAATTCCTATATTTTTCATCGCCCGCCCCGTCCGGCAGTATCAGGTGGATGAAGCTTTTTTCAGAAAGCCTGGCGTACTCCCGCATTTTCTCATCCGTTATGACGTCGTACGGGAGGGTCACCACATCCCCCAACTCCACCTTGTCCTGGTTGTAGAACACTCCCTTGAAAGGCCTTACTTCAGCCACCCAAAAAAATAGGATTCGTAAATTAAATACTCGACTAGTTCAGGCGTTATTTTTATCGTGCTTTTTAACTCTTTTAATCAAATAATTTCTTTGTTTGCTAGAGGTTCATTCGGATTATGGAAAAAGTTCCTACAGGTATTGAAGGGTTGGACGAGATGCTCGAGGGCGGTTTGGTCGGGGGACGGCCCTATCTTGTGATGGGGGGTCCGGGCCTGTCTCTTATACACATCTGACGCTGCCGACGAAGAGGATAGTGTAGA